>Ga0115006_10001570_pt1 | contig 14375 bp, 8 predicted proteins | sample ArcOceMetagenome_3_FD_88943 | JGI IMG/M metagenome (GOLD analysis project Ga0115006, IMG submission 88943) | Marine eukaryotic phytoplankton communities from Arctic Ocean - Arctic Ocean- Svalbard ARC20M Metagenome | ecosystem: Environmental > Aquatic > Marine > Oceanic | place: Arctic Ocean...
TAGCAATTGTTGTGTTGTTTGTTGTTCACATCAAACGGCATTATTTGCGTAGCATTATTTGAATAAGCGCCTGGGTGCCTGGGTGCTGGTGTTCTGGTGTTGTCTTCATTCTGTGCCTCTTGTGCTGTGCCAAACAGCCAAAAACAGGCACGCATACGTAGCCGTACGTACCGTATTCATGTTTGCGTCTTGCCGTCACCCGCATTTTTGGCGGCCACAAAAAGTTTTGGCTCATCCAGCTCATCAGCTTGCTCATTCATCATTGCTCATTGCTCATCATTACTGCTCATTGCTAAGCAAACATTGCTTGTGTATCTGATCTGATCTGAGCTCGTGTTGCGCACCCACAGCTACAGGTCGGGAGCGAAATGCCGCGCTCTTCCTCGGAGAAGGAAGGGAGGCCCGCCGCCGCCGATGCCTCGTCGCAGAACCCCGTCGGCGGCAATAAGCAGTGGAAGAGGGAGATCAAACGGCGCTTGCGCCGGGAGGCCCTCCTGGAGATCTGTCCCCTCGCCGTCGGTACGCTGGCCATGATTGGGTCTTCCCTCTGCAATCAGGGTAAGTTTTTGAGGTTCGACTTGCGTGTATTGTAGGATTCTCTCTTCGTGGTGTCCTCTACTTTTAATTTATGTTATGCATCCTCATTGCTCATGTTACATGTTACATTTATGCAATAACCACGAAATGAATATATTACAGCGGTCCCACGCCTCCTCGGCAAGGTATTGGACGGCCACACCAACATGTCGCCATCCTCATCGTCTCGTGTCAGCGCCGGAAACAGCACCATGTCCTCCTTGGCTGTCGTTGTCCTTGGTGGCGGCGTGGCGTCCTTCCTTCGCACAGTTTGTTTGAACCGTGCTCAGGATAGCATTGCAGCTCGACTTCGTTCGCAGCTGTTTGGCGCCTTGCTTGTCCATCGGGACCTGGAGTTTTACCAAAGTCCATCGTCGAGTGGTGGTGACAATAATGGAGATGGGGAGGGTGCAGATACGGCTGAGGAAGATGGAGGCGGCGGCGGTGATAAAGATGATGATGCCAAGGAAGAGCTCAACGACGATACCACCATCGTGGCCACCTCTCCTGGTGCCATCGGATCAGTATTGGCAGAAGATGTGAGCAAGGTGTCTGAAATACTCACAACAACTCTGGCCAATACCATCCGTTCCGCTTGCTCGGTGTCTTTTGCGACCCTGAACATGATCCGGATCAACCCCTCTCTGCTCGGTCTTTCGATATCGGTCGTTCCTCTCATTGGTTCTGCCGCCGTCGTTCTCAACAAATTCGTCAAGAAGGTGTCGGCGAAGCAGTTCGAGGTGAAGGCGCAGGCCGCATCGTTCGCCGAAGAGCGAATCTCACACATTGCCACAGTCAAGACGTCCTGCCGGGAGGCGGACGAGGTGGCCCAATATGATCAGCTGCAGCTGGAGGCCGCCAGACTTGGCCGCGCCGTCTCGTTGGCCAAGGGTGCCTTTATGGGATTTATGTTCGCTGCCTCCTCTGGCGCCCTTTTCCTCGTCTTTCAGACGGGCGGTAAGGCCGTATCGGCTGGTCGCATGACGAGCGGACAACTTACCAGCTTTGCTACGTATACATTCCTCTTGGGACTCGGTACCTCTGGAATAATGAAAGCATCGAGCGAAATGGAACAGGGCATCGTTTGTGCTGGGCGGATGTATGGCTTGATGGCCGGCGAGGAGACAGACGAGGACGTTGCCAAAACAAAAAGTGTTTCTGGAACGGGAGACATCGATCCAGCAACGGTCGATTCGATTTCCTTGGACAATGTTTCATTTGCCTACAGGTCGAATCCAAGCAACAAGGTTCTCAAGGGTGTATCGCTCAAGGTTGAGCGTGGCAAAGTCATCGCATTGCTGGGAAAGAATGGTAGCGGCAAGTCGACAACAGCATCGCTCCTATCGGCCGTGTACAGGCCTCAGTCTGGTACTGTGAGGACATCCGATGGCACCGATATCTACTCTCTCAGTCGAAAAGCGCAGTCTCATCTTGTTCAGGTAGTGGCTCAGCATCCGGCTTTTTTTGACATGTCGGTCCGAGACAATGTCACCTATACCAATCCAAATGCCACCGAAGACGAGGTCAAGGAGGCTTTGGCCAATGCCAACTGCAATGGATTCTTGTCCAAGCTTGAATCTGGCGCTAATTACCGAGTCGGGCGCAATGGGTCCAAGCTCTCTGGCGGGCAAAGGCAGCGTCTCGCTCTTGCCCGAGCCCTCCTTTCTCATCCCCGCTGCCTCATTTTGGACGAACCAACAAGCTCTCTGGATGCCGAGGGCGAAACTGCAGTCGTCGACGCTGTTCAGACATGCCGAAAGCAGAAGCGAGGCTTACTGCTCATCACTCACCGTGCCAAAACCCTTGAGCTCTGTGATGAATTTATTGTGCTTGAAGATGGAGAGATCATCGAGCGGGGAAGTTTTCAGAATCTCAAGTCGAACAAAGAAAGTGCCCTGTTTAGCTTAATGCCGGATCTGCTATAGAGAATAATATAGTCATTAGAAAGCGCTACGTATTAGTATGTTCTTTTGAGTTGATGATTCCATTCCTTCATTCATTCATTGATTATTCGTCGTAGCCACTGTATCGCATCTCACTCCCTCGTGGGCCGTCTTTCCTTCAACACAACGAAATCCGCCGCCAACAAGCGGCATGCGGCATGGCCATTTTGCCGCCATAGGCGCCTCTTGATCTCGCGGCGGCTCTCTGCTCGGGGATGCTCGTACGGCTGATACGGCCAAGCTCCAACTGGTCATCGTATCGCGATTTGAATGAAACCCGCCGATGGTTTGGGCCAACGTCGCCGACGACGGCGCGTCCTCAAACGGAGGGGGTTATGTATGTAGCCGTCTTGCCAGACGGATAAAAGGCAACCCAGTCCGCCTCTGCTTGGTACTGATTATCGGAATACAGATCCTCCTCCTGCTGGTCCTGTCATCGCTTGATATCCCTTCCTCTTCGCCGCCCGTTGGAGGAATTTTAAAAAGAAGTGTTCGCGATACTAGTAGTAAGGCGGTGCATTCCGTCCAGTCTGTTCTGCAAAGTTTGCGTGGCTTCTCTGCACAACAATCAGAACCGAACTCACCACACGCTTGGCAATGCACTCAGCTCGAGGCAAAAATGTCGAGGAAATTCTTCGGCGATGGCGCGCCACAGCACAATGGCTACATTTATATGTTGGGTGACCACGTGTTTTCGCCCACGGCCTCCAAGCAACAGCTCATCATTTCTGGAAGAGACTCGGCAATGTTCGATGTTCTCATGGGTGGATCAGAAGCGAGAGGCGCATTCGAAGTGCAAAAGGCGGCAGGTGAAAGCGTCTTGGTTTACAGCAGTGACGATAACTTTACCACTAGCACTGGTATGGGAGCTCCGATGTGGTTGGTCTTGTACAAAAACGAACAGGCAAATATTTTCGTTCATCTTGCGGTCAAGGAGGAATTCGATGACCGTGGTGGCAAGCAGCAGCTGCTGCTGACCGCGACTTCATGCCCGAAAGGTTTGGATCCATCGGATGAGCCGGAATACAGAAAATTGAAAGAATCGTTCCGGCTTCTCTCGCAGAAGTTCAACGAACCTCAGCGTCGGCCTTTCTTCAGGAGGCGGAAAGGAAAAGGTGCAAGCCCAGGCCTTGTCACATTGTGTACTCAAATGTCTGTCGATCGTTTACCCCGTTTGCTTGCTCAGGCTACCAACTTTGCTGGCCCAATATCGGCCGTTGTTTTCGTTGGGCGATACAAATCCGCCGAGGAAGAGATAAAAGAGGTTGAGACTGCTTGGGAATCATCCGATATTATGCAACGATATGTTGACATACACCTTGTCATCGATGGGGGCAAACCGTGGTTCATTAGTGCCGCGACAGATGAAGGCCACGGCAGAAACCCCTATCCTATCAATCTGTTGCGCCAGGAAAGTATAAACCGTGCAGAGACGCAATGGGTCTTTGTACTGGAGGGAGATATAATCCCTTTGCCAGGGGCGCACGATGTGATTCGATCCGTTTGGGAGGACATGTTGCGTGAGGAGAAGCGGCTGTTGGAGGCATATCAATCACCGCCGGGTGTGGCGTTTGTCGTGCTGTTATATCATGCATCCTCGAAAGACACATCGCCACTGTCTCAACGAGTGCCGAAGAACAAGAAGGATCTGGTTGCTTCAGTTGCTAAGGGTGACGTCATGAGAATGAGCGACGTCTATGCATCTCATTCCGTTTTTGACTATTCAAGCTGGGAAGTCAGGCGCGATTCTGCGTTTGCACCCTATCCTTGTGTTTCGGGGGCCGAGCCCTATCATTGGGTTTCGGGGGCCGAGCCGTATCACATCAGCCGAAAGGATAAGGTACCTCCTTTTGATCCTCTCTTTGCAGGAATGACAAACGACAAAACTTCAAGCTTGCAAGACATGGGAGAAGTTGGGTTTCTTTTTGCTGTACACCCTTTCCTCTTTGCCGTGAATTTTGACTCGGATGGCATAGGACAATCCTGGATCCCGTTATCTCAGCATTCATATTGGCGAGGCAATTTTGTGAATTTCATGCATAGTGATGTCGTTTTCAATGATTACAAAAGGAGGATAAAGAAATCATCCTGATGCACCGGGGGAGCGACTGGGTTCCTAACAATATTGGCGCCAAATTAGAAACTAGACTAGCTAGAAAGTGATGTTCCCTTCTTTTTGTTTACTTTCTTTATGTCCATTTTCTATCCATAATGCAAGGCCTCCATATTAAATCCAAAAGAAAAGCCCGTGCTTCTTGCCTTCCTATCACCAGAGTGAAACATCTCGTCAAGTTTTGCTTTCTTCGTTTCTCGTTCTCGAGAAATGTCGTCATCAATAATTGCATGCTTGTCGACGTACAAAAATCCCACAATCACGTACCGAGTTCCTCGTACAACGGGATCGCCTCCATGCTGTATTTGGTCGCCTCGGAAAGTGAGGATGCCGCCGACACTTGGCCTATAAGATCTTCCGAGAGAACAGATATAAGTCCCTCCTCCTTCATAGGAGTCATAGTCATTCAATGCTATTGTAAAACTATGGGACGAGTCGTCTGTGTGCACCGGTAAATGCCGCTGTCCACCTTCTGCGTCGTATCTCACGATGAAGGCATCATGCACCTGCAGGTCACGGCCATCAACCCCTACTTCGTCTGAACCAAATTGGTGTGCCATCAGAGGTCGGAGGCGATTGGCAAGAATCACACTGAAGAACTCAAGCAATTGGGGTATCTCGTGCACAGGGAGATCAGTCGTAGGCACAGCATAATGTCTGGTTGTGGTCCAGCCTCCAGGTCGATCTTTGGCGGCATTCTCTGCCCACTGAATTGCCTGTTGGCACTCCTGTAGACTGAGTAAAGGGCTCTCCTGGCCTGTGATAAAGCATTGTTTCTCCAGGAGCGTTGAGTAATTTGTGGGAGTGACGCTAGCGATTCCGTCTCCAGGCGCAACTCTGACGCCCTTGTCGTATCCATAGGCTCTCTGTTTGACAGTAGCCAAGGATATCTCTCTGTGTGCAGGACACACTTTGTGTGCTTCTCTCCAGAGCTGCTGGCTTTTGCAATACATCCCTCTCTCCAGATATGACGCCGCACGAGCATGCAAACAATCCCCATTGCTTGGCTTCGACTTCAAGACAATTGAATATAATTCCTCGGCATCTTCGTGCCTGCCTTGTTGCATAGCCAAGTCGCCAAGAGCTTTGATCTTCTTCCAGTAAAAGCTAAGGTTCCCCACGGTGGCTTTGTTTCCATCAACCGGCATAGCATTGCCATCTTTGTCAGAATCGCACTCATCACTGACAGAAACGCGTCGTCTACACGAGCTATCGAGTCTTTCGTATCTGCAACGAGAGCACAGACATGTATAGCCCGAGCCCATAACGTCGTGCAAAGCCGAGGCACGCTCGTCGACCGACAAATCCAATCCATCCCCACCATCCATTCTCGACACCGTCAATCTTTCCCCTTCTTCGATGTCATGCAATGCAAGCAACTCTACGCTCACCGGACTTGTGGATGCTTGGAGCGCGGATACTTTGCCAGCGTCACTCTCCTGCCGACAGACGACGGCGCAGTTGGGATTACAGGAATGGCCGAGACAAGCACCCCCTGGGAATATCACTTGATATGCTCGATCGAGTTCGTCTCTCGGCGAGGGCACGCTGTCGCCAGCATCGCCCATCCCATCACCATGCGGTGACATGATTTGCGCGAGTCTAGCCACTTGTCGGTATCGCCGAATCTTCTCGCTCAGGACCGCCGATGATTCACCAGCGTTGCCCTTCTCGGCCGCCAGCACCTTTCCATCGTTGCGAAAGGCCCAGCCGACCAAAGGATCCAGTTCTTGGAGTGCCGCGTCCATTTCCTCCTCCGATAGGGTCGGGAGCAACCGTTCGACGTACGTTGCTACCGGATGAACCGCGTTGACCCAAAACAAGCAACACCGTCGCACCGATTGCACGAGCCGACCAAATGCTGCTGGGCCTTTTCGCAGGAATGCATTTGCAGCGCACGGTGTGTCATTGTTATCGGTATCATCATCGTGGTCGCTTTTCCTGCAGGGCAATAGTAGGGCCCAACATTCACCAATTACGTCGTCGTCATCTGCACCATCCTCGGCTTTACACGCAACATTATCGATGTCCCCGTCCATGTCTGTTTGCGCATGCATCTTTGCCATGATTTCGTCCCACTCCCTTGAGTTTGCGGACACGATCAGGGAACAGGTCGCGGTCAGGGCCGCGGCCATGCCATCACCTTGTCCGTAAGCCTCGACCAGACGGTGGAGGTAGCGGCGCAATTGCGACCTGGCAATGGAGCATGCATCGTCCTCCTCCCGTTCATTGGGCTTTTGATCCCCACTATTCTCTCCGTTGGCACATGTACTTGTACTAAATCTGGCATCGTCGACGAGGCAGGACAGGATGCGACTGGAACTGCTGCCGCTGCTGCACTCGTCGCACAGTATCACCGATGACGATTCCAGAGCAGCGGCAGATGGCGCTGGCAGCGGCGGAAATTGCGGCAACGGGACGATGCCCGCGGCGGCATCACCCACTCTCGCACTCGCAGCAGCGGGAGGGGCCACCGGCCGGCCGCATCCGACGCAAAAGTCCACCAGGCGAGGCAGCAGCAGCTGATGCCGAGGGCGGCGGCGGCGCAGTCTGCTGGGCGGTGGGAGAAGGAGGAGGGGCTGGCGATGGCCACAGTCCTCGATCGGGATGATCGATCCCTTCTTGTGGGACCTGGTCGCCCTCCCTTTCTCCATTGCTGTTCGTAGGTAGTTGGATGTGTGGCGGCGGGTTGGAACTTGGAATGCGATTTTCGTCTGTCCGACGCCGGTCATATGCCGACGTACGTATCCGAAACGTAAAATTCCTACTCGTATCAAGTATCAATCAAGATACCTAGGTACTACCGGTAGTAGGCCTTGTATCAATAACCGACGGAAAACCATGGGGCCACGACGGCCACGACCCCTTTGGCCATAGATGGTGGTCGGTCAGCGCCCCTTGCGTCGGCTCCGGCAGCAGCAGGGTGGTCACCTCGAGCATGCGGGCCGACCACGCCGACAACGAGGGCCCTTCTCGTCCCTCGCCATTTTTGTCGGTGCTACAGCTGCTGCTGCCACGCCATGTGCTCTTGCCAGTGCCCTCCTCGTTGCATTAGCATGTATTTACCGGTACGACACTGACCTTGGCCTCACGAGTATTAATATTGCCAGCACGGGGCATCTTCGGAAGCCTCCGGGCACCGGCACTCCTCGCCTCCCCGACGTTCTGCTCATCGGCGCGCAGAAGGCCGGATCGTCGGCCCTGGCCAACTGGTTGTTCGACTACGGCATATGTCCGGCCCGGGTGTTCCGTGGCGAGCCCAAGTTCTATCGAAAGGAGCCGCATTTTTTCGATGACGAGCAGAGATACGCGCGGGGCGTCGACTTCTACGCCGAGAGGTTTGCCCGCTGCCCCCATGACGCGCTGGCGATGGATGCGACGCCGGCCACCATGCTGTATGCCGACCAGGTGCGCAAAACGTACGAGGAATGGGAGGGCGGGGTCCTGGCCGACGAGGTCAAGATCCTTGCCGTGCTGCGGGAACCCTCTGCGAGAGAATTGTCGTGGTACAACCACGTGACGCTCAAGTGCCGGACCGATCGGGCCTACATCCACCCGGACTGCTACAACGAGGACGGGTCCGTGCGGAGCTTTGCGGAATACGTCCGCGATGTCACCCTGCCGCACGTGGACGTTGGCTCCACGCGAAGGGGGCAGCTGTGCCGGGGACACTACGCTCACTTCCTTCGGGAGTGGTTCGTGGCCTTTCGTCGGTCACAAATTCTGGTGCTATCGTACGACGAAATGGTCTCGGACGAGGGAGGGATGATGCAGCGAGTCCAGTCCTTCTTGGATCTGGACTCTCGGGCCAATCCCGGCCATATGGAGGAGAAGAACACCAAGAACAATGAGCTAAAGGTGCGCTCGATTCGATGCGATATTCAGGAGAGGATGGACAAAGTCTTTGACCCGCTGAACGATGGGCTTCATCGACTTTTGGAGGAAAACCCGGGGCCGGAAGCGGAGCAGCGGCCGTTCCCAGCATTTGTGACGAAAAACTGCACATCAGATTAAACTTGATTCGATTCGACTTCATACGCTCGTTGGCCTGCCTGGGGAAGGTTTGTGGGCGTCTCTCGTAGAGAAAATGTGTAACGTCGGCACCGGTGAATTTGCATATACTAGCATATTCGGATCTTTACTGAGTTTTTGCTGAGATTGTTCAACCCTTCAGGGCACTAATCTACTAGAAGGCCGTATCACTACAGGAGTCGCATCCTCCACCCTTTGCTATGTCCCCAGCAAGCTCTTGCTGTCCTTTCAATACATGATTTCGAGTCGATCTTGGTCGACTGACTGCAAGCCAAGGTCGCATCTCATATCCATCCTCACGGCTCGGCTCAACTGCAACAATGATCCTAAGAATCGTAATCGTTCGATAAGCAAAGCCAAACAGACAGACACCCCCTCAACTCGTACTGGGACTGACAGCTCAACTGCAACAATCCTAAGAATCGTAATCGTATCGATAAGCAAAGCCAAACAGACAGACACCCCCTCAACTCGTACTGGGACTGACAGTGCGAGCAATGACTGTGTTTGTAGCGGCGTACCTGATATCTGCCTCGCTACTAGCTGCCGAGCCGGTAGCAAGGTCGGCGCGTGATTGTCCGGTCGCTGGACAGGAGGCGAGATCGTCCCTCCCAGTCCTGGCCCGAGACCTTCGGAGCAAGAATGCGTTTCTTCCATCCGCGATTGGTTTTGATTCCGACGGCCTCCGTGGGTTGCAAACGAGTGGACAAACAAAAGGCAACATCATATGCCGAGTTCCAAGAGGTTGCATCATTGTGGCGAACAGGCATGCCAAAGAGATGAACAAGCGGCCAATCGATTCGCTCTCAGCGACATTGTTGGAAGAGGTGAGGTTGGGTCAACAAAGCGGCCACATTGCGTACATACAATCGCTTCCAGAACCAAACGACCCGTCCCTGACCAATATCGGTGGGGTCTGGGATGACGAACAGCTCGAATGGCTGTGCCACCCACCCGCTGCAGAAAAATTTAGAAAGCTCAGGTCTCTGCGCGACGCTTTTATTGAGCGCAATGACAATCAGGATGACAATAATGAAGATGATAGATGTCGGCCAGGTTGGGCGTACGACTTGTCGTCGTCGCGTGCACTTGAGGGCCCATTCGGTCGCAATGGAGCAGTCAGGTCTGCGCTTCTTGGCACTTTGGCGTCATTCTTGGCTGCATTTTCACCTCTACTTTACCTACAAGATTTGTCGAAGATGCCATTCGAACCATCAATACCTCTCATATTGAGTGTTGTTGCACTCGTTTCTACTCTAACATCGGACGAAGTCGAGCTGGGTATGCTTCCCTGGATTGATGTTGCAAATCATAAGTCTACCTCTTCTCTGCACTTAGGTTATGATCTGTTGAGAGATGGAATTGTTCTGAAGGGGGGTGCCGGCAGTGGAAATGTAGAATTTGACTATGGTGGGAGGAATGGTATTTCTAATGATAAGCTTCTTGGCGAGTTTGGATTTGTAGAGGTAGACAACCCAAATGATATTCTTGAAGTTGCGGTTGCTGGTGCCATTGTAGTAAATTTTGGGAGGTATGGAGTTGTGAACAAAAGTGCCGCTGAAATATCAGACGATGAAATACTTGAATCAGCTCGAAAGGCACGATGCGCCCTGGTTGCTGGTTTCTCTTCGCAGACATCGGTACCAACGGATCCCATTGCTGTGGGGCGATTTAAGATGGCAAGTCAGTGGCGTAACGAAAAGATTCGGCTGCTTGATGAATACATACATCTACATTCGTGAATATGAATAACACAACAAACAAAAGTAGCATTATCCAATTAGCATACGCGAGCTCTCTTGTTGCTTCCCATGTCCTCTTCCCCCTCCACCTCTTCCATATCATCATTGCCGGTATTGCTCACGGCCTCGAGATCATCGCGTTTCCATGCCTCCCCCAACGCCTCAACCACCTTGACCATACCCTCCCCCTCAAACTTGCGAACATAATCCTCCACTTTCTCGATCCATTCCGCGGCATACTTTCGGGATTTGACATCGCCAAGGCTCACCAAAGCCCGCGCGATTCCAATGGTCGGCCCGCTAAGCAAATGAGCAGGATCGGCTTCCATGTGCAAATCCTTGACGAAATCCCACAGCCTTTGCAGAGTGTCGATGCACTCGGCCAGCTCCGTCAGGTCGGGAGGTGATCCTCCCATCAATGTGGCGGCATGAATTGCCGATAGTTGCCGGTCAAGCATCGATAAGGCCATGAGGTTGTTTGTCCAGTGCTTTGCACCCAGAACTGACGAGGCCAGATGGAAGAGTTGCTCGTCCATTTCTTGCTCGGCATCAGTGGGTTCGTCCTCGTCATCGCCATCCCTACGAGAAGCGGAGGTGGCTGAGCTCGACCGTTCCAATCGAGCCGTCACTTTGTCGCAGACCTTGTTTGCCATCGTCATTAAGCTCGCTGCGTTGGTCGTTTCACCGCAGTGCTGACAGTGCATCGATTGGGCCGCACTTTCTGCATTTTTGGGGTGGCTGTACTTGACGGTCTTATCGTCGTCGTATTGAACCTCGTCGTCAAGGTAACGTCCATTGACTCGCGGGTGGCAAGAGAGGCAAGGAACTGCACTGGCCACATCGATTGAAGTGCATCGATTGCACCGGCATGTGAAGTGCTTTTGCTTGCGGAGTTGTTCGAGTCGAGCAGTGCCGCCCGCGTAGCCAAATATGCCCAAATATGAGATTGTAATTTCGTCGCCGGCCTCGATGACTGATGTAGCGACAACTTGTTGTTGGACTGGTACTTGCTGAAGTTGCACATCGTGCTCGTCGCTGTCTTTGGTGGCTGCCGCAGCGGCAGCTGAACGAGGACCATTTGACGATTCTCTCACAATGGCATTCGCATCGCACGAATGATTCACCCGGCTAGTCTGTTCGTACAGCATACCACCCTCGAAGGCATTGCAGCTCCAGATAAGCATTATCTGCAAACATTCCCTCTGCGCTTCGTTGTTGCTCTTGACCAGCTTCGATAGGCTGGATTCGTCCACGGCGTTGTCCCGGCAGTACTTGAGAGCAGCACAGGCCGTGGAGACTACAACACGCTCGTCATCGCTCGGGGATTCAATGGTGGGAGAATACAGACTCAAGATGCGGCGGCGAGAATCGTCGTCAATTGCCCCCGTTCCACGACCATGAGCATACGTCGCCGCGGCCCGGACCATCGCGCAGAATTTCCCAGCATATGCCGAGTCCACATGCGAAGGACACTGGATGTCGTCGAGCGAGGCAACAAACTTGATCGATGCGCCCTTTTTCTTCTTCTTGCCGCCCTTTTTCTTGCTGCTGCCCCCACCAGCCGCAGCAGCCGCCGCCTTCTTGGCGGCAGCCTCAGGATCACTTGTGACATTTTTGAATTGAGCTGATATGGATTTATCATCTCCCGATGAGAGGGGTCGAAATACGAATAGTGGGGCTTCGTCTAAAATGACATCGCCCACGTTGTATGCTTTCGTGGCATAGAGGCCAGGCGGGGAGGCATCGGCTCGAAATTCCATGGCGGCGGCTGTGTTGTGACCGATTTGCAGATTTCGTGGTGCGAGTGCGGTGGTCGCTGACGGTCGACGACAGACAAAGATGAAAAAGGGCAGGCAATGTGCCAGGACAGTCCGTACTTTCGCCATGCAGAGTTTACATCTTGTCTTATCTTATTACATGTAGGCTACAATTGTAGGCTACCTGATTTAGACGGGCATGAAAAGAAGGAGCGACTGACTGTCCTTTGTGATGCATGCACATGCATACTACCGTAGTACCGGTAGTACCATACTTATAGAGTCTAAATAAATATGGTCTCCATCGTAAGAATTTCTAACATATCATTGCAACATTACTGGCATGTCGTAGTTTAAGAGCAAAATTCTATCTTTCCTGTCTTCGCCACTCTCACTCAAAATGCACCTGCGGGGCCATAATGGCCTCCACCTCCTGCTCCTGCATTCATTGACATTCCACCGCCACCGCCACCGCCACCGCCGCCACCACCGTAGGCGCCGAACATGCCCCCGTCGTTGGACACTCGGTCCAGCAGAGCCCCGACGCGCTTCTTGACGGCGGCAATCTGCTTGGCCGTCCCCTCGATCTGCAAGACCCTCCGGACCTGGTCGACGTGCATCTTGGTCCCCGTCCCCCTCTGCATGGCAATGATCGTCGCCCCGCGCCGCCCGATGACGATGCCCACGTGGTTGCCCAGCTCCATCTCGTCGTGCAGGACCTCCGAGGCCTCCTCGTCGGCCTCGGCGTCGTTCTCGAGGCCGGCCGTGCTGCCCAGCCGGTTGCGGCTCCAGAACTTGGTCTGCCGGTCGTTGGAGCCGGTGGCCAATATGTGGCCCGCCGGGTGCCACTTCATGTCCCAGATGGCCATGTCGTGCGCGTAGGGGATGCGGGCGGCCGGCTCCTCCGATCCCCTGGACCCGATGTCCCAGTACAGGAGCGTCCCGTCCATGCCGCCGGAGGCGAAGACCGATTCGCACAGGGGGTGCCACGCGATGCTGGTCACCTCCTTGTGATGGCCCTTGAGAGAGCACAGCTCCCGCATGGCCCGGATGTCGTACACCTTGATGAGCTGATCCCGGCTGGCGGTGAGGAGCCAGTTGCCATTGTCGTTCCACGCCACCTTGGTGACGGTATTCTTGTGGCCGTAGAGGGTGCTCAGATTGGAACCGCTCCGCGGGTCCCAGAGCTTGACGAGGTTGTCCTTGCTTCCACTGCAAATGACCGACGACCTCGGGTGCCATGCCACGGCCTTGACGTCCCAGCCGTGTCCCTCCAGCACCCGCTCCTCGGTGCGGGTGGCCCAGTCCCAAACCCGGACGGTGGCGTCGTCTCCGCACGATGCGAACTTGGTATCGGCCGGGCTGAAGGTGAGGCCGTGGATCGGCTGGCCGTTGTGAGTGTCAAAGGACTGGACGGGGGCAATGCTCGGACTCCAGTACTTGATGTTCCCGCCGGCGTCGCTGGTGAGGAGGTAGTTGTTGTTGTGCGACCACGCCATGCACCGGAAGGAGTTGTCGTGGGCCGACATGATGAGCTCGAAGGAGAAGTTGATGCCGTCCCACAGCGTGAACTCCCCCTCCTGGTTGCCCGTGAGGAGGCGCCGGCCGCCCGGCGTCCACGAGAGGGACATGACCGGCTGACTGTTCTTGGCCCGCGTCACGTGCGCGATGTACGTCAGGTACGCCATGCTGTGGCACGGCGCACCCGCGTCCATTATGGGCAGGCCGAGGCGGGGCAGGTACGACGAGTGCGGCTGGAGGAACGGGGCGTCCCGCACGTGCGCCGTCCGGCACGCCTTGCGGTACAGCCGCGATTCCAGGTCCAGGACGGCCGGCGCGTGGTAGTCGATGCACTTGCGCTTCAGGTTGCGCTCCTCGGCCTCGGCCGCCTTCTGCCCATCATTGTCGTCGCCCTGCGCACTCGGACCGCCGGGTCGGGGCATGTTTGCATTTATATAAGAGTAGTACGAAGACAAGTATGCGGCGATGCACGAGGTGTCATGGCATATGTCATGTCATGTGAGGTCGAGTGAGTGCCATGGTGGTCTGGCTGGCGGTCTGGTTCGGTTGGCGGGCGGTTCCGTGTGCGCCACATCTCCGTTTACGTACGTACTTTATTCGTACGTACTTTATTCGTACGTACGTAGAAGATACCGTGTCATCGTCATGTGTAGGCCTACAATTGTACCACCTCGACCATCGCATCCTGACA
>Ga0115006_10001571_pt1 | contig 14375 bp, 17 predicted proteins | sample ArcOceMetagenome_3_FD_88943 | JGI IMG/M metagenome (GOLD analysis project Ga0115006, IMG submission 88943) | Marine eukaryotic phytoplankton communities from Arctic Ocean - Arctic Ocean- Svalbard ARC20M Metagenome | ecosystem: Environmental > Aquatic > Marine > Oceanic | place: Arctic Ocean...
ATATATATATATATATATATATATATATGCTCTGGCCAGAGCAGGGCGCAGGGTCAGTAGGCCGCGGGGCACAGGGTCAGTAGGCGATAGTGTAGGCGAGGGACGGACGCAGCACGTGAGACAGGACACGGCGAGACAAGCAGGTAAGTATCACTCCTCTCCCACGCCCCCCCCCTGACGGGGCCGCACATTAATGATGCCAAAAACGGGGCAGCAAGGCACGTTGACAGACCAACGGATGCCAACGGATGGATGCCAACGGATGGATATACAAAGGACGCCAACGGGATGGGCGAGCTGAGCTGCTACACGCCAGTGCTGAGCTGCTACACGCCAGTGCTGAGCTGCTACACGCCAGTGCGCGTGCCTCAGACGCCGTATATACATGTATGCATACGCATATCCTGGTCTTGTTTCTGATGTATGCATCGAGCAGCCTCAGACGCCGTATGTGCCTTATACATGGAGGAGCCTGAGACGCCAGCGTATGATACGTATACAAAACTAGGAGGAGCCTGCGAGGCCAGTGGCTTGAGCGCGGGAGGCAGACCTGATGTCGCAGCTCGGAGGGCAAGGGCATGAGGAGAGATGGTGTTGTTAGCCGTGTTGTGAGCGTTGTTGTGGGTGTTGATGTTGTTCAGTTTCAGCTGCGCCTGAGCTAGCAACAGGGCCTGCCGCTGTTGCGCTTCCGACACGTAGTCGCCCGTGAAGTAGTTGATCCATCTTTCTGCCAGGCCCTTTCCCCTTCCTCGCTCTCTTGCCTTCGCCCTTACCCATGCTGGACCTCCCGCTCCGTCTGCCATCCCGCGCCCCCTCTCTCCCAAGCCTCCCCCCCCCCTCTTCCCGCGCCACCTGGTATGGCGAGTCTCACGTGGACCAGCATCCAGCTCCACCTGTCCGTCCCACAGTGCATGTGCCCTGTAGGCGGATTCACGCTTGAGGGGCGACTCACGCTTGAGGGGCGACTCAAGGCCGGCAAGCGAACACGGGATGTGGAGGCGTATGCTGGGGGACCAGGGGCCGTACAGCCACGCATCATGGGCTACTTGCACCGCTGCTCGCACTCTGCTCACCGTCCACCGTCAGTGCCCGCTCCCAGCAGCCCGCTGGCATGCACCTTGGCACATGGCGCCACGTCTAGCCTCTGATTAGGGCAGAGGATGCACGCGTGGCATGCCAGTCGGGTGCAAGGCGTGCTGAGTAGAGGACAGCAGCAGACCGGCAGGTGTGCACGCCAGACATGGTGTTTTCAAGCCATATGCCTGCGCCCATCGGGGCAGCATGGGCGGGACGCGAGGACGCTGTTCTGCTGGCGGTGCTGTTGGCAGGCGGGCTGTCATGTGGGCAAGAGGCGACCGACGAGGAAGACGACACGTTTGCCACCACAACATCCACGGGGCGTTGCGCCATGTCCTCGTCGTTGAACTGCATCTGACAAAATAGGCTCGACGAGGCCATTGCATCACTGCCCCGCCCCTCCCCCTCCGTCCCCTCCGCTCCCTCTGCCTCCTCTGCCCCCTCTGCCACCTGGACCTGCTGCGCCTGCCCGGCCTGCTCTGGCCACTCTCGCCGCGCGGGGTCGATGCGGGAGCTGAGCCCCTCGCCGGCCGGCACCGCTGCTCCCTCCAGATCCAGCATGCCGTCCGAGATCCCACGTGGCGACGGAGCGCATGGGACGGGAGGAGCGCTGGCGAGCGCCGCATCGTCTCTGCGCTCACATCCTGCGCCCTCGTCGCCCGTCGGCCGCGGAGGCATGCTCCACATCCACACCAGGAGCAAGCTCCTGCCTTGCTGCCAGGCCACTGCGTGCGCACACCGCACCATGGCACGCGCGTGCGGCGGCAGAGTGCGGTCAGGATGGATGGGTGCGGGCAAAGACGGGCGGCGGGCGGAGCACGCGTGCTCGTGCACGGCACGGGTGGGCCAGGGACTATGGGGCTTGCAGGGACCCGTCTAGCCTCCCAGCTCATGCATACCCCGCGGCGTACCTGTCACATTTTGAATAGCGGGCAGCGGCCCGCGGAACCCCCCCCGGACCCGTCTCCGCTGCGCGTCTGCCTGTGACGTATCCCATGCGGAGCCATTCAAGGTGGAGGAAGAATCCGGCGGCAGAGGCGAGGCCTCACCGCCCCTCCACATGGAAAGCAGACCCCCACTGTCCCCCTGGCACGCGGCGGGGCGTCAGCCGTGGCAGGGCATCGCAGACACGCCAGCGGACTGATACGCGCGGGCGCCTCACCTCACGCCAACACAGCCCAAAAAGGCCGAGCGCGGGCGGCGCGGCACACTGGTGAAGCAGCAGCAGCAGCAGGACGATGCGATCGCCCTGTGGGAGCCCCGTGTGCCCGCCCTGCCGAGCGCCACCGCGCGGCGCGTGCGCGGGCGCTGCGGCTCTGGGCTCGACAGCGTCGCCCGACCAGTCACTGGAGGCGTCCTCGCCCGCGGGGTGTGCCTGACTGACGACGGGTGGATCCGCGGTGGTGCACATCGCTGTCGCCATCCACCCCTTGCGCCACAGGGAGAACTGGTCGGGGTCGTGCAGGGCGTTCCGACCGCCCCCGATGACGTCGAGCGCGCATGCGCGCGCATGCTCCCCGCCGAGCCCCGCCGCCGCCCAGCGCGCGCGGGGCCCGCCGCACGCCTCCGCACTGTCCGCCGCATCCTGCCACGCGGGCACGCCCTCCCAGACGTAGCCGTTGGCGAGCGCCTCGCCATCGAGCTCCCACGCGAAGCGCTTGCGCCGCGCCGCGCCGCCGCCGCCCCCGCCCCCGCCGCGCAGGCGGTGCGGCAGTGGCCCCTGTGCGCGCCTACCGCCCTGCAGCGTGGCGGCGGCCGTGCACGCAACCGCCGCGGTGGCCATCGCGCGGGACGCCGTGCGCATTGCGGACGCGGCCTCACAACAAACTCTGCATTGCTGCCTGATGGTCACGCGCGCGGGGCCACCCCGCGCTAGAGGCTCACGGCAAGCGGCAGAGTATCTGAGCCAGGCCGAGGCGAGCCCCTGAATCTCGCTTTGACGCTCATAATGCCGGGCCCTGCACGCGTGCGTCGTCGGACGGGGTCTTCGCCTTCGTCGATCGCCAGGCATCTAGTCCTCCCGTTTATCAACGCGTAGTAAAAAGGCCCCGTGCGTGTAGTAAAGGAGCAAACTCAGGCTTTTTATTATCAACCATCGAAACCACAAGCGCCGAGCGGGTTTATCAGGAGGAGGTGGGAGTTGCGGAGGAGGTGGGAGTTGCGGGCAGCCCAGAGCGCCGCGCCACAGCTTGACAGAGCCGCCGCGAAGACTCCAGGGAAGGGTAGAATGGTGGTCGTCGACGGGCCGGACACATGGTCCTACTTTTCGCTCCCGTGCATGATGCTCGCTTCGGCAGCGGGCTGCGTGTGGCTGCGGCGGCGGGGCGGCGAGCGCGGGCGGCTGCGGGCAGAGGAGCGGAGGGTGCAGCACGTAGTCGCGATGGGTGTCGTGGATGAGGCGGCCATGGCGTCGCTCTCCCGGACGCCGGCCCGCGGCGTCGCCGTGGCGCACCACACGCCCAGCCGCTTTGTGCCGCCGCCGAGCCCGTACTGCGTGCCGCGCGCGGCGCCGGGGCTCAAGGACGCGGGCATGGAGGAGATGCTCGAGCTGGACAAGATCACGCTGGAAGACGAGACCAAGCTCAAGGAAAACTTTTCGAGCGAGTCGGTCTTCCAGATGAAGGTCGGCTGGCTCGACCGCCAGTTGCACAAGCTGCACACCGGCCAGGAAAAGCCGATCAAAATCGAGGTCGACCGCGATGACATATTCTTTGACTCGTTCCGTGCCTTTTCAAAATGCACGGGCGCGCAGCTCCGTGGCCCGCTCCAGGTGAAATTCAAGCGCGAGGAAGGCCGCGACGACGGCGGGCTGACGCGGCACTGGTTCATGCTGATCTCGCGGCAGATCGTGAACCCAGACTACGCAATGTTTACGCTCGTCGGCAAGCGCGACACGTACCAGATTAACCCGGCCTCGAAGCACCAGTCGCACTATTTGGACTACTTCCGCTTCATTGGGCGCGTGTGGGGTAAGGCCATCTACGACGGCTTCCTCGTCGAGTCGCACTTTGCCCTGTGCATCTACAAGTTCATTCTGGCGCGCGAGATGGAGGTGGCAGACCTGATGGCTGTGGACCACGTCTACTGCAACTCGCTCACTTGGTTCCTGGAGAACGACATCGAGGCGGCTGAGCTTGATCTCGTGTTTGTGGTCGAGGAGGAGGAGCTCGGCGAGATCATCAAGAAGCCGCTCAAGGATGGCGGCGAACTGATCCCGGTCACCAACGAGAACAAGGCCGAGTACGTGCACCTGGCTGCGATGCACCGACTTGTTGGCAGCGTTCGCCCGCAGGTCTGCCGAATGTCGTGTGTGGGGGGGTGCTTATCACAGCATGCAGCAACATCTGCATTCGTCGAGTCCTCGTCCTGTGCGTTTCTGCGTCAACGCCTGCCTAGTCCTGCGCGAACGCCTGCTGAGTCCCCCTCCCCCACGCCCACTTGTGTACGCTGCACACGCACACGCGCTCAGCTGGAGGCGGTGCGCGAAGGCTTCTACGAGGTGATGCCGAAAGATGTGCTGAGCAAGTTCAGCGAGATGGAGCTTGAGCTCCTCCTCCACGGCATGCCCGTCATCGACGTCGAGGTCCACCACCATCTGCCGTGGCTGGTGCGCATGTGTGCGGTGGCTGGGGCGGTGGTGCTCAAGCACGGTTGTATGGGCAGGACTGGAAGGCGCATTGCGAGTATCGCGCCGGTTTCAGCCCCACGCACGAGGTGGTGGTGTGGTTTTGGGAGCTGGTTCAAGAGTGGGACCAAGAAACACGGGCGCGGCTGCTGCAGTTCGTGACCGGCACCTCCACCATTCCCTCTGGCGGGTTTGCAGGTCGTCTCCGGCCCTGGGCGCGTATGTCTGGCGGCGTGTTTAGAGAGCATGTAAATCTGTCGAGACGCGCGCACGCATCCGTGTCCCGAGTGTGCGTGCACAGGCGGCCAGCCAGCACACAGATGCTGTGTGCTGCATCACCTGGTGAGCATCAGTTGCGTTCCACCGTGTCTGTGTGGACGGCTGCGGGGTCTAGCGCATCGGCAGCGACGAGCGGCCTCGGAGAGTTGTCGTGCAGCAAGAGACAGCGCTGATGTGGTGCTGCGGACAGGACTGTATGGCGCCAACGGGCCTAAGCGCTTCCAGATCATCCGCGTCTACGACATCACGCGCCTGCCACAGGTCCCCACTAGCCTTCTGTGCTGTCTTCTTGCTCTCGCGCGCGTGCAGTGGGTGTGTCCTCTGCTGCGCAGGCGCGCGCATTGTTTGCTTTGTGCTCGTGACGCCCGCTGCGGGGATGATGTGAGAACACAGGCCAACACGTGCTTCAATGAGCTCTTGTTGCCGCCGTACCCCAGCAAGGACCTCTTGGCGGCGCGGCTAACGCAGAGCCTCTTCGACGGCGGCGACGTCTTCATGCTTAAGTAGGACGTGATCATGCTCAAGAAGGACAAAGTGTCCATGCACAGTCGGACAACAAACGTGTCCATGTGCATGTAGGACATGGTGTCCATGCTCAAGTAGGACGTCTTGATGCTCAAATAGGACGTGTGCATGCTCAAGTAGGCGGCAGTCTGGCGCTCAGGCGCGGGCGTCTCTGCGGCCCACCAGCCTGTTTGGCGGCGCTCGAGACTATAGTCAGGGTCTGTCGTCCGAGTCTCAGGCTTTAGTCCGCCATTCGACATCGAGCGCCCTGTCCAAAGCGGATGCAGAGCGCAAGGCTAACCAGCAGACGCGCCCGCAGACGCGAGCTAGGCAGCGGCGTCACGGTCAACGAACAACGTTGTTCGTTGGCTTTGCTTGTACTTTTATGACCGGTGCGCGCGGCTCGCAGGGTGTGCATTCCGCGCATTGAGTGACACCCTGCATTTGTCGCCGCGTGGGTGGGCGAGTGCGCGTGTCTGCGTAGGTGTACAGTAGGCGCGTGTGCATATGTAGGATTCAGACTTAGTAGTAGGGGGTAATTGTGTGTTTACTGTAAACCCGCATGCCAAGGGATAAACACGGGGTGAATTCCGAAAAGGCGTGAGTGGGAGCTAGGAGTGTTGCAGTGTTGCAGTGCCGTTGAGGCAGATGAATCACTTGGCGCCAAATGATGGATGCATCAAGTCTGATATCCAACGAGCGACAGGCGGGCTGGAGACGGCGGCGGCACGAGGAGGCGCGGCCGCTCACCAATCAGGACGGTAGGCAAGTTTGCCGAAGTTGGAGGCCTTGACTATCTTCTCGATGTATTGCTGCCACAGCCGCACGCAGTCTTCGTTGACCTTGAAGTCTCGCTCGCGCAGCGCCTGGGTGCACACCCAGGTAGAGTGCAAACGGTCGTAGAAGCTGTGTTTTTCCTTGGCCTCCTCGCCGTCAAACCAGACGGGCCACGAACCGTCGCTCAGCTGGTTGTCGAGTATCCACACGGTGCCGTGGCACGTCATCTTGTCTGTCACCTCTGTCAGCCCCGTCCCTCGCAGAATGTCGATGAGCTCCCTGCGTCGGCCCAGCTGCTCGTTAGAGTGGAGAGGAGGCGGCTACTGAGGCGGGGATCAGGAAGGAGGGAAAGGGAGGGAGGGAGATGGAAGGGGGGGGAGCGAGAAGGGACGCGAGAGGAGGGGAAGGGGGGAGGGAAAGACACGGCACGAGAGACGGCACGACGCACCCGACGCCGTCGATGTCGACGTAGGTAGAGACGTCCTTGAGCTTGCGCTTGGCATTCTTCATCCAGTAGACAAACGAGCGGCGGCAGTAGCGGTAGAGCCAGGGAACATCGCGCTCGCGCGTCTTGATGCCCGAGTAGGCGCTCAGGGCGTAGACTATGTGCGTGGCGAGGTAGAAGGAGTCATGGAAGTGGGCGGCGGTGGCGCCCGTCGCTTTGTTCGTACACGAGTATCTGTGCTCGCGCAGCACCTCGAACGCGTCGCGCAGGTTGTAGCTTGTGGGGAAGGCGTTGGCGGTGAGGAGGATGTTGATGTAGTCCATGATCAGGATGCGCATGAGCAGCTCGAGCCAGGGGCCAGTGCGGACAGAGTCAAGCTCGGCGCGCGAGACGCCAAAAAGGCGCGAGGTGTCGGCGAAGTTGTTGCGCTCCCACGAGGCCTTGGCAGCCTCCATCAGCTCTTCCGCGCAGTCCATGCCCATTTCCAGCTCCGAGCGCAGGATGAAGATGAAGGCGAAGAACTCGTCGCGCTGTGCGCGAAGGTCCTCGAGCGGCTTGGGGTTGGCCAGCATCCAGCGTTGCAGCTTCTTGGTGAGCGACACGGCGATCGCCTTGGCGCGCGCCCGGATCGACGAGTGCCCACACGTGTACCAGATTTCGAAGAAGATGCTCGGAGCATCGTCGCCGATTTCATACAGGGGCTTGTACTTGTTTTTGCTCAAAAACTTGTGCATGTACGTCATGCCCTGTGGCGCAGGTTGCGCACGCATGTGCGCCTTGCCGCAATCAGTCCTGCAAGTCGCTCACCCCTCCAAGAGGTCGGGAGGATTGTGCGCATTTTATGCTCACGCGACCACCTGGCCCACACGGCACGCTCTGCCCAAAAAGGAGGAACAGAGGAAAAAAGGAGGAACCACGCGCCGGCCCGAGAGGAGGCAAGCTGGAGGGAAAAGAAGACAGCACGCGGGAGCGAAAGGAGAGCCAACACCAGCGACAACGCAAATGCCCTGCTCAGGACAAGACACGGGCCAAGACCTGCATCACGGCCGCGTTGCGCCGATTGCGCAGCTCGTCGCCGCAAAACTTGTGTCCGTGCATGTCGTACGCCGGGTACCGAATCTCCTTGATCTTTTCCTCCTCGCCCTCGCCGTCCTTGTCGCCGTCTGCCCTTGTTCCCGCCGCCCCCCCATCCCTACCGCCCCTACCACCCCGCGCCCCACTCTGCGTCCGGGCCCAGCCGTGATGCGCCTGCTGCCGCCCCGCCCCAAGCAATTTTCCCCCCACGTTTGCCCCAGCGCTGCCCAGTCCTTGTTTCAAAGCACGCGCGACGGCCACGGCGTTCACCGCCTTGCCCACAGACAACACTCCGCCAGTGCTCTGGCGGCCGGATTTAGGGGCTTCACGCGTAGCAGGAGCATTGCCTTTCTGCGCGAGCAGCCCCGTGCGGACGCGGGACAGCACGCCTGCAGAAGGCGGTGACGAATGCGGTGATGAAGGTGCCGCCGCCGCACTTGCCGCCGTTGCTCCAGACAAGGCAGCGCAAGCTGCAACTGCGCGCCCGCTACTGCCGCTGCACGCATCTCCGCCATCTCCCGCGGCTAGAGTCTCCTGCAGTTGGCCAGCATCGCCGTCGCTGCATGCCTGCGGGCGCCGCATCAGGTCCTCCTCTTCCTCGTCCTGCTCTTTCGCATGACCGTCGCCAGGCCCCCCTCGACTGGCTGCGAGCATTTGTACTGCGCCGCCACTATCCAGATCATGGCTGTGTGACTGTGCATGGCAAGGAGCACGGGAGGATACCAGCTCGTCCCCCGTGCTTGCAGTCTCTCGCCCCCCCACCCTGGCCAGCGCGTCTTGACCAAGTCCTCGTCCGCAGGTGCGGGGACTTTGCCAAACCTCACCAGCCTCGACACACGTCACACTGCAATGCGTGTTGGGCGCAGCAGCGGCCGCCGTACTCCCGACGCTCTGCAAAGGCGCGTGCTTGTGCAGCACCGGGTCTTGTTCCTCCATGCCACCACCTGCGTCGGCTGTTCCCACCTCCGGCGAGCCTCGACACGGCGAGCCGCGACCCCAGGCATCAGTCATCGCACTGGCAGTGCCGCGGCCAGCAGGGCAGGCAGGTCCAGTTGGCCGACCCGCGAGTCTACTGTGTGCTTTGTCGGTGGCTGCGCGATGTTCATGCAAGCTGTCGCGGCAGGGTGAGACAGGCGAGGGCAAGGCAGACTTGACCACAGGAAATGCCTCGACAGGCCCTGCACTGCCAGCACTCCGGGCGCGTCCAATGCCGACAGACGACGCAGCGGACGCGAAGGGGCTGCCAGCAGCGGCTGCGCCGTGACAAGCATCGGGCCCGAGAACTGCGCTGCAGCCTTCGGGGGCGGCGCCGCCGCTGCCGCTGCGCGCACTTGAAGGCGCGTGCGCTCGGAGCAACAGGTTGCTGACGTCGGGGGCGCAGGGCGCTTTTGACGCTCTGTTGCCGTTGCCGCTGCCGCTGCCGCCCCGCGCACTCGCAGGCGCGTGCGCTCGGCGAAACGAGTTGTCAGACACTTGCCGCGGCCCGTCTGGGTGCGCTGGTGGCCGTTGCCTCAGGCCCTTGGGCGGGGACGGTGGCTGGCCACACTCGTGCGCCCCCGGGGCTGCGACGGGCGGGGCGTAGGCCGCGTCGCGCTCGCGCGCATGGCCCAGCCGCAAGCCAGCAACAGTTCTCCGAAGCTCCACCACGCTTCCGCTTCTTCCGCGCAGCATGGGAAACGCCCGGGTCGCGCCGCTGTCGCTGCATGCGCGTTCGAGGCCACCGCCTGTCCTGTTTGCGGGCCGCTCGCGGCTCGCAAGCCGGCGCCGCCCGTCGTCCCGCCCATCCTCCGATGGCCGTCGGTGCAGGATCGCCCGCGTGGCCAGGCCGAGCTCGAGCGCTGCGTGCGTGCTCTCGCGTGGCGCCGCCGGCCGCGACATGGCGCCTGTATCCCTCACGCGCGCATGCTCACTGGCTGCGTCCTAGCGCATAGCCCACGGTCACCCCTGCGCACCACTCGGGCTAGTCAGGAGGGGGAGCACGGTCCAACGGCCGAGCGCGCTCCAAGGGTCGAATAGCGCGGCGGGTTGTCCACGGCAGCCCCTGCGAGAAGCCGCGCCACCCCTGGCGACAGGCTGCGAACAGCTCGGGCGCATCCGGGCACGGGTGGCATAGGCGCGGAGTGTCGCCGACGGCGGGGCGGCTGGGGGGGGGAGCACCGCAGGCGAACACCACTATCCAGGGCATATATTTGCCCTTAGCACCGCGCGCGGTGCGCTCCTCCTCGATGCCGGCCAGGTCCTCGGTGGTGCTCTCGGCGCTGTTGGTGAAGGCCATCCTGTGCCCGCGTCCTGTGCAAGGGGGGGGAGCGTCTTCGAGCAGCAGCGAGGCCCGCAAGGTTCTTGAACAAAGCTGAGGAAGTCGGGTTCGTGGGCACGCGCGTCACGACAGCGCACTAATCCACTCCTCCACAACGAGCGACAGGAGGGCAGCGGTGAGTAGGCTCGTGCGGGCAAGCGCAGCCCCGGCCGCGCGTTGCGCGCCGCGCGCCGCGAGCATCCGCACGGCGACCGTGCAGCACTGGCGTGCGCTCCCGCGCGCTGGTGTCACGCCAGTGCGCGGCGCTCTGCGTGGCCTTTTTGAAAACGGGCTTCTCCCGCGAGCGCGCCTGCGCACGCGCGCACGCGCGGGCAGTCGGGCCGCTGGTGGGCCAGGGGCGGTGGGCTGGCCGGAGAGGCACTGGGCACGCAGCTGGCCTGGGCTGCCTTGTGACCGGCCAGATGCCCCGCCGCCGCGCCGTCTTCTCGCGCTCCGATTCTTCCCGCCGCTGCCCCCGAGCAGACGCGAGCGTGTGCCGGGAGTGCATGGCAGCCGCAGGCACGCGGCGCCCGCCTCTCGGGCGCGGCAGCATCCGTCGTGCGGGCCGGCACGACCATCCGCACGGCGGCCGGCCCTCCGCCTGATGCTCACCCGTGCTGCATCGCTTCCCGCGGTTGTGTGCAGAGCACGCTGTCTACCAACTCTACCAACATCCTCGCCGCGCTCGCGCTTCTGACGTGTTTGGGCGTGTCTGGTGTATCTGGCTTGGCGTTTCCGTCGCATTCTGTTGAGCCCAGCTCGCAGCCTTCAGTGCGCCGCGCAGCAGCAGGGATGGCGCCTCGGAGTGTACTCATGCTTCAGCAGCAGCTCAAAGGTTTGTGCATGTTTTTGGCGGCGCGCGCAGCTCGCGGGCGGGCGGAGCCACGCACGTAGATGAACTGCGGTCCTTAGGCGCGTCTGCAGCGGGCCGCTTACAACGTTGGGGGCGGACGTAGAGCGACAGGAGGCGCCCCATGCATCCGAAAAACTTGTTTCACTGTCGGTCGCTGCCCCACGGTGAAATAAGCGCCCCGGGGCTGCTTGTGGCCAGATACGGCCGTGGTGAGCCGCATCCAGAGCAAGGTAGCTCCCACATGTCGAAACATGCGTTGTAGGGGCTCTGGATGCGGGGCGCTGCAGCCCGAGGCAGCTGCTGGGCTGTAGTACAGCACTCAGGCAATAAGAGGGCATGTGGCACGAAAGATGTGTGCTTCTGTGCTCGTTCAGGGGCCTGATGGAACGGGCTCTTGGTGCGCTGGAGGTTATTTTGCGCTGCCAGCTGGAATGGCGTCCACGGGCCTGCTGCTTGTTTCCTGACGATGATTGGTGATCAGAGCTGCAAAAAAAGCCGCCCGAATTCTTCTCAGCGGGCTTGACCGACGATTCCAACATCTATGAGTGGGATGTGTGCATCACAGGGCCACCCGACACCCTCTAGTGAGTCTTGCCTGTTTCGCCGTGCGTTTTGAGTCTTTGAATCAAAGTCCCCGCCTCTGAAGACCTCCCCTTCCTCACACGTCTTCAACGAGTCCGGCGGGGACTTTTTGAAGGCTCGAGGGTGCGGGTTTAGTTCTGAAGGTGTAGAGTGTAGTGTTTAGTGTGGCTTTGCTGAGGCGTGATGCCTGCTCTGGCTTGAAGTCTGCACCAGCCCTGGAGCTTGGCCGAGTCTTGCATGGTCCATCCTGAGAGTATTATGCTCCTAGGATGGACTGAGTATGCTCCTGCAATCGACTATATTACACTCCTAGTGTTGACTAGTGGAAGACGCGACCGCAGCCAGTAACGTTTTTTGTAACACAGTGAGGGAGGCATTTTCAACTGCAAGCTCAAGTTCCCAGAAAACTACCCCGACCATCCACCCAAGATGAAGTTCATCACAAACATCTGGCACCCCAACGTCTACCCAAATGGGGACGTATGCATCTCGATCCTGCACCCCCCGGGTGACGACGCCACAAATCCGCAGGAGACTGCTGCGATGCGATGGAACCCTATCCACACGGTCTTTCCCCCGCCCATCTCGTTTTTTTATTTCTGCCCTGGCAAGGGCAGGGCAAAAAGTGTCTTTGCTGCGCGCCTAAACTGTCTTTCCTGTGTCTTCCCTCGTCTCTTCTGTGTCTTGCAATTGCGAGCGAGCAACTTTAGTTACCAACACAGTCTTTTCAAATGGTTGATCCTGCGTGAGGTGATGCAGGAGTGTAGCTGCTAGGCTACGCGTACAATACACCTAAGATGACCTCTTTTCTCTTTTCAAGACTTGCGATGCGACTCAATGCATCGGGAGCTGGCGACATTGAAGCGCTTTGCGCGCAACGGGAGCTTGCGCCTGTGGCGTGTGGGTGATTTGCGTGTGTTCAACCCAGGTCGAGACCATTGTCATCAGCGTCATTTCTATGCTCTCGGATCCTACAGACGAATCGCCCGCCAATTTAGATGCTGCGGTATCCCCCGCCCCGCCCTCGCCTTGCGCCTGCCCTTGGGTGCCTGCAGGGAGCGCGGACGTGAGTGAGAACTTTAAGCAATCACCAAGTGATAATGTGATAATGTTAAGCAAGCACCATAGCGCGTGGTTAATGCAACGCCAGACGATTGCTAGTTGGATGCGGCGGAGACGTGCGTGCGCACCACAATTGTGAAGCTAGGTGGACCCCTTTGGAGAGGACCGTGTGGAGAAGCTTGCTTTCTGCTCCCTCTCGTTGCATGCTGGTGGCGCGTGTAAGGAGCCATCACAGGAGCACTGACCAAGGCGCGTGCGTGGTTGTGCAGAAGGAACTCCGGGAAGACTACCCGGCGTACAAGAAAAAGGTGGCCCGCTGCGTGGCACGAAGCCTGGAGGACTGCTGAATGGCCGTTCTGATTTACATATTGTGCATCGTCTGCAACAGAGAGGTCAAGAGCTTTTGGAAGCCTCTGAATCATGGCTGTGATTCCGTTTTTGAGGATGTCCTGCGCTGCGAAGCTCATTTTTGTAACAGCCCTGCCTGCACGCCGATTTGTGTTTCTCCCCTTTCTACTGCTTTGTCTCTTCGCTCTTTCTGTCTGTCGTGTCCCCCCCATTTCTTTGTTTAAAAATAAACGGCATTTTCGTGAGCGGTTCCCTCCACCTGGGGAGCGTATGCGGCCTCCATCCTGCCACCCTCATCAAGCATGTGCCGCCCCTTTCAGGCGTCTGTCGTGCGTGAGAGATTCGGACAGGCTCGGAAGGATGCGTAGGGATTGATGCATGTTTTTATTAGGGATTGATCAAGTAATGGAGCAGGAGGAAGGATGGAATGTGAGAAGATTTGGAAAGACTGGGAACAGACTCAAGCGAGGAGTGTGTGGAAAGGATAGGCTCATGAGAGGACTGCCAGGAGGTCCAGGGTAAGAGTGCGGCATGGGCTCGCGTGTGCAGGATGCGCAAGAATACGTGTGCAGGGTACGCAAGGACGAGCAGGCGTGGACACTTGAAAAGATGCAGCATCGCAAGGGGGACGTCCTGGCAGTTCACAGATTAGCCCACACCCAGCGCACGCTGAGCGTGGTGGCGGTGAGGTAGAGTGTGATTGTCAGGGCTGCCATGCACAGCGTCCCTGTAGCACCATGCCGGGGGGGAAGGGGGGAGAAGGGGGGGGGGTGCATCAGGACCAAACGTCGGCAAGTCAGCGGCAAGGGCGCAGAACGCCGCACACACGCAAGGAGCATGCATGCAAGTGCAGCGCGTGGAAGCGACATTGCAGACTCGCAGCAAGGCGCGCTCTGAGCTGCAAGCACGGGGCGAGACGCACGGGTGCTGGTGTTCTGGACGCGCGTCTCGTTCATAATGTCCAGCCACTCGTTGAATAAGGGGCGCGCCTGCCAGGGCGAAAGGTGTCAGAGAAGGCTGAAGGGTGTCAAAAGAAGGCTCAAAGGTGTGAAACCAAGGCTGTCAAAGGACATTGGCGCCGCTCATGCCTGCGCCTGCGCATTTACGCAGCTGCATCCACGCAGATGCTAACAGAAGTGCCGAAGTGCCGGCTTGGAAAGCGCATGCCTGGAGTCTCTGCATCTGCTCGCTACACGCACGGCATAGCATGCACTGGGCTCACTGCCCCGCGAGCCCAAGGCTCACTCGGTCTCGCCGCAACATCGCGCAAGCCCAGCGCACGAGCGAGGCAGAGGGGCGTACTTGGTAAGCAAAGTCGCACGAGTGCCATCGCGGGTCGTTTCCTGCCCCCCCGCCAGCCTGTCAGCATGCACCATGTTGCATGCGCGCTCGCGCGTGCCATGGGACGCGAGCAGGACACCATGCCGCCATCCTCAAACAATACGCGTGCAAC
>Ga0115006_10001572_pt1 | contig 14375 bp, 16 predicted proteins | sample ArcOceMetagenome_3_FD_88943 | JGI IMG/M metagenome (GOLD analysis project Ga0115006, IMG submission 88943) | Marine eukaryotic phytoplankton communities from Arctic Ocean - Arctic Ocean- Svalbard ARC20M Metagenome | ecosystem: Environmental > Aquatic > Marine > Oceanic | place: Arctic Ocean...
AGGAGCAAAGCGATTAGCGGGCAACCAATTCCCAAGCCACGAAAACCACCCCCACTCGTACTTCCGCACCACCCCCCCCCCCTCCCTAACCACCACAATAATCCTCATTCCTCGTCCTAACTCTATTCGCGATCCGCTTCGCTCATCGCAGGAAATTGCGCAGTCCGTTGATGTCAATTCTGCAATGAATGCCGGCAAGGTAAGACCGAGGTGGCGAAAGTTGCCTTCCTTTTCCTCTTCTAACGCCTCGATATCTCTTGCGCTCGCGTTCTCCGCAGGACATGATGAAGGGATTGGGGGGAATGGGGAAGGGCATGTTTGGAAAGAAGGCGTGAGTTTCAATATAGTAAGGTACAGTTTTTTTGAAGAACCCAATGCTACACGAGCGCATCGATACCGCCTTCCAGCCGCTCAATTACTTTCAATCCAAACTGCCATCCTCCTCATCCTCCTCATCCTCATCCTCCTCCTCTGCCTCCCTCTCCAACCTTTCCTTGAGCAATCCGATAATGGCGCGCTGTGTGCGCTTCTCTAGTTTGTCCAGCCTCCCCTGTGCATCCCTCTTCAAATCCCAATTAATCTTCTTTGGTGCCAAACCCGCAAGGGCTTCACCACCCTCCCCCCTCTGCTCAAGCTGTGCACGCTTTGCCTCCTCAAGAGCCTGCTCTATAGCCGACTTTGGCTCTACATCTTCCCCTCCATCAATAATATCATCGTCTGTCTTTTGTCTCTTGCTAGAGGGACCATCATCGTTCTCGTCCACATCTCCGCCGACAAGTGAATCATCCTTTGGTGTATAGTTACGAAAATTAACGGCATCTTTTAAAGATTCTTCTGGTACAGCAGTTGCACTGGTTGAACGTCCAGCCTTTGCCCTTAGAGCTTTAAGCCTTTCCGCCCTGTCTGACATTTTTTGCTCTAAAATCATCCCTCATTCTTTCATTTTCTCTTCATCTTCTGTCGCCAACGTCATGTCGTCAAGTGAATTGATTAAAGAGGTACCATTACATTCCTCTGATACATGTTTGAAGCCGATTCTTTCAACATTGGTGACAAAACCATCAAACTCCTCGTCAGCTTTGGCTTCCCTTGCTTATTCTTCGAGCGCGGCTCATCTTTTTGCCTCTAAGGCTGAGGAATCCTTTGATAACGATAGCGATTGTGGTTCAGATGACGGTATGAAGGCTGTTGATGTTAAACCTGTTGCGTTAAAGTCCTCGGCAAACCATTCCAGTCAGTCCCGCGTGCCCACCCTGCTGTTGCCGTTCCAGAAAGGCGAGGAGAGGATGTGCGTGGAGATGCCCTCTGAGACGGTGGTCGGAAGGTCCAAGGATGAACTTTCGGCGTCCTTCGTTGCGTCTCGTCTCTTGTCCCTTTCTGAGGGCTTGCAGTCCTCAAAGGCAGTCGTCGTAATCACCATGAGATCGGGGAGGTTCGGAGGGGGGGTCTTCGTCGATGGAAAGTGTGTCTCGCACAAGACCTCATCGAGGTACACGACTCGCCGCGGACAGGGGGGGGCACAGTCCAGCAACGACAAGGGCAAGGGGAAGGCAAAGAGTATGGGTGCCCAGCTGAGACGGGCAGGGGAGATCGCCCTTGAGAACGACGTTAAGGAAGCCTGTGAGCTATGGAACGAGTGGCTGCTTGGTTGCGCTCTAGTATTTTTGAGCGTCCCGAATATAATGAAGAAAAAATTCTTTGAGTCTTTCCCATTGGACAGATTGGACGAGAGAATTAGGTGAGGCGAGGAGCGAGGAGCGAGGAGCGAGGGGCGTTTGAATCCTTATATCGCAACTCTAACTCCTGTTGCTCGTCGTTTCGCTCCTCGCCATATTCATGTTCCTTGCCAGGTCTGTTCCAATGGTCGTAAAGAGGCCAAGCTTCGAAGCAGTTAAGGATATTTATAGCGCAATGACGAAGATTACGGTCAGGGCGATGGGAGAGGGAGAGGGAGAGAGGGTGGAAGAGAAGGAAGAGTCGCCGACCCAGGCTCCACCAATCGCACCAGATACACCTGCACCTCCCCCTCCCCCCGCCACCGCGGAGCCATCTCCACCGCCGCCACCTCCTTTCACTTCCCTTCACTCTTCCTCGCAATCCTGCGACGTGCAGGCCGTAAATACTCTCCTAGAATCGCCCCTCAAACCTCAAATCAACTCCCTCGCCGGACACCTCCTCGAAACCCCCCTACACCTTGCCGCCCAGACAAACAGCGAGGCCGCTGCGGAATGCATTCTAGCCCTTATGATGGCCGGTGCCGATCCGACCATCTCTGACACACACGGAAGACCCCCCTACTTTGTGGCAAAGGGTGACAAGATACGAGAGGCGTTCCGACTCGCAAGGGGAAAACTCAGGGAAGATAAATTCGATTGGACGGCGTCAAGAATACCAGGTGCCCTCACTGATGATGCGATAAAGCAGAAGAAGGATAAGGAGAGGGAGAAAAAACGAAAGCAGAAGGAGAGGCAGAAACAAAAGAAAGCCGAGGAGAGGGCCGAACAAGATAAGATGGAGAAAGAGAGGTTGGAGGAGGAGAGGAAAAAGAAGGACGCGGATGACGCAAAGAGAGTAAGGGCTGGACTAGGGGAGAAAAAGGATCCCAACGCTTGTGATTTCTGCGGCTCTGTTGTTAGAAGGAGGAGCAACATGTTCAATAGGCTGGAATGGAGTTATTGCACCACTGGGTGCGTTAAGAAGCACCAGAGAGAGCTGGCTGCGAATGCAGCGGCGGCAAGGTTTTCGTAAGATGATTCCAAACTTTTTGTTTTCCCTCAAAAATTCTAAAGTGAGTTGATTCCTCCTCAAAACTGATTATTGCCCCATTCTCCGCCTCGCACTCTCCTTGATATACTAACAGTTCTCTCTGTTCCGTTCTTTCGCCATCGCGCCCTTTCCTTTCATAACTTTCCTTCTCCCGCCCCCTATCTCACCCCCGCTCCCCTTCCCATTCCTCCCCTTTCCTCATCCTTTAGAATGTCTACCGAAGAAAATCTTGGATTTACAGCTGAAAGTATCACATCAATCATCGAGTGAGTGAATGAGTGAATTGTAAAGTAATAAAATTGTATCTAAACCATTTCCCTCCACTCCCGTCTTCGTCTCCTTTAGATCATCTGGACCTATCGTTGAATGTGTTGTTCTTCGCGCTGATGGTGCTATTGACCAGATGAATGTTGATATGACCCCGAAGATGAAGAAGGTTCAGGGAATCATCGGTGGAGGTGAGGGGGGGGAGGAAGGCTGGAGGGAAGCGACAGCTAGAACTGTAATACTAACAACACATCTTTCGCTCGTCGCTTCGCTCTTCACCGCCGCTCGCAGATGTCACTTTCATTGGTCAGTTCCATAAGGAGGAGGAGGTTGAGGGTGTCATTTTGGTCGCCAAGAGGAACGCTGAGGCTGACGGTTTGCCGCTTTCTAAGCAGGTTATCCAGCCCCCCTTCCATGAGGAGAAGATTTTTGGTGATGTTCTTCTCATGAGGACCAGTGAGGATGGGACTCCTGTTGACTTCACCAAGGCGGAGTACGAGAAGTTCGCGGCAAGGACTGATGTTGAGAATATTGAAATCCCTGAAGATGAAGACGAGGAGGTCGACCCTGAGGATTACGACTCCCACGAGGATGATGAGGAGGTTGAGGGGGAGAGCGACTTGGAAGAGGAGGAGGAGGAGGCCGACGAGGGCAACCTTTTGGACATGTTGATGCCCATTATCTTGCAGAAATTTGAGGCTGAGAACGGCCGTGCCCCCGAGGCTCACGAGCTCGAGGCCATCAAGGCTGCGATGCTCGTCAAGTTTGGCGGTGAAGCTCCTGGTGAGGTCATGGAGACCATTCAAGAGGACGAAGAGGAGGAAGAGGAGGAAGCTGCCAAGGAGAATGTCGTCATTAAAGCGGACGTCCAGAGCGCTTACAAGAAGCGCTCGTCGGGCAGCAAGAGGGTCAGCCTTGAGAACTCAACCACTACCACTACCACTACCACCACCACCTCATCTAAGAAAGCCAGGATCCATTAAGTTCCGCGTTTCGCGCTCGCTTATGGCCCGATACGTTCAGATAATATAAAGATGGCGTTCTTACTCTACGAAGTATGTAATTCTGATTGCATTTCTCTGTAAATTTCCCCCTTTCCCTCCCACCCCACCCCTCAGTTCGGCGTAACACCCCTGAAGAGACGGTGCATCGTGGCACCCTCAACCCCGGCGACGTTGGTTCCAACCCATCCACCGTCCGCACTCTCCGCGGCCAGGGAGTATCCATGACGGATGGTGTCTCCCCATGCCGCAACTGTTAGCCATGAGCGAAGCGCGTTTGGAGTTTGTTAGGATGAAGTTTTTAGCGCTTCCTAAACCCGAGCCACCTTACCTTCTTTGTCAGCGAAGGGAAGCAGGTTGAGGCTCGTCCTTAGGAGCACCTCCGCGTTCTTCGTGTCTCCGAAGTAGCTGAGCGAGATCCCCTTGTTGTAGCTCTCTACAACGAACCAGTCTAGATCCTCCTGGTGGAACAGGTCCTCGACCTTGATGCGAGCGCTCTCGTCGCCCTCCTTGTTCCTTTGCTTGTCTGCTCCTCCCCCCCCCATACCTCCAACAGTGCAGACAGTTTCTGCCACGCTCTCGAAGACTTGAACTTCTTGGGAAACGCCTCCACACAGCTTGATCAACTTCCTGTTTGCGCTGCCGTACTCCTGGTAACCCTCTGTGGTATCGGTGGCCTTCCTTTTGTTAGCACCCATCGCCACCTTCAGCACCGTTTCTGCCCTAATGCCCCACAGGCTCCTTGCTAATTTATTCATGCCCTTCTCTTCGGCCCTCAACGCACAACTTTCCAACAATTCCTGCTTCCCAGGGCCGGACATGAACTCTTGAAGTTCCTTCCTAATCTCGGGTACTTCCAGAGATTCCAGCCCTCTATCGTGGTCCCCGGTCTCGACCGCGCAGCGAAGGGTGAGATAAGTTAGAAATGGAGAATTCTCCTTGATAATTGGATCTTCACAAGTTTCTAGCTCCATCCTACACTGCTTGATCCTGCATGCAGTGGAGAAGACCCTCCTCTCCTTCCTTTTCTTTTCGGCGATTGAATCGAGGGAGAGCGAAGAAAGTGCTACGTCTGAGTCGGCGATTCCGTCCAATCCGGCTGTTGCGCTAAGCATGAGGCATTGGAAGCTGAACTCGCTGCTCAGGCTACACGGATCTTGAACTGTGGCCGCGTCCACGTCGTCAGAAGACGGATTCTTTTGGCTCTCGAAGTCCAAGTAGCCTTTCGTGAACCCCTGTCCCTCCTCCTCGTAAGTTAGAAGCCCGTAATCGTGCGCCTTGGCAAAGAACTCGGCAGCAGAAAGGTGGTCGTTCTTGCTCATAGAACGGACTCCGAGGTTCCAGCACTGTTCTGCAATCCACGTGCAAGATTCTTTGTTTCCGACCTTGACCCTTGTGGAGGGATCGTCAAAAATGCTGTCTTCCGTCTGCTTGTCGACCCCCGTCCTGCTTCTAATCTTCGTAAGCAGAACCAAGGGAGTTTCCAAAACCTCCCATACTTCCTTCTCCACATCCCCAAAACCTATCCCCCCTACCGATAGCGCCACCTCGACTTCGTTGAGAAACGCCTTCGTGAGCGACAGTAAACCGCTACCAGGAGTAACTGAGGAAGACGAGAGGGAGCCTGAAGTCTTGGTGGGCGATGGAGACTTCTTCCCCGCAATCACGTCCCTCAGCGCACCTTTTGGGCTGCCTAAAGTCTTGATCCAAGTATGGAGGACAAAGATAAGGAGGAGCATTTGAGAAGGGGTCTTATTCTTAGAAGTCTCGCCGTCGCCGGAGCTCTTCTGGAGGTCGTTGCACGAAAAAGACATCATGCTGAGTGCGGCCAGCATATCTTTCATCTTCATTTCGCCCTCCTCGCACACCCTAGACATGCTCCTGAAGTCCTCCTTTATCTGCGCGACGTCCATGAGGCCGCCAAATTCGGCATGCTTGGAACATTCGGACCAGACGGCAAGGAAGTGCGGGCTCTTGGGACAGGTGATGACGGCCTCCCTTGCCTTCTCCCTCGCGCTAAGTAGCTCTGCTTCGTCCGAAGACGACCTGCATAAGCTCAACGATTGGGCGGCTAGGATCTCGGCGTACATCTTGCCCTTCTCTTCCCCCTTGGTGAAGAGTGAGAGCGCGACCTTGCACCAGTCCAAGCACATGTCATAGATTTTGTTGGTGCTGAACATGGTCACGGCGTGCCTCGCCATGGTCTGGAGCTCGTTGCGCTGCTTTTGGGTGCTAACCTCCACCCCGAGAGCGGCAAAACGACCCCTTGCCTGGAACTCGTACTCCTTCAGTACCTTGTGAGGCAAACTTCCCTGCGGTGAGCGAAGCGAATCGCAAAAAGGGTTAGGATGGGGAATGAGAATTGTTTCGGTGGTTACGGAAGAGACATGCGCGTCTTGTACGGAAGTTCAAGCTCGCGCGGCTTTCGTTCCCATCGCCAACATTGTCAGCTCGTCGCTTCGCTCCTCGTTCGATCTCACCTTGTCCCCAAGGAGGTCACCGAGACCGGTGAGCGTCGCGAGTACTTGGTCCATCTTCAGCTTGAAGATTTTCTCCCTATCAAGTATAGGAATCTTGGCTAGCAGAGCATCAAAGAGGTCGGGAGAGCCCTGAGGTCCTTGCGCGAATTCTTTCATAATGGCGTATACTGAAACCGAGCGGATCCCAGAGAGGCAAATGTCGTAGATGTCGTCGTTGGTGGTTGTGATGGTCATGTTGATCATATCGTTGAGTAATTTCCTCGCAAGAGTCAAGTCCCTGCCGCTGAAGGCAATCATGGCCTTTGCAAACTTTACCTTCGCGACTTCACTACCGATGACAGTTTTAGAGTGCAAGGCCTGGATATCTGTCGTGTACCCGGCCTCGGCCTCAGCAACGCTCTGGCGTTGGAGCTGGATGTTACGGTCGATGGTAGCGAGATACGTGTTGGCTTCCTCTCGCCTGGTGGGAGAGGTCATCTTGGAGTCTGTGCCGAGATGGAAAGCTATGATGTAAAGCGCTTCGTTCGTGATGGATATCATCTCAAAGGCGAGGGAATTGAGCTTGGATTGGGAAGATTGAGGAATGAGAGAGTTGGAGACCTGCGATGAGCGAGCGAGGAGGAGCGAAGCGACGAGCAAGGATGTTGTGAGCGAAGCGAAAGAGATGTGTTAGACATAGCACTAACTGTGTCACAGCTGTCGCTTTGCTCCAGCCTTCGCTCCTCGTCCAATCTCACCTCAAGGAGGGTGACCAGGAGCGTCACGGAGTCATTGGTACGCCCATCCTTGGCCAACTTCGTCCCGTGTTTGTACAGCTCCCTAACAAGGGCGGGCTTAAGAAGGTGCGTGGTGGGGTGGATGGGAAGCAATTTGGTAAAGGTGGTGAGGTGATCTACAGCCGAGAGAAGAAGGACGCTTCCCATTCCCATAAAGATCTGGCTTCGCGGTCCCAGGTACACTACGCTATCGCAGAGGGCGCACAGTGCCGCGAATACGTCGTTGTATATCCCGACCACGTCGGAATTCCCAGAATTGGTGAAACCAACAACCAAGCGGGCAGACACGTCCTTCGCCAAACACAAAAGGGAGAATGCTGAGACGGCGTCGTTGCAAATTGAAAGCATATCCTTCCCCGTTGATGAGAGCGCGACCAAGAGCAGGGACAGTTCCTCAAATAACATTCCCTCCAGGGATGAGTGGGCGAACCTTAGACGCTCAATTTTGTCGAATGGATCGTCTCTGGAGGACTGGGGGGCGGAGCACGTTAAGATACTACTGATATGGGTCAGCCGAATTATCAGGGCGCGAACGTAGACGCCTGTGGAATTTGCGAGGTGGAGATGAGAATCACTACGATTGCCATGAGCGAGCGGGGAGGAGCGAAGCGACGAGCAAGAGGGGTGGGGCGAGAAGCGAGGCGACGAGGAGAAAGGTTAGCTTGTCACAGAAATCAGTGTCGACATCAGTATGATGCAGATTGCTACGCTCCTCACTCTGCCTCACCTCACAACTCCAACGTCAAGCTTCGACAGGTCCCTCCGTCCAACCAAGTCCTGGATCCTAGAGCCATATGGTACCAACATGGATGTGAAGGTTTTAGTGGAGTCTAAACGTGAGAGGAGACAGACACAATCAGAGTGAAGAGTTTCGGCCTTTGCGGGGTAGGAAAGTGGGTCTGAAAAGCATGTTTGAAGAGTATTCGACAAGATTTTTAGGTCTTCAATTATTTTTTGAACTTAATATCAGCGATATGGAGGGAGATATTGTGGAGTTAGTGTAGAGGGGTAAGAGATTAACACAAAAAGAGTGATCGAGAGTTCGGCGTCAATATTTTAGAAGTTGTATTTTATCATCCATAGATGATTAAATAATATATCAAGAGCAGTATAATGCGTACCTTCGACTGGAATTGATTTTCTATCATCTTCGGAAGTTGTCGTTGTACTCATAATGGCTCGATTATTGATAATATCAAAATATTTCTGGCAGCAAATTCCAGAAGGCAGACCACTGGAAGCTGGTCGGGTGATGGAAATTGAGGGTCCTTATTTCTTTTCTTATCTTCATATTTTGTATCTATATTAATTTTCTATAACCCCTCCACAATTATTTTTTATCGTAGTACTAATTATTTAGAACATTGAGGTATAAATAAAGGTTACATAACACCCAAACAAACATCGGGGTGGGGGGCGTGTGAAGCTCAATTTTTAACCTTTTGAAATGGCTAGCGCATCGTTTGTTATAAGTAACAAGCCAAATATGAAAAAAAATAAACAGGGGCGTAAGAGGAATGCTCGTCTTGATGCTGCTGCTGAATGGATGAAGGCCAATCTCGGTTCCTCTCTTCACCACGGTTTGATTAATGGGGGTTTCAAGGAGAGTGAGGCTTCTAGTAAGAATTATCGTGATCAGTTGAGTAGACGTTTAAGGAATGATCGTCGTGCTATGGAGGAGGGGGTTTTGGAGAATGATTTGGTGGTGAACAAACTAAAGGTGAGGAATGTTGGAGTTAAGAGGGAGGATGTTATGGGGGATCTACAAGTGTTGCTGAAAATTGTTGGACTCCGAGTACTGATAGACTGACGCCGGCCCCCCCCCACCACCACCACCTCCCAGGGCCTTTGGGAGAAGAAGATGGAAGAGTTTCTCATTGAGACTCAGATGGTTACGGGTTCCCTCACTGAGGTGCAGGCCACCGCCCTCGGTCAGTTCGCTTGCGAGAAGGTGAAGGTTGGCCTCCATGGTCTCGCACACCAGATGCAGACCCAGACCCAGACCCCGAAACTTCCTATGTCCTCTACACCTTTTGCCGTTCCCCCTTCTGCTGCTGCTACTGCTGCTGCTACCGCCGCTCCAACGACTCCGTCGCCCCCTCCCCTTTCTCCGGCTCCCTCCCCTACAGACGAGGCGATCGACGATCGTTCGAATGGGGCAATGATTTTGTCCTCCATTAGCAGCCAAGGCAAGATGATGTTTCCACCTGCGCCTTCTTCCCGCAAGCGCTCTATCGCCCTTGCCATTCCTTCTGTCGGCGGTGTCCAGCAGGAGTGGACTGTGCTGGGTCAGAAGAAGAAGGTGATTCAGGCGCCCTGTGTTTGGGACAGTCACCAAAGGCACACCCATCAGCTTGGGACTTGTACGGAGGCACACAAGGTCATTAAGCACTGTACTCCTGGTGCAGAACCGCACGTGGATTTCATTATCAAGGACGGGGATAGGACTGTGATTGAGTGCTACCAAAATGTCACTAACAAGCCTGACCACGATAACTTTTACAGCTCAATATGCGACTGCCATAGTACACTGCAGAACTGTGATAACCACGATTATGACCTGCTTCCTGAGCTTCTGGACCCCTCGCTCGTCGACATGGGAGAGTTCTTCGATTTCGACGAAAGTGAATTCCTCCCCAATCCTAACTCAAAGTGAGCGCGCGGATACAAATTTGGTGGTGTAGCGGTAGAGATGTACTACAGAGACTTATATGTGGTTTTTTGGAAGCGCTTAATGTTTTTCTTTTACGTTACAGGGTCTGCAGTGCCAGCAGAGTTAGGTTTGATTTGATTTTGGCAAGTGTATTTGACTTTTCGCGGGGAAGAAATGCCAGGCGTGGGGGTGTTAAGCTTGGTGGTAATAAATGGTCAAGTGCAAGTATCCCGTTTTCATTTTGAAATATAACAAGTCTTTAGTCAATTTATTTCATTCATTTGTCTTAACAGGCCACTTTCGTCTTCCCCGTCTTAGATTCCACCACGCCTTCAAGGGTTTTTGTACGTATCTTTTTTACTCTTCATTTTGATCCAGCCGTCTTGTCCCTTTCCTCAGCTGCAACAAGCTTTTCCATCTCTATGTCTAGGTTGATGCTGCCGGGATTACCGTGATCGAGGTCCGTCGCCCTGCTTCCATTCCAACAGTCCCTCCAAAGCTCCATCCGTCTCCATATGGAGCTCAACAATTTTCCGTAAACCAACTCTCAACCGAACGACAAGCTCTAATGGCGAAATTGTTGGTGACGAGATCGGTAGAATCCATATGTCATGTTATATTGGACGGGATCGAAATATGACCGGTGCTTGCCTGGATATCGTTAGGAACTCGGGATTCTTCTTGTTGCGTCGCTCGGGATTCTTCTTGCTGCGTCATTGCTGCTCCCTGGCGAGTTGAAACCGTCAAGCCGGAGAGTTGCAGGTCAAGGTTGTCCGCTTTTTGTTGGGGTTTCCTCTTTTGCTTCCTTCTTTTATCTCCCAGCCTCGCGCTTCGGCCGAACGTCCCTCCTCTTGATGACACCGGCTTTGTAGAAGAATCCAACGACCCTGCACCTCCCCCTGCCCCCGCCTGGAGAGATGACGAAGTCAGAGACATTGTGTTGAGTCCTGAAAGCTCGCTCCCAGCGCCAGCTCCTGTCCGCAGGACTCTGGAACTCTGCGATGAGCGAAGCGAATCACGAAATGGGTTGAGATGAGGAATGATAATTATTTCGTTGGTTGTGGAGGGGGTATGTTTTGTACGGAAGTACGAGCGCGTGAGGTTTTAAGAGCCGATGCTGCCGTTCATAACTCGTCGCTTCGCTCCTCGCTCCGCCTCACCTGTGCCAGGCCGCGGGTCAGGGTTGTTACCGGTGATCTGTGGATTTGGCGCCTTACCCCTACTTCCGTTGCCCTATCCCAGTTTCTCCCCCTTCTCCTCCCCGCCATCCTCCTGTTGATGGTACCTCGGATATCGTTGGCCGCAGAATCGGATATCAACGAAGGGGCTGAGTCGCTTCTTCTGATCCCCCCGCCTCCCGCACTATCTATCGAGATACTCTGAGAAGACAGTGTCATGTCCTGTGTATCAGTTTGCGGTGTCTGCGATCTTGGAAGACCTCCACTTGCTGATCTTAGTCTAAATCCCTGCCCATTTCCCTGCCGTAATCCACTACCGCCACCAACTCTCGCAGGGACAGGAGGATGTCCACTACTAACTGAAGCGCCCGATAACCCTCCAAATACGTTTCCCGATACTATGAACCCCGCCGATACGCTATCTCCGCACGTTTGCCCCCTTGCAAGGACCTCGTTCGCTGTGTTTGCCGAGTTGGTGATGTTGCCATTATTGATTTCGTTACTAATGCTGACGTCTGTGTTCTGTTCGCGCTTCCTCCTAGGCTGCCTCCTCAAGCTGGGAAATATTGGCGTGTCATCGTCGCAGCATGGACAACATACTCCTGCTGCTCCCCGGCCGCTGCCCTCGTTCCCCTCACTCTCGGCCTCGATGAAGGTGGAAAGTGCACATGATTCGTGCACTATACAATTATTCCTGCAGCGCATGCGTCGCAGGGCTGGGTCTACAGACAAAAGAGAAGTGCAAATGTTGCACCTTATTTCTGATATGTTATCCAAGCTTCCAGGGTCCACCTTCTCCAATGCTTGGACTAGGTGCCTGTGGAGGGGGGGGAGATTGTCGCCATCTAGGGAAAGGAGCAAATGGTAGTCGTTCTCGCTGAGTTCCCTGCCCTGGAGCATGGAATAAATATTGGTGCGATCAATAGGAGGGACCGCGGCTTTCCAAACTGTAGGGTATGATGTAGCCTCGGCCATCACGAACATATGGCTCATATCGTGATTGAAGGAATTGCTTGGCGAAGCAAAGCACCTACGGCAAAAGTCAAAGGGGGGAGAATCGCAAGTAGCACACCTGTAAAAATTTCCTCTGCACACGAGTTTGCATGCCTTGCACTTTACCGTCGGCATATTGACATTGAATTGAGGCTTTTTAATAGGCTCTGAAGGTAATTCCCCCCACTCTCCCCTGCACATAGGACAAAGGACCTTCTTCTTCTCCGACTTGAGGTGGGTAGCGTACATCCTGAGGCACTTGATGTGGAAATTAGAGCCACACGATTCCTCGCAAAAGCAAAGCTGGCCCGCCTTTAGTTGTTCCTCGGTCATGTCTTCCTGGCAGATGGGACAAATATCCTCTTCGTCCAACTCTGCGAGGAGCGAAGCGACGAGCCGAGTTAGGGAATATTGCAGAGCAGTTCAATTAGCGACCTTCGCTCGATGACTTCGCTCCTTGTCCTCCTCTCACCTTTCCTCTCCCTCTTTGGAGCATCGTCTCCCCTGGAAGAACCTCTTCCTTCATTTCCAGCTGCTCCGGAGCCACGGCGGAGAAAAGCGTGGGTCCTTTCTGTCCCACCTCCGCGCCTCGTGCTCTCTACCCGCCCAGCGAGGATGTTTGTCACTTCACTGTCAACGAGGGAAAGCTGCCAACTCAAAGGGTTTGTTTCAGGGACCCTCAAAACTTTAATCATTACGTAGAGTAAGTGCGAGCAAAGAGCACCTCGTCCCTCGCCTCCGCCGCAGCTGCAGCGCTGGTTTTCTCCAATGTATACCTTGAATGGCTTTTCAACTTCGTCCTCCTTGATTATGAATACAGTTGGGCCAACTGTGGACATTAGGAAATGAGGCTTTGTTCGCATGGCTTGAACTTGAGCGTCCCAGTCCTCGGGAGGCTTATTTATGTACTCATGTCGTCTTGACATGATCAAAAATTTACAAATTGGAGCAGGGTTCCTGGGGGAAGCAAACAGAATAGGCGATAACCTTTTTGAACTTCGCAATAAGTTTACTTAGTTGTCGGGGGGACTAAAGCATGTCCGTTCTGACTTCTTACGCCCCTCTAGAGGATAGAGAAGTAACGAGGGGTGAGGTAGAGGAAGTTGGGACTGAATTGGTGTCGTCAGAACGAGGTGCAGGATGTAGGCAATTCTGCAGAAGAGAGAATGCGGGTAAAATTATGTTCGTCTTGTTGGTAGTCGGAGCGTGTGTGTATATAGCTATAGACTCCTTCACTACGCAGTATATCCTAGGATGGATGATTGAGCTTAACAAGTGGATCCAGGTAAAGCGTGGGTTGCAGGGGAGGGGAAGGGGGGGGGATAGAATTGGAAGGTCGCCTCCAGAGGAGAGGACAACCTCGTTGGAATTATTTATTCTAACACTTTGCACTTGCAGAGGTCTGGTGACAACGGGGTGTTGTATTTGACAGTAATACTCTTCGGTTTGACGATATGTGGTGTGCCTGCGACGATCTTCATGGTTGGTGAGTGGGAGCGAAAAGGCGCAAGGGGGGCGGGGGGGTTAGGGTCGTGAGAGGGGCATGAGAGGAGAAATAGTGGAGCGAGGGCGGAGCGAGGGCGAAGAGTGTTCGAGTTGGCCGGCCGGCGGGTTGCATTCTAAATCGAAACCTAGTTGACACTAACACACACCACACCGCTGGACCACCGACTTTAGGAGGAGGCTTTGCGTTCACTGAGCAATACCCAACATACGGGGTCGCAATCAATATCTTGGCATGCTGGGTGGGCACGACTTCGGGAGGCTGCGTCGCATTCTTGCTGGGGAGGTACTTTCTGAGAAAGACTGTCAGGGCTTATATTCGCAAGAACAAGATGAGGATTGTCAGGGCCGTCGACATTGCCATGAAGGAGGAGGGAACAAAAATGGCAATCTTGCTGAGACTCGTCCCCTACATTCCGTGGAACGTCTTTAACTACATCGCCGGGGTCACAGGTATGAGGTTTTACTCTTTCGTCATTGGGAGCTTGGGAAGTCTACCATGGATTGCAATTTGTACGCTGGTGGGCAGTGGACTCAGCGACCTCGACGATGCCGCGAATGGGACGGGAGGGGGCGACGGGAAGGCAAATACCCTCGTTCTAATAGTCGGCTCGTCGTCGACTGTGATTACGACAATTGCAGTCAACTTCTACGCCAAGAAGGCTCTTAAGGAAATAGAACTTGAGGAGAGGCAGTCCAAGCTTTCAGACTCGAGCATAATTATTGACTCTAGAAGCGTCAGCAGGGCCGATGCGACG
>Ga0115006_10001573_pt1 | contig 14373 bp, 8 predicted proteins | sample ArcOceMetagenome_3_FD_88943 | JGI IMG/M metagenome (GOLD analysis project Ga0115006, IMG submission 88943) | Marine eukaryotic phytoplankton communities from Arctic Ocean - Arctic Ocean- Svalbard ARC20M Metagenome | ecosystem: Environmental > Aquatic > Marine > Oceanic | place: Arctic Ocean...
AAAAAAAAAAAAAAATAAAAAAAAAAAAAAACCCACCTTTCCCTTCCCCCATGGCCGCCCCTTCCCCCCCTCAATCTTTTCCCCCCCAACCCCCCCCCCCCCCCCCTCTGCTCCTGCCCATCCCTCTCCGTGATTGACCAGCGGAGTGAGCAGGATGTCTCGCGAGACATAGCCAGCGATCCGACGACTCATCCCGCTATACGAACTGTGTTGCAGAGACGCCCGGTTTCGTGCCACCTGTGCCGTAATCGACGCGCTCGACGTTGAAGGCGGCCTTGTAAGAAAACGCACCAAAGACAGCCCCCAAAAAGATAAACATGAGCGTAACCCACATCCCGGTAAAGTCCGCGTACACGATCGCGGCGGCCACTGTGCGCGCCGGGTTCATGCTGCCGCCGGTGTAGGGGCCTTCACAGTACACGCCCGCAGCGTACATGAGGCCGATGGCCAGTGGCGCGTACTGGCGCGCGGGACCCTTGGCGTCGAGCGCCACGGCGCAGACCACAAAAACCAGGGCAAACGTCAAGCAGAACTCAAAGATGCCCAGCCCCGCCAGGTTCCGGCTGACGCCGTCGTTGAGGATGCCCTGCGTAACAAAGGGGTTGCGCACAACCGCCGTGTCTGGACACAGCCAGCGCAGGCACGTGGCCGCCAGCAGGGCGCCGCTGAATTGGGAGCACAGGTACATGCTCCACTTTGGCACCGTCATCTCGCCCTCGCCAATGAGCAGCAGCGCCGTGCTGATGGCCGGGTTCAGGTGCCCGCCGCTCACGCGCGCTGTCGAGTAGATCATCACGGCCAGCGCGAAACCGTTGCCGAGCGCGGCCGTGGTCAGGCCTGCATCGACCGAGTTCGACGCGGCCGACGCGCCGAGAAACTGGAAGAGGAAGGTGCCGATGAACTCGGCCGAAAGCGCCTTCGGGTCCACATCGTTTTCCCGGAACCAATCGGTCACGCCGTCGTGCCACTTGCGCTCCTCCCCGTCCGCCGGCGGCTTCCCCGCCGCCTCCTGCCCGCCGCCCCCCACCGGCCGTCGCGTCGCCATCGGGCGAAGGCCTCACCTTCACCTCCTGCGAAGCTGGCTCCTCAGCCTGTCCGAGAAAGTGTTCTAAATTCCACGAACAAAAGGAGAAGCGTCTTCAGCTGAGTTCGCGCCGGCCTGGCCGAAATTTGTCGTTGTTGGTCCCCTTCTTCGCCGGGATTTCTCCGCGCAGCCCTCTGCGTGACCAGTCAACGCGGGATCCGAGGCGCCTAGACACGCACCTGCCGGCGCACGTTGACCCGGCCCCCCCGCCTGCCCTGTCCGCCCCCCGGCGCTCTGAACCCGAACCATGGCCCGCAAGCGCCAGACTGCACGTCAGGCCAAGGCCCCCTCGGCCGCGGGCGCCGACGAGGGCAAGCCGGTGATCGCCTTTACCCTCGAGCAGGCGCTGGCAGAGCTCGACCGCCTCAAGCCGTGGAGCAGGAGCCTGCCGATCTGCAAGGCGCTGCTGCAGAGCGAAATCTGCCGTCTGCGAGCCGACGGCGGCGGCGCGGACAAGGCTCCCGAGCTCGCCGGCATCCCGGCCGCCGCTGCGCAAAACCCTCCCACGGGCCCAGTATCCCGGGAGTCCTCGGCCACTAACGCTACCGAGCCCAGTAAGCCGGAGGCTGCCGGCGGGCACGCGTGCTCGGATGCGCCCCCTCCGCAGCAGGCCGGCGCGCCTGCCGAGCGCCAGCACGCCGACCCTCCGGGCGCGCAGATCCCAGCCCACGAGCCGGAGACAACGGTCCCCGAGCACTGGGACTCAGAGGAAGAGGCAGTAGCCGGGGAGAGCAACTACCTGGACGGGTCGATTGACAGCCCTGACGCTGATCAGGCTGTTGAGCACAAGGCCCAGCTCAAGATTCGGATTCCGATCGAGGAGTATCCTGGGTACAACTTTATCGGCCGCCTCCTGGGTCCTCGCGGCGCCACCCTGAAGCAGCTCGAGAACCAAAGCAAGTGCCGTCTCTACATTCGCGGCCGGGGCTCCCTCAGGTGAGGTCTTCTGTCGCGCCTCGGCGCCGGGGGGGGCCGTTATGTTTGGTGCAGTGCCACCACACTGGCGCTGCCTGTCCATTTCATTTCCATGCTCTGTGCCGGGCACCCGCCCCGCCTGCCAGTTCACGTCGATGCTCGAGACGGCCTGCTAATGTACTGTCCGTGGGTGCCACAGGTCGTCGGACATGGGCCAGGAGCTGGCGAAAGCCTCGCTGCCGGGCTTTGAGCATCTGAACGAAGATTTGCACGTGCTCGTCGAGTATGAAGGCGACGCCAGCGAGCGCGAAAAGTGCCTCTCCATCGCCAGTCACCTTGTGGCGCCGCTCTTGGTGTGTTCTTCATCCGTGTTGATCCTCGCTGCCGCTGTGCCTTCCTGCTGTGCCTGCCGGTTGTGATTGCGCTCGAGCGCGGGCTGTGCGACCTGCCCGCAGTGTGCGGTGCAGCAGATGAATCGCTCTGCCAGCCTGGTTGTGCGCACAGCTCTGACGAACGCCCGCGCGGTCCGTTGCAGGTTCCGCCGGCGAGCGACGAGCAAGATGAGCTCAAGAAGCAGCAGCTGAAAGAGCTGGCGATTCTCAACGGCACGTACAAGGAGAACAAGCAGCTGCTGCCAGTTGCAAACAAGCGCATGGTTCCAGGCGCCGGCGGTGGTGCAGCCAGCAACGCTCCGGCCACGGGATTGAGTGAGGGCCAGCAGCAACATGCCGCAAACAGCCATGGTGGGTGTAACTCTGGCATGGGCTCCCACGTCATGATGCAGGTCATGGCGCAGCAGATGTTCTTGCAGCAGGAACAGCACAAGATGAACCTGCGCATCGGCCTCCAGCAGGCGCAGCAGCAGGCGCAGCAGCAGGCGCAGCAGGCCATGGCGGCGCGGCAGCAAGCGCTGTCGGCGTCGGGCAACAACGTTCTTCTCAACGCTACCAAAAACGCTAACCCGCACGCCACCAACTTCCAGCACAACAATAACATCACCTCCAACTTCAGCAACAGCCAGCACCAGCACCACCAGATGGGAAACGGCAGCGGGAGCGCGGGGGGCGCCGGCTTCGCCCCGAACGGTATGAACCGCAACAACTTCAACGGCATGGGCGGCGTCAACAACAACATAAACGTCCGTGGCCGATCGAACACCATGAGCAACGCCGGCGGTAGGACGGGCCTCGTGTCGGGGGATGCCAAGCCCTTCGTGCCTTCGTCGCTGAGCTCGCACGCTGTCGACGCCCAACCTTTCGTTCCTGCCGACATGTCACGGCAGCAGCAGCACCACCAGCAGCAGCGTGGGCGCAGCAACAGCCAGGGCCCGCCCCCGCAGCGCAGCTTCAGCCAAGGCCCTCCGATGAAATCGGGCGCAAACGCCCAGAAGGGCATGTATGCACGCACGCCCAACAAGGGCCGGGGCAGGCAGGACGCATCATCGCGAGACGAGAATTCCAACCCGCAGTGGGCGGCGTCGAGCAACGCAGCCGGGGCCAAGGGGCCGTCGTCGCCGTGCTTCCTCACGAGCATGCAGACACCCGCGCAGAAGGGCAACGGCGGCGCAGGCTTCTGCGGCAACTTTGCGCGCACCGAGTCGTTCACCTGCGGCAATGTGCTCGACAACTCCGTGGACAACGGATGGGGCTCGTCCCTGCCCTTCGATCTGGGCTGGGAGGCCGGCGATGCCAGCGTGGACAGCTCCGTCAACAGCTCATTTTCTACCGGGCATGCCAAGCAAGGCAGTCGCTCCTCCCCCCCTGGTGGGCGCGGGGCACAGAGGTGGCACCCGTACTCGCGCTCGCCCCCCAAGGCCTCGCCTGATTTCAACTCCAAGGTGGTTGCCATTTGCACTGCCTCCTTCGGTGGCCATTCTGGCCAGCAGGGGGCTTATTCGCTGTTCTAGGCGTGCGCATGCACAAGGTCAGACGGCAGGGAGGAGGAGGAGGAGGAACCGATGGAGACGCGCGCGCGCGAGCGTGCGTGAGACTAATTACCCGGAGCAAAGCTCCACGGAAACAGCAGCAAGTTTTCAAACGGCCCCTGACTTCTGCTAGGGCGCCTCGCTGCCCCCTGATTAGGGGGCGGAAGCTCAGATTATTACTGAGATTAAATAAAGCAAGTTGTCAAACACACACGCGCAAACACGCTCGCGCGAATGCTGATGCCATTGGGTCACTGTTTCTTTATAAACACCATTTGTGCAACCAGAGCCAGCAGCAGCGCCAAGCAATAAAGCAAGACCCCAGGCTCCCTCGCACACCTACAGCTGTACACGTTTCAGCGTGCACCGGGCTTGTTGCTGCGATCCGCCAGCGCCTCGCGGTGCGTACGCAAGATGCTGTCGATTTCAGCGAGGCAGCTTGCTAACGTATCGCCACCTCCGTCGGGATATCTTACAGCTGTTGCCTTCTTTGAGCTCGGGGCTAGCTTCCGGCATTCAGCTGCCTCGAGCGCCTCTTCAGCGGCTGCAATGCACGCTGTTTCACCGTGATCCTCGACGAGAAGCTGCAGCATCGTGGGAATTTCACCCAGCACACTCAACGGTCGGATTTCACGGAGAACTGCGCGCGCAACACACTCCGCCCTCTTGTCCGCAGGCCCTAGAGTATCTACATCACCGGCCTCTCTCAAGACACACGCAGCGCGAGCAAGGTCGGCCAAGTCGTGAACAAGAAAGGCATTGATGCGTCGAATCACGTCCGCCGGCCACGCAGGCGCCAGCGTCGAGAGCATCAGGCGCACACAATCACGAATCACGTCCAGCTCGATGCTCTCCTTGTAGCACACCATTACGCGCTCGACCCAGCTGAAGGCCGCGTTGTCCTGTTTCAGGCAGTGGACAAACATTGCACCATTGGGGAGCGCTGGAGTCTGTTGAGCAGTTGAGCCCGCGGCCGGTCCCTGCGCTGGTTGCGAACTCTGCTCCTTCTCCTCAGGACTGGTTGAAGCCTTCAAACATTGAAGGAGCAGTTTCTGCAGCCCCCTGTGCACGCCCAGCTTCGCCAACGGCAGAAAATCCAGCGCACACCTGAGGATGAGATGCACTGCGTAGAACATGTGGTTGTTCGAGTTGTGCGCTTGGCAGATTAAGCTCTGGCAGAGCGCCAGCGACAAATCACAATACGCCGACTCGATCTCGTTGTGCTCCTGCTTTGTACTCCCGCCCGGTCTGGCCCTGCACGCTGGCCCATACTCCATCACGCGTTCCATCGCCTCAACTTGAGCATGGCGTCGGATGCTCAGCCATGCTTGCTCGGCTTGCTGGGCTTGAGTGCACGCATCGCCGTCTGCCCCTGACGACGCGTCTTGCGCGGCATCACCGTGCAGGTGTTCAAGCCGCACGTGTTCGACCTGCCTTAACTTGGTCTCGTTAAACAGTTTAACGAGCACATCGGCAGCGACATTGCAGCACCCAATATCGTGCAGGCACAGGAATTTCGCCACTTGGAGCGCCTGCAAGCGCTCTTTTGACGTGAGCAGATCGACCGTCGGCAGAATCACGTACATGATGCCCTGCAGCGCCTTGAGGCGGTTGTCGTTGGCCGGGTCCCTGTTCCTGCAAAGCGCATCCCTCACGGCCTTGTTCACTGATTCGCTCACAGCTGCATCCAACCCCTCATGCGACTTCACAGCAGCCATGATCTTTTCAATGATCTCAATACCCTGCATTGCCACCTCCAATGTCCTGGCCTCTGGTGGCGTGCGCGGCCGTTGCCCCCCTGCCGCGTGTGGAGAATAGCACGATCCAATCGCTGCCAGCATGGCGTCTATCAAGTGCGAGTCCAGAATCTTGTACATGCCGTCCGTATCGCCCAACAGGTGGATGAGAAAGCGGTTGCTCAGCTCCACTACACTCGCCGGGCTCGCCGACAGGTCGTTGGCACTCAAGAGCACCTCCGACACTCGTTCGCGGAACGAGCCCACCTTTTCCGGCTGCACCGTGCTGTCGAGGATCATGTCAATTAGCTCCAAAATGACTGCCGCCGTCTCGGGGTATTTGGCCGACTTGCACATGAGCTGCTGGATCGCCCAGATGAACTCGTTGGCTTCCATCAGATACTCGATGAAGGAGGCCCGGTGCTGGCAGCATGCCAGCAGCAACTTGTAGAAGCTCGGGAGGTTCTGGCGATTGAAGCTGATGTTGATTCTATGCGGGCGGATGAGGATAAAGTTGCCTACGAATGCCCGCCGCACGGCCGAACGATCGTCGGTGTAAATGTCGAGCAGCTCCGAGTGGCCGTCTGCAGCCGCCAGCATCAGCCGGAACAGCTCAGCTTTAGCAAAGTCCGTCTCGCCTTCCAGTTCATTCAAGCGCCGCAGCACATCGTGGAACAGGCGGAACCGATCGCGGAATTTGTCCTTGTACCATCTGCCGCCCGTGTTGTCAATGATAAAGTACAGCAGCCTCAAGTAGTACCTCAAGGGATACGGGCCACACCCAGTTTCACGCGGGTCTTGGCACCCTATCATCACCATCTTCTCGTTTTTGGACACCAGATGATCGAAGAACGTCTTGGTATAATCGTCGCCTTGCACCTTGGGGACGGACGGCATGCGCGCGGCAGACTTGCCGTGCTGCTTTAACGCAGCTTGCCTGAGACGGAACACCTCCGGCAACGCGATGGTGCGCGCAATTTTTTCCCACGCCACCTGCACCTTTTCAACGTCACTGCGAATCAAGCACGTCTCAAACCACCTGAGCTGCATCTGCTGCTCGCGCCGCGGGTTCATGATGCTCTTCAAGACAGCCACACGCACATGCGAACTGCGCGCCACCAGGCGTTCGAGGAACTCGAGGCATCGCGCCAAAGTGTCTGCGTAGGGCAACTTGTCGAGGACATTGCGCAAGAACAAGGCCACCATACGCTCAGCGCGCGCCTCCTGGCACACGTCCTTCATCGCGACGAGCTTGTCCAGCATGTTAAAGAGCGCCTCCATTTCATCCTCGTGCGCGTCGTCCAGCACCGAAATGAGCGTCTCCAGGACGGACGCACTGAGCATGTTATTGTTCCAGCAGAGGTGCTCTATCAGCCGCAGCGTCTCCGTCGGATTGATGCCTTCCGACAGCACCTTGGTCAGGACGCGAGGCTTCCTGATGTACGCATTGCAGGCCGGGTCCAGCGGCCCTGCGTGGCAAATCTGCGTTGGACTCTTGTTCTCTTGCTCGTCCAGCATGTCCCGCTCCAACTGCACGCTCCTTGCCAAGGTCGAAATCAGCGCCAGCAAATGATCGTAGTCGGGTGCGGAAAACTGGTTGCCTGCCTTGCGCGCACCATTCGATGAGTCGTCGAGCAACACGCTCTCGATGCACCGGGAAATGGTACGGCGAGAGAGCAGGAACGTCTTTTCGTCCGGTCCCATGTCGGCAAACTTTGACAGCAGGAGAAAGTACTCACTGCAATTTCGCCAATAGCGCGGCACCTCTGACGCCAGCAGGTCCAGGACACTTTCGATGAACTTTCCCACCGTCGTCACCGGGCGCGGAAATGGCGACCCGCGATACTCTCGCGCACGCTCATAAGGGTGGTCCGTCCACAGCGAGAACACGAGCTCTTGGTTTTGCATCACGGTGATCTCAGAGTCCTCGTCCTCATTCACGTCACAGTACGGCACGGCACCAATCACCATTTCGTTTTGACGCTCAAAGGGCACCAAGGTGTTAATGGCGTGCACTAGCAGCTGCACCAGGCTCAGTCTGCATTCTTGCGCCCGGTGGCTCAACAGCCCCTTCTTCAACCAATGCTGCCCAAAAAGGCGACCATCGACCTCCTGCGCTTGGGTGAAGGCGTCGAGCAGCCATTTGCTGCGCTTCACCTCTTCTGGCGAGAGCTTCCCCTGGATGATCGACACCCATTCGCCCACCTGGTCCATGTCCCAGCTGTGAATCATGCAGTCCATGAGCACGTGCACAGCCAGCATTGTGGCCTTGTCATCGACCGCGGGCTCCTCTAACGGCATGGCGCAGACCTTCTTGAGGAACGCGAAGTACTCAGGATCGTAGGTGTGCTTGTCGCGAAGGAAACGAATGTTCTCCTGCAGAACCAGATCCATAATGTCTTTCGATGCACCGTCTTTCGATGCAGGCGCCCTGGCACCCTCCCTTTTCAGCGCCTTTCGCGAGGCAGAGTGCTTGGCCGACCGTCTCTCGTAAAAGAGCATGTACGCACTGTATGACCTCGAGATGACCTTAGTCTGCGGGCGCGTCGAGTCCGACGGGTCCGGCTCCTCGACGTACTCACTTCCTCCAAAACTGGCAGCGCCGAGCTCCTTGCTGTCAAAGGGCTCGACGTGGATGTCGTTGAACAAGTGCCACTTTGCAACCGTGTCGTCTGTCTCCGCCGGATCATCGTCCGTCCGCTCCCTGATATAGCTGTAATAGTGCCCCGAGTCCGCAGTCCCGGTGTGCACCAGCACGCCGACAAGCTCATACTCCGAGTCCGGAGCGCTTTCAACTTCTTCCATGGCCTTGATACCATCAAGCCCCTGCTGAATAGCGTCGGCCGCCGCCTTTTCTCGCCGCTCGATGCCATCCAGCGTGTACGGGTCCATGTCCAACCGGAGCGGGAACTCGCAGCAGTCGTTGACCTTGACCTTTTTCATAAAGTCAAGATCGAATTCAAAGCGCTTCAGGTGCAGGATCAAGGTTTGAGGTAGCTCCTTGATGCAGATTCTCTTCACCGCGTCCACCTTCTTGTCTGCCTCCTCGCACAGATACTTGTTGTCACCCTCCAGCGCCTCGCCGTCGACGTACAGCCGCAGGGATTCCAGTATGCTGCGCTTGTGCTTCACCTCCAGCTGCAGCGTGTAAAAGCGTTCTTCCCGCTCGGGCTTGTACGGGTCGTGCACTGTGTACTCCCGCTCCCCTACCGTACCAGGCTCCTTGCAGATGATCTGATGCACGATCTTGCCGCCAAAGCAGTCGCGCAGCAAGTCTTTTTGTGGGGTGTTTTTGAGCCCCTGCTCGACCTTTTCAAAGAGGACGTTCAGGAACTCGTCCACGTCCATCTGCTGGCTGATGTTGACAGGCTGACCATCGTAATCCGTGTACACTTGGCAGAGGTCCCACGGGTCATAGAACTGCTTTTCGCTCTCCTGCAAATGGGCAAAGAGCAGCTTGAGCTGGTACATGAAGCTGTCCCGGTCTTCAACGTGGACCTTGAGCATGTTGCTCCGGCACTCGGGGACGGAAAATAGCTGCTGCAGGAGCGAGTTCATGTAGCAAGTGGCCCCAAGGTTCCGGAGACCCACGAAGCCACAGGGCGCCCTGTCGTAAAGCCACGGTCTGTACATGGACAGCGAGCGGTACTCGCGCCGCAGGTGTTGGTGGTGCAGTACTGCGACGAGCTCTTTCTGGTTTGGCGGGCACGCGTCGGAGAGCGTGAAGAGCAGGTCAAAGGCTGCCGAGCGCGTCTTGGGCGTCTTGCACTTGGGCGGCCCGAGCGGCGCGTATTGCTCGACAGAGGGCAAGCCACAAAGACATTCGGACGTGAGATACGCGACGAGGCCACACCGATCCGGATGCGCTTTCGTTACAGATCCCCCAATCTCTGCCTTGAGCTGCGGCCGAAGATTGCAAATGGAGCGGAGAATGCGCAAATTCCCGAACAGCACCTCATCTTCCGTGGTGCCATTGCGCTCCTCGACCACTCCGCTGCCCTTAATTTGCGTCACCAGGCCATTGGCCGTTTCGTCGAATTGGGCACCGAGGGTACGCACAAGAACCTCGGAAACCTTTCTTGCCTCGTCCAAGCTAGAGAGGAGCTTCTCGGTCATATTCACAATCTGGTTGACGAGGTCAAAGAAGTCTGTGCATCTCGACGTCCCTGGCGCAACTGTGCACACCAGCTTCAAAAGATGCTCCAAGAAAAATAAGTGAGGATGCAGGCACGGCGGACTGTCCGAGCTGGCGTCCGACGCAAGGTACGCCTGCCACTCCTGTTCGTCTGGCCGAGCAAGCCTGAGAACCCCTTGGCACACAACTTGTCGTATGCCCGCAGTCTGCGTGTGCACGACAGTATCCGCCAACCAAGCTCGACTGGACTCGTACGTGCAAATGTAGGAAGCCATTTGGCGCGCACGCGAGACGCAGGCCACAAGAAGCTGCATTGCATTGTTGGCAACCGTCTCATATCCAGTGAGGCGCCCCGCAGCCGTGCCGCGGGCCTCTCCGCCCCCAGGAGTACCCGATGTGCCGTTTGCAGCTGCAGCCGATACGCGCACCGAATTCAAGAGAATATGCACACAGCTCTCCATCTGCTTCGAGTCTTTGAAGTAAGACTCTATGCACGGAATGGGCGCATTTCGAGCGTCTGATCTGTGCCGGGGACTGTCGATCATGGTCATGTACAGAAGATTCAAGAGCTTCGCAAGACAGTCATTGCACTGGTCGCTGTCCTGCTGCGAAAAGCGCTGGCTCAGAATCATTTCAAGCAAGTGGGTGACGCCACCAGACTGGGTGAAATTTGCGCGCCACGACGGCTGGTTGTTCGAGGAGTCGTCCTCAAAGAGCAGGATTTCGACTATCTGCAACGTGTAGAGCTGTGTGAAGACCCCCCGAGGGGCAGAGCGCGGATGCAAGCGAGGGGCCCAAGGCGCGAATCTGCTCCACGAGCCTCTGGTTGGTGGGCAAGACCATCAGCAGCTCCCAGACCTGCATCGAAATCTTGGGCGGCATGTCCAGCAGCTCGAATATTTTGTGAAAGTGGTCCTGCGACAAGATGTCATGCGGCGGCCTGAACTCAAGCGACTTTTCCCGCGCAGGTGCTGCAGGGCCGGCCTCCATGTCGACGTCATTCTCGGGCCGTGTAGGGCTGCATTTCTTCGTCCAGTGCACCGTGTCGCCATCGCTAAGGCGGAACTCTGCCACAGTCTTCTGGTCGCCCTTGAGCTCTTTCCCCTTGGCTATCATGCGGAGCTACCGTTGATCCTCACCCAACGTCTTCCCAGCAAGCTCTCGCAGCAGCCACAGAGCAGCACCCCTATCAATCTGCATGGCGACAGCTTCCCCAGCTGTCTGTCCAAACTGCTGCAGCCTGAGTGAAATCTGGCCACCCAGCAATTGTCGTCCATGCTTACGGATGCTCAAGTCGGGTGACTGTACCGCTGCCCGAAGCTCGAAGTCGTGCAGAAACTTTCTGAGCACACAGATGCAACGGCTGATGCGGTTCTCGTCACGCGCACGAGCCTGGGCGCTAGCCGATTCGCTTCGAAACATCGCATCACCCTTGTTCAAGTCGTCAGCCGCGCTCAGCATGTGGTCTAAACACGCGGCAACGTGCTCCTGTCGCCTTTCTTGCAGGACTTCCAAGTGGTTTGGCATGTTGGACGAGACGCCATGGTAGATCTCGTTGAGCAGACCGATGGCGTGGTCTGCCACAGAGAGTACGTGGGCGGAGACTGACACCTGCCACAAGAAGTCTGTGCCTAGCAACTTCCCACGAGTAGCCACTATCACGGTATTGCGCTCGGGGCCCTCGTAGACGATCTTGCCTTGTTTGAAATTCACTTGCAGCAGCGCCTTTCGGAATAATTCGAATGCGCACTCGCTCACGTCCGACGGCACCAGGCTGCATGTCAAATGAAACAGCGTCTCTAGGCTTGGGGCCATCGCCTCGCGCGTCCACTGGTTGTCGAGAAGAGTGTGAAACCACTTCAGCGACACGTCTCGCTGCCGTCCATCGATCCCTGGCTGCACAAGAGTCTTCCACAAGGTCTCCAGGTGCTGCGTCGGCAGTGACGTGCCCTGCAGCTGCAAGATGCTGGTGATGAATTCCAGCCGTTTCGTAATCTGTTCCGGCCGACGTACCGACGAGGCGCGCGGAGTTCCAGCTTCGCGTGGAGTTTGAGTGCGCGGGGTACTTCCTGCGCTGTCTAACCCCTCGGTTGCCGACGAGCTGTTCCGATACTGCACAAGGTCGTCAATGATGAGGGAGAGGAGCTCCTGCTCGTCTTGGACGCACCCAAAGGTAGACCAGTCCACATCAGGACGCTTGCGTTTGCTTGCAAGTGACACAAAGAGGCTGTTCATGACCGCAAGACTCTGCATGAGAGACTTGTGCTCCTTCAGATTCTTGATGCACTTTTCAAAGTACTCTGCCCGCACGACACGGCACTCGTTCATGGCAATCAAGTGCGTGAAGGATGTGGTGCACATATTTTGCAATTCGATGGCCAAGCGCAAATCATCTTGCATGAAAATCCACAGGAACTCAATCCCAGCAAACTGGTCGTCCGCGTGCATCTGCTGCATCCGCGTGCCAAGCTGCACCAAGATTTGGGCAATGCGCTTGGCTAAGACGACGTGCTGAGCGGTGAAGCTGGCCACCGGATGCTGGCGGATGAGCCGCAGCATCCTGAGCAAGACATCTGGGCTGTGCAGCTGGCTTGCCGTCTTAGAGAGCAGCTCGTGGATCATTTTCGAGATAGACTCGTGCTGCCCGAGCGAGGCATCCCAGATCATTTTGATCTCCAGCTCCCCAAGGCGGTGATTCGACGCAAGGAACGCCAGAACTTTCATGCTGCGCTTCAGCACCTCCGTGTGCACATTGCGCACAAAGATTTCGTCCAAGATTTTGTTTGACATGAGCCAATCACACATGTAGTCTTGCGCAATCCAACCTGCGCCCCCCTGCTTGTCCTGCTGCATTTGGCTGTCGTGTGACTGCTGCCGGGCAATCATCTGGCAGACATTGTATCACGTCAGGCTCACGCACTTTCATCATGGGACTACCCGTGCATCCTAGCACACTCGACACAACTGAGCCGCCAGCAAGAGCAGAAGAGAAAGGTTACGCAGCGTCAGCAGAGGGGGCGTTTGGGCTGACGTGCCTCGACATACTCGTTGATGTCACCGAGCCCCGTCAATCGTCTCTCGAGGAACGGCGAGCGTAGGCCTTTCAGCGCCAAGTCCAGTCTGAACTTGTCGACGACTTCGGGGGAGTTGGCATGCGAGGTGAGCCTAAACAGCGAACACAAGATGTCCACAATGTCGCCAATCTTTGAAGACTCCGTTTTGAGCTCCTCGTCAGACAGCTGCAAGATCATGGATGTGGTTTGCGGGAAAATCTCCATGAACCAGTCGAGAAACTCTGTGGTCAAGAAGTCCTTGACCTTGTACATCGGATTGAGCAAGTAGTGGATTTTTTGTATCCTGCAGCAAACCAACGCGGGGTCAGTCGGCATGCAGCGCCCGGTTCAAGCTACCCTCGCTTGGGTGTAAAGGCACAAAGGGCGGTCTTCAAACATGTTCCTGACATCAAAACCAACGGCAACGCTCGGCGCACGTGCCTACCATCCTGAAACTCTACGTACGACCCAAACCCCCCAAAATGCCCCACCACGCGGACCATCAACACGTCTGTGACAGCAGTAGCAGGCGCCTGTGACAGTGGTTGTGCGGGGCAGCAGTTGTCTTTTGGCAGCAGCGGGCGTGCATTTCCGACGAAAAACTACTGTCATGGGGCCGTGGAGGATTGGCGGCGGCGCGTCGCCGCCGCGTCCGCCGCTCGATGCGCGTCCGCGCGCCGAGGCAGCGCCATTCTGGAGACCTCGCATCCCAACTACAGCTGACGGGACATTGGGGAGACTTGGTGTCCACTGCAAAAACAGCGCACACTTTGCCAAGAGAGAAGACGCACACTTTGCCAAGAGAGAAAACGCACACTTTGCCGAGAGAGAAGACGCACACTTTGCCAAGAGAGAAGACGCAAGACCCGCAGCCGAGGGGCACAAAAATGTGAAGCGTTCAACCTTGAAGGCTTTTCTTGTTGCTGGAAGATGGAATCTCGAATTCGTCGGAATCCGCTCCAGCGCCCAAAGGCGTTGACATTGCTAATGAAGCGCCCCTCCACCTGCAGGTCTTTGCCTCGCCTTGGTCTCCCATGCCCTGCGCCAAAGTTTTCCCACCACATTGAGAGTTTAACCGAGATATCAAGGAGCTCAAGGGCAGGCACAGCGTTGCCTAAAGAGGCGGGCATGGACGGCGCACCTATCTCAGCGAAGACTGCCTCGTGTATTCTTTCGCCATCCTCAAACGCATCCCACTCCCGCGGCGCAGCCAAGTCGGATATCTCCTCGTGCAAGTCACCCATGCTGCGTTGGCAATCGCATGTCAGCAGTTTCCGGACCACAGCACACGTAGCCAACGAGGACTAGCGCACACAACACACCACAATCCACCGATGCCTACAGCGCTCTCCTAACGACTCATCCACCGCCCCCAAGCCCCTCTTGCCGCTCGTCGCCTGGCTCCTGCGCTCGCTCGCCGTGCCACCAAACTCCATAGCGTGCCCCTTGCCAAGCAGGGCGGCACCAGCGCTCGCGTCTTGGCCAAAAGCACGCACCATGCAGTAGCTCAAGGCACAGGGAGCAAG
>Ga0115006_10001575_pt1 | contig 14371 bp, 8 predicted proteins | sample ArcOceMetagenome_3_FD_88943 | JGI IMG/M metagenome (GOLD analysis project Ga0115006, IMG submission 88943) | Marine eukaryotic phytoplankton communities from Arctic Ocean - Arctic Ocean- Svalbard ARC20M Metagenome | ecosystem: Environmental > Aquatic > Marine > Oceanic | place: Arctic Ocean...
CTGCAGCTGGGTGCCTGCTGCGTGCCAATGATACGTCTGCCGTTGTCGTCGCCGACCTCAACCGCGGGGAGGCGGCGGGTGCTTCGGTCTTGCCTGTCATCAACTTCGGCGTCAGAGGATACGGATCAAAGCACAATTGTTGCAGGCCCCTCCCTTCTAACGCAGACGGGCGTACACCGTCCGTCTCCGTCTCTCTTCTCTCTTCCGGGCCTCCGCTCGCTCCCGTTCTGGACAGCCCCCGACAACAGCAGCAAGCTTCGATTTGCGTTCAATGACAGTGCGATCAAACACGCGGTTGAGCACGTCGAGTCACACTACGAATCCATAAGAGAGGAGTACTTTGCTGCGGTCCTGGGACAAGGCACGTCGACGGACCCTCATTCCAATGTGATCTCGAAGCCGCTTGAGCCTGACTACGACCTGGCTAACAAAGGCGGAGAGCACGCCGATGACGCCTTGCACTCAGGTACGCCCAAGGCCGATGCTGAGCCTGTCTTGCCATTTCTTGAGAGATTTCGAAATACAACCACTGCGTATTCCTTACACTTAGGCAGCTGGGAGTGGCACAGCTATATTCTGTGAGCTTGGGTGCTCTATTTTTCGATTGAAAACTCCTGCTCCAGGACTGACTCATGCCCTACACTAGTAACGGCGAGAAGAACAACAACTTCCAGGAAAGGTGTCCCATCACTGCCCAAGTGGTCGATGATGTAAGCAGGCATGAGAAGCAGCATCGGTGCAGTGCATGGTCTCGAACTCACACAAATACCACTCATAGCTCCAAAAGGAGGGGCTGCTATTTCAATCGCCCTTCTCGTTTTGTTTCTTTTCTACATTGCACGGAAATAGTTCGATCCAGCCACATACTGGTCCGATGAACTTAAGGCTTCGTGTCCATTTGCCTCTCATAGTGCCGAAACCGACCTCTCCCGAAGATTCAAATCGGAAACCTTTGGCGGGTATAAGGGTGGCGGATCAAACCAGGGAATTTCGAGAAGGGTCTGCGATTGTTTTGGACGACTCATATGTGCATGAGGTGTGGAACGAGGGGGATTCTCCCAGGGTGCTGCTTTTGATGGATTTGTGGCACCCTGACGTGAGGCTTGAAGAGAGGCGAAGGATCGCTACCATGTTCACCTTTGCTCAAGACCAGGGCTGGATAGGGAACCAAAAGAAAAAAGAATCTGAATCTCCTGCTACCATTAATGTCATTTGACACCTTACTAGCAAAAGACGTTCGGAGCTCACTCATCAAGAAATATACTCTACGGTAGACTTACTTTTACTACTTCTATAGTGGGTTGTGCATAAGAAGCTGGTACGAGACTGGCAAGCTGATCACATGACATGAACATCAATCACCATTGGCTGGCTGTCTAACTAAATCAGGAGGAAGTACTGGGACTCCTGTTTTTTTTGACCTGGGAGCCGCAGCTGTCGAAGCCCCAAGCCCTTTCCTTGTAACAATGCAGCTGCTGATCATTTGTTGTTCATGTGTTTGCCACTGGCCCATGACCCACTAGGAGCCAGGAGCAGCATAGATGCAAATGAGATTGTTGATGATCACTTTCACCCTCATCTCGGCCCTCTGGCCACTACTATCATGATAGAATGGGAATGAGGTCTAGATACCGGTAGACACTGGGCCACACAGTGATAACGGCTGGCGCTGGCGATGAAGTCAACCATGAAGCAGAGTGGACCCTGGATCATATCAGCCAGCAGAGTTTGATCATTGGCTCATTGGTATCGCAGGCAGCGAAGCTGGATCTCCGAGAATTAGCAACGATGAAGACGCCGGGTAAACGGAAGGCCGCCTCAGCCCTAGACGAGGCCGGCAGCCAGCAGTCCGGGGATGAAGAAGAGCAAGAAGAAGTGTTGGCTAACGCTAACGGCGAAACTCCTCAGCCGTCCCAAGGCAAAACCCCTGGCTCATCTCCAGGAATGACCATGCGGAGCGGTAGAAAGAAGAAGAGGGTCAAAAGGGCCGACGAACCTACTTCGAAAAGTAGCAGCATCGCTAATAATGTTCCTCGAAAGAGGTCTAAAACCACGGCGGAAGACGATCCGAGTACCCAAGATATGGAAACGGACGAAACTCACGCGGCCACAACTGAGAAATCTACCAATGGGGCAGGGATACTGAAGACCCCACGCAGCCCTCTGGACGATGACTGTCAAGCGTCGGGCATGGATGAAGAATCGAACGGACTGAATGCGGCCAAAACCAAGCAGGCCGACTCCGAATTTGCAACTGCACACAAAGTCCCCCCTGAAACTGTGCGAGAAGCCGTGGCCGCAGCGCAAGTATCGGACGATACAACTCCAGGAGATGGAGAAAACGGTGCGGATAAGAAGGAAAGGGAACAGATCAATCGAAATCCTCTGATTCGGTTCATGAGCCAAACGCTTCGTCTGCCTTCTCAGCACACGCCCAAGCCCCCGACTGCAGCAGATGCAAACGTTGCTACATCTTCCGCGGCAGCCGGCGGACGTCGCCTCGTTTTTGCCACATCGACTAAAAAGCCAAGCGATGGTGGTGTGGCTAAAGCTAAGCGAAACGAACTGCTCCTGAGAACGCGGAAACAATCCTCTACCGGTGGGGGACAAAGTACCAATGTACAACAACCGAGCAAAACTGCCGCCTCCTCGTCGAGGTCCGGCAACTCTGGCCCGAACTCCCCCGTTTCTGCGCGACAGCCCTCTTTCTACGAGGTGCTTAGGGATAATGTTGCTGGAGATGCCGAGCTAAAGAGTGACGTTTTGCTCTACACCAAAGCTTGGTTTGGTCTTTTGTTCATCCTCACCATCATCGGGAGCGCGGCCAACGTGTCTTTTATGCCCAATATCAGGCAATCCGGATCAAAATGGCTCGACTATTACGGAATTGACGGGGATTCACCTCCTACGATCGAAGACGAACCTGATGTGATAACCAAGATTGTGGTCAATCCTGAACAGTTGCAGCAAGTCAAGGATAAGATTCGCGCTCACCGGATGAACGAGCATAACATAGCTAAAATGAAGATGAGCATCGACGAGATGACCACAGGCGTCGACTCCATCCAGAGCGCCATCAACGGATTGACCGACTTGCCCGAAGATAGAGTTTCGAGCCCTGTGGACCTCGAACACGAATACTCCGTTGCGAACCAAGTCAAGGATAGTCTTGCGGAAAAGGAAAGTTCCTTGCTTGAATGGGAGCGGGACTTGGCTGCACTAGAAGAAAAATTGGATGCATTAGAGCAGGGCACCGTGAGCCTCGAGCAAGTTAACGAAGCGCTGGATAAACTAGCACGCGTGTCTTTGGTCAAGGCTGAAGCTAAGGCGTTGGACGTATCTCAGATTGTCATTCCAGGAGATGATTGCGAGGGACAGGATTACACGCTCCTAGACGCGGAAGAAATAACTACAGTCGAGCCAGGCGATGTGCTTCTTGACGAAGAGCACGATGCGGAAATAGAGGTGATCGGGGCAATTGCAATTGATGTCGAAGCACTGGATTATGCAAGCGACGCTCCCGTACGCCTCAAAGATGCACAGTCAGCGTTCGACAATCTTGTGCACTATGCTCAATCGGCGAGCGAATCGTTGTTTAACACCTCAGGAGGCCCTTCTCCTCAAGTGAAGCGATGGCTGGATGGAATAATCAACGCAGAGATCCAGAAAGAAGCCGCAATTGAACTCCCCCCGGTTAAGAGAGGTGGGCCGCTTGTTGCCGGTGGAGACGCCACCGCGGCAACGGAACCAGGCCCAATCACATCGGATTCATACTCCCTTCGGGATGCCTTCGTCGATATCGACCGACTGCTCGAAGTCGAGGATGCCGATCGCACAGGCCAGTACGACCACGCGTCGGTCTATAATGGAGCACGGGTGCTGCGCCGGGGCCCCCAGGCAACGTCCTATTCGCTCTACGAGACCCTCCCACTCTTCAATCGCGTCCTCGCATACCTGCGGCTTCGCTTCTACGGCCATCCGCCCGAGGTTGCCCTGCGCCCCTCCACTATGCTCCACGGAAGAGGTCAGTGCTGGTCCTTCCCGGACGAATTCCAGGCGGCTCACGCGCGGAAAGCTGACGCGGCGTCGGGGGAAGACAATCGTGGCGAGTACGCCACTCTCACTGTCAACCTGGCGTCGTCGATATCAGTGTCGGAGGTCATAATTGAGCATGTGCCGCACACTGTCTCGAGCAACCCCAACACTGCCATCAAGGACTTCCGCATTGTTGGCTACGAAGACGGGGGTGCCTTCGGGGAGGCATGGGAGCTTGGGAAGTTCCGATTCCTAAACGGCCCCAGCTTACAAACCTTTTCGATACCGAGTTCTCTGGACGGGGCGGAGGTGCCAAAACTGAGGTCCATTTCGCTTGCGGTGGACTCGAACTACGGCGCAGACTACTCTTGCCTTTATAGGCTCAGAGTCCACGGTTCTTAGTTACAGAAGCTAGAGAAGAGTTTAACTTGCCGTTGTATTAGTCTTTTAACTGCAGGCATAAGATCGCTTGACAGTAGCCATCCAGGAGTCGAATTTCAGATAGGCATATGCTATCTTCAAGCCATTTGCTGGAGACTAAGGGGATTCTCAGACTCGTGTCATCGGGCCTCCTAGTTGTATACTGCGATTCAGGAGCGTCTGCCAGTACATACGTTGCCAGCTCACTCTTCTTTGCCTTGTCAATAGTCCAATCGCAATCATTACCGAGTTCTCTCTGCAAGGCCTCAATAACCTTGTCCAGTGTCACGTGGCTGTCAACAAGGAGCAGATCCGCGTCCGGGATTGTCCCAATTTCACCTCCCCAGCATTTGATGATCGATGTCATCTCCTCTCGTGTCATGAACTGCTGTTCAAAGGTGTTCCTCTCCTCGCTGCATTTGCGCTCGTGTTGACTCATGAGTAGGCCGAGTGTGTAGTCTCTGAGTTCAGATCGAAGCATATCACCTGTAGCACCTGTCAGTGGACAATCCCGGCAAGGCTTCTTTTGTTCATTCTTCATGAGCTGGTACGATTCCATATCGCCCCATACTGCGAATTTCTGCACATCCTTGACAGCCTCGACTTCCTTGGACTCGGTCGCCCAATCTGCATCGACTACTGTCGCCCCGCACAGCCTGGCGTGCAGGTACTGACATGTTCGATAGCACACCGAAATGACGTCGTCTGCGTTCTCCGCCTCCACGTTACCAAAGCCAGGTACTTCCATCGTGTGGGTAAGCAATATAGCCGGGAAGGGAGTCAGGTTCTTCTGGAGCGACACCTCGTCTAGCACCACTTGGCACATTCCTTGTGTTTGCATCCATCCTATATCGCGGCATTCGTCCTCATCCAGGATATCAACGGCTACAAATAAAGCATTATCCGGGGACATCGGAGGAGGACGATGGGGAGTGAGAGGTTTTTCACATGTCATCGGAGACATCTCCACTTGTGAATGAGAATGAATGTTCCACGGTCGGATATCCTTCAGGCCAGACGGTGGTGCAGTGATGATTTCAACTTGATCTCTAGTTCTCTGCCTCTTGTGACGAGAAGATGTAATGTGCCTTGTGAGTTTGGTAGTCGAAGTTCCCTGGCTCTCCTTCGAGACTTCCCCATCAGACTTGAATTGATGTTCAGTCGTTTCGTCGTCGTCACTGTCGTCCTTGGCCCCGCAACTCATCGCTGTGGCCTCGGCCGCGGCAGACTTGTCATATTCCATTGCCAAATTTATGCCGAGACAAGTAGCTGGAACCTCTGTTTCGAGCAAATCTTCTTCCAACTCGTCCAAGGACTCCATTTGTGCACCTATGTAGCCACCCTGAATCTTCTGACACTGTCTTCTACCGCTTTTGATTGACGAGAAACACCTCGACGACAATTGACTTTCATTCACGGTGGGGCTTTCCTCTGCCTCAGTTGATCTCTCTTTCGCCATTTTGTATTCAGATGCCACCAGGCCATCTTGTGCTTGATGTTCACTGTTATGACTGCCGTCAGAATCACTCTCCATCGACTGATGTAGAGCTTGACAATCATCGGGTGGTGAGCAACGGTTGTCAATTGGAATCCATGATGAAGGGACTTCGGTTTCGCCGTAGTCTCTACTTGCTTCCTCTGAGTCTGGATCATAGCTCGCAGGCTGCGCAACTGAATCCAAGTCTGAGTTCACTCCTTCATCTTCCTGTCGCTGCAAAGTCTTTCGACTAAGAGTTTCTTTGTTGTCGGCCTCGGACAGCTCACTCCCCGAGAATTGCCGTAACATGCCGAGTAATTGTAAATGCAAATCATCAGAAGATCCAGACGAGCGATCTTGCAACTCAGCAGGTCTTTCACACACAAAGTCCCTTGCTCCACTGGCTTTATGTTGCGAACTGTCAACCTTTTCGACACCCTTTGCACAATCGTTACTGCGCAACAAGGTCACCACAGGCATCGGCTCGATACAAGCTGGCTGTTTGCAACACGGGCATCGGCGAAGATCGTCGTCGACATGTATATCCCGCGCGCAATCCCTCCAACAGTCGCCGCAAAAGAAATGGCCGCACGAAGGTGAAACGAGCAATGCCCCATCGTAGAAAAGCTCGGATGGTGCACCACCTGCAAACTCCGCCCTTGGTACACATTGGTCGCCGCAAGAAGATGGACATCTGCCACACACTGTGCAAGTCAGGGCCGATTTCATAGCGGCTATCGCGCCCTCGAGTTCATTCTCCGTTGTCATCTGACTCATGGCAAAACGCGCCCGTTGCGGTTGGGCGAGGGTTGGGCGGTTGTGTGCGGACGTCGCGGACCTTGCACTTAGACGACCCTCCCCCTTGGTGCAGGGCCCGACCCCGACCCTTGCTCAAACGTCAACCGCCACCCAATGCGAACAACAAAGCAACCGAGGGAGCAGGGGCATAGGGCGGCGTCGGGAGAGTCGCGCCAGTCATCATCGTCGGAGCTCCAGCCATAGCCTCTACATACAGTAGCCGCCAGCAGCAGCGCAGCCAGGAGCCGCGCGCTTGTTGCGTGTAGGGAGGACACCCCCAGTTAATAGAGGTGCAGGGCCGCGCCCGCCGCCCCGCCGCCTTGATCTCTTTCTCTTGCTACTTGCTAAGAAGAAGGCATGGCAAGAGATGAGAGGGAAGGCGAAGGATGATATGAGTATGAAAGGCCCTCGGACTGCCCCGGCGGCTAGTTGTCCACTCTGAGATACCGCCGCACGACGATCGCCCCGGCCCGCGGCACGCAGAACTGCACCATAACAGGATGGAACATGGCACGGTCGAAGGAGGAATCGTTGATCGACCAGGCGTTTGCCCGGTTGGAGGAGGCCGCTGGGTTGGAGCAAGACGATCCGGAACAGGCCGCAAACAAATACAGCGAGAGCTGCTTCCTACTAAAGACTCATATAAAGACAGTCCTCAGCAGAAGTCAAAACAAAGAAGAGGCAAGCAAGATGCGTTTGCTTCTGGCCGAAAAGATTGACAAGTATGAATTGAAGGCCGAACACCTTCGGGCAAGATCAAAGATGATGGAAGAAGACCGAAAACAGAAACAGGAACAAAATCGCGAAAGCGCCAGGTTGCGGCAGAGTACCAGCTCAAGCTCAAGCTCTAACTGGGAAATGATTGCCCACAATAGCCAGTCAATTAGACCGTCCGGTCTGAACACTGTAGCTTCTTCGAGATCTCTACACATTGACAACATAGAAAAGGTGGCGACACAGCACGCCTCCAAAGCCGGTCGCTTGCTGACCATGGCTATAGACAATGATGAAATCGGGGGAAAACGTGACGATGAAGCGATCCAATTGTACCTTCAATCCGTGCAGCATTACCTCGACGCGATAAAATTCCTGTCGAATGGAGGGGGAGACGATGGAGCGAAGGAGAAAACGTCCCAGGAGAGGCAACAAGAAGAAAGCTACGCAGACGCCCACAAAGCCCTCGTGGTATCCTTGAAGCGTAAGATAAAAGGCGCGCTGGATCGGGTGGAGGAGTTGAAGAGCAGAAAAGGTGTAGGCTCTAGCTCGACCGGGCTTGCCACAGCCGAAACAAATGCTTCGGCAATCCCAATCGCGCAGACATCGCTCACTCCGCACGAAATTGCCGTGTTAAAGCGCTCCTCCCGTTTGGCGTCCGTTCTTGCTCTGCCGTGGTCCGATACCGATGTCCAGACGTTCAATTTCTCTCCTTCGAATCGCTACAGCGACCCGGATGGACTCCTGAAACTGTCGAAGAAGCAGGAGATTGCATTTTCAAAGTGGGCTCGGCCGCACGAGATTGCAGAGATGAGGGGGCTGCCATCGAGCAACATCAAGCTCATCGAGTCAATAACTCCATACTCGATAAAACAGTTCTGCGTGTCTGACTGCAGCTTCATTGCAGGGCTATGCATCTCTGCGGCCTACGAGAGACGCTTCAGGCGTCGTCTCGTCTCATCGTTGATCTATCCCCAGGACAAGAATGGGATGCCTCTATACAATCCGAAGGGAGTATACATGGTGAAATTGTGGCTGAATGGCGTCGAGAGGCGAGTTTTGGTAGACGACCTCTTTCCTATAGATTCGAGGGGCAACCTACTGTGCTCCCACACAAACACGGCTGGCCTAGAGTTATGGGTCTCGTTACTCGAGAAGGCTTACATGAAAATCTGGTAAGTGTCCTCGATTATGCGTGTCTGTATTGCACACTGGTCTAACTCCTCTTCTTCACTGACACGCATAATCGAAAATATTCAGCGGTGGGTATGATTTCCCAGGCTCGAATTCTGGTGTGGATCTATTTAGCTTGACCGGCTGGATCCCGGAGAGAATACATTTTGCTGAAGATGTTGACAACGTCCAAGATTTTGAAACGCCACCAGAGCGGTGCTGGGAGAGACTCTACAGTGCATCTAGCTTCGGCGATGCCTTAATTACCATGTCAACCAGCAAGGGGCTGACGCAAGATAAGGCGGAAGAGGTTGGCCTCTTCACCGGTCATGCTTAGTGAGTTATAAAGTCGCAACTAACTGTTGGAACTCCTTCACTTACCCGAGCCTTGTTGATGGCGATGCAGCGCAGTGCTGGACGTGTTCAAAAGTTCCAACGGTACGAGATTGTTGCAGCTGAAAAACCCTTGGGGAAAGAAAGGCTGGGTAGGTCGATTTTCTTCTCGAGATCAGGACAGCTGGGCAGACGATCCTGGACTGTGCTCCGAGGTGGGATACGATCCAAAGGTCGCGTCGCACCATGACGATGGTGTGTTCTTCATCTGCTGGGAAGACGTCCAGTTGTACTTTCGGAACATCCACCTTTCTTGGAGTGACTCGTTGTTTAGCTGCTCAACGAAAGTGCATGGCCTTTGGCCAAAAGATAGAGGGCCAGCTGACGACAGCTACAACGTTGGTGAGAATCCACAGTATTGCATAACCCTGTCGGATAGAGCTGCCTCGACGAATGCGACGCTTTGGATACTCTTATCTCGACATGTTGACAAACAAGAACAAGAGGGTGGCGAGGCGAGCTGTTTTGCCACGGTCCATATCCATAGAGTCAAGAAAGCCAGCGAAAGAGTGTGGTACACAAATGAAAATTGCTTTCTGACTGGCGCCGGCGCCTATACCAACAACCAACACGTCTTGATACGGTACGACGCCTCCGGCAAGCAGGACAAGCACCTAGTTCTCGTGCTGTCGCAGTACAAGAAGAGCGCCGACTTAGCCTACACACTAATGGCGCTGTGCACGGAAGGCTTCGCCTTGTCGTCTCCAGAGAGCCTACCGCATTCGAAGACACTTAATGGATCATGGAGGTTGAGGGAGAACATGCAGGACAAATCCTGCCTATTGTCCATCGGTACAGCTGGCGGACCTCCCGGGAAGGGGAGTTATGCATGCAACCCGCACTACTGCATAACTGTCAAAGAAGGAATGGATATGCAAATAAGCTGTAAGACTAACAAGTTGCTGCTGGTCAACGTGATACTCGTGGAGAGCACAGGGCGAAGAATGCAAAACATCTGGGCCGCTCCAACCTTGGATAGCGGGGCTTACAGACACGGTTTCTGCATAACGGATACAGCTTTCGTTCCTCCAGGCGATTACACTCTTGTGGTGAGCGCATATGAACCCGGACAGGAGGGTGCGTTTGTGCTGTGTGTCAGCTCGTCGAAAGACTTAAAAGAGGTACGGTGTATGAAATATTGAATTAGCTTTTGTATCCTATTTTTTCGCATTCGCAATGTCCCTTGATGCAGACAGCAAGTTGAAATGTGTATGTTGAGTCTTCACATGTATCTGCATGTATTAGCTCTTGACGTCACTCTGATGATTCTTGATCATCATCTTCTTCTTCGAGATATCTGATTTTTTCAAGGAGACCGTGTTTGATTTCATTCAGTATCGCAATCTTATCCGTGCTCCTCTTCTCCTTGGCTCGATGCAAAGCCTCCATTCTCGCCATTTCTTCTTTCAGCATTCGGATTTCATCGCAATATTGATTCTCTTGCACTGTTGGAGAGGACGGGCGATGAGACAAAGTGCGGCTGTTCCAGCTTTGCATCAGTTGTCTGGTCTTGTCAACATTTTCAGTCTCAAGCCGGTTCAGTTTCGTTTTCAGCATCGTTACAGTCGATTCAAGATCTGCAGTTTTTGTCCTCGTCTGATTCAGCTGTTCAGTTAGTTCGAGGTTGGCGTTCCATCGGTTTCGATTGCTCTCGGTCGCTTCAAAAAGTTCCGATGCGAGTTTATTGTTAGTTTTCCTCAGCGCCTTCACCTCTTTTGAAAGATGCTTAGACTTGCGCGCTTGATGATGCGCTGCTTTTGCCAGAGCCCTCATCGCATCGCTTTTAGTATAGCGAGACTGGCTGTTTGCGTCATCTCCTGCAAGGCAGAGCAGATCATTTTGTAGGCGCTCAAGCCGTTCGGCCAGTTCTACGCAGCTTTCCCTAGTCATGGCCGAAGCCATTGATTTATTGCTCTCGAAAGCGCTGACGTCGATTGATAGCTCGTCAACGTCCTGGCGGACTTTCTGTAACTGTAATGCATCTGATGTTTGTGATGTTTGGTCGTCATCTATCTCTTTCACGACTGGTAAAGAGGAATCAAAGGCGATCGCCCTTGGTACAGGTCCCCTATCGTCATACTTTGAGACTTGCATTGGACGATCATGCAGATCTGGAGTAATAAGGAGCTTCTGGCCCGCAACACTTCCGGTCCACTTGCTCCACTCGCTTTCGTCGGCATCGGCCGATCCGTCATCTACCTTCGCTCGCCCTTCTGGGCTTATCGTGCGAGCACCGGTCAGAAAAGGGGACATATCCTGCTGCCGAGAAGCTCCCTTCTGCGGCGAAGGAGAGTCACATGGCACCAATTTCGATGGCGATGCGAGCGCGAGTGAGAACAGCGGAAGCGGCCGTTGGCACGCCGAGCTGTATTCCAAATCACAAGAACGACTCCTGGAGACAGGCACGCCGCCTTCTTGCCCCAGATTTACACCAATCATGACTGGTCTGTGTACGGGCTCCAAACCACCGTTGGCCAATTCTTCATTCTTCCCTCCGGCTCCGGACTCTCTCTTTTCGCGCGAGGAAGACCGAAACTTTTCAGCGAAGTTTTGATGTGTGGCCTGTTAGGTGTTAGGCCATCACTGAATCTATTTTGCATCCCACCAGTTTAGCCAGGAGTGTGGCTGGCTGCATGCACAAAGCCACAGGCCATGTATTGTACAACCACCCTTGTTGCTGCAGCACTACCTATCTAGCTATCTACATGCAATCCTACTTTTGCATCTTTGGCTTTGAAGATTGCTGTACCTATGGGCACCAGACGGACGGGGTTGTGCCACCGCTCCTCCTCCTCTCTCCTCCAGGCTGCTCCGGGCTCCGGGCCGAGGCTGCAAGGAGTTTTAGGATGGTGCAAATAATCTGGATGGCGCCGTTGAGGAAAATCGGTTGCTTGTCTCTCGGAATGCTAATGGCTAGTGTCACACAGTTGGTGATCCTGTTGGAGTCATGGAAGGGCTTGTGGTGGCTGTTTGTTGTCAAAAACTGTTGTTGTTGTTGCATCAAAGTCGGCGGCAGGAGTAAGGTGATTTATTAGGTCTATTGCTTGACAAGACATGAATATATTCGAATGCGATGAAGGGAGACTTACGCCATTGGTTCGGAGTCTCGGAGTTCCCATGTGGGGGGCAATGTGTGTGTGTGGGGGGGGGTGTCGTAGAAAAGGACTACTATTGGATGGCTTTTGTATTGAAGTAAGAGGAAGGAAGTACAGAAGTACAGATCTATAGCCAAGATTCACAATAATAAAGCCAATGAAAGCAGTATGTAAAAGTAGTTTGGTATTTGATTGTGAAGGCAATGAGCATTACTATAGAATGATAATTGTGTGTATGTAAATGTTTGTACAAAAAATGTGATTTCAGCTCCGGCACCTTAGCAAGACTTCTTCTTTTTCTCAACAGAGCTATTGGTTGCAGACGAATCAGTGTATTTGCGTTTTGAGGAGCCTGACAACTGTGGGGACGGGGAGTTACATCTGATGTACTCATTTACACTCTCGCACCGAGAAATGATGCTTCTTGCGGCAGCCTTCGAGCAATGATGGGAGAGAGCATCTTCCTTGCAAAGTAACGCAATCTTGGAAGATAAGCTACCCAACAAGGAAAGCTCCGCTTCGGGTCGTCCAGTGCATGATTTCATGTGATGTTCGCATAACTTCAGCATGTCGGACGAGCTGGTGATTATTGTCAAATACGAGCGCTGCAAGAAATGGTCTTGATTTGAACGATAGGTGGCGAGCAGCCTCCCAAATACCTCAAACGGGCACGAAACTTTCTTCAGGTTGGTTGGCTTGATCAACGCAGCAGATGCGCAGGTCATAACGAGAAGAAACTCAAAGACGCGGGCGTAGGATTGTTTGTTCAATCCTGGGTAATCATCCCTACGTTTCCTCGACTGAGCTTTCAATGAGGCCACGAATGTTCGAGTCATGAAAGAGTCAAGAGCGTTACTGATCTCGACCAGAAATCTGCCAACGTTTCCCTTTGTCAGAGTAAGTGCACTCCAGTGCGTAAGCATGCTGTGGACAAAAACATGCTGATTCCGCGCGTTGAACGTTGAAGCCGATAACGCAAGGAGATTCGAAAACGAGCTGGCTACCAGTCCCGCTCCAGCATTGAGACTTGTTGCTTCGGCATCTGCACTGATCTTGAACAACAGAAATGGCTCTGACAAATGTAAGCCCTCACTCGCTTTGTATGCTGAGCCCAACGAGGCTTCGGTGAACTTGGTGAGGATTCTTAGAATGGAATCTGCCTCTGCCGAAAGAATGGAGAGCAATTCTATGACCCGGCATGACACAACGTGGTCCTGGAACCTCCTCAAGAGTTTTGAAAGTAGTTTACCCATGGAAACAACCGCTGACTTATCACTCTCGGAATGCTTGTCTTCGCATGCCTTGCAGAGATCTGAGACGAGGCCGAGATCATGTGCCCTGTATGCAGCCAGAGAGAAAATCTCGACGAGGAGACCGAACTGCCTATCCACGACCTGCTGAACACCCTTCGGAATGGCGAGAGATGAACACATTGCTGCAAGATGATTGATTATGAAGAAAGTTACTCTCACCTGATTTCGGTAAATTGGCGCCAATTGCAGGATCGTACTCAACAGCCGAGGGACGATCTTCTCGAGGGCTTCTTTGGAATGGTCAAGCTCTCCCAGATCACTCCACACCAGCACTTGTTCGTGAACTTTGGCCAAAGTGGTCATGTACTGCGCGAGTGACCTCTTTCCTAGAGATACATCGTTTGGTAGACTCGAGTCATTGGAATTTATTGTTGTAAAATAATCAAAAAGTGCCTGGTCCTCTGTGTCATCGTCAAGGCATGTCCATATGATATCGAAGGAAACTCGCTCAAACTGAGAGAGCTTCTCCATTTCAGACAATTGTGACCTCAGAAGCTGTGTACCGTGGGACTAATAAGGTGAGATGGATGATGTAATTACACCCGTCGGTAATGTTGGATTACTCACGTCCGTATCCACGATCTCGCTCGGCCGAGTCTCCTCTATATTGTCCTCTCCGAAACAAAGCTCGTTCAGTGCGTTTCTCACGTTGTCGAAAACGGCTTCCATTGCGTGGATCTTCCAAATCTGAAATCGAAGGATCTTCCGTAACGAGAGTAATTGTTTCCTCCTCCTACGTATGAGCTTCAGCGCATCGTCGGAACCCTCGCAGTTTTTGCACAAAGCCTCGATCGCTGCCTTTTCTGTTCGAAAATGGTCATGCGCATGATATAGGATTGCACTCGAAGCACTTATCGAGACAGAAAGGGAGCATGCAAGTTCAACGAGGCCCTGGCAAATCTCGGGCAACGACGTCGACTTGTCATCGAAGACAGCTTTCCATTGATCATGCA
>Ga0115006_10001576_pt1 | contig 14369 bp, 7 predicted proteins | sample ArcOceMetagenome_3_FD_88943 | JGI IMG/M metagenome (GOLD analysis project Ga0115006, IMG submission 88943) | Marine eukaryotic phytoplankton communities from Arctic Ocean - Arctic Ocean- Svalbard ARC20M Metagenome | ecosystem: Environmental > Aquatic > Marine > Oceanic | place: Arctic Ocean...
CATGCATGTGCACATGTATGCATACTGCGGCACGCGCATACATACACGCATATACACATGTCTGCGCACGCATGACGGGTGCATGACATCATGTACACATGTATAGACCCCTTGGGGAATTTTTAATTTCTCCGAGCAAGAATTATGTCTAAGTGGTCGCACCGCTGGAGAAAATTTCTGGAATTGTACCAGCGGAATTCGAATCCACGGTCACGGCCGACTGGTTAGGGTCCAAAAAACAAGATCCCAATTTCGGGCAGGAAAATTGGGCTCTTTATGCCTAGAGCGCTATAAGAGACCTATTTTTAAAAAATTCCCCAAGGGGTCTATACACACGGAGGCACACACACATATACATTATATACACACGGAGGCACACACATATACATTATGCATTCTGCGGCGTACACAGGTGAGGTACTGTCACAGCTGCTGCCGGGACAGTTTCCTGCGGACACCAAGGAGACATGCGATGCGGGGGGTTCGCTGCCGGATGCCACCGACAGACCGCGCGTCATTGTCCAAGTGTGTGTATGTGTGTGTGTGTGTGTGTGTGTGTGTGTGTGTGTGTGTGTGTGTTGTGTGTTCTTGCTGGGTGCACGCTTGCGCAGATAACACTCGGTATGTGTGCACATGCTAGTGTGTGTCTGCCTGCGGGTGCGTGCGTGCACACGCGCATGCGTAGGCGTATCTGCACCCGTGCCTACGTTCCGACCAGCAGTTCGACGCCCTCCCTAATCCCTCCGCTTTCCCTGTGTCCCTCTCGCCCTCCCCCCCACCCACCCTTGCTCTCTCTCGCGCACACACGCACTCAGGGCATTGAGGCGCCACTGAGCACTCCAGCGCTGTGGCTCTGCCAGCAAATGGCATACGCGGACACAATGCTGTACATATGTGTTCGCCCTCAGATTGCTGTCACCGGCACAGAGACCGCGTGAGAGGGTAGCCAGAAATGCCCGCCGTGGCAGGGGTGAGGGGATGGGGGGGGAGATTATTCAAAGCGCTGCGCGATGAACGAGGAGAAGGGCGGGGTGTTGGGGAATACTATGGGGAGAGAGTAGGAGGGAATACAGAGCCTTAGCTCGGAGCTAATAGCTCCTGCGCAAAGACGTTGGCAGTGAGAGAGTAAGGGCTTTGAGTGAAAGTGAAAGGACCGTTACAACGACAAAGCGAATAGCCCTCCTCTCCTACGTGGGGCGTTGCAACTGAGGTGCTCATTTTGCTAGCGCTGGCGAGCTGAGTGTTTCTGCTGCAGGAGTTAGGAGGGCTACACTAGACTGGAGATTGGACGCGTGAGAAATCGAGCGTATGTGGGAACGAGCGCGGGCGAGACAGAGGCGGGACCGTCGTGCGAGGCAGAAATGCTCGACCGCTTCGCAGGTCTGACGCTGATATTTTTTAATTTACAGTCTTAATTTTAATATGCATGCATCATAATTTACAAGTGTGCACTGTACGGCTGCTATTCTACAGTCTTGTCAATTCCTCCAATCCGCCACGCTGGCTGCGACATTTCTCGCACCCCTTGTTACTTCTTGCTATTTTTCAACGGGGGAGGTACAAATGGGGGAGGCGTAGCGTCCTGATTCTCGACAACCTCTCGCGCCACGGTGCTGGTTTCTTCGGGGTCACTCTCGACTCTTTGCAGCGGCTCTGAGTCCCAAAACTCCCCTTTGTAGGGATCGATGGGACCCTCATGCTCACGAAGGGATGATGGCAACCCAGGTGATATAGCCGTGGTCGGTGAACGGAAGCCAACCTTAGACAAAGGTGACTGAAACCTGGCCTTCTCGCGTATGCCAATTGCGTCTCCTCCCGGGCGCTTCACCTCGAGAGTAGTACCTGCGTCCGTTCGCTTTTTCGCAAAAAACTTTGAGACTGCTTCCTCTGCAGACATATCTGCAGAAGGCGCTCTCTGCAGAGGTTGAACCGCTTGATGTGTATCTCGCTTGGTTGATTTTGATCGGTTGACCTGCCGACTTGGTTGCCGTGAAGATGGTGTAGAAGATGGATCAGGATCCGACGCGACTTCTTCTACTGCATTGCCCCTCGTCTTCACAGATATCTTTTGCACCGAGATAAAGCCTGGCCCAAAGTCAGTCCCCTCAGAGAGTCGCTCACGACCTGTCATGTCCTTGGCAAGTTGTCCGACTGTGGAGATAGCACCAGTGCCAATGCCCTTGAGCAAGTTCGCACCTTGCATTCCTTTCGCCATAGCTTCAGCTCCCAGCTTACCGACTTGTGACACGCCGGCCAAGTTACTGACCCCAGAAATGGCACCTGTTCCAATGCCTTTGAGCAAGTTTGCACCTTGCATTCCTTTCGCCATAGCACCAGCTCCCAGCTTACCTACTTTTGACATGCCGGCCGCTCCTAAGCCACCCACCTCAGAAATGGCACCAGCACCAAGGTCTTGCAATTTAGATGCGCCATGAAGACCAACCCACATTCCCTTTTTTAGACCTGCCGCAGCGGCGCCTCCCGCTTTCACACCGGCGCCAAGGGTCATGAAATCAACCGCCTTTGCCGTCGCAGCAGCAGCAGCCTGCGTCATAGCCGAGGCCTTGTCCACTCCCTGGCTTACTAGCTGTCGCGCGATCGAAGCTTCCAGATATTCAGGCGTTGGGGGCAGGAGAGGGATTCTCTCTTTCCATTGGTTGAGAAGTTGATCAACAGTTGTGTCGATGAATCCGATCAAATCATCGTGATTGAAACTCAACGGATCAGCCAAGCTGGCATCACTGTCCCAGCATTCGATGCGGAACAAGGCGCTCTGGTCGTTATCACACAGCGCTTTGAGGCTGATGTGTATGGGCGGCCACTTCGGATTAAGATCATCCTGAATCACAGGAGTTCGCGCAATCTCAACCCGTGAGCCATCGTCGTTGAACCTTGAAAACACGAGGTAAGGGTCGGACTTACCCCACGCCCCATCCAAGTTCGCCAAGTCATGGCCAAATATCTTGAGCACCACTTGCGTGTGGCTGTCTCCAATTAATGCGTCAGCAAAGACCCGTCTCGCCTGCATCATTTTGAATTCTTTCAAGTTGAAGAATGATACCCCTGTTCCCGCTGGTGATTGAACAGGGGAGTCATCTGAATCGAGCTCTTCGTCCTTGCCTTCATAATCCAAATTTTGAAGCAAACCTGCCGCGTCCGCCAAGTCCTCTTCCATCTCGGCCAGCGCCTGTGCCCGAATGCCACCTAAGAGTGCCGCGGCTTCTTTTTCAGCCTCGTTCGCCAGTTTGTCCTCCTCAGACATTTTCACTACCGGATCAAGGGCCGCATCCAAACCGCGTTCCAACATTGCTTCAGCTCCTCGGACTTCCCTCATGCCTTGGCTACGCTTTCGTACACTATCGTCCGTTTGCAAGCTTAGCGAGGTTTTGGTAGCCTTCAGCATTTGCACGTGATTGCTTACTTCATGCTGCGTTGGTGAGTCGGATGAGGTGAAGGCCCCAGCAATTGAATTTCCCACCTGCTTCAAGCCGGAAAAGAATCCTCCTTTCTTAGCACGGACATTCATACCCCGCACGCGTTTTTGGATGCGAAGCGCTGCCTCATCTTCACCTAATTGCTTGGTTTTGTTGAATTCATACATCATGGTTCCTGCATTATCCATCATAGATCGCAGGGCATGTTCTTCCTTCTCTGTATTTTCAGCTGTCAAATGCGTCATGTGGGCTCGCGTTTGCATTCCGCGTACTCGCCTTTGAATGATTACAGCTGCCAGCTCTTGCTCTGCCGTATCTTCATTGTAGGCTGCGTCCACACTTTTCTTGTTCATAGCCAGGCGCTCTGCCAGCTGTTGACGATTATATCGGGCTTCCGCATTATCGCTCGTCATATCAGCCCCTGTCACACTCTCAAAGATGTCTGCTGCACGCTCGATGCCTGCATCTGAGACACCCTTCTTGGACCTTTGCAGAGCTGTTCGCGTTTTTGCGCCTCGAAACCTGGCCTGAATTTTGACGGCCTGCTTCCCGAGCGTCTGCAGAGCTTCTGGCGTCTGGGATTTAAGGAAATTCAGGTAGTCTTGGGTGACTGCGACCCGACCCAAGCGCTTATTCCGCCTGATCAACCTGCGGTCTCGACCTCCTCGAGCGAGTCCCTGGATCTTGACAATTGCGTCCATCTCCTCGTCCGAGTATTTCTTCTCAAACAAAGCCTGTAGGCCTGCTGTGATTGACGTCTTATTGCCAAGGCCCTTCGACTTCCAGCGCACTGCATTTCCACGCGCAATAGTCTGAATGAGCAGGGCAGCAGCTTCTTCCTTTGACGTGTAATAATCTTCCTCAACCGAGTCTGTCTCTTTCGCTTGTTCTCGGAAAATTCGCGCGGTCTCGCTGCGTGCGTTTTCAAGAAGACCTGACAGGCGTCGATGGACTTCATGTTCCACGACCTGATGTCTGCCCGGAGAGTGAGCTTCACGATAAGTTGAAGACTCCGACCATGAAGAGCCCAATCTGAAAATCTCCGCTCTCACAACCAGCTGAGCTATCTGTGCATTCTTGTTCGAAAAGTCAGAGAGAGCCTCAGCAAATTCTTCCTCGGCCCCGTCAGAGTCTTGGAGAGCTTGCAATCTGGCGAACGCGTCTGCCATTTCTTGGCGCATGGTATTGACGAAGGTTTCGCTGTCCTCGTGATAAACCTGGAACGAGGCGGCTTCATCCTCCAATGCCTTGATTGCTGAGTCGAATGCTACCAAAGCCGCATCTTGGGTACGATTGAATTCGGCAACAGCAGCTTCAACTCTCTCCGCATTTGCCTCCTGATCCTCTAGGGTTTCCTGAAGCCGCTTGTAAAACGCCGAAACGCTTGCTCCTGCAGCAGCTGTCTGTTCCAGTGCACTTTCGGCATTTCCTGTCGCCCGCTTGGATGTCTGTCCATGCGTGATCGCAGTCTTATTTGAACGTGCTGCAGACTCATGACTTTTCACACTCTGTGATCCTACAGATTTGTGCTCGTCTGTGTCCACTTTGTCCTCACCAGAGACTGACCGGCGATCTGTCAATTGGTTTCCAAAGTCACTGTCGCTATCACCACCAGCATCAAGGCCGCTGATAGCTTTCTCCAACTCAGTTTCCTCTCGTTCGAATCGCTTGAAGTCGGACATGGCGCGGAAGGCTCTTCGCGCAGCGTACTCAGCCTCGTCTGCCTCCTGCATCATTCGCACGGCCTCGTTCTCAGCGTCAGTGAGCGCCTGCAGTGCGATCTTAACATCTTCCTCTGATGTATCCTCGTCCACGATAACTGCTTTCAAATGAGCTTCCAGCTCAGCATAGTGCTCGGCTGCTTCCATACACTTGCGGCCCGCCTCTCGAGCCATCTCCTCCGCAGCTGCTTGCTGCTGCATCAACGCATCACCCATGTTGAGGACAGTAAGCTTCGCAGCTGTCATCAGAAGGTCGCGCTCCTTAACAGACTTGCCGCCATATGTTTTAGGACGCTCGATCTCTTCTCGTGCTCCTTGAATTTCTTCTCCACCCGCTGTAGATGGGTGTTGTTCAGGCAAGTCGGGCCAATCTTGAAGCGCCAATTTGCGCAAAAGTGCCGAGGCCACGAGCCCCTCCGCATGCAGCACGTGGGAGACAAGGTCTTCGCGTTGCTGTTCCGGTAGCTTGGCCAGCAATTCACTACTCTCGCGCACAAGGTCAGACATTCCAGATACTTTCGACACTCCCGAAGCCCCGGAGCGCGGTGTGTCGTCGGGGATGGCTGCTAAAGCACTCTCCTCACACTGTTGTGACACCTCTGGTTCGTCGTCTAATATCTTGAGGGTCTGCGATGTGGACGACACGCCTTCCCGAACCGGCTCATCAAGATTCTCGGTGTCTTCGCTTGACGGCTCCCTTTGCTCATCCTGACGTACTGTGACAGATTTCTTTTGACACCGGATAGGCAGCGTACGATTCTCCAATTGAACGGTAACCCACTGTCGATGTTCAGCATCGAAATCTATCGATATAACACGTCCACGTTTGCCGTTGTATCTCTGCAAATTGCCTTGCAGCTGATCTAGTTGTACAAGATCACCCTCTTTGGGCGCTCTAGCTGCTTGCGCCTGCACAGGAACACCACCTTCCTTTGCACGGGCAAGACGCTCCAGCCGCCCTCGAAACAAGCACTGAATCTTGATTGCACTCTTCTCCAAGTCTGCACGGCGAACGTTGGCCGCGAGCAGTTTTTCGATTTTCATTCGACCCTGTTCGGATATCTCGTTATCATTTGCTATGATTGTTCTCAGGGTAATATTCTTCTGCAGAGCTTCTTCAACGTCTTCGATGCAAGCATCGGTGATATTGTTGGTAGAGACATTTAATTTGAGGAGGGAGCGATTGTCAGGCTGCGCCTTTCGGCCTCTGCGAGGAGGAATTCTTCGCATGGCTCTCATTATACAGCGCATGCCAATGTCGCCGAGGACGTTTCGTTCCAGATCGAGGCAAGTGACTGAAGAAGAGAGGCGAAGACCCTGCTCCAGCAGTCCGGCACCATCGCCGCCGAGTAGATTGTTGCTAAGCAGGAGCGAATGAAGGTTCTTGGCCGAAGCAAGAGCATGCGCCAAGAGACGTGATGCAACGTATGAAAGCTGATTCCCTTCGAGGTCTAGCAGCTTGAGGGGACTCACATTCGTGCCCAGCGAACGACAGAGATGGACGATGCCGTCGTCGCTCAACTGGTTCAAGTTAAGGTACAGCTCCTCTAGCACGGTGTTCTCCTGCAGCGCAAGACCAATCGCATTGCCACCATCGCGGGCGATCCTGTTGTGCTTGATTGACAGCCGTTTGAGCATCCAATTACCCTTCAGGGACTCGGCCAATGCCGTGGCGCCCGAGTCGCCAATGTGGTTATGGTCAAGATTCAAAGTTTGCATGAAGCTCATCGAGTGAGGTGTGCCAAGTAATGCAATGTCCGCAGTTGTGATGGACGACAGAACTTCGTGCAGCGCCAAATGAAAATCACCATTCAGCCCTGTGCTCACTGCGCGCATCGCTACATGTCAGAAGCTGAACACAAATTCACTACACACACGCAGTTGCAAGGTGATATGTTCAATATAATGGGCGGCGCGAAACTCACCAAGAATTTTCTTAAAGGATCCATCCCACACCACTTCCACTCTGGAACCATGTTCGACGCCCTCTTCTGCACTCGAGGGCTCGATCCACGTAATGGTGCCAGTCCTACCGCGGGATTGCTTTGCAAGTGTGGGGTTCAGTGAGAGAGCCACTTTTCTGACAACCACTCTCATTCCGACCCGCGCTGGCACGTCTCTCTGTATTACAACCTCCTGTAGCATTTTGTCCTGCACACGACGAAGCTCTTTCAAAATTCGATGTTTTCAGAGCGCCCAGCAGGACATGGCATGATTGGGACTAAGCGCATAGGCCAAAAACATGAAACCATGCGCGTGCAGCTACCTTTACGTCTTTGGACTTAGGAGGCTCGAAAAGGGCGAGAATATCGTCACCAGCGAAGCCAGTGATGTAATCTTTTTTCACGCCGGTCTTATCCCATACCACCGAGCATGTTTTGGACAGCTTACCTTTACAATCTACGAAGACAATAGTGCCCTGTACAAATCATTCACACGCGCACACACATGTCATCCCATGACTTGGACCATAGAAAATGAAATCTTGCGTGCGCGCAACGGGAGGAACATTTATACGCATCGGATCTTTCAGGGAGGGACACTAAAGACGTTCACAATATGCACACAAATTGTGACTGCAAACTGATCAGCAGCAGTCGTTTCTTACCGCACCATCCCCTGAGTGCTCAAGAAGGTCTGGCCGGCGCGAGAGAGCTTCCTTGCTGAGCACAACACGCATCATTACGGCTGGCTCGACATCTTTGTCAATGAGCGTTTGAGGAGTCTCTTCCTGCATGGTTGGGCCAGTTGGCGAACCCAAGCGAGCGGCACTTTCCGTCTCTTTGCCAAGTACTGGCATTTCCAGCCCAATATCATCAAGATCTTCATTGTCTTGTAAGATGTTAAGCACCTTGCAGAATTCTGCGAAGTCGATAACATAGTCGTAGTTTTTTGTGTTCATCAACATGCGCAGCATCAAGACATCGGATGAGAAGTCGACAGCAAGCTCTTGCGCTGCTTCCACCATCCCTTCAACAGGAATCTTTGCTTCAAACCCCTTTGTGAGCCGTTCATATGCACTGGAGGCTTGCGCGTGCTTCAACGACGGGTGATCAATCAATTTCATCAGCGAGCCTACGACGTCGGGATTCAATTTAGTGTGACGTTCAAGCTGCAAGGAACTGTAATCAACACCACCCCACGTAGATTCGTCTTCACCGAGCACCATAAAATTGATACCGATCCGCAGAGCAGAAGTGAGCCCTTCTGAGTTCTTGAGTTTCATACCGTCCGCATCCACAAGTTCAATCCAGATGTCTTTCAGGTTGACATTGCTCAATGAGAAGAGCTTGTGGAAAGGAACCTTGGCTTTTCCTATCAAACTATGCTCGCCAGGGTCAAGCATTGTACCAATGCCTATTGTTTTCTTACGCGCAAGCGCGAGTTCATGTATTTCAAGAAACATCCATGGGTCCATGCTCTTGGCAATGAAACGATAGGAACTGTGCCATTTCGGGTCAGCGGCCTTCTTCATAGGCTCAGTCCTGTATGAGATGCCAGCCACGCTTACGGTGGCAAAAGCGCTGGGCAACAATTCTCTTTTGCCCCTTTGTGGCAACTTCGAAGGTAAATTGCGCGCTTCCAGCAGGCCCATCTCCAGAAATCTACCCATGGCAGGAGTGAATCGATAGCGAAGCAGCACCTCGCTCTCCTGCAGTTCGCCTGCCTTAAGCTTTTCTGGGTCGTGCTGACCGAACACGATCTTGTCGTTCTCGTCACGGAGCGTAAACCACATTTGCCCCATTTGTTCAGAGTCCTGTGGCTGCGATCTGGCCATACTTGCGATATCCACTTTAAACGACCCCATCAAGTCTGAATCCCCGACAACGTCCCAGTCATAAATTTCAAACGTCATGTCCTGCCCAACCCAGACCCCGAGACTCTGGTCGTCAAATGAAAAAGTTTCGTCCCAACTTGGCTGCAATGAATTTTTCACAACCTTCGTGGTGTATTTCATTCCGTTGAGATTCATTTTCACAAATGGATCCGAAAGGCCATATGCATCAGCCCTCGGCAGGTGGCGCGCCTTGACAACCTGAACCACGAGCTGAGAATCTCTGTGCTTGCCCCTGAACCTGTCTTTTAAGAACGCTGCAGGATCTTTTTGGTCATGATCAGAAGGCCACGAGTCGAGATTGAACGGAAGCTGTTCTTTCTGCATTCTAATCCCCTTGAGTATGCGGATTATCTCGCCTCTTTCAAACTTTTCCGCCACGTCTATGGCATTGAGTCCCCCCCTGTTTTTTATTGTAGTATCTGCACCGTGTCGGAGGAGCAGTTCGACAGTTTCTCGCTGCCCTTCCTTGGCTGCCACAATCAAGGGGGTGTTACCATCGATCGTTGGGAAATTCACGGCAATCCCTGCATCTAGAAGCAGCCTCACACAGTTCGCCCTTCCATTGCGAGCTGCGTGGACCAGGACATTGTCCCCAGCACGGCATGTTTCGTAGAATTGCTCAGGCATTGAGCGAAGTGTGCACTTCAGTGCACCTACTTTCCGCCTAGTAGTAAAGTCGTGCAAAACACACCAGCTGTCGACAATCTGTGATTCGCCGTCAAGGAGAACATCCAGGTCTTGAACACACAATCCAATACTCTTGGCGTCAGCATCGGACTGCGCCGGGTCCTTGAACAAGAGCTCCAACTTCAACCGATCGTTTGTACCAGCAGTCACGTTGCTAAATTGGTGCATCACCAGTGTCTGCAAGGTCCCGGTCTTGCAAGGCACTTCCTGAGGCGGCGAAATGTATTCTTGCCTGCGCGCCTCGCGGCCTACAGAGAGACGCACGTACACTGTGTCGTGAGTGCGGTCCGCATCAACTTGAGTCAACCCCCCCCGAACAGAATCCTTTGAGCCAGGCCGCTTACCAAAAGAACCTAGTCGAGAAAAGAGTTTCAGGGCTCCGGCACGCTCCAGGGGTGCTGGCGTATCGGAGGCTTTGCTCTCCTCCGCTGAAGGCGTGCTGTCAGCAACGATGGTTGCCAGATTTTTTTTGGCCCGCGAGCGGTCCAACAGGGGAAACTGGACCAGGGCGCCTTCTAGTTTTTCAATTTCTTCCACTGTCGTGTCTGCGCCGTCTTTTGCGCCGCTCTCGGTCTGTGGCAACGCTTTTTGCAGCAAATCCGTTTCTCCAGAACTCCACATTTTCATCGAAGGCCTTGACCGAAGTACTGGCGCTTTGGCTAGCGCCGCTCCCATTCTGCTCTGCTGGCTCGCCGGCACACTTGGTGCATCGTTCGGCGTGTCTGGGCCCTCGGGTCCATGCACGGAGAAAAGCGATGGACGTCGGCCCAACTTGTGAGATGGTGCCCGGGATGCTGCTGACCGCACAGAATCACGGGAAGTTGGCCGAGTTGAGCCTTGAGAGCTTGGCCGACTTGAGCATTGCGAAGCTGCCGGTACGGCTGTATCAAGGGGCTCTGAATCTTGACTGTGCTCAGCCACATTCTCGGAAACAGATGGCAGCCGAGCAATACCGCGTCCAGTCGCAGATGGCTGTTGTAAAACAGCGTCATCGACGTGTCCAAACTGGCTGCCTGAAATGCAAAGAGGCTGCGCCTGCAGTCGAGTACGCATAGCGTGCGGATTGCCAAACTGAGTCCCCGATACATCCGTATTCGTGGATGGTATCCGTCCAAAGGTCTGTTCGGATGCCCTTGCGTGAAGTTCCTCGGCACGTTCTTTTGCAGCAATTTCTTCTGCCGTGCCGTGTACGCTCTGCATGCTTTGGCCGGCTGAAGAAGAACGGCGTAAGAAGAAGGCCCCGCGGCTTGATCCCATAGACCGGACGCGAGACAACAACCCCGGACCCCACCTCTTCGATGTCGGCGCTGACGAGGGGTCACTTCCATCCTGTATGCCATCACTATCCTCAATGCCGCCGTTGGTATTAGTTTTGCCCGAGTTACTCGCGAAAGATGATGTTCTGCCGAAGAAGCCAGAAGACCCTTTGGAACGGCCGAATGCGCCCAAAAACGTTGCACCTCTTACTTTACCCCACGCCGACGCCTTTTTTGAAGACCCCTGAGAATGGACACTACCGCCGGACGAAAGGCGCTCGAGACCCGAGATGGTGTAGACCTCGAGATCACGTATTCCACGAATGTAAACGCCTAATCTTTGCGGCAGCAGCCTGGCTATACCAATTAGCACCTGTAGACACTCGAGGTGTCCATGGCGAGCTGCCAGCATGAGCGCGGACAGCCCGTCGCAGTTGAGTTTGTTCATATCCGCCCCCCTATCGACGAGCAAAGTCATCGCCCGCTTGTGCCCGTTCGCTGCCGCAATCATGACTGCAGTCTCTCCGCGACCGTCGCGAGCCTCAATGTCGGCATTTCTGTCAAGCAGACACTCACAGATAGATGCTGAGCCTGCGCGGGCGGCCCGGAGGAGCAGGGGCTCGTCGGCCGGGAAAACAGGATTCACAGGAAAGCCGTGCATCAAGACGGCCTCAACCACTGCTGCCTGCCCCTCTTGTATCGCCTTGCTCATCACCGCGTAGCATGGGCATTTCGTCAAGGGGACCGCAAGGGCTGATGCGCCATGGTTTGCAATTTTGTTGTGGCTCAGGTTCAGCGAGATAAGCGTGGTGTTCGCCAGCGTCTGGGCAAGTTTTTCAACGCCATCGTTCCCCATCTGGTTCTCGCTCAGCGTGAGGTGGGTCAGCCTCGTCGCTTCCAGCAGTGCTTCCGCGATTGGTCCAGTGCGGTCGCCAATCGCAGTGCCTTGCAGCAGGCATAACCGCAGTCCGGGCAAGAGCGGGCCGAGTTTCTCGGGATAGCACGGAATTTGATTGCCCATAAGGACGTCGCACCGGCGCACGCGGAGCACATCGTGCAGGAGACCCTCGGCCTGCGTGAATTCGCAGATGGTCACGCACCCTCTTTCCGTCTTGCCGTGCGGAACCGGAATATCGTCGGTGGTAAAGCCCTCAAGCAGGGGCGCGTTCCGGACCAGCTGGTAGGGGACGACCCGCCCATAGTTGTTGCCCCGCAAAGACGACTGCTCGCGCTGCGTGCTCCCGAGTCTCGCCAGCACGCCCGAGCGCCGCAGACTGTCGGCCGGCAGCGGGTGCTTCTCCAACTCCCCGAGCGCATACGTCACGTTCGGGGACTGCGCCCACGGCGGACGCGCTGGCATCTTGCGACCATCGAGCCCCATGCGGCTGCCGGGCCGCACCTTGCGGCCGTAGCCCCAGTGCTCGGCCTCCTGCCGCTCCCGCGCCTCGAGGTCTTGCCGGACGCGCTCGAGGTCTTCCTCGGCGGGCGCGCGGATGGTCACCGTGCGCGACATCCGGCGCTGCGGCACGCGCACAGGCGTGAGGTCGACATAGTGCGACAGCGCGGGCGGGGTGCCCGGCAGGATCGGCGCGGAGTGGATGCGCGGGAGCAAGCCGCTGCCGCCGCGGGTCGTGCTGCCCGCGAGGCGCGGCAGCGGCGTCGAGGCCTCGCGCTGCATGGCAGGAACAAGCAGCGTGTGTGGGCCAGGTGCGAGCGCGCGGCGCCCCCGGGCCGGCACGTCCGCGCGGCGCGCCCCGGCACGTCAACTCAAGCGGCCCGGGCCGGTTAGCAGGTCCGCATTCCGTTTGTTGGCAAGCTGCAATTGTTTTTCTTTTTGAATTCGTGGCAGCCACGAACACGCCAAGATTTCATTGCACCTGTCTTTGCTGGTTGCTTGGTGCATCGAGAGAGCAGCGGCGGCCGGGATGGCGCTCGACGTCATCCGCGCTGCGTGGAGCGTGGTTCTGTTCCAAGGCCTGTTCTGGGCGGCGCACGTGGTGTCCAAACACTCGGTGCTGGCGTACAAGTACACCGTCCTGTCTCCATATGGTCGCGGCATCATCCCGCCGCGCCCCGCTTTCACGCCTGCAGCGGCGCAACGCGCGTGCAGCCGGCGTGCGCGCATGCGCGCCAGCGCTCGGGCGCTGACCCCGCTCGTGGTGCGCCGCAGATCGCAACCAGTGGTGCCAATTCGTGTGCTCCTTTGTCAAGGTGCCGTCCTGCACTGGCCCGGCTGGCGTTTGCTTCTTTTTGCGCGCGCGCCCGCCGATGCATGCCAGCCTGCGTGCCGGGGGGCGGTTCTGGCTGCGACGAGCTCACATTACCCCCGCGCTGCTATGGACACGCCCCTCCGCGTCCGCGTCCCGCTCCGCAGGGTACCACGATCTGCTGTCTTTGCTACCCGATTGCCTGGCGCAATGCTCGCGACATGTGGCACACCGAGTCGTTCGACGGAGCGGTCGTGCAGACCGATATGGAGCTCCCGCTCTACATATTCATGGGGTGAGCCTGCTACGCGCCTGCTGTGGTTGGCGTATCCGTCGCGCGTGCCTGTACGCACATTCGCCAGCAGCGAACATCTCGCTTGTGTCGTCCATTGCCATCTCTGGTGGTTCTCCCTGCGAGGAGCCGGGCAAGCTCAACGCGAAGATGGGCGCATGTGTATATCCGTGTGCATGTGGCATATCTGTCTGTGCGTGCAGGTATGCCGTGTCCGACCTCGTTTCAATCCTGTCCTACTTCCGCCGGGGCAAGGGGGACACGGTGCCCTGCGTGTGTGTGTGTGTGTGTGTGTGTGTGTGTGTGTCCTCCCGCCCCATCATACCACGAACCTTCTCACCGCAAACTCAGTCTTCGTCTTGTTACTGTGCGTGCGCGCATGTGCATGTGCGTGCGCATATGTAACAGCAGAAAACTCGTCCTTACCCCCATGCTTCCCCCCCCGCCTCCCTTCCTCCCTCGTGTAGTTGCCTTCCTTCCACACTCCGGGCCGGGTGTGCGTCTCTCTCTCTCTCGCGCGCGCGCTCTCTCTCCCTCTCTCTCTCGCTGTCTTTCTCTCTCACACTCTCTCTCTTTCTCTCTCGCTGTCTTTCTCTCTCTCTCTCGCTGTTTCTGGCGCTCACTCTCTTCCACTCCCACTCTGTGTGTCTGTGTGTGCCTCTCGCTCTCTCTCTCTCGCTCTCTCACTCACGCACTCACCCACTCACACACTGTGTGTGTGTGTGTGTGTGTGTGTGTGTGTATGCAGGCACTGATTGTGCACCACTTTGCAACGGCGGGGACATGGATCTACGTTCTGCACGTGGACTTTGCCCACAATTTCGCGTGCATAGTGTGAGTAACAGGGAGGGGCAGGGAGTGTGCATGATGTGTGTGTGTGTGTGTGTGTGTGTGTGTGGGTGTGTGTGTGTGTGTGTGTGTGTGTGTGTGTTGG
>Ga0115006_10001577_pt1 | contig 14369 bp, 11 predicted proteins | sample ArcOceMetagenome_3_FD_88943 | JGI IMG/M metagenome (GOLD analysis project Ga0115006, IMG submission 88943) | Marine eukaryotic phytoplankton communities from Arctic Ocean - Arctic Ocean- Svalbard ARC20M Metagenome | ecosystem: Environmental > Aquatic > Marine > Oceanic | place: Arctic Ocean...
AGCCGCAGGGGCGGCGCGCACCAATCGAGAGCTGGCACGCCTTGGCGATGCCGGGGACCTTGTGGCCGATGGCGTACTGCTTGCGCACCGGCACCATCGGCGAGAAGCCCGGCGCGTACCACTTGCACGTGGCGGTGAGCTCCTCCTTGGCGGCGTCGACGCAGTAGCCGGCGCGGGTCGTGTGCGTCGTCGTCGCCTCGGAGCAGTCGCCCCAGTAGATGACCGTCAGCAGCTCTATCTCGCCGTCGGGCTTGGCGAGCGTCACGATGTCGAACGAGTGGACCTCCTGGCCCTCGGCCGGCCGGATCCACTCGAGCACGAGCGCCTCCTTCCCCTCGTACTCGTTGTCGCGGAAGAACGCCTCGACCGAGTCCTTGCCGCTCACCATGCCCGGCCCGTCGCCCTGCAGCAGGAAGGCGTCGCCCACGCCGTTCGACTCGTCCTTGACCTTGATGACAATGTCCTCGGCCTTGAGCTCGTACGACCACTGCACGCCCCAGCGACCCGCCTCGAGCTCGCACCAGCGGCCGAGCGCGCGCGGCACGCGCGCGCCCACCCGCTCGAGGTGTGCGCGCCAGAAGTCCTTGTGCGTCTCGTGGTCCCACCACGAGTGGGCGATGGCCGTGCTGTCGCCGCGGTTGAGCAGGAACTGGGCAAACGGCGGCGAGAGCGCTTTGTAGTAGTCCCACAGCAGCGCGGCGAGCGGCGACTTTGGCGGCGTGAAGAAGATGTTGGGGTTGGCCGGCACATAGCCGCCGTCCATCCCGATCACCTTCTTGCCGACCACGAGCAGCAGCATGCCGAGCGGGAGCACGGGGTAGAACCACACGGTCAGCAGCACACCGACCAGGTTGCCCTCCCACAGCATGTTGTACCGCAAGAGGAACCAGAAGAAGCTGATCGGGTAGAAGAGCAGCATCCAGTAAAACGCCACGACGCACCGGGCCACACGCTGCGCCACATCGAGCAGCGTGAAGCGCTCGCCCTCCTCCTCGCTCAGGCGCAGGGTCCTCTCGTACAGCGAGCTGGGCACGCCGACGCCGCCGACGCCCTTCAGTCCCGACGCCTGGCACATAGTTAGCGGATGCAAAAAATGTGCGCTGCGTCGGCCGGAGTCCCCGGTCCCGAAGTGGACGGCAGCCTGCCCCCGGCTCCCCGGCCAGCACCAACGCCCGGTGATGTGCCCCAGTCAACTAAACACAAAAGCAGAAAATGACTACACGACGGCATGGCCATGGAACTGGCCGCGCGCTAGCACCGTCGCGTTCTGCCGCTCGTGTTGCAGCTCGGCCGCGAAGCTCTCAAGCGCCGCGTGTGCGAGCGCGTGCTCCCGGCGGTACCTCGTCCTCGCTGGCCAGTACTGGCTCATCGTATCAAACCAGCAGGAGCTCAGTGCGCCGTAAAGCGTGCCTATCTGCCGCGTCGCCTTGCTCACTTGAGTGGCGAGCGGCGGGATGGGCAAGTGCTCCACCACCATCGCCCTCCCAAGAAGGGTGTCCACGCACGTTTTCGGACTGCCACCCGAGCTGTACCAGCGCAGCTCGGACATGAGATGCAGGGCTGCGCGGTTGTACGCCACCGCGACGGAGCTTCGCACGTCCCTCGGCTTGCCGAAGGTGGCGAACCCGCTCGACTCGTTCCAGCTGCAGTTGCGGGCCCACATGAAAGCGAACCCCAGGCGCAGGCAGGAAGGCACGCCCTTCGGGTCGGTGGCAACTCCTGTCCAAGTGGCGACACTGGCCAGCGCAGACATGATACGGTCGACGGACAGATATGAGTTGGCCATCAATCGCACGTCATCCTCGAGCACCAGCGCAGACGACGCGTTGCTGGCCAGCGCGTCGTGAGCAGCATGCGTGTGTGCCCATGAAACCGCCAGCCGATGGCGCTGGCCGCTGCTCGTGGCCCTCCCGAGCTGGGCACGATGGAGCTGCAGATCGACGGCCGTGCCATTGACCACTCGCACCTCCGGTCCCACCCGACGGGACAGCAGCTGTGCGCGTACCGATTCGCCCAAGAGCTGCCATCGCGGCCACGTCGTTAGCAAGTAGATGGCACCAAAGCGCGCAAAGCCGACCCGATGAGCGGCGCCATCCCGCAGGGTCGTGATGAGTGGCAGCCTGAACTGCTTCAAGCAAGCCTCGCATTGCGGGCTCTTCTTGACGCACGCACCGCAATCAAACATCGCCATGCTTTTTTGCACAACTTTGGCATGATCTGGGGTCCAATTCTGGCTTGGGGTCCGAGGTGTGTAGTTGAGGTAAGCTAACAGCGTTAAACCGTTAAACCGTTAAACCAACTTCTCATCAAGCAGCTTCGCAGCGTAAACAGCTTAAAACTATGTATTAGAACAGCCTCGACTCACGCTGTCAACTGCGGCGGCAGGCATTGCACGTCCGACAGCGTCAAGGGGTATGGGACCATGCGTCTGGCGCTCTCGTTGTACAGCTCGCACGACGGCTGTCCTTGACGCAACCCGCCTCGCTGCCACGCCGAATGGAATATCGGGGCGCGCAGCCAGTAACTGTCGTGGATGTGCCAGACCCGTTCGAACCCCTCGGCCGCGAGCCGCTCTACCCATCGGCTCTGCGAGCCGCCTGAGCGCCCGACGGCATCCTCCTCCCACAGGATGAGTCTCACCTGCTTCAGCAGAAACGAGTTCCGGCCCGCAAACACCGAGTCGATGCAATCCTCGCAGCTGCGACACGCGAGGCAAAAGTGGGCCGTCATCCCAGGGGTAGTCGGACTCCTAGTCTGCTACCCTACGGGCAGTCGGTGTTCGAGGCGGGCGAAATCACTCGATTAGCAGGGCTGAAAATCGCTGGCCAAGGTGCCGTTGGATATCCGCAGCGTCGAGCCGGGAGACTCGACCGACTTGCTCGCCTCCCGACGCCATACGTGTACGAGTGCCATACGGCTTGCCTCGTTGCGGGCTCAGCACCATTGGCTGGTCACTCACCGTCCCGTTGACAATGTTGACACTGCAGTTGTGGCGTCTGCTGTTCTGAAGCAGTGCAGGCACCGCCCTTGCGTCAGGCTCGACACTGACAACCATACCTGAGTTCTGCGTGGCCCGCGCTAGAACGCATGAGGTTGTACCGTATCGCGCTCCAAACTCGAGTACTGCATCATCCGCTGACAGGAGCGCGGTCACCAGAAGCCACTCGTCCCATTCAATGCCGCAGTGCGAGGCACTGGCCCATCCACGGCAACGACCTATCCTGCCTGCCCGCGTCCGCATGCGCTCTAGATCTGTCTGAAGCGGGGTGAGCGCGTTGCTCGCAAAGGGCTGCGCAGGATAAAACAATGGCGGTCCGAGCATCGGCGAAACGTTGACATCTGCATAAGACACTTGTTATACGCAGCATTCTTTGCGTGGTCAATATATACAAGCTCGTGCCATGGTGGGCAAGTCTGCCATGAGACGAGGGCAGAGGCAGGTGTCAAGCTGCAGCGCTTGCTTGGCGAACACGCCCTATTGCGCAGCGTGCCGTCAGCGTCAGCAACTGCCTCTCATTTCGCGGGATGGTCTACGCACCTTGAGGCCAACGCAAGGCCGGCGGCAGGGCTTTGGCCTTTTCGATGCCATCTACGTCCTTACAACGGCCAGCAGCTGGAGCCGCTCTGGCAATGAGACGGTCGCCCACTTCCGTGGTGCGCGGGTCGGGCCGATCGTCCACGTGGTCAACGGCACCGCTCTCGACGAGGCGCATTCGGTGCAACTCAGCCTGAAGAGTGGGGAGGGCCGCCATCTGCTCGCCGTCTCGTGGTCGCATGCTGCGGTAGCACGACACGCGCTGGCGTCTGGATTCGACCCGATCCTCGTGGTGGAGGACGACGTGTGGTTCCTGGTCAATGCATCGGCAACTTTGGACGGAATTCTGCGCTCATTGCCTCCGACTTGGAGGTGTCTCCGCTTGGGCTACAGTTATCGGCGAGCGCGACACTGCACCTTCGATCAGACTCACGGAGTCGCAGCGGTTCGAGGTCGAGATGTTCGCAGCAGCGTGGCCGTCGCGTACCACGGCGGCGGTATTGCTTTGGTTGCAAACCAAACCTTCTACAATTTCTACAATCCCTCGGTGATGGCGATCGACACGCGGCTATCGAGGCTCTTCATTGAGGAGCACCTGGCCCTGCCCCCGTTGGCGACGCAGGCCAGCAAACTCAATCACCTTGCAACCGCTTACGGCCTTCTGAGCATCTGCTGCAACGTGTCGGTGAGCCAGGCCCGGATATACGCCCTCGATAGGTATCAGATTGGGTTCAAGTCTGAACATCGATTGGGCTCACGGTGGACCCTTGGGGTTGGGCGCCCTGTATTTCCTGGGGTCCAGGATTCGAATGATGAAATGTAAGTAAACGAGCGGCTAAGTAGTGTTTCAGTCCTCTTAGAGGTGCAGGTGCACACGCGAGTACTTTTAGAGAGACTGGATGACTAGCACAACCGCTCCCCGTGCCGCTCCCCGACGGATGAAGTGTTGCATCTGCAGTGCTGCAGACGATCGGGTGGCCACCCTCGGCGCAGATCTTCACTGACCGGGCAGCCCAATGAAAAGCTTTTGAGCGACACCAGCTCATGCATGACTGCGGCCGTGCAGCAGTAGCGGTCGATGTGCATTCCGAACGAGATGGTGTCGAATTGCGACGAAAGTCGTGTAACCGCCTCGTTGATGACGTGCCGCCGGGCAGGGTAGCTGAGCGAGAGGTTCTGGCCACCGAGTCCCAGGTACATGGCCAGGTCGATGAAGTCCGAGCACTCTAGGACACGCCCGGCGTGAAACCAGAGCCCGGACCCCTTTGCCATGTACATCCATAGGTGGTCAAGTGCCATCGCTCCGCCCAATCCAGGCTGGTGGATCACCTCAACCCAGGACCAGTCTGCTGCTCGTGCAGGCACACGATCACCGCCGCGGTTGTCCAATCGTCGCTTCGGCATCAGTAAGCTCCGGGGTCTGAAGTCCACCCAAGATAGCGGCTCAGAGCTCATGGCCTTGATGGGTGGAAATCTTCGATAAACGCCTGCAGCATCATGATACCAACAGGAATGGTTCCATGCGACGAGGCGCTCATGGTACACTAGCTCCAGCCCATGAGTCCAATGAAACCACGCGCCTGCTCCTGGCCCGTACACCGTCTCGGCATATCGGACGCGTGAGGCGGGCGCATCAAAGCACCGAAGCCAATCTTGCCCCGGCACCGTCAGATCTGCCCCGGTGGACACCTGATTCGCCATCGCTCCGGTGGCGACCGCGCTTGTGTCGGTGTCGTGCGTCGAGCGCGCGAAATGAACGCGCCCAACCAACTCTGGTTGCAAGGTTGCATGCATGTTTCGCATACTTTTTAGTTGAATCTTAAAACGCGCTTTCTACACTGATATTCACCTACAGGGGAAACGTAGCTACACTACATCCAGCGGCAGTCGTTTGTGCCGTTCATCGGCGACCTCTCCGAAGAGCTCCGACACTCTTGCACCTGGCTCAGATCAGCCGATATTCTCCCAGTCTCGATCCATGGGCGGCGGCATCTTCGCCGGCTGCTTGGGAAGCCGCGGCCAGCGCTGCTCCTCCCACCGCGCGACCGCCGCGTGGCTCGGCTGCTCGGCGAGTGCCTCACGCAACACTTGCTGCCGCTCCTTGAGCACCTGCGAGTTGTAATAGGTGATGAGCTGCTGGTTGGCCGCGGCCACGGCGAGCGGCGAGTTGCCCGACGGCTTGATCGACTGCTCGGGCGAGCTCTGGTACAATGCTCGCGCGTGCCACAGCTGGCGACCAGCCTGGAAGTTCCCAAAGAGGGTGCCGATCGTGAAGATGGCGAAGAGCATCGCAAAGGTCTGCAGCATCAGCAGCGGCAGGTTGTCTGGAGGGAGCAGCGGCTGGAACAGGCCCTTCGAGTCGTCCTTGGAGAGCGCCACGACTGCGGGCTGAGCGGCTCTCGCTGCCATTGCCGCCGCCGTCGCCAGAGTGGCGTTGGAGGGAGACGCAGTGGCAGCGGCTCCGAGGGCGAAGGTGGGCGCACGCTCCGAGAGCGGCAGCCCGAGCAGCGACGCCGTCAGGAAGCCAAGCCACTCCTGCGAGCCACCGAGCGCGAAGCGTGCCATGTCGAGCGGCGGCAGCGACTGCGGCAATGGCAGCGGCCGCGCCGAGCCTCGGCGTGGCAGCGCCAGCCAGGGCGCGAAGAGCGGCGGTCGATGCCGAGGAGGCAGGGCGCCGGCGCCGTACCCCGCGTCGGCGGCGGACGGTGCGGCGCCGCCGCCGGAGGACGGGCCGGGCGCAGGCGTCGCCGCGGACGACGAGGCGCCTGCCGTGGGCATGGCGGAAGAAGACCGCGAGCCGGCGGGTCGCCAAAGGCAAGGCTGCCAAACGCGTCGCCGCAATAGCCTCAATAGCAGAGCTGAGAGGTCAAACCACGCAGCACTCTCAGATAGAGGTAGCCTAGAGAAGTAGGAAACCCTTTCTCACATTTTGGTAAAGTACATCGTCATCATCAAAAAAGTCCCTCGTAGCAAGCAAGCACGCAAGCGCATCGTGGTTTGACCTCTCCAGCCGGAGCTCAGACGCGCGGAGCCAGCCCAGGCGGCGGGCGCCACGCTTAGCAGCCATGGTCCGCGCCAGGCTAAACCCCACTTCGACACGTCAGCTGACCAAGTCGCGACGGCTCAAGGAGGAGAGCGAGGACGAGACTGTGCGTCGCTGCCCTTTGCTGCCGCCCAGGCGTGGCTAGTTCATGTGGTTGACCGTGCGTGTGCTGCCTGGCAGAGCGAGGAGGAGGAGGAGGAGGAGGAGGAGTCGGAGGACGAGGACGATGATGAGGAGGACGAGGACGAGTACAGCGACGAGGACGAGGAGGAAGAGGAGGAGGAGGACGACGACGACGACGACGACGACGACCGCGACGACGATGTGCGCCCACCCACCCACCCACACACACCCTGCACCCATCTCGCCCGCCCCGCCCCGCGGCGCCTGAGCGTCGGTGGCCATGTGCATGTGACTGTGCAGGCTGGCCCCGAGGACATGGTCCTCAGCCCCGACCCGGGCGAGAACCACTTCAGCGTGATGGTCTATCGCCTCGTGGTCGTGGCCTACTTTATCCTGCTGCCGTCCTACTTTTGGTACCGGTGGCTGTACACCATCGAGTGGGACGTGCCGTACCGCATGTACTACCAGACGACCGTCTGCGTCGCCGAGATGTTCGGCGCCATATGCGTGATGATGCTGGCCGTCATCCGCTTCCCGCAGCCGTGGGCGTACAACCAGACGCCGCCCGACGTGCACCCAAAGGTGAAGCCGCGCTACATCGTGCACATCTGCGTGCCGTGCTACAACGAGCCGTCGGAGATCGTCTTCGCGACGTGCGAGGCCGCGCTCGCGCTGCGCCACCCGTGGGCCAAGATCCACGTCTACATGCTCGACGACGGGAAAAACCTCGAGCGCGAGAAGAAGGTGATGCTGATGGGCAACGACCGCTTCATGTACATTGCGCGCAACAAGTACCCGGGCGTGCCGATCCACGGCAAGGCGGGCAACATCAACAACGTGCTCAAGTTCGTCATCTTCGCCAAGAAGGTGCCGCGCGACAACGACATCGTCATCATCTTCGACGCCGACATGAAGGCGCACCCGAACTTTCTGTCGCACGTGCTGCCGTACCTCGAGCTCGACCCGCAGACGGCGCTCGTGCAGACGCCGCAGCACTTCTTCAACGTCGACCACACGGGCGACGTCTTCAACCACCAGAACTCCACCTTCTTCTTCGGCTGCCAGACCGGCCTCGACTCGTGGCGCGCCACCGTCTGCTGCGGCACCAACTTTGCGGTGCGCGCCGCGCCGCTCGCCGCCATCGGCTGGTTCCCCACCGAGAGCATCACCGAGGACTTTTTGCTCTCGCTCAAGCTGACGGCGTCGGGCTGGCACTGCCGCTACCACGGCCACGTGCTCACGACGGGCGAGGCGCCCGAGGACCTCCGCCAGATCTTCAAGCAGCGCTCGCGCTGGTGCACGGGCTGCTTCCAGGTCTTCTTCCAGGTCGAGACCTTCATGTGGGTGCGCCAGCTGCCCGCCATCCAGATGCTCTGCTACTTCAACTCGATCATGGGCTACCTCTCGACGATCATCTGCTTCCCCGTCTTCCTGATCGTGCCGGTCGTCTCGGTGTACACCAAGACGCACCCCGTCAAGGAGCTGACGACGGTGCTCGTCATCCTGTGGATCGGCTACTTCATCTCGCTCGTCGCCGTCGTCGAGATGATGCCGCGCACCTTCTCGCGCTTCACCGGCTTCCTCGGCTCCAAGGTCAACTACATCATGTGGTGGTGCTTCGTCAAGGCGATGTGGAAGGCCGTGCGCGGCCGGCTCGGCCTCAAGAAGATCGTCTTCAAGGTGACCGAGAAGAAGGGCGACGGCAAGGCGCCCAAGGAGGAGAAGAAGCAGGGCCTGCTCGACGAGAAGAAGGGCTCGGGGCTGAGCGACGCCGAGGTGGCCGTCATGTACGGCCTCGTCGACGCCAACGGCGAGTACGACGAGGACGCGGTGCAGGCGCTGCAGGAGCAGCTCGCCGAGGCGGCGGGCGAGCAGGACGAGCAGCGCGACTCGACCAAGCACGACATGATCTTCCACTGGGTCGTCTTCGTCTCGGGCTTCATCGTCGCCGTCGCCGGCGGCGTCTCGAAGACGCTCGACACGCTGCAGTGGGGCTGGGACAACACGGTGCTCGCCAACATCTCGGTGGCGTGGGTCATCATCAACATGGTCCCCTTCGGCATGGCGCTCGGCTACGCGTACCTGCCGCACAACAAGAACGTGCACGGGCTGCTCGTCTCGCTCTCGTGGACCATCTACGCAATGTGCGTCCTCTTCTGCGTCGGCGCGATGATCACCAAGGTGGCCTACGGCAACCCGCGCTTCATGTGAGAAGGCGCGAGCCAGCGCCGACGCCCGTGCGGATCCAGGCACACGCCGCGGCCGGCGCGACCGTGGCGAACACTCTGTAGTGCCTGGAAAAGCGAGGGATGGCAGCAGGGCTGTGTCGTGAGTCGGTGTGAACGCCGTTTATTATTATTTGATGAGCATTTTCGAACAAGCTACAAAGGGTAAACGTAAAACGTTTCTGTTGGCCGTGGCCAGCGCCGCAAGCGCCAGGCCGTAAAGGCCAGGCCTCAAAAGGCGCACTGCTGGATGCCGCCGCAGCTCCAGTTGGACGGGAGCGCCTTCGCACGTTCCCAACGGCGGCGCAGCCACGCTGTGCACTTCGTCGGTCTTATTACCCCGTTGCTTGCCTGCCGGTCGCCGAGGAACTCGAACCAACGGAGACATCGCGTGTAGTGCAGCCACCACGGCTTGTCGCCAGCCCAGAAGTGCCACACTGGCATCGGGCACTTGCCGCAGTCGCCTCTGGTGAATTTCGTGGCCAACGGGCAGTAGCGACTCGGGCTGTACGCGTCCAATCGTGCGAGGAAGACGTATGTGAAGAGGCCCTGGTCTGCATTCCCGCAAACCACGCCCCACGTGTTCTCTTTCAGCATCCGCGTGTATTCGAATGTCCGCACGGCGCCCGGACGAAGCAGCTCTCGCGGCGAGCCCGCGTCGTCCCAGCCACGCGCCACGCTGAACCGCCCGTCCCACAGTGCCGTCAGGCCAATCTGGTAGGCGTGGAGCGACGGCTTGAGCAGCATCACCCCCGTGTTGACGGGGATCTGTCCGTCGCCTGCGGCCAGCAGCTGCGCTCTCGAAGCGACAAAGTCGTCGTGGCCGCGTGTCCACGCCTGCGCCAGCGCCGCGCTGCCGAGCGGCGAGCCACCGTCGAAGAAGACGTCAACGTCGGGATCCGTCGCGAAGACCACACGATACTCGAGCAGTCGCACCAGCTGCCACTTGCGAAGCGTCGCGGCTGCAAAACGTGCATTGGCCAGGTCGCGCTGGTCTGCAGCAGACGCGCGCCGTCGTCCATTGCGCGCGACCCACGATGCGATTGCAGACGAAAGATTGGTGTCGAACTCCAGGACGCGCGGCGATGCGACGGCACATTCCTCGTGCGTGAACGCCGCGTCGTCGGTCAGGACCACCACCTCCGCCCGGTGAGGCAGCATGGCCTTGCGCAGCGTGGCCGAGTTGATGCACCACTTCGTGAGGCCGCACGCGGCGCGCATTGCCGAGTGGTGGCTTCGTCCGGAGCTCCCTGTTCGTTGGAACGAGGTGGCGATGGCCACGTCGGCGCGCGAGGAGGCTTCTGGCATATTTCAAGCTAGACCGGGTGCATGCAAAAAAAGCATGCTGAACATGGAAAACAGCCGGCAAGCGAGCACGACGAACAAAGCCAACATGCCAGCCGAGCTTTCCGGTGCTGCGCTCGGTGCGGACGAGCTGACGGAGCGGGCGGACGAGCAGCAGCACACCGAGCAGCCGCCCGAGCTGCCCGACGAGCTGAAGAAGCTGCAGGCTGACATCGAGAAGCACGCCGCGCAGCTCATCGATTCCACGCAGACCGAGTACAACAACTTCTGCCACATGAGCTCTCAGCTCGACGGGTGCTTGCCCCCACCATCCACAGCCCCTGTCCACCCCGCAGGGTCATGACCGCCCGACCCGTGCTCTCCGCACAGGCTCATCCACGAAGAGAAGATCAAGCTGGCGACCAGCAAGAGCAAGGTGTCGCAGATGAAGAAGCTCTTCCAGTCCTTCACCGGCGAGATGGAAGACTCGATGGCGTCGCCGAGTCACGGTGGAGCCTCTGCGGTGCGGCTCTGCGAGCCGAGCGATGCGCGACGGCTTTGCGGGCGTGCTCACCCGCGTGCTCCCTCGTCTTTTTCGCAGGCGTGAGACCGTGCTCGCCCTGCAGCCTCGGATGAGCCGGCTGCTCCTCAGCCAGAATACGTGCATGCCAACCACTGAGAGACCCATGACGCGCTGCCGAGAACGCGATGGAGCCGTCCACCCATGCCCTGAGAGATAGAGAGTGTGCGCTGGGAGCGTACCCGCGCGGAGCCACACCCCTCGCCAGCTCAGGAGTCGGAGAGGAGGGAGACCTCTTTTCTCGGCCCCTACTGTTTTATACACCGTCTCTGTAGTCACAACTGCAGTACACTCACGATACTTGCACCCTAGACCCACGCCCGTGCCCACCTGTACGACCGGCCGGGCCGCGAGCGCGCTCACCAACGGAAGTTTTTGACCGTGTCGACAAACTTCTTGGCGTTCTCCTCGGGCGTGCTCGCCTCGATGCCGTGGCCAAGGTTCATGATGTGCTTGGTGGGGCCCGCCTCGCGGATGACCTCGAGCGTGCGCTCCTCGATGAGGTCGTGGTTGCCCAGCAGCACCGCCGACTCGAGGTTGCCCTGCACGCCCATGTCGGGGCCGAGCCGCTTGCGCGCGTCGGCCATCGTGACGGTCCAGTCGACCGAGACGATGTCGACGCCCGTCGCCGCCATCCGCTCGAGCAGCGCCGCCGACTTGGCGATGTACATGATGAACGGCGTGTCGGGGTACTTGGCCTTGACCTTGTCGACGACCTTCTTCTGGTACGGCCCTGCGAAGATGTCGTAGTCGGCGGGCGCGAGGTTGCCCGCCCACGAGTCGAACATCTGGATGACCTGCGCGCCCGAGTCGATCTGGTAGCACGCGTACTCGGCGAGGTTGTCCGCCAGCTTGTCGAGCAGCGTGTGCAGCAGCGCCGGGTCGTTGTAGCCCATCTTCTTGATCTCGAGGTACGACGCCGACGAGCCGCCCTCGACGCAGTAGGTCGCCATCGTGTACGGCGCGCCAATGAAGCCGAGCACCGCCGCCTCGTTGCCCACCTCGCGCCGCAGGTTGCCAAACGCCTCGCGCACAAACGGGCACGCCTCGTCCGGGTCCATCAGGTGGATGGCGTCGATCTTCTCCTTGGTGCGCAGCGGCGGCATCTTCGGCCCGACGCTCTCGAGGATGTCGAAGTCGATGCCCATGCCCGGCAGCGGCGTCAGGATGTCGGAGAAGAGGATGACGCCGTCCGTCTTGTACCCGCCGTTGCCCTTGCCGTCGCCGCGCCACGGCTGCAGCGAGATCTCGGTCGCCACGTCGGCGTTCTCGCTGCGCTGGCGGAAGGTGGGATACTCCTTGCACAGCTCGCGGTAGCACGCCATGTGCCGACCGGCCTGGCGCATCATCCAAACCGGCGGCCGCTCCACGGGCAGCCCTTTTGCGGCGCGCAGCAGCAGCGGCTCCTCAGTAGCCGACGCATCCATCACCGGCGCAGCCGCGCTGGCGGTCTGCATCACAGGCGAGCCCGCGGTGCGCAGCGAGGGCGACTGCGCCGGCATGAGCAGGCCGTCGACGGAGGCGATCAAGGTGGACAGCATGCTTGCGAGGGCTGTGTGGGACGCTGGCTATGAGCGAGTGATCTCGTCTTGTTGGGGCTCGATCGTCATTTGCACAATCGGGGCGAGGGGTGTAGCCACTAAACGTACTGACGGAAGCGCACGGGGAGCTTCGGCGACCGCGCACGGTCGCCACCAAGCTGATCTCCGACCTGCCGGCGCGGGGTAACCCGCGGGTCCGGCTGGCTCGGGATCAGTGTATCCCCGCGTGGGCCCTCCTGACCGGCGGCTTAGGCAAAGCTAAGATCTAAAGTAATCTAAAAACGAGAAGCGAGCAGTATCAATGACCGCCTAGAAGCCAGCACGCGCCAATAGCCCACCGAACGCACCTTTGTTCTTGGGCGCCTTGAATCCCGGCGGCTTGCTCCACTTGTGCTTGCCACGGAACTTGGCCGCCTTTCAGCCGCTGCCGCTCCCACCACCACCGCTCCCGCCGCCGCCGCCAAACTTGCCTGGCTTGTGGATGCTCTTGCCCGCCTGGCTCACGCCACGACCCTGCGTTGCTGTCGCCGGCAGCGGCTTCTTCATCTTCTTCTTCTTCTGGTCGGCCGCGGCCGCGTCGCCCGACTCTGCGGAGCCGGCGGTCACAGCCGCTGCATACGTGCCAGCGGCGGCGGCACCACCGCCGCCACGGCCGCCGCCGCCGCCGCCGCTCGCCTCGTCCACCATCGCGGCCGCGCCGCCGCCGCGCTCCCACGCTTGGCGCTTGAGCTGGTAGAGGCGCAGCGACGCGACGGCGTCCTCGAGCGGCGAGTGCTCGCCGGTCTGGATGACCCAGCCGAGGTACTGCGCCGAGAGCACCTTGAGCGACTGCGGCCGCGAGCCGTTGCCCACGCCCTTGCGGTACGGCGGGTAGCACGCCGTGTCGCGCTGCTGCGACCGCGGCACCGAGAGGCCGAGCGCCTTGAGGTCGTTGTGCAGCGCGTGGCCCACCAGCAGCCGCCGCTCGAGCAGCGCGCTCACCTCCTTCTGCACCCGCTCGAAGGGCAGCGCGTGCTTGAGGTGGAAGGGCCGCACGCCGCTGAAGCGCGTCCGAAAGTCCGTCACGGTCTCGGTGGGCTTCACATAGCACACGTAGACCGGCTGCTCCCGCTCGTTGACGATCGCCACCTGCGCCAGAGCGCTCCGTGACCCTCTCGGCCCGACGCCGACCATCTCGCAGTCGAGAGCCAGCCGCTCGGTCAGCTCGCTGTCCGGAGCACGCAGTGGCTCGAGCGGCGGCAACTGCACCGGCGCGGCGAGCCGTCCAGGCGAGAGCGCCGGCAGCGCAGCGGCTGCGCCCTGGGCCGGACCTGCGCCCGAGGGCCCAGCGGGCTTGGCTGCGCCCGCTGCAGCAACCGGCGGCCTCTTTTTAGTGTGCGACTTGCCCGGCCGTGGCTTGTCGCCCGGTCTCGGTCCGAGCGTCGATTTCATCTTGTTCCAGTTGGACGAGATACCGACTGGCTGGGCAGATGGCTTGGCCCGCTCCTTGACCGAGCCATTCTTGCGCTTGGCCATGCCGCAGGAGCGCGCGGAGGCGCAGTAGGACGGTCCGCGGACGTGTGCGCAGCGGCCCACCACAAGCCACCTCTTTGCCCGTGGGCTGGCCTTCTTGAGGTCGGGTCCTGGCAGCCGCGTCTCTCGGACCTTCTTTGAAGGCATCCACTAAACTTGGAACGATACAGAGAAGATTAGCATGGCCCCTGCGCAAGGATGACACGCACAATTCGAGAAGGATCGATTTTTAAAAATCGTCATGCTTCTCATGCTTCCGCCTCTCATGCTTCCGCCTCTTGGGAAGCATGAGGCCCCAGCCTGCGGCCCATGGGGGGACGACGCGGCGGACGCCGCGGCGGCGCCGTCAGGGGCGGTGGCCCCGAGGCCGGCGAGCGCGGCAAGGGCAAGGGCCGCGGCGGCGGCGCCGAGTAGGCCGTCCGCGTCCGCGCCGTCCCCGGCCCGGCGACCGGGGCGGCGACGCGACCCACCGTCGCCACCGCTCCAGCCCTTGAGCGAGTCGCCGAGCCACTCGAAGGGCGAGCCG
>Ga0115006_10001579_pt1 | contig 14358 bp, 12 predicted proteins | sample ArcOceMetagenome_3_FD_88943 | JGI IMG/M metagenome (GOLD analysis project Ga0115006, IMG submission 88943) | Marine eukaryotic phytoplankton communities from Arctic Ocean - Arctic Ocean- Svalbard ARC20M Metagenome | ecosystem: Environmental > Aquatic > Marine > Oceanic | place: Arctic Ocean...
GTAAATTTAGTTTATTGGCTTACTTGTATAATGTCACTAAAACCAGCGTTAAATAATGAATAATACCTATGAAAAAAAGAATTTATGTTGCCTATACTGGCGGCACTATAGGCATGATGCAAAGCACCCAAGGCTTTATACCAGCTAAGGGGCATTTAACTCAATCTATTAATGCTTTGCCAGAGTTTCATCGTAGTGAAATGCCTGACTTTGCAATCAATGAGTATCAACCGTTAATCGATTCGTCAAATATGACGCCCAATGATTGGCAGAGAATAGCTGATGATATTAAAGAAAATTACGATACCTATGATGGGTTTGTTGTATTGCACGGTACTGATACGATGGCTTATACAAGCTCGGCATTATCTTTTATGTGCGAAAATTTAAATAAACCTATTATTATCACCGGTTCTCAAATACCGCTAAGCCAACTCAGATCAGATGGCCAAGTAAATGTACTTAATGCGCTTTATATTGCTGCAACCTACCCTATCAATGAAGTCAGTTTGTTTTTTAATAATAAACTTTACCGGGGAAATCGTTGTATTAAAGCCTACGCTGATGGCTTTAACGCTTTTGAATCACCAAATATGCCAGTATTACTTGAAGCTGGAATTAACATAAAATTAATTGCTGGTACATTACAACAAACTCAAACAGTTACTGAGCCTCTATTCATTGCTAGGATAACCCCTCAGCCGATTGGTGTAGTACACCTTTATCCAGGTATTAGTAGTGAAGTAATCAAAAATACGATTAAACAACCCGTTAAAGCACTTATTTTGAGAAGTTATGGCGTTGGTAATGCTCCACAAGATGAAGCGCTACTTTCATGTTTAAAAGAAGCTAGAACAAAAGGTATTATCATTGTTAACTGTAGCCAGTGTATTAAAGGTACAGTTAACATGACTGGTTATGCTACCGGAAATGCTTTGAATGAAGCAGGTGTAATTAGTGGCCATGATATGACGTTGGAAGCAACATTAACAAAGCTACATTACTTATTAGGTAAGTCACTAACGTACGACCAAATTTGTAAAAAAATGCAGCAAAATTTACGAGGCGAATTAACAGCTTTCCTATAGATTAATTAAAAATTTTAGAGGGTATTACAAGCTAATAGTTAAAAATATTGTCTTATGGTTGAAGGTGTTTCTCCCGTCCATTTTTTAAAGGCGGCTCTAAAGTTAGACACATCATTAAAGCCTAAAGAGCAACCTATATCTTCAATAGTTAAATCAGTTTCAGTAAGGAGCTTTTTAGCTGAAGTGCAACGAAGGTCTTTAACCATACTTGAAAAACTAGTACCTTGCTCTGACAACCTTCTTCGCAGGGTGCGAGGAGTCATACATAACTCATTAGCCAAATGTTCAGTGCATAACTCTGTATGCATGTTTGCTCTTATCCAATGGTTAATTGTATTTAAAAACTCATTTTTTGTAGAAAATTTTGATAATAAATTATCGCATTGATTCAATAATAATGGCATGGCAATAGGGTTGCTTTGTGCAGTCTTTAAATCCCACTGTTTATGATTGAATACAAATTCATTGTGCTGGTGTTGATATGTTATTGGACAACCAAAAAAATCTTTTAATAACTCTACGTTGTTACCTTCATTACAGGTTAAATTTAAGCTCTCAAAAGTAAAACTATGATCATTTAAGCAATGACGGACTAACGATAAAACAATCACGCACTGTAGTTCAATATTGAATTTCGCCACCTCAGTCTCTTGTAACAGATCCTCAAATCTAAAACATAACTTTCCTGAGGAATGATCATGTAAACTCATATTGACCGTTTTAGTTACTAGGTGATGATATCTAATAGCAAAGGCCAAACTTTGTCGTAAATTTTTACAACATAATAAGGTACAACCGTATAATCCATAGTGCTTTGGCTTAATCGCTGCACCTATTAAGACACTGATATTTGAGATATTTAATTTTAAAACGTTTTGATAAAACTGAATAATCTGATCTTTATGTATTTTATAACCACAATGATTTAGTTGTTCAGTGTCAATTGATGTATTCGCTAATAAACACGAAATTTCAATATTATGCTTAGCCAATATACCACTAATAAAATTGAGTTTATGGGCAAAAACTTGACCTGAAAAATCTAAAGCAATGAGTTTAGTATGTGACATTTTAGGACTCAATATAAGTATATTTATTTATAGTAAACCACCAAATTGTCCGTTTTTCACTCTAAATTGACCGTTATTAACCTTATCTTCATTATAACGCATGTTTATATTAATACTGATTACAATAATTAATAATTATAATAAGAGAGTGTATTAACATGAAAGGACTAACCTCAAAACGTATATTTACCTTCAGTGCATGTGCTTTGGCAATCAGTACTGCTGTGGCTGAGGAGAAAACAACATTAGAAGTTATTGAAGTTACCGCGCAAAAGAGATCAGAAAACGCTCAAGATACCCCTATATCAATGAATGTATTGACAGCTGACGACATTCAAGAGAAAAGCATAGAAAAAATTGATGATTTACAATATTCCGTTCCTAATTTACACATGACAGAAACAGGCATCAGTACACAGTTATTTATTCGAGGTATAGGCACAGGCAATAATCAGGGATTTGAACAATCCGTTGGACAATACATAGATGGCATTCACTATGGCCGACAACAATTGTTACGTATGCCCTTCTTAGATTTGGAAAGAATAGAGGTACTCAAGGGTCCACAATCAATTATGTTTGGCAAGAACTCAGTTGCAGGTGCTTTAAACCTGGCATCAGCCAAACCAACGCAAGATACCGAAATCAAATTAGGTATTCAATACCAACCAACAATTGGTGCGATAGAGTATACTGGTGTTGTTTCTGGAGGACTTACAGATACATTATCTGCACGATTGGCTATTCGTGATTATTCTGAAGACGGGTACATTGAAAATACATTTAAAAACAGAGATGAAACAATTCGTGATGAAACTGCCCTTAGGTTAAGTCTATTATGGGAGCCTAGTGATGCTATTAATATTTTATTAAAAGTAGAGCGTGATGAATTTGATGGTGAAGGACGTCAAATTGAAGTTATCAGAGATGATCCAGCGCTTGCTGGTTACCCTATTCCTGGCGCTACCTTCAGTCAAATATTGGGGTTACTAGGACACCCTGGTGCAATAAGTGATGATGACTTTAATTTTAAAAGGCAAGCAGATGCAGAAGAAAGCAATACTAACACACTAGACAACGCTACTCTGACAGCAAATTTTGCATTAGGGAATTATACGCTGACCTCTGTCTCTGGTTTTGTTGCCTATGATTTTGTTGAAACATGTGACTGTGACTATACAGCAGCGCCAATTTTTTCTGTTTTTATCGATGAATCATACCAACAGTTTAGCCAAGAAATAAGGTTAGTATCACCAATTGGAGGGGCATTTGATTGGCTAGGAGGTTTGTATTACCAAACCAGTGAACTCGGTTTTGATGATAATATTAAAATACCAGATAACAGTATTTTAGGTTTAATTTCTGCTGGTGCATTGGCGCCTTTAACGGGACAAGGAGCAGGAAGAAATTATCAATTAGATACTGATATTTGGTCAGCTTTTTTTCAAGGCAGGTATCATATAACAGATGCTCTCACTTTAACTTTAGGCGCACGTTTTACTCATGAAGAAAAAACAGCTTCTCGTGTTATAAACATTACTGATTTATCAACGGGTGATATTACCCAGGATCCCATGTCACCAGTATTATTTGATAATGTTTTTGGTATTCAAAGTGAGCAAAGCCCGTTATCTCCGCAAGGACATAACTTAAACGGTAAGCGTGATGAAGATTCATTCACGCCCTTGGTCAATATCAGTTATAAAATTGATGAAGATATTATGGCTTATGCTTCTGCAACTACTGGTTTTAAAGCCGGTGGATTCGATGCCAGAGCCAATAATGTGAATTCCTGGGAGTTTGAAGAGGAGGATGCAACTGCCTATGAGGTAGGTATTAAGTCGCTGTTACTTGATGATACTTTGGAGGTTAATCTCGCTTTTTACCGAACAGAATATGATAATTTGCAAGTAAGTCAATTTGATGGAGTACTCGGGTTTAATGTCGGTAATGCAAAAGAAACTATTGTACAAGGTTTAGAAATTGATGGTCGATGGATAATTCGTGATGGTTTGTCTATGCAATATGGTATTGCTTATCTTGATCATAAATTTGCTGATTTTACCAATGGCAACTGTTACAACAGACAAGTACCAGATGGAGATATTGGTGCAGATGGCAATCAGCTGTGTGATTACACCGGTAAATCAGGGCAATTTACTCCAAAATTAACAGCAACAATTGGCTTTGATTACTTTACAGAAATTAATTTTTTAGGCTTTGAATATTTTAGAACCACGCTCGGTCTTTACCACTCTGCAAAACAAAATGTTGATGTAAATTTAAACCCCTTGTACGAAATAGACAGCTATAACAAGGTAGATATGCGCATTGCTCTTGAAGCTGAACAATGGAATATTGCTTTATTTGGTAAAAACATGACAAATGCAGACGTATTAACTTATGTCGGTAATAACCCATTATCAGGCAGTACTTTTGGTACCGATACCTTTTATGGTTTTGTCGATAGACCTGCTATTTATGGGATTCAGATCGATTATAATTTTTAACTTCTAAAAAATAATTACTGCCGAATCGTTTTGATAAAGCCCTATTTTCATAGTGATTCGGCTCATAATCCCTATGTATCAAAAAGACTTAGTTTACTGCTTAACAATAAACTAAGTCTTTTTAATACACCCTATAAATTAACCACAACATTTTTTATATTTATTACCACTACCGCACAAACAAGGATCGTTTCGTTTAGGTACCTTTTTGAATCGAGTCGTTTCAGGTTTGTTTAAAATGGCGTCAAGCTCTACTAAATTTTCTACTCCATCTTTATCGAGGCTTACATGCGCAAATAAGCTCTGTTCATTTATAATACTCTCTATTTCAACTTTTCGACTTTCACTAGTAACTACTAATGTTAGTGGGTGCCTTTCACTACCAAGCTTAACAGCACGTTTTGTATTATATCCGGTATTGACATGGTTATGTCGTGTATGAATTCGCCCTTTATAATAAAGATCGTGCATTGTATTCTCCGTTTTCTTATAAATACTAGATTTCAGCGCGGCAGTATAACCTAACTATGTTAATAGTCGACCATTGAATGATAGGCTAGCATTTTATTTAATCATTATTAATGAAAAAGTAAGAGTCAATAAATCAACAAACCTGATTATTTGGAATAAAGGAAAACCATTAATAAACTTAATTACATTGCTGTTTTATATATAAAAAACCAGTTATTAATAAGCTAACTATTATCTAAAATTATTGGTTATTTTAATGATATAAGCCATATATATTGAGGTAGTTTATATTTTTTTAATGGGAGATGTGATGTTATGTTATCAATGACTTGTCATAATTAGTTGTTTATTTAATGTTTACAAACGTAATAAACATCAAATTAGTCAATTAGCTTTAGCTAATTATTATAAACTGCCCTGCCAAAAGCCAACATCTAACCAACGGTCGAATTTAAGACCAACTTCATTAAAATGTGCCACTTTTGTCATGGAAAATTTTTCGTGTAACGCTACGCTTTCTGGGTTTGGTAAAGTGATACCACCAATAACACGATGAATCCCCCTGTCCTTAAGTGTACTAAAAAGTGCCTGATAAAGTTTACTGCCTACCCCTTTACCACTAGATTTAGTGGATAAGTACACCGTAATTTCGGCTGTATAACGAAAAGAATGACGTTCACGCCATTTAGCTGCATAAGCGTAACCAATGAGTTGCCCATCGTTATTGAGGGCAACAAGCCAAGGATAATTATCAAGCTGTAAGTTCAAAATACGTTTTTTTATATCATGCGCAATTAATTTTTTTTCTTCAAACGTTACTACTGTTTCAGTAATATAATAATTATAAATATCGCAAATAGCCTCGGCATCAGTTAATTGAACATCTCTTATCATCACAATACGTTTAACCTACATACCTAATTAACACCATAAAAACACTTGAAATTAACGGTTAGTGAATAACAAAAACGGTTTTTAAGCGACTTAATAAAGGTAGGTCTTCTATTTGTAACTGACCTAACATCAACCAGCTCACTAACTCTTTACTTAAGTCAATGTTTCCCCCTGAAAGCATTTGCTGTTGCATTAATTTTACTTGCACAACCATGCGTTGTTCTGATAATTCTTTAGGCGAATCAACTTTTGCAAGTATTTCAATCTCTAATGTTTTTTCAATACGAGTATTAGCTTGAGCCTTGTGTGTAAGCTTACTATATTCTATTAGGCGTTTCTGCCAAAAACCTGTTAACTGTTCAAACTCGGTTGTAACGATTAAATCTTCTACTGATTTTTTATTTGTCGTCTGTTCAGTTATAAGAGTGAATAAACTTAACCATGACTGTATAGCAAATTTTTTATCAATTTGACTTAATGCTTGCTCAATAGATACTTTCATCGTACCTAACCTTGATGTAATATTTTTCAGTACTGGCGATTGACTAGTTACTTCCTGAAGTAATGCTTCCACCTCTAGGTTAAGCGCCAATAAACTAGGCTTGTCTGGTTCATTTAATTTGGAAAGCAACGTAGCATCAAGTGTCATCAACTGATCTTCGATATTTTGTTGTTGGCTTGCTAACTCGGCTTTCTCTAAAGATTTCAATGCTTGTCTTTGGGCAAATAACGTATCATTTATTTGTCGAAATTTTTGCCATAAAATATTTTCTTGAGGGTTTCCAGCAAAGCCTACAGAACGCCATGCCTGTTGTAATTTTTTTGCTGATTCAACAGCTGTATAAACATCGTCATTATCTAATAAGACTTCCGCCTGCTTAATCAAACTATTTTTTTGTTCAACATTGTCTTCATGGAATTGACTGATAGCATCTTTCATTGGTTTAATGACTTGTCTAAATTCTTGCTGTAACCTTTTATAATGGTCACGATCTACTTCGCCCGCACTTGCCCATTGTTGTTGGATTTGATTTAGTTGATTATCGCATTGCTTAAAGTCAACTGTTTGATTAGTAATATTTACCTTAAGTGCAGCAACTAACTGCTCGGCATTTAACAAAATATTTTTACGTTGATTTAAATGATTTTCTCGTAATTTATCTTGCTCAGCAAAAAATAATCGACACGGGGCAAATGCTTGTTCACATAATTCATTAAAGTTTTCATTTAATACTTTATCAACTGCTTCATCAGCATGACCTAATGTGTTCCATGTATTTCTAAACTCTTTTACTTTAGCTGCTTGTTCGTTTGGGTTATCAAGAGGTTCAACAACTAACGCTTGTATGGCTTTTAGCAATCCTTGCTTTCGAGGCGTTGCAATATAATTTTCCCAGTCTGTTAACTCAGCCATTCTTTGTTCAACTTGATCAAAGTCTCTTTGCAATTGCTGGGTTTGTTGAGTCGATAACAATGAAACAGTTTCTTTCACACCTTTAAACAAACCAAAGCATACTTTATATTTACCAATGTTGAGTAAACGTTTAATGTCTTGTAGTTTTTTCTTGTGTTGAAAGAATAACTCTTTTTGCTTGTTTTGAAGCGGTTTTAAGCCTCCTTGCCAGGTAGTAACAATTTGTTTTTGTGATTGGACAATCGATTCAGGTAATATACCTAGAGTCTTGTTTTCAATTATTTTCCAAGACTTTAACCAATCCTTGTAAGCTTGTTGCCTATCATTTAACTCATTTAAAGCACTAGGTAAGCTTAGTTGAGAAATTTTTGAGATGAGGTGAGTCGCGTCACTAACGCACTCAGCTATTTCAGGTATTTGCCCTAAGCGAATAGTTAGTTGTTTAACTTGGTTAACAAAACTTTTCTGTTCAATATCATTTAAAGTAGAGGCTTTAATTTCCTCTACTAGCTTAACTAATTGCTTCTTAAAAAGGGCTTCATCAATATTATCATTAGAAAAAACAGCTGTAGTGATTGATTGATTAATATGGTTAAGTTGTTGTGAGAATGCTTTTTTATCTTGTTGTTTATCGTGTGCTAATTTATCAGCAATAATTTGTTGCTGGTAATTTTCCGCTTTAGCAATAAATAATTTGTCTAAATGAGACAAAATAGCAAGGTGTTTATCAGTAAAGTTGATCATTTCAATCTCACTTAATAAGTGAAATTGAGATGTTATCTCGGCCCATTCTTTTAATAACTTAACTTTACGTTGCTTGTAAGTAGCATAATCAGCTATATCTTTAAGCGCCTGTAGTTTAGCCAAAATTAGTTGGATTTGTTTTGTTAGTTTTATAGGCTCATCTATCTTAGCCTGAATTGCATCTATTTTGTTTTGAATAGCTGTTTCGATTTCTACATCATTCGTTTTTTTTATGAGTTTTTCTAGTGTTTTAATGTCATCTACTTGATCAATTAAATAGTATTGAAAACTCTCATCGTGCTTTTGATTAAAGCATTGAAGTAAAAATTGTGAAGATTTTTTACGCAGTGAAAGGAGTTGGTATAATGCTATTATAAGGTCACTTTCTTTTTCATTAAAAAACCAAGCCTCAAGAATAACTGAATTTAAAAAGGCATGTTGATTCTGTTGCGCTAATAATTCTAACTTTTCTGCTTTGCTCACCTCAATTTCATGTTTTGTTGATAAAATATCAAGCACTTGCTTTGTAGCAAATTGTTTCACCTTATCTTGGCTATTATTTTTATAAGCTTCTAAGTAGGCCGCAAAACTACTTATTTTAAGCAAAGCCGCTCGCCTAACAAGATCACTAACATCAGACTGGATCATGTTCTGTAAAATAATAGAGTGTTCATTATCAGAGCATGATAATTCATTATGTATTGCAGTAATTCTAATTGTAGCGTCTTTATGCTGCCAATTAACTTTTGTCTTAAATAAGGTTGAGAAAATCATAATTTATGGGGTTCTTAAAGTTTAATAGTAACCGAGAATAAATGAGGAGTGTTAAAGTTCGTTGTTACTAAAGTAGGCGATATCAGCGTCAGAAGGTTTACTACAGCTTTTAATCGCTTCATCTTTATTATTACTGGAAAATTCAGCCTTAAGTTGTCGTTTGTTTTTTTCAACAAGCTTACCGTCTGAGCCGATGGTTAACATTTGATCGTTTTCGAGATGTCTAGCTTGATAGGCCATACTTAATTGTAATGCTGTAGCGCGCTGGGCATCATCGACAACCGTCCCTTCTGGCCACTTACCCGTTTCAGCCGCACATTTAAGGCGTAAGTACATATCGTTTGACATAGCGTCTATGGTGTTTAGTAAGTCCATTAGAGTCTCAAGCAGTTAATAAATTATTCTATTATAAAAAATTATACGAATATTAGCGTAAATAAGGTTAACGCGTTTTACGTTTGTTCAAAAGTAACATTGCACGTATTATTATATACATAAAAAAGCCTATCGCCGTACAAACTATTGCCAGAGTTTGTTGCCAGGAGCCTGGAGTGACATTATCCCAAAACATAAAAAGAAAACCACCACAGAACATCAGCATCGCAACAAAAGAATAATTCATTAACCGCTGTGTTTTATTAATCAAACTCTCACGACTAAGACGAGCAAGTTTATCGGCGTCAACTCCTGATAAATCTACCTGACAATGATTACAGCTTTTAGCTTTATCAGAAATTTTTTTATTACAACCAGGGCAATTAACTACAGCCATTTAACTTCTCAACAAACAGTAACTAAAAAAAAGTATCTATAATTGCTATATGAAGAAAACAATAGCCAGTTAAGTATACATGACCTATGTATTGATTTCACTAATCAGATAGCTTGATTTGTTTGGTCCTAAAAACATTTCCTATTACGATTAGGTTATTTAATATCACTATAACTTTATACTTGTAGAAAAAACCGCTCAATCGAGCGGCTTTAAATTAAACATTATTCAGGTTAACAGAAGTTAACTTATATTATCGTTAATCTTTGGGTTAATGTTGTTTTGTGTAAAACGCTTTTCCCAAAAGTCAGCGTTTTTAATATCGAGTGATTTAGGGTCAAAGGTAAAATTTTTAACGCCTGCTTTTTGTTGTGCTTCATAATCTCTTAGCGCTTTAATAGCCGGTTTTGACATAAAGAATATAATGATAATACCTACAATATTTAACCATGCCATTAATCCAACACCAATATCGCCCATACCCCAGGCCGCACTTGGCTGAGCAACTGTGCCATAAAATACAGCTGACATCAGTACTACTTTTAAAATAAAGCGCAACGCGGGTACTTTGATTGTACGGTTAATATATGACACATTGTTTTCAGCAATAAAGTAATAGGCCAGTACTGTTGTAAAAGCGAAAAAGAATAAAGCTAGGGCAATAAAAGGTTTGCCCACTCCAGTTAAAACACTATCTACGGCAATTTGTGTAAATGCGGGACCATTAATAACAACATCAGCCGTTAAATTTTGTACTATAAAGCTGGTGCTTCCTTCTGGCATTACATTGTAGGATTGGGTGATTAAAATCATGAATGCGGTTGCCGAACAAACAAATAGTGTATCGATATAAACAGAAAAGGCTTGAACTAAACCTTGTTGCGCCGGATGTTCAACCTCAGCTGCTGCGGCGGCGTGCGGACCTGTGCCTTGCCCTGCTTCATTAGAGTAAACCCCACGTTTTACTCCCCAACCAATAGCAGCACCAAAACCGGCCATTGGTGTAAAAGCATCGCCTAGAATTGACATAAAAATACTTGGTAACATATTAATATGCAAAGCAATAATCACACAGGCAATAATAATATAGGCTAAGGCCATAAATGGCACAACAATTTGAGTAAAATTAGCAATACGTTTAACACCACCAAAAATGATGAAACCTAAAATTAATACAATAAAAGTTGCCGCATACACTTTAGTTAAGGCGATGTCTCCTAAGAAAGAAGAAAAATTTCCACCATTACCAAAGACATTGACTAACGCATCACCGATACCATTAGATTGCACTACTGGCAATAAAACCCCACAGGCAAGAATAGTTGAAATAGCAAATAACCAAGCGTACCATTTTTGACCCATAGCTTTTTCAATATAATAAGCTGGCCCACCACGATAAATACCGTCTTCTTCTTCTTTGTATATTTGCGCATTGGTTGATTCTATATATGCGGTGGCGGCACCAAAAAAAGCAACAACCCACATCCAAAATACAGCACCTGGGCCACCAAAACCAATGGCAGCAGCAACACCAGCAATATTACCAGTACCGACTCTTCCAGACAAAGATACCGCTAGTGCTTGAAATGATGAAATCCCCTTCTCTGAGCTTTTACCAGACATTAATAAACGTATCATTTCTTTAAAATGACGTATTTGGGCAAAGCGTGTAGCTATTGAAAAAAATAAACCTGCACCAAGGCACAAATAAATAAGTGCGGGACTCCATATAATGGCGTTAATGCTATTGACAAAATCTTGCAAAGTGAGCTCCTGTGATTATTGTTGTTATTGTTATTGAATTATTTTAGGTATTATGCAGAGCGCCAAAACAATAACCTGATTTAATCTGGCACTCAATGTTTTGAGTAATATAAAAAATGCGTAACAACTGGGTTATTAACGATAGTTGATTATGTTAACGTAAATCATCAATGATATGATAAATACCTGTTAAGAAATCTCGTCCAAGTAGCCTACTTCGCTCGTCTGACCAACCCACACTGTAATCAGGTAATAGATCATTATCTTTGAATGGCATTTCGATGGTGTATGCTAAGCATCTAAATTGATTACCTACCCAATTTGTGCCGACAGTAGGATTAGCTTTTCCTGGTTGGTCTTTATCGTAACCTCGTTCATCTTGAAACTCTGGGGTAATAGCAATCATCATTGCTTTAAATTTATCCTCAAGGGTTTTATGACGTTCATCATAATTAACAACACCTTCACAACCGGCAACAAAATTAACGGGTAGTGCTTCATCGCCATGCACATCAAGCAACATATCAACACCGACTTTAAGCATTTTTTCGCGTACTAAAAAAACTTCAGGACTTCTTTCCATACTTGGTGTTAACCATTCTCGATTCAAATTAGCACCGACGGCGTTGGTACGTAAATGACCACGAACACTACCATCAGGGTTCATATTAGGTACGATATAAAAAACAGCTTTATTCAATAAAGCACGAGCCACTCCATCGTCCTCATCAAGTAAACGATCTAGCATACCCTCTACAAACCATTCTGCCATCGTTTCACCCGGGTGCTGACGAGCCGTAATCCAGATGTTACGTTTACCTTGTCCTTCTTCACCAATTTTTAATAACGCCATATCTCTGCCATCGAGGGTCTGACCTAATACCTGTAAATTACAGTCTAGGTGCATCTGTGCGTTATGTAGTAAATCTTGATGACGTTCATAGCTGTAAGGCGCAAAATAAGCAAAATAGACTGAGTCATACTCTGGGGTTAAAGTGATTGTTAATTTTTTACCGTCATATTGTGTAGGTACTCTGAACCAATGTTCACGGTCATAAGAGGCGACTGCTTGGTAGTCTTCCCAACCCTCAATATAAGCAGCATGGCTTGCATTATTTAGATGCATTACGTGTTCTAAGCGGCCACCATTTACGGCTAATTGTGTTTGCAGCTTATAATGAAACCATTGAAAAAAGTCAGATTGATTATCCTGCTTTATTTCTAATTGAATATTACCGGGATCAGATGCCTCAATAACTCGAATATTTCCGCTGTCAAAATTATCTGTAATTTTCATAATAATAGTTTCTTTAATAGCCTGGTATAGCACCAATAATTCATTCAATTTTACAGTGTACACAAACAATTAAAAGATCACTATATAAGGGCTATTAAAAAATTATAGCGAACGAAAATAAAGACCTAATTCAGAAGAATATCCTAAAGATTTACTTACAATCATATTTTCTTCACTAATAACGTAATAACTTGGATAGCCAGTTATTTCAAAAGATTGTTTTATTTCCTCATTACCCAGTGCAATTGGAAACGTTAATTGGTGTTGTTTAGTAAAAGCTAACACCTCATTTGTATCAGTAAAATCTAACGCAACAGCGATAACATTGAGTGAAGGGTCTTGCTGATACCGAATTTGTAAATTACCAATACTAGCATGACAAATCTGACACCATGGAGCAAAAAAATATACTATGGTAGTTTTATCAAATTCAGTTAAAGAAATTGTATTACCTAACAAGGTAGGAACCTTGTCATAGTTGATTTTTTTTTGTACTAAGTTAATGGCGTTTGTTACCTGAATATCTGTTGGCAACATACTTAACTCCCTAAAATAAGAGAGTAATTGAAACACTAACACGACAATAATAGCCTGAATAAATAAGTTACGAATCACGTAATTCACCTAGAATAAATGTTGAATAATGAGTAGACCTGATAACACTAGATTTGCTTCGATATAAAAAATATTTAACCTAAATCAATGATAAAAAGTAAAAATATAATATTAAATACGTACTAATCTAATGAGTAGCTAAAACTATATTTTTATTAATTTTCGTATTAAATATGAAACTAAAAAAGAAATACTAAAACCAATAATAACGTAAAAAACCATAATAATACTCGTTGAATCGTGTTGATAAATGGTATCGTTTTCAAGTAAGCATTGCCCATTGGGATAATCATAATCACCACCTTTAGCTAAACAGCTATTCACCAATACATAGCTATGTATCGCCCAAATGGTTAATAAACTAACAAAAACACCAAAAAGTGTAGGTAAAAGTGTACGATTCATAAATTTTTATAGCCTTTATTTTTTAATCATTACTCGTAAAGCTAATTTATCACAGTGGCTGTTTTTATAACAAACGTTGTTAACTTCAAAAGAATTATTATTTTAAATACCTAACTTGAATACCGTAAAATAAAGAAAAAGTCTTATTAATTTGTGGTTGTCCATTTAGGTTGTCATGTATTGACTTAACAACTATTATATTTTAAGTCTATTACTGCGTAACATTAATAAGATCAAAAAAATTATATCCCACTCATAACAAATCGATACGTTATAATAACGAGTAAGAACTAATAATTTTTAATTAACTTAACAACTAAATCGTTAGCTAAATATTATGTTTATTAAAAAATAAATATGCTCAAAAAAACTGTTACCCTCGAGAACTTAAGGCAATACTTAACAAAGTATCAACGACTAGTAGTAGGTTATTGCTCAGCCATCAGGACAAAATCACACCAAATTCGCCACTGTGGCCTTTACCACAACTAGCAAGTAAATGTGGTGTTAAACAAATCAGTATTAAAGATGAATTGAAAC
>Ga0115006_10001580_pt1 | contig 14354 bp, 10 predicted proteins | sample ArcOceMetagenome_3_FD_88943 | JGI IMG/M metagenome (GOLD analysis project Ga0115006, IMG submission 88943) | Marine eukaryotic phytoplankton communities from Arctic Ocean - Arctic Ocean- Svalbard ARC20M Metagenome | ecosystem: Environmental > Aquatic > Marine > Oceanic | place: Arctic Ocean...
AGCCGCAACCCGCAACCGAGGACATCTCGGTTGCGGGTTGCGGCTTGCGGTTGCGGGTTGCATCTGGCTCGCGCAGTGAAGCTGGCGGCAACGCCAGCGTGGCTTGCGCGTGGGCGATGCAACACGCAACCCGCGAGCTGCAATCCGCAAACGAGGGAGGCAAAAACCAGCGCACGCACCGCTAGTTGCGTTGCGGGCTTGCAATTGAATACGAATTTACGCAACCGAGAGCCCGGAAACTGCAACGTTCACACCTTTTGATTGCATGGGAGGGCTTGGCTTACAGGGGTCGCGGTTGCGGCTGGGAGGACGCAAATGGCATGTCTGTTACTTTACTACTTCCACGCTAGTGGCGCTGTGTTGATCAAGCGTCGCCCGTCAAAACACCCAAAGGCCGGTCGCCTCATGGTGTTCGCCTCCACTACAATGGGCTCGCCGCGATTGGGCTCGCCGCTCGGCGCTGCAACGTTCGCTCTCGTGCTGGCGCATGCCCGGGGGCAGGTGGGAGCCCCGTCTCCGCCACCCCCGTCTCCGTCACCGCCGGCTCCGGCACCCCCAATCGTTTATGGCGCTGTGTGCCGTCTGCAAATCAGGACCAGCTCGCTCTCCAGCATCGCCAATGCCTCCTCCGACCCCGTTGAGACGTACGATGCACCAAAATGCCACGATGGCATCTACGACAACGCTTGCGCCACCACCAGGGAAAATACCGAAGCACATATCGAGCTCGATCAGCTCCCGGAGGGCACCACGCTGCAGTACGTGCGGATCTTCAATCGCGTGGGCGTTGCTTCTCTGGCGGAGAACTACGAGGATCGGCTGGGCAGGTACGAGGTGGCCGTCTACAATGTGGCGGACGCTGCCGTTCCGAATGCCGCCGAGACGGTCGCGTGCAACGAGCAAGCCGTGGCGCCGGCGACAGCGGGGCCGTTTGTCCACCACTGCTCGGCAACCAACGTCAGGAGGGTGCGGATACGCAAGTTGGACCCGGGCACCCTCAACCTGGCCGAGATCGAGCTCCTCGGGACCGGCCCGTGCCAGTCGCCGTCGCCGCCGACGCCACCCACCGGGCCGCCGCCCCCGCATCAGCCGCCGTCGCTGCCCGTTCCACCCAGGGTCCCGCCGTCACCGTCGGTGCCACCGCCTTCGCCGTCCGTGCCTCCTCTTTCTCCGCTCTGGATGGCGTCCGACGGTGACGGCGACCATAGAAAGGTCTTCAGCCACATGCCCGAGGAGGCGTACGTTGGCCTCGTCGAATGCGACCGAGGCTCCATCCAGTCCGACGCGACGGCCGCCGACCTGCCCATGGGCACCGATTCGTACACCGTCCTGCTCGAGTTCAAGTGCAGCGTCGATGAAGGCTTGAGTCTTGACGCCAACCTGTACACGTGGGGCAGCGCCGCAACCAACTCGATGAATGGGCTGACACTCACGAATACGTTTCTCAAGAACGCCTGGTGGGGAGACTATCTCCAGTGGACCTTCTCCGACTCGGGCATGTCCATCCACGACATTTGCGACGGCCTGTGGCACACGACGGGCACGCAGTTCGACGGCGTGACGCAACGGCTCTTTTTCGACGGCGCGACCGTTGCCTCCGACACTCCCAGCGGCAGCGGACACGCCAACAGAAACGACAACTCTGCCTGGGGGCCGATGAGGCGCGTAATGACTACGCATTCATTGGCTCGATTCGCCGATTCGAGGTTCCGCGGTGGATTCGTGGCGGCGACGACGATCTCGCCGCCCTCGCCACCCCCGCCCTCGCCGCCTTCGCCCTCGCCGCCTCCGCCCTCGCCGCCTCCGTCCCCGCCGCCTCCATCCCCGCCACCACCATCGCCACCACCGCCATCACCGCCACCGCCATCGCCACCTCCAGCTCCGCCACCACCATCTCCGCCACCACCATCCCCGCCACCCCCGTCGCCGCCTCCGTCCCCGCCACCGTCCCCTCCACCGTCGCCGCCTCCGTCCCCGCCACCGCCCTCGCCACCGCCACCATCGCCTCCACCACCATCGCCGCCACCTCCGTCACCACCTCTTCCGTCACCGCCACCGCCCTCGCCTCCACCTCCCTCGCCCCCGCCGCCAGCACCGCCGCCGCCCTCACCACCACCTCCACCGCCGCCGCCGCTCCCGCCGGCGGGGACGCTTGTCCAGGCCGTTGTCGAGGCTGTCACCGCGTCCGGCTTCGACGCGGACAACCCGCTTTCGCGCTGCATTGATGGTGTCCACGGTGATGAGGGCCGGTGCGTCGTGCCGAAAGGCTCCGACAATGTGTGGCTCCAGCTCAATCTTTACGCCAGCCAGACGATCGACGCCTTCCGTGCCAGGGCCGTCTGCTCAGGCGAGGAGTGCGCACCCGGCCTCCTCGAGTTTGAAGTGTGGGTGAGCGACGACTACCAGCAGACCTACACTGACCCCTCCAAGCGCTGCTTCGTGGGCGAGGCGCCGAGCTCCGGCTGGGCGGACAACTCCTACTATGCACCGTGCGCGGGCCAGGGTCGCTATACGTGCGGCTGCGGCTGCTCAAAGTGGGGCCCTGGGGCTCTGCGCGGCCCGGAAACCCCCGTGATATCGTGCTGACGAGCTTCGAGGCGCACAGCAAAACAACGCCGGTGGTCACCACCAAGCCGTCAACGCCCGACGTGACCGATCTGAGCGTGATTTACCCGGTCAAGATACACCAGGCCATCTTCCCGCTCACTGGCAAGAGCGCCGACACGTGCTTCGACTTCAACGTGTCCACCGCTTGCGGCGAGGACGAGTGCGAGTATTCGGACGGTGCATCGTCAAGTGACACCTCCTGCGAATCGGTCGAGGCCGCATGCGCATCCTTCCCCGCCGAGTTTGGCAACACCTCAGCGTGCTTGTCGTCGTCCGCCGGCCGCCGATTGCTGTTCCAGTTCAGCAGCAGCTTCGGGTCATCAATCAGTGCGAATGCAACCTTAAACGCAACCTTAAACGCAGCCGATGACGACACGTGCGGCCAACTGATCCCTCCCTCGACATCACGCTCACCCAGCCCATGGCGCTCAAGGCCATCTCTCTGCACGCGCCAGCCAACAGCCTGGACCTCTCTCACTTCCAGCTCTTCTCCGGCAGCTCCCGAGACACCCTCTGCCCGTGCCTGCCAGCGGGCACCGCGCGCGACGCGAGCACCTGCGAAGCGAACGCCACGGAGCTGGACAAGGGCGTCAGCGCTGATCATGTCGCCGACCAGACGGGCGGCCCGCACGCGCACTACTGCGACGACCCATCGGCCCTGGTCGTGCGGATTCGGCTGCCTGGCGTATCTCGCCTCCTGCGGCTGCTCGAGGTCAGGCTGTTCACCGAACGGACCCGGGACGCGGTCTCGCCGCCACCCTTGGCACCTCCACCTGCTCCGCCGCCGCCCTCGCCGCCGCCGCCTCAAGTCACGGTCGTGATCGAGCCTTTGGGATCTCTCAGCACACAGATCAGCGAAAGCATCGCGTCAGCGACTGCGGGCGTGCCTCTGCGTCTACTGCTCGCGGCGGGGTCGCACACACTCGACGCGCCGCTCAGCATCGATGCCACGCTCGCCCCCTCCGAGCTCGTCCTGTCGGGCGACGGCGCCGTTGTCGTAGACCTTTCGGCACCGTCGCGCCGCCGCAGCCGCCAGCGAGAGCGACGGCTAAACACACCGCAAGGCAACAATCAGCCATCGGCGGCTTCGGGGGCCGCAGGGCCCGCCATCGCGGTGGCCGGCGCGGGGGTCTTCGTGGTCCTCGAGGGGCTCAAGCTGCGCGGCGCACTCGGCACGGCGGCCGTGAGTGTTGCAGACGGCGCCAAGCTCGCGATCCGCGACTGCGAGGTCAGCGGTGGCGAGGCGCCCAGCGCCACGTTGGTCGCCACCGGTGCTGGCACGCGGCTGCATGTGGCCAACTCGACCCTCCACAGCAACGTCAACACGCTGCCTACTGGCGCGGGCGGCGCACTGGCCGTCAGCGGCGGTGCGAGTGCCGAGCTGATCGGGAGCATACTCGAGGCCAACCGAGCCCAAGGGTCGGGCGGCGCGCTCGCGGTGATCGGCACTGGGAGCCTGCTCGATACCGTCTACTGCAGACTGGAGCGCAACGAGGCGGCGCAATTCGGCGGTGCGCTGTATGTCAGTCTCGGTGGCGCAGCGCGTCTGAGAAACGGCACACTGCTAAGCGGAAACATTGCTCCTTCCGGCGGCGGCTCTGCCATGTACAGCACCAGCGGCGACGGCACGATCGCATACGAGCTTCCCGCCCCACTTGGCCGTTGGATCTCGACGGCCGACGGCGCGCCACTCGCGAGCGGTTCGCACGACGAGGCCAAATACCCGCACGGTTGTCCCCCAGGCATCTACGGTGGCAGCCTCGCGCCGGCGGCCCAGCTGACGCCTCAGTGCGAAGGCCCGTGCCCGGCGGGTAAGCAGTGTGTAAAGGCGACGCAGACGCCGCTGGATTGCCCACGGGGCTACTATTGTCCAGCTGGCAGCGCTGCTGGCACGCCGTGCCCCTCGGGTCGCTTCGGCGAAGCGGCGGCGCTGCAAGAGGAGTCGGAGTGCTCAAGCTGTGTGCCGGGTGCCTGGTGCTCCGGTGGGCAACTCGTGTGGTGCATGCATTCGTCGTACAACGCCTTGGCCGATTCTGACGACCAGTCGGCGTGCCTGAGCTGCCCCGAGGCGTCGCTAACGCTCGAAGACGGTGCAACGAGCGCCGAGCTGTGTATCTGCGACCACGGGCACTACGCGGCGTCACGAGACGCCACCACCGGCGCGCCTGACTGTGTCGTCTGCCCCGTCGGCAGTGACTGCGAGGCGCAGGGCACGACCCTTGAATCTTTGCCGCTCAAGCACGGCTATACTATCGCACTGGCAACACAAGCGACGACCTGCGTCGCTGCCCCGACATGGCCTCCAATACTTCGGGCTGCATCGGCGGCGTCTCCGCCGACGGCGGCGAGGGGCCATGCAAGCCGTGGCTCGAGGGCCCCTACTGCACGATGTGCAATGTCACCGACACGTCGCGCTACTATGACAAAGACACCTCGTCGTGTGAGCCGTGCTCGGGTAATGTGCTGGCGCCGCTGCTGCTCGGCGTTGGCGGTATCGCCGTCATGATAACCCTCGCGGCACTCTGGCGACAATATGAGCCGCACCGCACCGTTCGGGTGCTAAGGCGCATTGGAGATCGGCTGTGGCGCTCCTACGCGCAGCTCTCGCTGCACGCAAAAGGCAAACAGGTCCTCGGCTTTTACCAGATCGTGACACGTGTTGGTGCCATCTATGACGTGCCGATGCCTAGCGCCGTCAGTAATCTCCTGTCCGTCTTCAACGGGCTCAACCTCGACATCGACGGCCTCGGACTGCCGCTGCAGTGCCTCGGCTATGGCTCCTTTCTCAACGTCATGGCGATGACGATGATCCTGCCCGTCCTGCTGGCGCTTGGCCTTGCCGTCCTCTGCATACTCACCGCAAGCTTCTCGGCCAAACGGGCCGATACCAAGCGCACCACCTTACGGGGACGGCGCGTCGTGGCGACTGGCCGGTTTGCGTCGACGCGGATTGGCACCGGCTTGCTAGACGCGCTTCCGTGGCTACTGATGCTCTCCTTCCTTGTCTTCCCGATGGTCTCGTCTACCGCCTTCCAAGCCTTCCCGTGTGAGGACTTTGACAACGGCCGCTCGTACCTGCGCGCCGACTACGCCATCGAGTGCGGGACGAAGGACCACTTCCGTGCCAAGCGGCTCGCGTGGCTGGGCATCGGCTTCTACCCCATCGGCATCACGGTGATGTACATTGTGCTGATGGCCAGTGCGAGCCATGCCGTGCTGCACGACCGCCCCACGGCCCTCTCCACCGCGCTCGGCTTCCTCGTGCACGACTACGAGCCCGTGTATATGTGGTGGGAGCTACTTGAGGCCTGGAAGAAGCTCTTCCTTGTCGGCTTTTCCGTGCTCATCATGCCTGGCTCCATTGAGCAGCTTATCATCGCTTTCTTGTTCTCGCTGTGCTTTCTACTGCTCGTCTCGGTCACGATGCCCTTCAAGGACGTCGGCGACGACAACTTTGCCAGGGCGTGCTCATTCTCGCTCGTCTCGGTCTTCTTCTTCTCGATCATCCTCAAGGTGGGTGTGCTCACCGAGGAGGTCAGCGACGTCCTCACCGGCAATCTGCGCGACCGCTACTATTTCGACGTCGCAACCGTCACGCTCGGCCTGATTGGGTCGATCGCGGGCTCGGTCATGCTCGTGTTGGTCGTGACGGTGAAACAGATGGTGGTGGCGGCGCGTGCGCCACTACTCAAGCTCGAAGCGACCAAGGCGCCGCCGCGCCTCTCTCTCGGCCAGGGGCAGCGCTGGCACCTCTTCCTCTCGCACATCTGGTCGACGGCGCAGGACCAGTGCGCCTCGATCAAGCGGCAGCTCTGCCTTCTTTTGCCAAGCGTATCTATGTTCCTCGACGTCGACGACCTGGAGTCGATTGGCAAGCTGGAGGAGTACATCGACGCGTCGCAGGTCATCATGATCTTCGTCTCCAAGGGCTACTTCAAGAGCGGTAACTGCCTGCGAGAGGCGCGGCACGCCGTCGCGATCGACAAGCCGCTCACCCTCATGCGCGACGGCGACAGGGGGGAGATGAGTGTCGCCGACATCAAGCGTGACGAGTGCCCCGACGAGCTGCTTGATGATATCTTCGACGGACGCGAGGTCATCGAGTGGCACCGCATCAAGGATTTCCAGCTGATCAGCCTCAAGCTACTGGCGGAGCAGCTGCTGCTCGGCTGTCCGGAGTACGCGGCCGAGATGATGGCCGAGCCGTCGGCAAACGGCTCGACTAAGTCGCTTGTCGCCGAAGCCAATCTGTACTGTCCCGGCGAGATTGATCTGCGTGGCCTCAGCTTCTCGACGCCTCCCGTGCTTTACGTCTCCAAAGACAACCCGGGCGCCGTCGACGCCTCCGTGCTGCTCAAGTTGGGCATGCCGGGGCTACGTGTCGTCGACAAGGCGCCCGAGAGCCTGCGCAATGCGGTGGCCGAGGGGGGGTCGCACGTGTCCGGCCTCGTGACAGGCAGGGCGTCGCAGAGCGAGCGCAGGAACGGATATCGCTGGACGCGTGCCACCCAAAACATTGGCGGCCCTGGGCGGCAGCGGCGCCGACGGCGGCGCGCTGCTGCTGGGGAGGCGAGCCACATGCTGCTGTACCTGTCGCACAAGACCTGGCTCGGTGCCGAAGGCCAGAGGCTCGCAGCGGAGGTACGCGCAGCGCGTGCGACAGATCTCGCCATCGTGATGCTGCACGAGAACGACGAGGCGCGCGATGGGTGCCCGTTCAGCCGCTTCTTCGAGACGACGCCCAAGGACCTGATCCAGGACGGCCTGTACAAGGCGCTTGCGCTGGCGTGGTACCCTGGCGCCTTCCGCCCCGTCAGCGTCTCGCTGGTGGCGGCTGCGCTGGGCGCATCGTCGAGGGTCAACAAGGGCCTCGGCTGTAGGAAGCACTACCCCATCGACCCGCATGCGGTGCGCCGTGCGTCAGTGGCGGCGGTCGCGCCTGCCATCGACATCGCTGGCACGTCGACAGGCAACAAGAGCGCCGCCGAGCTTGCTGCTGCATCGTCGTCTACGCCGCCTCATCAGCCCAGCGTGCGCAAGCTCAAGCGTCAGAACGCGGCGCAGCTGATCCAGCGCGTCCAGCGTGGCCACGCGACGCGCGCAAAAATGGAGCGCTTCGCCGCCTTTTCGCAGCAGCGGTGGCTGGCGGCCATCGGGCAGGCGGCGGCGGCGGCGGCTGGCGAGGGCAGCGCCAGCGGCGCGGGTGGCGGAACGGATTTGACGGCTGCTTCGCCGACGGTCTCGGCCGGCTCCGAGCATTCGAAGCAGAAGGACTACGTCGCGTACATGATGTTCGAGCGGTGCGACACCTCCGGTGACGGCAAGATCGGTAAGGAGGAGCTGAGCTCGATGTGTTTGACGCTGGGGCGCACGCTGAGCCGCTCGCATCTCGACACGGCGATGGCGACGCTCGACGCCGACCGTGACGGCTGGCTGTCGTTTGCGGAGTTCTACAAGTGGTGGCAGGCGGGCATGTCAATGGACACCTTGCTCGACGGCAAGAAGGCGGCGGAGGTGCTGAAGACCACCCGCGATCAGCGCCGCTCGGTGCAGCTCTCGGCTGAGGAGATTGCACAGGCGGCACGTCTCGGCGGCGACGCGGCGGAGGCCAACCGAGCCGAGCTTTCCGAGCTCCACCAGACGGACATGATGGGTGGCAGCGGGAGCGAGCACCTCAAGGACCGTCCCGGCATGGCCTCCCTTCTTCATGGTGAAGGGATTTCCGCGGCTGGGCTGCACGAGCTGCTCGACGGCGGTACGACGACGGCCGCGCCTGTCCTAGGCGCCCCTGGCCACGCAGGTGGCGGCGGCGTGGCAGCTGAGACGCTGCCGAGGCCGTTGAACGCGTCGACTGTGGAGGCCTCGAGCAGGAGCCACGCTGCTTTGCCCCCTCTGGCCATGCCTCTGGCTGAGGGAACTCGACGTGTCGACCCGCACAGTACAAGCGAAGAGGGTTACTTACTTATTTGTTAAGGCTTAAGCTGTCCAGCTTTCTTTTTTTGGTGTTTGGTGGTTACGCCCCTTCCCGGTGGTATGTCCGGCATGGGCTCGCGCCCCAGGTCCTGCACGGCCGCTGCGCATCGCAGCGCAACGTGCCCTGCGCTGCCGCAGTAGCCGTAATTAAATGGCAGTGCCCCCAGTGCTCGTGGTCGAATGCACACACGTCGTTGCGGCACACGCCAAAATTGTGGAAGCCGCAGATTTGCTCGCCAGACGGCGCGGTGCGCGGCTTGTGCTTGAGCGGGTACAGCCGGAACGCCGCGTGGAGCGCCGTCTCCACGTTGGCGGTCGCCGTGTCGGCCACAGCCGTGGCCAGGGGTGGGGCCGCCTGCGGTGCGGCGGCCGACGCGACGACTCCCTCTGCCGACGCCTCGAGGTCCGATGCTGGCACCGTCGCTGTTTGCGACGGTGCAGCTGCAGCCATCGCCGCCGCCACCGCTGCCGCCGCCGCCGCCGCTGCCGCCGCCGCGACCGCCGCTGCCTTCGCTGCCGCTGCCGCCGCCGCCGCCTCAGTCCGCTGCAGATGTGCGAGCACCTCGGGCCACGAGCCAGTGCCGCCCGCGCGCTGTGCCGCCGCTGCAACGGCCGCATGCATCTCGCGACACTTGATAACGACGATCCTGGGCGCGCAACGCTCGAGTAGTCGCGGCAGCAGCTCGAGCAGCGCACCGAGGGGCCGCGTCCCTCCAATGTCGGCAAAGACCAAGTCGGCCTCCACGGCGAGCTCGTGGAGGCCTCTCGGGTTTTGCAACGCGTCGAGCTCCACAAACGAGACGTTATGATGCGCCGCATGTGCTTGTCGCGCGGAGGTGATCAGACTGCGTGAGATCTCGATCCGACGATGCGCCCGGCGCCCTCCGCGAGCAGCTTGGTCGCCTCACCGTGCGAGGAGCCCACCTCCACCACGGCGTCCGTCGGCAGTGGCAGCGCCCGCGCTAGCGCGCGGTATGCCCAGGTCTCGCTGCAGACGACCATGCAGCCCCGAAAGCCCGCGTAGATCATCTTGGCCGGGCGAACGTGCGCCTCGCCAGAGCCATCCTCATATCGGACGTGATATCGCCCCTGGAACTCGGAGCCATCCGGCTGGAGCGCCGTGAGCACAGTCGCCCTGCCGCTCGACTTGGCAGAGCGCAGCTTCACGAAGCAGCAATCACCAGGCTCGTAGGCGTGGGGTGAGGCGGGTGGGAAGAGGTGGACGTGGCGAAGCTCGTCGCTTGTGAACGCTGCGTTCATTGGTACATAGCCTTCGCCACCACAGCGCGTCGCGTCTGATCGATCGCGACGCCCCGACAATGGGCTGGATCGACGGGCTGCCGTGGGGCGTGTCGGTCTTCCGTGACGCAGCTTCGGGCAGACCCTACTACGTGGAGCATCGCACGGGCGTCGTCTCCTGGGAGTGTCCATCGACTGCTACGAAGCCACCACCATGGCGAACTATGGCTGCGGCCGCTGTTGCCGCGCTTGCCGCATGTGTCGCCATTGGGAGTGCGACTTCCAATGTACAGCGGTCCGGTCAGCCACGACAGCTGCCGTCAAAGCCATATCGGGCCAGGAGCATCCCTGTCTCTGCCACTACCTCCTCGTTGGCCACAGAAACTGCGACCGCATTGGGCAGTCTGGACGCTGACGAGCTTTTCAATCTCCTTCACCGCATCGGCCGAGACTCTGGCGGTCTGAGTATTTCAGCAGGTGGAGCTCGAGGTGTTGAGCCGGTTCGAGTGCATCTTGCAAATTCGGTCCGCCTGCGTGAGCGCATGCGGCTGGACGGATACGTCAAGTTGCAGGAACTCGGCCTGGCTGACATTTCGACATTGGCCCTGGTGATCGATCACCTCGAGGCCGCAGGTCTGCCGCCTCTGTTCATGTTGCTGTACGATGAGACGTGGACTGCCGTGCATCGTGCGAGCGCGGCGCTCGAGCCCGTGTTCGGGCTTCGAAACATCCACGACTTCTTCGTCTTCCACGTCCGCCCCGGCGCTGCTGGATGGCCGATACACCGAGACCGGAGTGGCGGCGGTGTCACCGACGGTGGGTTTGACGCCGCCCGACTACCCCGCAGCACAACGGTTTGGATCAGCCTAACAGATGCCACCCCAGCCACCTCGTGCATCTATGCCCTGCCAGCTCATGCCGACGCCGACTACGCGCGCGGCGAGGATGCGACCGACGGTGATGCGATCGGTCGCACGCTTGCGGCCTCGCACCAGAACGTGCGTGCGCTGCCCGCAGCAGCAGGCGAGGTGCTTGTCTGGTCGCATCGGCTGCTGCACTGGGGCTCGCGCTCCCCCATCGACGCTCCGGAGGCGCGCAAGTCGCTCGCCTTCACGATGGCGTCGCCGGCCTTCGAGCGCCCATCGATTGCCGGCCCGTCCACCAAGAGCGAGGGTGGCGATGAGGGTGCGACTGGAGAGGCTCTGCCGCCTTGGGAGGCCCGCCTCGCGCTGGTGGCCTACTCTCTCATTTGCTACCACCACTCGCAGCCGGTGCCCCCCGGCGTGGTGAGCGTGCTGCTGGGAGTGCTGCACAACCGCACGTTCGCCGACCACCTCACCGACGACGCGCTCGGCGCGCCGTGCGGCGGCGGTGGCTTCGCACGCAACCTGGAGCTCGCCACGAATGTGCCAGGGAGCAGGCGGACGTCTGGTGCAGAGGCGGACCGGTTGGCCGTCTCTCCGCACGCAGAGGCTGTGGGCGAGGTCGTCGAGTATGTGGCCGACAGGCTAGAACCGTAATATTGACGAGGTGTAGCGTAGCTGTTTAAGCTGTTTAAGCAGAGCTCTCCCCGTGGTTCCCAGTTTACTGGCGAGCGGAAGTCGGTATGTCGTGATGCCGCATGCAGAAGTTGTATGCCAACTGGGTACGTAGCAAGTCTGTGACGGCGCGCCAAGACCTACCTGACGCGCCAATCCGACCTCTGCGTCCATGGCGCAGCGTCCGCGCCGCCACAACATGCTGGCCGTCTGCCTGCCTGGGCTCGAGGAGCTGCTGGTCGCCGAGCTGCGGGCGCTCGGCGTCAAGAACGCCCGCAAGGACAGCAAGGGCGCCGTCACCGCGAGGGTTAGCTCTCGCGAGCTGTACGCGGCCAACGTGTTCCTTCGCAGCGCCACTCGCGTCTACGTTGACGCGTTCAGCTTCCGAGCCGACACGTTCTCGCTGCTCGAGCGCCGCCTCAGAGACGTCGATTGGGCGCCGTGGCTCGACGCCGAGCGCTCGCGCATGTCGCTCCGCGTCAGCTCGCATAGCTCTGCGCTCTTCCACACCGGCGCGATCGAGGAGCGCTTCAGACGTTTTCTGCCGCCAAGCCTACGATCGTTTTTGCCGGAGCCGCTCGAGCAGCGCGTCCTGGTGCGTGTCGAGCGCGACGTCGTCACCGTCAAAATCGACGCGTCGGGCGAGCCGCTCCACGAGCGCGGCTGGCGTCAGCAGACGGCGAAGATGCCGCTGCGCGAATCGGTCGCCGCGGCGGTGCTGCAGCGCAGCGGCTGGGACCCGACGACGCCGCTGGTCGATCCCTGCTGCGGCGCCGGCACCCTCGCCATCGAGGCCGCGCTCCGCGCCATCGGCGCGCCGCCGCACGCGCCCGACCGAGCATTTGCGCTGCAGGCGTGGCCGCAGTTCGAGGCGGGCACGTGGGCGAGCGTGCAAGCGCAGGCGGAGGAGCAGGCGCGCGCGGCGCGGCAGGCCGCCGAGCGCCCGCGGTCGCCGCTGACGATTGTCGCCTCGGACCGCGACGCCGGCGCGGTCGCCGCCGCCACGGCCAACGCGCAGCGCGCCGGCGTCGCCGAGCTGATCTCGTTCCGGCAGGCGCCGCTGAGCGAGCTGGCGCCGCAGCAGCAGGCGGCCGGGCCCCCGGGTACGATCGTCAGCAATCTGCCGTGGGGCCTCCGCTCGGCCGCGGCGGGCGGCGCCAGCACGGACCTGCGCAATCTGTACGCGTCGCTCGGCCGCGCGTGCCGCGCGAAGCTGCCGGGGTGGGGCCTGGCGCTGCTCGTGGCGGACCGCGCGATGGCGCGTCACGTGAGCCCCGCGCTGCGCTCCGAGCTGAGCCTCGAGGTGGGCGGCGTGCGCGCGTGGCTCATGACGAGGGCCTCATGGCGCGCAAACACGCGGACCTGACTCGAACTGTTTCTACTAAACTACTTAGTACTTTATGTAACGAGACTTTCGATACTATGCAAATCGGTCAGACGCCGGGCAGGCGCGGGGCTGTTTACGCTGCTATTGAGGCAGCCCATTTTTTAAGGCTATTGAGGCGACGCGTTTGCCAGCTAGAAACCCCGGGGCCCACCACTAGGCGACCTCGAGTCGTTTGCATGCGCTGCATGCCGAACGAGCTCCGCCTTGCGAGGTTTGCGCGCCGGACATCCAATTGAGCTCGTGGCCTATCGATCACCATGCTCTACCTCGTCGCAGCGTGCTCGTCCTACGTGGCCCCGATGGCCGGGCGATCGCAGCTTTCGGTGTCCAAGGTCTCGGCTAACAACGTCGTGATGGATGGCAAGGGCTTCGGCGGCGGCGAGGCCACGCGTGACCCGGAACCTACCTTCATCGACCCGAACGACCCGAAGGGCAAGCAGCAGGCGATCTTCAAGGCCGAGTCGTTCGCTGAGTATCTTGCCCGGCGCGGCGGTGGTGGTGGTGGCGGAGCGGGAGGAGGGGCATACCCGAATCTGCCGGCGTCCGTGAAGCCGGGCGTGCTGACGGGCACGGCGGTGACCGATCTGCTCGACGACGCGAAGAAGAGAGGGTACGCCATCCCGGCTGTCAACTGCGTCACGTCGTCGAGCGTCAACGCGTGCCTCGAGGCGGCGGCCAACGCGAAAGGGCCCGTGATGATCCAGTTCTCGTCTGGCGGCGCCCAGTTCTACGCTGGAAAGGGCTTGGACAACACCGACTTCGACGCGGCGATCGCCGGTGCCGTGTCCGGCGCGTACCACGTGCGCCAGCTCGCCGCCAAGTACGGCGTGCCCGTGATCCTGCACACCGACCACTGCGCCAAGAAGCTGCTGCCGTGGGTGGACGGCATGCTCGACGCGTCGGAGGAGTACTTCGCGGCGCACGGCGAGCCGCTGTTCTCGTCGCACATGCTCGACCTGTCGGAGGAGCCGCTCGAGGAGAACATCGAGATCTGCGTCGAGTACATGCAGCGGATGGCCAAGATGGACATGCTCCTCGAGATGGAGCTCGGCATCACGGGCGGCGAGGAGGACGGCGTCGACAACGAGAACGCCAACCCCGAGGACCTGTACACGAAGCCGGAGGAGGTGTGGATGGTGCAGCGCGCGCTGCAGGCGGTGCCCAACGCCAAGTTCACGATCGCCGCGGCCTTCGGCAACGTGCACGGCGTCTACGCGCCGGGCAACGTCAAGCTCGATCCGAAGATCCTGCGCAACTCGCAGAGCTACATTGCGCAGCAGCTCGGCCAGCCGGCCGACGCCAAGCCGTGCGCCTTCGTCTTCCACGGCGGCTCCGGCTCCGCCCTCCACGACATCCGCGAGGCGATCTCGTACGGCGTGATCAAGATGAACATCGACACGGACACGCAGTGGTCGTACTGGGACGGCATCCGCGGCTACGCCGCCAAGAACCACGCCTACCTGCAGACGCAGATCGGCAACCCCGAGGGCGCCGACAAGCCCAACAAGAAGGTCTACGACCCGCGCATGCCGATCCGCGCCGCCGAGGAGACGACGGTCGAGCGGCTCGGCCAGTGCTTCGCCGACCTCAACTGCGTCAACATCTTCTAG
>Ga0115006_10001583_pt1 | contig 14347 bp, 11 predicted proteins | sample ArcOceMetagenome_3_FD_88943 | JGI IMG/M metagenome (GOLD analysis project Ga0115006, IMG submission 88943) | Marine eukaryotic phytoplankton communities from Arctic Ocean - Arctic Ocean- Svalbard ARC20M Metagenome | ecosystem: Environmental > Aquatic > Marine > Oceanic | place: Arctic Ocean...
CTAAAAATATCATAGCCATAGTGTTAGTTTCATTATTACTATTAACTAGGTTCATGTAATAAATGATTGATTCCTCAAAAAGGGGGATTGACAGAGATAATAGGCCTAAGACTAATATTAACTTCGCATAATATATATTATGTTAAATTATGCGATTAGGATATAACTATAAAGATACTAGAATGTCTTTAACGTACCTTTTAATATCCTCTGGTGTATCTTCTTAAATTAAATGGTTACCTTTTACAGCGACTTGTTTAGTGTTTGCCCAAGTCTCGACTATATCTCATAAAAGATAATCAGAGCTGCTGCCGTCGACAGATTTACTCTGACCATTAATTAATCATTTCTAGGGAAACCTAAATCAACTTTACTATCCGCTGGATTAGGCCAACGGGTAGTTAAAGATTTTGTTTGTGTATAAAAATCAATAGATGATGGCCCAAATGCTTTGGTCTCTGAGAAACCGCTGTCCTTCCAGCCTCCAAAGCTATGAGAATATGTGGGTAATGGAATTGGAACATTTATACCAACTGAACCAGCTTGAATTTCTTCAGACCATTTTTTGGCAACGCCTCCATCTCTGGTAAATAAAGCAGCACCATTTCCTAGTTTATGACCATGCGTAATTTCCATGGCTTCATCGTAAGTTTCAGCCCTTACAAAACACAATACAGGACCAAATATTTCATTTTCGTATACAGACATTCCCGGTTTGACATGATCTATTAGAGTGGGCCCAACAAAGCATCCATTTAACTCATCGGATCTCTTCCTTCCATCAATTACAACTGATGCTCCATCGGGTTCAGCACTCTCAATAAATGAGTAGATTTTATCTCTATTCTCTTTTGAGATCACTGGTCCGAGTTGAGTGTTAGCATCATCGGTCACACCCATCACTAGGTTTGGTATTCTTGTTTGAATTTTTGAGATTAAATCATCTGCAATATCTCCAACAGCAACAACAACAGATACAGCCATGCATCTTTGACCTGCAGCACCAAAGCTTGCAGACACTGCAGCATCTGCTGACATGTCTAAGTCAGCATCAGGAAGAACAATCATATGATTTTTGCCTCCTCCAAGAGCTTGAACTTTAGTGTTGTGCTCAACACCGAGCATTTTTAGACTTTTGGCAGCTGCCGTGCTGCCGATGAAAGCTAGACCTGCAACTTTTTCATGACGAACCAAAAGTTCTACTATTTCTTTTTGCCCATTGAGAACATTAAAACAACCATCCGGCAATCCAGCTGCATTCCATATATCTGCAAATAATCTTGAGATTGAGGGAACTTTTTCGCTTGGCTTGGCTATGTAAGTATTGCCTGTAACTATAGCCATAGCGCTATGCAATATAGGAATTAAAATTGGAAAATTAAAAGGTCCTACTCCAGCAATAACCCCAATTGGAAACCTTAAATCTGCAATATCTATTCCGCCCGCAACGTTTTGACTAAAGTTGGTTGTTAAAAAATGCTGGACTCCTGAAGCATGGGTTAAAGCTTGCACTGCTCTATCAAGCTCAGCCTCAGCATCCGGTCGAGTTTTACCAGCTTCGCTAACACATATATCCACTATTTCAGTTGATCTATTAATTATGCCTTGTCTAAACTTAAGGATTAATTCAGCTCGATAGCTTAATCCAGTTTTTGCCCATAACTTGGATGCTTCATAAGCTGCGTCAACAGCCCTATTAGCTGATTCATTGTTGGCATACAAGACTTCTCCTATTTGCGTGCCATAGGATGGATTGATTATTTTAGAAGATTCATTGGAGACAGAACACCCCTCTCCGTTTATGTAATTATCAACTTTATACATTTCTTTCTCCTCTCCCTATCGTATTATAATGCCACAAGTAATTAGATTGACTATCCTAACCAGTTGACTAAAATAAAGCAATTTAATCATTTCATAAAAAATACATACTAATGCATTTTGATATAGCAATAATTGGTTTTGGTCCTGTTGGTGCAGCTGCAGCAAATATTTTTGCCAACAAAGGTTTCAGCATTATAGTAATTGATCCTAAAACAGAAATTTGGGATATACCAAGAGCCGTTCATTTTGATGGCCAAACTCAAAGAATTTTTCAATCTATGGGTATCTTTGATGAGGTTGAAAAAATAATAGATCCTATTAAAGGTGTTAATTTCTTAAATAGAAATGGCAAGACATTATTGAGTGTTGGTTTTGAAGATCATCCTAAGCTAAATGGATATTATGAAGGCGTTATGTTCAATCAGCCAAAATTTGAATCAATCCTAAGACACCGCGCTCAAAAATATGAAAATATCGAATTTAAATTAGGATCATCCCTTAGCAACTTAGAGGCGCTGGAGAATCACAATAACCTTGAGGTAACCAATCAAGAAACTCATGAAATTACTCCTTATACTTCAACCTATGTAATTGGAGCTGATGGTGCAGATAGTTTTGTAAGAAAGCATCTCGGCATAAAAATGCATGATTATGGTTGCGATCAAGATTGGGTGGTCGTTGATTATTTGGTTGATGATAAGTACGAAATTCTAGACAAAGCTAGGTATCAAATTTGTGACTACAAAAGACCAACAACCCTCTTACCAATTACTGATAACCATATTCGATGGGAATTCAAAATAAATCCCAGCGATGATGTCGCGCAATTGGAAGCAGAAGATAATATTAGAGAGTGGATGAAGCCTCATCTGTGGAGAATTAATCCTAAAATCGATGTTAATAGTGGCAAAATTATACGCTCAAGTAAATATACTTTTCACGGCTTGTTGGTGGAAAACTTTAAATTGAATAACTGTTTTTTAATTGGTGATGCAGCTCATCAGACACCTCCTTTTCTTGGTCAAGGTCTTTGTCAGGGCATCAAAGATTCATACAATTTATGTTGGAAATTAGATGGCGTAAGAAATGGTCTATTTAATCCAATGGTCTTGAATTCATATGATATAGAAAGACAAGAGATTAATGATTTCATGATCAGAACAGCAATGAAGCAAGGTGAAGTCATTGGCAGTCAGGATAGATTCAAGTCCTTTATGAGAGATACATTTTTTGCGATTGCTAAAAAATTCCCTGCTGCCTTATCGGCCTTAAAGTTTCAATATAGTTGGAAATTCAATAACGGCATTATAGATAAAGATTTATATCCCAATAATGTTAATGGTGTAATCATTCCCCAGCCTGATATTAATATAAAGGTTGAAAATAAAAAATTTGATCAATACATCAATGATTCATTTGCACTTATAGTTTTCAGCAATGAAGAATCCCTCAAGCAAAAACTCTCAATTAGTCATCCTTTGAAATTCTTTAATGAGAATATTCACGTATTCGATACCAATCATCCTTTTATGTCAGACGGCAAATTACTTAAGTGGATTAATGATAATCAAATATCTGCAGTTATTGTCAGACCAGATAAACACATATATGGTTGTTGTGATAAAGAGAATCTTTTATTTAAAATGGAAAAACTCACCGAACAACTTCAAAACGAATTGTCTAAATAACATTACATGGACAAGATAAAAAACAAGTATAAGGGCAGAGAAAACGTCGAGAAAATACTGATTGATTCTGCGGCTGAGTTACTTGGGACTATTGGCCCTTCGAGATTATCGATAAGAGATATTGCAGAGCATGCAGGAGTAAATCATGCTCAAATTCATCATTACTTTGGTGGTAAACAGGGATTGCTTGAGGCAACCTACAAACAATTAGCTTTTACCCATATGCAACAAATAGAGAGGCGGAATATTAGTGCCATGGACTTAGGTGAAGAGCCTCTCTCTGAACTAACGGATAATTATTTTAATGCTCTAATTAGAGCAGTGCTTGATGGCCAAATGGATTTGCTTACAATTCAACAAGACTCAGGGCTATCAGTGGCTAAGAAAACCTTAAATGAATTGGCTAAGTTAAGAGGTGCATCAAAACCATCGGCTGAAGAAAAAGCTGCTATAGCTTTAGTTACTGTAATGGAGTTTGGTTTAGCAGCATCAAAACCATACATTACCCAAGCATTAAAGATTTCCGACAAGGAAATGAAAGTATTTATGAAACTATTTATTGAAGGCAGGAGCTTAGGTCTAAATAGACTTAAGAAAAAATAATGCAAAGATTAATACTGCTAATCGCACTGTTCAGTGCTCCAATATATTCACAGCCCAATGTGGTAATAATTCTCACTGATGACCTGGGTTGGGGTGACGTCTCATATCATGGAGGTCACATCCCTACTCCCAATATGGACAGACTAGCTTCAAAAGGTTTGGAGTTAAATAGATTTTATGCGAATCCAGTATGCAGTCCAACAAGAGCTTCGTTATTGACTGGCCTGCATATATTTAATCACGGCGTGGTGAGGCCCTTTCAAAATCCAACTGCCGAGCAATTTGGGTTGTCTCCAGATTTAAAAATAATGCCTCAATATTTTAGGGAGGCAGGATACCAAACTGCACTGTCTGGAAAATGGCATTTAGGGATGCATGATGAAGCTTTTTGGCCTACCAATAGAGGATTCGATACAAGTTATGGTCACATGCTTGGTGGAATTGGTTATTTTGATCATGTTGCTGCAAAAAGAATGGATTGGCACAGAAATGAAGAGCCTCTAATCGAGGAAGGTTATTCAACCACACTTATTGCAGATGAGGCAGTTAGAATCATTGAAAATAAAGATATTCATCGCCCCCTATTTCTTTACGTAGCATTCAATGCTCCTCATACTCCAATTCAAGCCCCCCCTTCCAACATAGAATCTTTTAGTCACATAGAAGATCCCCTAATAAGGGCTTATGCAGCTAATGTGAATGCTTTGGATACTGAAATTGGAAAAATAATTCAATCCATCGAGGATCAAGGCCTTCTAAAGGAAACTATCATTGTTTTTTTTAGTGACAACGGTCCTGTTGTTGATATAAATCCAATTGTTGCAACCTTAGCGCCTGGGCTAACAAAATCAAAGGGAAATACAGCCGGATTAAAGGGCAGCAAAACATCTGCTTTAGAAGGAGGAGTTAGAGTGCCAGCAAGTATTTGGTGGCAAGGAGTTATTGAAAACTCAGCAACAGATCAATTTATGTTTGTTCAGGACTTACTCCCAACATTACTCACTGCCGTAGGCATTGACATCGATAAGTCAGTGGTCTTTGATGGAAGTGATAAATGGAAAAATTTAATTAATGGGGAAATCACTCCGCCTGATAATGATCTTATAGGAGCTCAAATTGTTTTTGATGAACAGGCATTATATAAAGATGAGTGGAAACTCCATTATCGCAAACCTTCAATGTTCCCCGGCTCAAATGGAACTTACAGTTTGTTCAATATAGTTGATGATCCCTTTGAATCTAATGATTTATCTAACCTTGAGGTGAAGATTTTTGAGGACATGACAGCCTACATGAAAAATATAGATAAATCTAAGAGCATGCCCTTAATTAATCCAGCTCACACATATTATTACGGCGACTCAGAGGGTGGAGATGTTATTGGCCTACCTTGGCTTGATAGAGACTACGAAATATCCGAATACCCATCACCTGTTGCTAGTTTTTTTATCATGCTCTGGGTAATTATTTTGTCCTTTAAGTACTATTTGCTAGCTTTGTTGCTAGCTATTTCTGTGAGCATTTATGCCACAAAGAAGTTTAGGTCATCTAGATAATTTCACAGGCTTCATCAAAATCTAAGCGCGGTAATCTTTGAAAGATCTTTGCTGAATCACCGTAACCAATGCAGCACAGAAAGTTCGATTTGATATTGGTATTTTCAAAAAAAGTTTTATCTACCAACTCGTTACTGAACCCTGACATAGGACCGCAATCAAGACCTAAGGCTCTACAAACCATCATGAAGTATGCTCCTTGAAGACTGCTATTTCTAAATGCAGCTGAATAATTGAACTCTTGATTTCCCTTGTACATTGGAGCAACGTCCATGTGAGGAAACAATTTCCCCATATGATCTGAAAAATCTAGGTCATACCCTATAACAGCAATCACTGGTGCAGACATAACTTTATCTACGTTGTTAGGCAGCAATGCATCTTTTAATAATTGCTTATGCTTTTCACTTTTAATAAATTTAAATCTTGCTGGGCAGCAATTTGTGCTTGTTGGGCCCATTTTAGTCAATTCATAAATTGACTTAACCATTTCGTCAGAAACGTCCTTGTCTTGCCACCCATTCATACTTCTGGCCTCACCAAACAATAGATTCATCTGTTCCTGGTTTAATTTTTTTGCATTATCCTTTAAGTTCTTGAATGTTACTTGGGCTTCAGCAACTGCTTTTTTTTGTTGTTCAGAAAGTTCTATCATGATTGTTCCTCTGTTTCTGCCTTAGCAGCCTTTTCCATTTCTTTAATCATTCCAGGAATTGTAGGATGTGCTGCGCGAGCTTTATCAATTTGATCGATCGGCATGGTTATACCAAATGTGTTGGGAACTTCTGGGCCATATTGAGCCATAGCGAGATCTCTAAACCCTGAATTTTCTGTAGGAATTGACGCATCCATTAGGTCGCCATCGGTCCAATGCTCATGAGTAAAACCATGAGGATCACGCCAATAGTCATACATTTGACTGCCCAGCAAGTGTCTTCCAATGCCCCATTCATGATAATACTCATCAACGGTTTTCATGTGGTAATGTCCAGCCATCAAATCATCTATTGAATCTTGTACCTCATAACCCGCATGACCATAGGCTAAAGCACCACCTTCGCCAGGTAGGCCCATGTTATTCATGGTGTGATGATCAACCGGTTTATCGCCTTGATCACACCTCATAAAAGCCCCCATAGAAGTGCCATCAGGCCCAATGCAATTATTACTTATTAAAAAACCTAAAACATTTGCGTACCAATCAACTGAAGCTTGAGCATCTTTACAGTTAATTGCTGTATGACCCAATCGCTTAACTTTTGAAGATAATTCATAGACCCACTTATCACCATGCACTTGCCACTCATCCGCCGCTTTTCCAAAACGCTGCAATTCATTTTCCCTCTGCTTAGATTGACCTGTATTTAAAACTTTTGAAACAACGGCTATTGGTTCTGCTTCGTTCATACCGTGACACACTTCGACCTCGATGCCATCAGGATCTATCACAGTAACTTTGTGACCTCCCCCAGGTTCAGTATTTGCAACAATATCAACATCAAATTCTTTGGACAGTGCCTCTAGATCAGAAAAGTTATTAGCCTTGTATGCTGATCCTATGTATTTATTTTCGGGACCCTTGGTTGCTACATAGATAAAAGGTGAGCTTCCAGTGCCTCTAAAATAGATACTATTTTCATCTTCGTGAGCTAACATCATACCAAAGTGATTTAAGTATTTTTTTTGGGCCTCTAATTCAACAAGCTCAAATCTTACATAGATAATATCTGCTATCTTGCATATTGGTGTATTCATTTATTTTCTCCTTTTGCTAGTAAATTATTAATTTCAGACCAAACCAAATCGTCGTATTCACTGGGGCCATCTCCATATAGTGCAGTGATTTCTGGCGCCCATTCTCCAGTAACGTAATCAAGAATACCTGCTTGGTAACTATTTCTGCTTGATAGTGTTTCCCAGTAATTTTTTAAATTTGGTAATTTATCGCTCATTAAGACGCTGCCAAAACGCATTTCTTGAACCCTATGAAGTATCGATGTCATGCAACAGTCAATCGCGGTGTAAGCATCACCCATCATAAATTTTTTTTGATGACTTAGTACCTCCTCAACAGTTAATAGATGTTTTGCGAGCATTACAGCCATCTTTTCGCTTAAGCTCTTTGGTGGCTTTCCAAGAATTCGTAAGAGTATGAATATTGGTACCCTCTTCTTAATTGAATGTTTCGTTAAATAATCCCAAATTATGGCAATGATAGGTCTCTTGCATAGCATTTTTACTAAAATTTGAGCTGAAATACCGCCAGCAGTTGTTCCCAAGGTATCTCCAAGTTCCTTGTTTTCATCTAAACTTACAAAATCTAATAAATTTTCAAAAGTTTCTATGTCTACTGTATTTGGAAATAAAATTTCTCCCTTTTGAGGATGACTTGAATCGATGTGTCTCATTATTTTGATGCTGTCAGGTATGGGAACACCATTATCAACAAGAGTGGGTACAAGATTTTTAGGATTTAATTTTTTATATTCTTTGGTTAAATGATCTCCTTTAGACTCTAGATAGACAAGATTATATTGGTAAGATATCTTTTTTTCAGCAAGGGCTACTCTAGCCATATTTGAGGCTACAGACTCACCATATCCATATAATTCAAGGTTTTGCATAAGTTTCAATTGAATCTTCTAAAAAACAGTAAAACATATATTCATATTTTATCCAACTGGATAGTTGTAATTTCCTAACCAAGTGGCTAAGATAATTCTTTAATTAAAATTTATGGGGAATTTATGAAAATATTCACGACTAAATATTTGTATCTATCTAGCTTATGCTTAATGGTGCTTGGTTTTTCTTCACAGAACATACTTTCACAGAGCACAGATTCTCGACTTGAAGAAGTTGTTGTTACGGCTCAAAAAAAGGAACAAGGGCTATCAGAGGTTCCGATTTCTATTCAAGTACTTTCAGGCGATAGAATAGACAGCCTCGGGATTACAAGCTTAGAAGATCTGCAAACCCATGTACCAGGGTTAATGATTAATAAAGGTGCCGCGCAGTTTAATATTTATATTAGAGGTGTTGGCTCAGGAACAAATAAAGGATTTTCTCAATCAGTTACTCAATTTATTGATGGCATGCCCATTGCCAGAGGCGAACAATACTTATCAGCCTTATTAGATGTTGAAAGAGTAGAAGTCTTAAAAGGTACGCAAGGTGTTTTGTTTGGCAAGAATACAATTGGTGGAGTCGTAAACATGGTCAGCAAATCTCCCGTCATAGGCGGTGATGCAGATGGACATTGGTCAATTGAGACAGTTCCTGAATGGAACACCATTAAAGTGCAAGCGGCTTCAAGTTTCCCTGTCAGCGATACATTTGCAATGAGGCTAGCAGCGACCGTAGAAGAGTCAGATGGTTGGACATACAACGCTTTACTTAAAGAAGATGGGCCTTCAAGCGAAAGCACAGCTTTAAGAGCAACATTTTTATGGCAGCTTGATAATGCTGAGATAAACTTAAAAGCATTCACCTCATCACATGAAAAAGCTGGTCAACATGGAGGCACCGATACATATCGAACACCTGTACCCGTCGGATTAATGGCTAGATATGGCTATACGGCAACGTTTATTTCACAAAGCATTATGGCAAGAGCCTTTCCAAATCAAGTAGTTGGACAACCTGGTATTACTTATTTAGATAATACTAGCGCTGGTTTACCTACAGGTGGATCGGTTGATTCGGACAACGTGATTTTAAATATCTCATCAACATGGGGTGACTTTGATGTTAAATCAACGACATCTTTTTCAACTTATGATTATGGTTGGGGTTTAGATGCCGACTTTGGACCGTTAGATTTTCTCTCAACTGATAACTTTAATGAATTTGAACAATTCTCTCAGGAATTCGTCATTACATCTCCTTCTAGTGAAAGTTTTGAATACATTGCTGGGGTTTACTATGAAGAGATCGAGATGGATGTTGCAAACAATGGATTGTTTGACTTATCTGTAGGTGGAGAATTTGCAAAGTCATTTGGGTTACCAGATATTGCTGCTTTCCAAACCAGACTTAACCCCCCCCAATTTAGATTTTCAACACCACAAAGCGCAACACACACTTTATTTGATGAAACATCAAGCAGCTTATCTGCATTTTTTGAGGGAACTTGGTACCTAAGCGATCAATTAACATTTATTGCTGGTGTTCGTGTCTCAGAAGATGAGAAAGATGTTAAAGCTTCACAAGTAAATAGTTCCACTACAACTGGTGGCATTGGAATTAATAATCCAACAGCTAATCCTGTAGTTGCAGGACTTCATAATGCATTGCTAGGAAGATTACCCTACAACTTCCCAAAGCAAAGTAGATCAGAAAGTCACACAACTCCCTCGGTGAAAGTAACTTACGAGATGTCAGATACTACAAGGCTCTATGCTAGTTATGCTGAAGGTTACAAAGCAGGCGGATACGATGGTTCTGAAAATGCTGGACGAACAAATGCAACTACACCATCTCCTGCATTCGCATTTAAGCCAGAAGAAGCCACTACATTTGAGATGGGAGCTAAAATGGATATGCCTGAGAATAATCTAAGGTTCAATGCTGCTTATTTCTCAACGGATTATAAGGACATGCAAGTATCAGCATTTAATGGCTCGACGTTTATTGTCTCTAATGCTGCAGAAGCCGAGATTACAGGTTTTGAAGTTGATACTACTTGGGCTCCAACAGATAGCCTAATTATTGGCGGTTCAATTACTACGCTTGATTTTGCATACGGAGCTTTCACTGCTGCATGTACAGGCGATCAAGATGTGGCATACAGAGCTGCCAGACCAGCAACTTGGCCGTCAACACCTGCTGGAAGAGCTGCACGACAATGTACTCAAGATCTTGCAGGAAAAGCGGGTAATTTTGCTCCTGAGACATCGGCTAGCATGTACGCTAATTACTTCTCATCATTGAGTGGTGGCAGTGAATTGGTTTACACAATTGCTGCAAATTACGTGAGTGAATTTAATAGTACTGGAGTTGCGGACCCTGCTGGTGACCATGATGCCTCTACTAAGATAGATCTAAATGTAAGATTGATGATGGAAAACGGTCTTGAAATCAAACTCTTTGGTAAAAATGTTACCGATGAAATCGTTGGATCTTCGAGCTTAGCACTTCCATTAACACCTGGGTCTTTCTTCAAATTGTGGGAGCCAGGCAAACAGTTCGGTATATCTATTAGAAAATCATTCTAATAGTGTTGGAATAGCGCTTAACCCTTCTTCCTAAGAGAAGTTGTTAAGGTTTCTTTGGACCATGAATGCAGACCCCCTTATCTGTGTTCATGGTCTCATCGCTAAAATCGCTTAGTTAAGCTACTTTTAAGGAGAGAAAACATGGGTTTTAAGTTAGGTAATGTAAATGGAAACGCAGCGTTAATCAAAAATGAAAGCTATTATGAGCTATCCGATATTTCAAATGGAGCGCTCTCAAATGATCCCTCGCAATCAATAAATTCATTAGATGCTCTGTCAAAGCTATACACTCAGATCGATGATTTTGAACCCTCAGGAACAATCACGAATGAGAGCATGGGAGCACCGATAACTAATTCAAGAAATTGTTTTGCTGTTGGACTAAATTATAAAAACCATGCCGAAGAATCAGGAATGGAAATTCCACTCTTCCCTATGATATTTACAAAGCATACTTCATGTATTGTTGGGCCATTTGAAAACATAGAAATGAGAAGTGATCTTGTCGACTACGAAGCAGAATTAGTAGCAGTAATTGGCAAAGAAGGTAAAAACATATCAAAAGAAAACGCCTGGGGTCATGTTGCAGGACTTACAGTTGGTCAGGATATATCAGATAGAGCGGTTCAATTTCATGCTACACCTCCACAGTTTAATCTTGGTAAATCATTTGATACCTTTGGGCCAATAGGACCAATTTTAGTTTCTCCAGATGAATTTGAAGATCCAAACTCTTTGGAATTAGAGTGCTCAGTTAATGGTGAATTAAGACAAAAAGATAATACCAATGACTTAATCTTTGATATCCCATATATCATCTCTTATGTATCAGAATTTATCACTTTAGAGCCTGGAGATTTAATTTTTACAGGAACGCCTGCTGGTGTTGGCGCAACTCAAGGTAAGTGTTTAAAGGACGGGGATATATTGTCAACAACTATCAAGGGCATTGGAACCATAGAAAATCAATGCTTAAGAATTGCAGATCATAGTAACGTATCACACATACCAGAGTTTCTTAAAGGTAAAATGCCTGCTAACGACGATTAGTAATGAGCAAGCCCAATCTTCTTTTGTATCATGCAAAGTGGTCGCTTTGTAGTCAAATGGTAAGAGTAGCCCTTCATGAAAAAGGGCTTGAGTATGATCACAAGGTAATCAAACTCTGTGATCAGCACGATGAGGCAGAGAACATTAGCGAAGACTTTCTAAAAGAGATTAATCCAACAGGTGTCGTACCTGTTCTTAAAATAAACAATGAGTTCGTAAGAGATAGTGCCTACATTATTGAGAGATTAGATGAGTATCAAGGAAATAATGCAATAAATTTGTGGCCTTTAGATCCAAAAAAAAAAGAAACCTTAAGAAAATGGGTCTACGACACAACGATTGATGAAAGCGTAAAACTTGGGCAAAGTTTTGGAACATCAATACCACTCTTCTCAACCGGTTTAATTGAAGTCCTTATTAAAAAACTTAGCCTAAAAACAATTTTAAATATCATTTTCAATCACCCCAGAAGGGAGAGGAAAGTTGTTTTTGTTATGATGTATTTTTTATCTATAAAAAATAAAATTGGTCCTTTGGCCTATGAATCCTTTGTTAATGGCTTATTTGAAATTGAGAATCAGTTATCCGATCAAGGGTTTTTATTTGATGACTTTGGTCATGCAGATATTAATCTAATGTGCTGTTTCAATAGATTGGAGGAGCTTGGCTTAGGCCCAGTTCTTCAGATGGATACATTTCCTAAGATATCAAGCTATTGGAAAAATCTACAAGCTCGACCTAGCTATAAAGAGGGTATCTTAAACTTTGTTGATCACGAACAAACTATTGAGGAGGCATTTCCAGATAAATTTAACCCTCATTTAGCCAATCTTGTTGCTAAAGTTCATAACAGAAAATATACCTAGCAAAGTAACAAAAGATTTAGGTTAAATTAATTTTTGCTAATACTAATTATCTAAATTATAGTCTTTGGAAAAATCTTCAACTAGATTCACAAAAGCTTTCAAGCCATTTGTAAGGGCTGAATCATCAACATAAAAATATGGTGAATGATTCGTAGGAGAATCTTCTACTCCAGGCGAATTAACTCCCAAGAAAAAGAACATTCCTGGCACTTGCTGGGCAAAGAATGAGAAGTCCTCAGCGCCTGTCCTTGGAACCTTAGCCTCATAATAATTACCGTCAGCTGCTCTAGATAGAGAAGATGCATACTTATCTACTAGCTCAATATCGTTATAGGTTACTGGATAGCCACCATAGACTTTGAACTCGACATTAGCTTTGGCATGATGAGCAGCAGCAATATTATTAGCAATAACAGATATTTCATCTCTAATTTGATCTGCATAAGAGTCTTTAAACGTTCTAATAGTTCCTTCTAAATAAGCACTTGCTGGAATAATGTTATTTCTGGTGCCGCCTTTCATTATGCCTACGGTCACTACAGCTTGGCTATCAAGAAGATTTAGTCTTCTGCTAACAATAGTTTGCAAAGTAGTAACGATATCAGAGGCAGCAACAATAGGATCGACACCATTCCATGGACGCGATCCATGTGTTTGTTTGCCCTCAACTGTAATCCTAAAAGCTTCTGCGGAAGCCATAATTGGCCCTGGTCTTGTCCAAAGTTGTCCATGTTTGGCATTGGAAACATGCATACCAAAAATAGCATCTGGTTTTTCAGCTTCAAAGAGCCCTTCTTTTAACATTAATTCAGCCCCTCCCTCTTCTCCTTCAGGTGCGCCCTCTTCTGCTGGTTGAAAGATTAATAGAATATCGCCATCTAGTTTGTCAGTATTTTGTGACAGGAAGCTAGCAACACCCAAAAGAGTTGCTATATGAGCATCGTGGCCACACGCATGCATAATTCCAACATCATTGCCCTGATAGTTAGTTCTTTCTTTTGATGAAAATGGAAGATTCAATTTTTCAGTCACTGGCAACCCATCAATATCTGCTCTTAATGCAATTAAAGGCCCTGGATTTTGGCCTCTTATAAATGCAGTTACTCCAGTTTTACCAAATGAGGTATTAGGCTCAAGACCCATTTCAATAAGAGCTTCACTGATAGATTTTTGCGTTTTAAACTCTCTATTAGATAGCTCTGGGTATTGGTGAAAATGATGCCTCCAATCAGTGACCTTGGTCATCACACCACTTAGATTTTGATCCAAAGCAGAGGCCAGTTCTCCCGAGCAAATTGGTAAAATCAGAAACAATGAAGTTAGTAAGCTAAAAAAATAACGCATTAGGCTTTCCTCTTAAAAAAGTTAAAGAATATTGCAGGGGTCGTATCCATGTAATCTTTAAAATCATGACGTCTTTGCAAAGATCTACTATCCATCATAGCAACAGAAGTAATGGCAACCAATGCATACATAGTAATTGTCCCAATAATCAGCCATGAGGCTGATAAACCGTTGGATAAAGAGAAAATAAAGAAACTAAA
>Ga0115006_10001584_pt1 | contig 14335 bp, 9 predicted proteins | sample ArcOceMetagenome_3_FD_88943 | JGI IMG/M metagenome (GOLD analysis project Ga0115006, IMG submission 88943) | Marine eukaryotic phytoplankton communities from Arctic Ocean - Arctic Ocean- Svalbard ARC20M Metagenome | ecosystem: Environmental > Aquatic > Marine > Oceanic | place: Arctic Ocean...
AAACCCCTCCGTTTAGTAATAACCAAAGTGGTGGACTGACCCCGGCCTACAGCGGGAATCCACCTATTTGTGAGGACCACGATATGAGTAATCGTCAAAGTCCGGCAGGTCTAGCCAGTCCCATTCGAGACATGAGCCTTGAATGTGATAATGACCGAAGCGAATATTCTTCCGAGGATGAAGAGGAGGGGAGGGCGAGGACAAGCGCTAGTGGTGGTGCTCGGTGGCGAGCTATTGACATTCCAGCTCGCGGTGGCACCGGTTCCCGGGGCCGCAAATCAATAATGGACGATACCGTCGAAAGTGTGAACTGCACCGTCCTTCCTCGTAGAGACCGCACCCGTCGTGATCGAGGAAAAGAGTATAGCCGAGATGTTGCTCCTGCAGATATACACATGAGGCAAGGAGAATCTTATCGGCTGGATCCCCTCCGAGTTAGACGTCCAGTTGGACAGAACAAAGACCATTCGAGCGGACAGAGAAGGGCCAGTTCCGTCGATACGCCCCACCGTCGTCGACGTGGCAGATCGGCGAGCCGAAGCCGTCGCGGGATTTCCTGCTCTCCCCCGACTATTTCTTTTCCTGATCCACTATCCTCATTCGATCGTCGAACTGCCGACAAGCTTGAGGTGGTGGCAGACTGGCTCGCTGAGGAAGATCTTACTGGCACAGGTGACAAGAAGACAAAGAAGGATAATGATGATAGTGTTGGGTGGTACAGCGACGACAGTGAAAGTGAGGAAGCAGAAGTTGGACGTGGGGTTGTTGTTTCGTGCACACTGCCACAAATTGTCGGCGTTGCGCTCAAACTCCTCTCGACCAATGGAGTCAAGGCCGCCAAAACCATCAAGAAGAGAAGATCTCCGTCGCAATTTGGAAGCCAATCACGAGCTGCTGTCTCTGCAGCTTTGCAAGGCGGCACTCTTGTGGTGTTACGAGATAAAGAGGAGCTTCCGAAGTGGGAGCAGATTTTGAGAGAACGGACTTGCTACAGTGTGATGAATCATGCCACCATGAGTAGTGCCGAACGCAAACGCAGCAAGATGGCTGGGAAGTGCGCCGGTTTTCAGGTTGTCCTCACGACATACGACGCTCTCAAGGCCAAGGAAAGCGCATATGCGATTGATGAAATTGGACGTGCCGTTTACGATGATAGTGGAAGTCAGGGAGGATGGATGGCAAGCCGATCTCAATCAACTCGTCAGAGCTGCGAACACCTCAGCGTCTTGCACCAACTTACTTGGCATCGAGTTATTTTCATGGACGCATTGGGTCGTCAGAGCTACACGTGCAAACCATCAACCGCCCGATTTAAGGCTGCCATTGCCTTGAATGCGAAGTCGCGATTCATCTTCTTTGAGAAAGAAAAGGGCAGCAAATGCTTCCTCGAAGATGCGTTCAAGGAGAGCAGAAAGCAACTTTGCGCTGTTGCCTCTGCTCTCCATCTGCCGGAAGAGGATGCCGCCGAGTACATTGTGAACACAACCCTGTTGGACCTTCGCGATATTCAAGAAACGGAGGACCACCACGCCGATGTTGATGAGTCGCGATACGATGACGATGTTAGCAGCGTCGAGGACGAGGACATTGAAGACGGACAGTATGGTCGATTTGACTACGAATCAAGCCGTTGTCACAGCGACTCCGAGGTTTTGATGTCACCAATCAATAGGCGGCGTTACTAGTAGTTAGTAGCCTGTACATACATGTACGAGACCAACTCTCTCATTGAAAACATTTTATCTAAGCTACAAACCTTTCTGTACATTGCTTCTAACAGCCAACTAGCCAGCCAGCTAGATAGAAACCTGCTTCTGTACTTCTCTTATCGCAATGTCGTGCAACTGCCTTCGACGAATAATCTTGGTGATGCCAGAGAACACACCCACAAAACTGCGTCCCGCTCTCTTCGATCCCGGGCACATGACTCCAAAGAACCAGATTGCGCTGCCAGCAATCCACAGTATACGGTGATTGACTCGAAAATGCAGTGCAAACGAAATAATAAGGACAACCATTGCAATGCGTGTCTTGAGGACTGAAGATCCGTCCCAACAACTGTTTAGATTCGTGAGATCTTTGCCCAGCATACCGAGCTTGAATTGCAACGTCTCAAGACCACGGTCTTGGCCTGCTCGCTTGGCAATCCATTCCACCGCCTTGTTCAGCTTCGCGACCTCTTCTTTGCTGTCCTTTTTTGACGAAGGGTCGTCCTTACCACCACTGAGAGCATTGCTTTCGTCTCCGCCCTCTTGAGCTTTCCTCTTGTTGGCTTCTTCCACCTTATTAGTGTTGGACAACTCGATAAGGCTTGGCGACTCGCTCACCTTTGCAATGCTGTTTTCGTCGGCCTTCTTGCTTTTGGGCACGCGTTTCTCTGCAACACCCTCTGATGATTTATCATCGCCATCCTCGGTTTCGTCTTGGCTCTTGCTCTTTTCAGTATCAAAGAGTGAGGCATCGAAAGAGTCGACACGCTCCAACGTATGAGGCCTATCCTTCATTTGCCTCAATCGAGTCCACAAAAAGATGTAGAGGTAGACGTGAAGTGCAAAGAGAAAATATGGAAAGAAAGCAAGATGCAGCGCGAACACAGCATAGGCGAAGATGCAGACTTTTGGAGGGTGGCGCCATTTAATACACTCTTCCACAAACTTCCACCTCTTTTGATAAGGTGATAGCTTCCGTGAAACGCGCATGGCATTGCGGAATAAAATTTGTGGATCATACTTGGGCATTGGCGGGTAGGGTTCCACAGGAGGAAACCAGGTGTGAGATAGCATATCTCCAACTTCGTTGGCGTTGAGCTTGACTCGAACATGGATGGCGGCACGGGCTCTACGCTGTGCTCCTACTTCTGGCCGACGAGGGACGTCAATTCGGAGAGCTGTTCCGATCCACTCGACAGGAGCTGTTGAAAGTCGTTGTATTCGTTCCCCGATCTCCTGGAGGGAGTGCACCAACACATTGTTCTTGTTCTTCTTATCACCATTGCCCTCAGTGGCAATGCCATCATCGTCATTCCTTTCTTTGCGCTTCTTCTCCTGCATTGGATCAGGAATTGGTTTGGACAAGATTATTTCATCACTTTTCATACCGGCCTCAGGCAAACGAAGTCGATACCATCGGTCCACATATCCATCATAAACGTCTTTCTTCTTTCTCTTCTGGACATCTCCTCCCGCCTCGGCCTTCCTCAGATTGGCGTTGGGAAAATCCGAAAGAGGAATTTCTACTATCCCAAGCACTGCATCCTTCCCCCTAGCGTGGGTCATCGGATCAAAATGCAATACTTCAAGACGAAGGACAGCTCCGGCGCTAGATATGACCGGAAGGGTAAGCAACTCGCCACCCTTGCGACCGCTGCCCCGCCAAACAGGAGCGAGTGTTCCCAAGCGGTATGGGGTACTGAGTGAAAATGTGGTGGACCATTCCTTGAGATTCCATCGCATATCCTTGTCATAACCCGTGAGGGTAACACGGACATATGGATCAGACTTTCCGCTCACATCGATCGACGGCAAGGCCAGGGCCTCGAGTAGCTCGATGGTGACACGACCCACCGCAGGGCGACGATCGCGGTCCCATGCGATGTAATTCTTCCAGTGGGGTAATTTCCCTAACACATTAACGCCAAGACGCGCGCAGTCATCATGTACTTTGCCCGGAAGGGCTGCATTGAAAGATTGTTCCAAGCCACTGATACGCCGATGAAGGTTCTTCGATTGCTTATTTATCACAAGCACCGAACATCTGTTGCAGAATCTCTTTTCTTCGCCCCCCTTGACAATGATCAGGGTGCTGCAATCGCCACAACAAGACCTATCGCACTGTTGAAGGAAAAGGGGAAGATGAATAATATGGGAGATAAATACGATGAATATGGGAGATAAGGAAAGGATACAAAATTGTGGTTATGTAAAGAAATCCGAACGACAATGAAAGGAACAACAGAAAGACAAAACATACCTTGCGACAGTGATGTCTCCTGGTAAGAAGAGTGAACTGAAATCCACAACATTCGCAGTAATCTTCTTTGTTGAATGTTTTTGATTGCTCTTGTCGCTTCTTTCGCTTCGAGAGCGGAATCTTTTGAGATTGACCACGCTCTGAAGACGGAGGGGTGAGTGGCGATGTCATGCCGGGCCTCTCCTTCCCATTGTGAGGAGTTCTGTGGACATTGCTTCCCTCGAGACTTGCTCCACTGCTTGTTGAGCGCAAACGCCCCACACTGCTACTCCTTCGGCGACGTCGCTTCCTCAGTATTTCCCTTGCCTCTTCCTTCTTTTTCTTCTTGAGCTTTGCCCGAGGGTCGGGAGAAAAGGGAACCACATGCGCACTAGCTGAAGTCTTCAACGAGCCAATAATGGCATCCATCTCGTCATGATCTCTACAGCGGATCGTCAAAGCATCCCAATCAACAAATTCGTCTCCTTCGCTCGCAGCAACGCGGTTCCCTTTCGAATTTTTTCGCATCAGAGTTATCTCATGATAGTCCATCGACTGGAATGTTGAATGTTCGAGCCTGTTGGAATTGCGTTTCTTTGGTGTCTCACTAGGGGGTCCTCCCAACTGCAAAGGGATAGATCCGTTATCCGGCGATGTGGGATGATGGATTACCTGGGATATTGCCCCGTTCGTGGAGGAGGGACTGCAGGGAGTACTTCGAACACCGGCAGGGATACCCGACCTTGCTGCCTGAGCAGATGGTGTTTTGGCCATCATCATGCCACCGAGGGCACCGAGATCACCGCTAGATTGTGCGTCCGCAAGATTTGAGCGAACAGGTGTCGACATGGCGAGCGTCGCCCTTCCCAGATGAGCAGGAGCGCTTTGCTGAAGAGATGCAGGGAGGCTCGGCCTCCTCCTTATCGGCGTTTGAAAGATGCTTCCCGTATGAGACCCATGGAGACTATTTGTCGCCAATTGAGGTTGATCCATCACTTTGTCCTCCAGAGTAGGTCCCAAGATACATGTATTCAAGCCCTGCATTCCTACGAACTTGAAGGCACACTGGCACGGAAGAACATGAATCTCATCAGCTTCAGCGATGCGAAGCTTCCGAGTTCGGCCTTTATCGGCCTCCGGCAAAGGTACACTAGGGGCTATAAGAGGCGCAGCTGCAGCATCTTCTCCACGAAACGAGGACGCTCTACTGCTCGGATCGCCATAGACCGAGGAAGCTCTGCTCGTAACAATTGGAGAGTTTGGACCTGAAGGTGGCTCAACACTCACTTGTGGATCTCTACTCTCGCTGATGCTCGTCGATACCATACTTGGAGATAGAGTTGAACTGTGCCTCGATGGAGCAGCTGACGCAGTCGCTACTGCTGAAATGACCGCCTCTACTATGCCACCCGCCCCTTTAGGCTGTGACGACGTAGCCTGGCGGCATTCATTGATTTGCACCAACAACACCTCAGGTATTTCCGCACCAGCATCTTTGTAGGTCTTCAAGCTGGCCTCTAACGCAGCCAGTCTAACCTCGTTCTTCTTTCGCATCTCCTTATCCTCCAGTGAATGTATGTTGGTTGATTGCAGCTCGAAGTGATGAGGAATCGGCTCATCCCTTGGTAAGGGCGGCAAAGCATTCCCTTCCAATACGCCGTAATCGTCAGAATAATCGTTATCGGTATCATCCGAATCGTACGCTTTGGCATTTCCCATCCTTTCTCCCTTGTCCAGCAGTTGCATAGATGCATTTCTACTTTCCGTTACCGCGATCGGAGCCGGCGCCACTTCTGCCGTTGGATCCACTCCCCCGTCCTCGTCGGGGGGATATTCCAACGTCACAATGCCACCGGCAAAGGACACCTTCAACACAGCATTCTCGAATACCTCCTCCCGAAGCAGACTGTGCACAGATGCATCATCATCACCATCGTTATCTGCACCATCCTTTCCATCACGATACCCATCGAAGGTCCCACTTTCGTGCGCGTCTTCGTCATCCGACAGTGTTTGGACCGTGCTGCTTCCCAAGCTCAGCCCGCCGACGGACCCAAAGGACGTGCTTCGTCTCCTGACACTTGGTTGGCGCTCCTTGTGCATCCGTTGACGAAGGTTCGGCCTTTGGCGTTGCTCGTCGGGAGGCGATTCTGGTAGAGCAGAGGCCCGGAGACTGATCATGAGTTGGCTGCTGCTACCGGAAGGGCTGTGGTGGATGACATCGTACGATGTTGGACTAGTAGTAGCAGCAGCGGAAGTGTCGCCGTCCTCGTGTTGGCTCAGATCCGGCAGGGCCAGAAAGTCGCCCAAAGCACCACCGCCACCGCCACCCTCGGCACTTTCGGTCCCACCCCGATTGCGGATCTTGGGCGTGAATATACCGCCATCGCCGACCGCGCCGGCGGTGACGTCTCCGACATCATCACCACCATGATCATCGACCGCCGGATAATAATTTCCCCGAGAAGTTGTTGCATCAGTATCGCGATCGACATGGTGGTGCCTCCGACGATGCCGCGGCCGGCGCCGCTCGTCGACGAAGACCAGCACCTCCCGCGGGGCCTCGACCGCCTGCTGCCTCCGCCGGCGGGGCGTCGGGTGGCCGGCCCCGCCTCCGCCGAAGGGTCCAAACCCAAACGGCATCTTTTCATGTGAGTGTGTTACATGTACGAGTATGTGACTGCTGCTGATGAGCTGATGAGAGCACGATGCATCGCTCCAAATGAAAACGAACAGGGGAAGGGGAAAGCGACACCAAAAAAGCTTGGGGGAAGCACCGGCAGACCGGCCAATCGTACGAGTACTCGTAATCCGATCCACAATCCACAGAGAGAGCAGCAAAGCAATAATACTACTCGTCTCTCGTCGCCATGGCCCTGAGAGCCTTCAGCTGCAACCCCTCCCTGGGTGGGTTCGGCTCCGAGAACGTCGCGGCCTCGGCCGGCCGGCGCCGGCGCCGGCACCGGCAAGAGGGACAGCCTCCTCCTCGGCAGGATCCGACCGCCGGGGGTGATGTCAGGAGGACTCCTCGTAGTATCGGATCCGATGGCAAAGGCGATGGTGCCTCGCAGGGCCGTCGCCGGGAATGCACGGAGGGAAATCAAGGTCGCGCTGCCGACGGCAATGGCGGCGGCGGAGATGCAATGGCGCAGATCCTCAAAGAGTTGGTCGACAATGCCGTTGACGCGTGCTGCGCCGCCGCCGCCACAGCTACAAAATCCAACCGGCCAGAGCACGACGATGGCACCGGCGGCGCTGGGAAAGACGAGCCAATTACCCTCAAACGGGTTCGGGTGATCATCGAGCCAGTGGTTGGCGACAGGACCGAAGGTGATGCCGACGACGCCAGCGCCTCCGCCCTGCTCCGTGTTTCGGTGAACGACAATGGCATTGGGATGGGCAGCATCGAGGACTGCGTCGAGGCCTTCCGCACCAGCAAGAGGTCGGATGGCAACGGCAATGGCAATACCACAGGGGACAGCTCTCAGAGCAGCATCGATCCTGGCAGTATGGGCGGTAGTATTGATGCCGACGGCAGTGCCCCGCAAGATGGTACATGCGTGCAATCGCAGCTACACCCACGGCCGTCGGGGGAGAGCCAAACGGCAGGACGGTACGGCATTGGTCTCACCCTGTGCCTGCTCCATTCGCAGCGGTTGTGTCCTGATTCCGTGGCGTCCATCACGTCGGCAACGGCCGATGCCACCCAGTGGATCAGGGCCAGCTACGTGGTCGATACGGAGGGGGACCGAGTCCGATGCGTCAAGAAGGAATTGCTGGACAAGAAGCGGCCTGGGGAGAGTGGCACCATGGTCAGCCTCCTCGTTCCGGTGAGTTGACGGTGTACTTCTTTGTTCTTTCATCGCCATTAGATATTTTCTAACTCGTCGTCATTTCCGGTGCTTGAATCTCCACAGGGAGGACTCGACGCGGCGGCAGTGTGGCCAAGGTTGGCGGAATACTTTGCTCGGTTTCAGCTCAGCGATATGTCGTGCAGTCTGGAGGTCAAGGCCCCAACTCTGTCGACTGTGCCGCTGTACATCCGCCCAACATTCGAGCTGGAACGTCGGCAGCAGAGATTGGATGAAAGGAAAGTCCGAAAGCGTTCCGACGAAAGGCAGACGCAGAAGCTAGATAAGGAGGATGCAGACGGTGACGATGGCAACGACGAATCCGAAAATAACAATGTCATCACGGCCGGTAGCCAGAACTCAACCGCAACTGGAAATGACTATGGGGACGCAGATAGTAACAGAATCGATGCGATGGAGAGTGATGGAGAAGAGTGGGATGATGGATTGACTGTGGATGATGACGCGAATGAGAGACGTTTCGCTTCTTTGAGCCGACTCACAACTCCTGCCGGTGAGAAGAATGACAACAGTAAAGAGCAGATCGATCACACCACCGACCAAAGCCAAACGTCATTGGACTCCTCCAAGAAGGGCGGCGATAAAGGCGATGGCGAAGATATTGGCAGAGGCGAGGATGGCGCAGCGAACGAGGAAAGCTCCGAGGATAAGCGTCGCAAATTTATCCAAAGGGCTACCTCTACCTACCTGAATCGCAACATTGAGCTCAGAAATGTCGCGCACTCAGTGAATTGCATTCGTCGTGAAGAATCCAGTGGTGCGGAGAGTAGCAAACTCCAAGGGACGGCAACGAGATCGGGTACCGATAGGCCGATGCTGGAGGTTGATATGGTTGTTTACGGACGAGCCCCTCCCAATGATCACGACCATAGCGACGGCGAAGAATCAGGCTCATCGAATGCTGGTGATGAGTTTGACGCGATACTCGACGGTAACAACCACAGCAACGAGGAATCTGGCGAGGCTGCAAAACTAATCCTCATTCGCATGGTCAATCGCATCCCGGTACGTGAGACTTTCTCTCCTCAGGCAACAAACATTCTGAATTCATTCCTCCCCTTTCATCACACAATCATCACACTTCTTATTTCAACCTGTTTATTCTTCATTACAGCTTCTCGACGGAGCCGAAGCATCAAGCTGTGGACTGGTGCGAGGGATATCGAAGAAGAAGTCCACCTGGAACTCTTACGGCCTTGAGATATCTCATCTTGCAGAGGACAGGGTGCCCTGCGCCCTCGGTGAGAATGCTGCACCACACAATGAAGTTGAAGCCTACATTCCCACGTACCATCTGAAGGACAGCGCTCAAGTTGCACCCTTCTTCCGTTCGAATAATACGCATGCGCTCTACGAGTCAGAAAGCGACGACAACGACGAGTCGGACACTGACGAAGAGGAAGAAAGCGATTGCTCATACGATTCCTCTGAGGACGGAGAGAAAAGGAACGCAAGAAAGAAACGGAAGAGAAAGAGACGGACCAAGCTCCTTCCATCAGGGATAAGGCTTGGTAATGTGCTTGTCATCGCACAGATTCATGCAAATCCCTCCGCATTGCCACTTCCTACCCTATCGAAGGTAAGCCTGATTGTTTTGGGCGTTGAAGGCAAATTATTTTGCATATCCTTTTCATTTCTAACCTTTCTATGATTATCACTCGGCTTATCATGTAATAAAACAGGGGCGCCTCCCGATGAATGATCCAGATATCGACGATGCTCTGGAAGTTGGACTGTCCTCGTGTCTGCGAAGCCTCCAACGCTCAAATCCTGAGCTGCTCCTTACAGCAAACCAACTGAAACGCACCGAACGAGATGTTCGTTATTTGCCTGCTATCGCAGCGTCGCTGGCATCGATTGTCAAGAATTCGTCCGATGCCGAGTTTCGGAGCGATGTCTATGGCAAGGTAATGAGCTGGCAGAGAGACAAGGCCGACGAAGAAAGTGAAGAAAAATCAAACGACTTTTCCTTCGAATTAGACGCGTTGGATATTTCTCCGAAGGCCTCTCCAGACACCGAACAGCGAAACAACGGCGACGACAATTCATCCTCAAGTAGCAAGAGCAGCAGCCTCGACTCGGAGCAAGAGATGAATGAAAGCATGGACCGGCTCAGCGCAATGCGCCTATCAAGTCTCATTGAACATCGGCTTCGATATTGCATCTCAGATGAGAACAAGCAGCGCAAGAAGGAGGAAGAACGAGAGAGGAAGCTCGAAGCTAGGCGGAAGGAGAAGGCCCGAAAGGAAAAGGCCAAGCAGAAGCAGAAACAGAAGCAGAACAAAAAGCGCAGACCTGCCGGAAAGAGTAAGAAACCCATGTTTAGGTCTGGAGATATCAGTGACGGAGACAATTCCAGCATTGATTTGGACAATCTGCTACTTGACGGTGAGAGTGAGGAGATGGGATATTCGCAGGATTCAGACGACTCCTCTGTGATAGAGAGAAGGAAGAGGGCAAGCCGCATCAGAGATCTTGCCTTTATTGACAGCGACGATGAGTCATCTACTGGCTCTACTTCTACGAAGAGTTCCAAGAGTAGTGGCCACTGCCAAAGCAAACGAAACGGTACTAGTAGTGATGGAAGGGGAATGGAAGAAGAGATCGATGGAGACCAGTTGGGCGAGGGGAGTGATTTCTCCGAAGATGAAAGTATCCTGCGTCCATCTGAGGACGTGGTCCCCCAAAAGGTGGAGGCTCATCGCTCTAGGCTGAGAAATGAGGAAGAAGAGGAAAAGAAGGATGATGGATTCGGAGATGGCTTTGAAAACGATGACGACGACGATGATTGGTTGTAAAAGCAAGTCATGGGTAAAAGATGCAATTGGGCCACGGCACCCTAAAATATTTCGTTAGATGCAGCCACTCTTCAATATAGCTCGATCTACTTTTGATGACTTCTCTCTACGGTCGTACACCTGCAGTATAAGTTGGTTCTCAGGCCATCACATCACAATACGCCGGACTTGACAATCTTCACAGGTACCTTGGGACCATTTTGCGGAGGTTGCACCTCTAACTTTTCGATTTTGGCCACCAGATCCATCCCATCTTCCACAATGCCAAAGGCAGCGTAACGGTCATCGGCCCAACCACCGTCGTCGTCGCCAATTTGGATAAAGAATCGCGAATCGGCCTTCCCATCGGCCGTTCGTACCGCCGAAACAAGTCCGGCCTTGGTGTGCTGGATGTTGAAGCTATCCGGGACGAAGGGCTCGCCACCCTCGAATGCCGATTTGCCACTCCGTCCTCTGACGGGATCACCTATGGCACCACCTTGAATGCTCCTGCCAGAGATAACCCGGTAAAACAGTGTGTCGGCGTAGGCATTGGACTCGGCAAGCTTGACGAAATTGCCCACAGTCTTGGGCAGCACCTCGCCGTACAACCCGATGACAATCCTGCCCGGTGCAGCGTCCCCAATCTGCACATCCAGGTACGCCCTCTTCGTTACCGCCAAAGGTGCCGTGTTGGGATCGAGGTAGGCGGCAACCGCCGGTTTGGGTTGGGCAAAGGAAGCGGTGGCGGCAGTAACGACGGCCGACCCCAGCAAAGACCGACGGCTGAACAACGATGGGGGTTGCTGCTGCTTCGTGCAATGGCTTGTGCTGGTGTGGGGGCGGCCGACATTCATCTGTAGCTGTAGGGCCGAGGAGGAACCAAGAAGGAGCGCAAGCCCCGATAAAAGTTGCAATCTTGACATGATGAGGACAATGGCGATGCCGTGTGGTAGCACTTGTCACGACAGCCGAGTGCTCGTACCACTCTCCACTGGGCCACTCGCCACGCACTGACTGATGACTGACTGCTTCTCTGCTGGCGGACTGGCGACTGGCGACTGGCGATAGCGATAAAATAGCGATGGCGGGGGCGCGGCGATCTGCACACCAAAACGCCGATAGTACCGATAGAGACACTCCACATAAGTTTCATGCCGATATCGCGATATCGATACTGTAGCGATGCCGCCGTATCATATCATCATACCTACATAGTACTACACGTTAAAAAGTAGCACGATCGTACTTGTTGTATTACGGCGGATGAGATTCTTAGAAGTCTCTTGCTACGTACTGGTAACGTACTATCACAGCCTCCTTACATTCCCAGCAGCGAGTTGACGGCGGCATTCTCATCCCACCCGTGCTTCTCCAGAGCCTCCCGAGCGGTGTCCCTTTCGAATCCCATCGCGCAGACCCGATCGATGGCATCGTCCTTGCTGGACTCCTTGGCGTACGTTTCCGTCCAGAACTTGGCCGTCTGATCGAACTCCTCCCGCTTGTTTGTGTACATCCGCGCCACCTCAGCATCCTGCGGGTCGCTGGGTTCCGGAGAGCAGAGCAGGGCCTGGAGCGATAGGAGGGCCGTCTTTATTGTCAAAGCTGGGGACCACTGGTCCTTGAGGATGTCGAGGCAGATTGCCTACCAGGTATGCGATGAGTGGCGCGAGGAAGGAAAGGATAACAATGAGACAACACACTTCCATGGAATTCCATAAATATCGGTCCGACACCACAATGCAATCACACCGAATGAATTCTTCTCCCTACGTGCTCGTACTCACCCCGGTCTGACTGGAAACGTTGGGATGCCAAATCTTGGTCAGAAATTTCATTTTTGGCGGCTCGAAGGGGTAGGGCTGGGGGATGACGATGTCAATCTCGAACACGCCTCCGTCGTACACGGTACCCTCGGGTCCCTTGATCTTGCCGAGAAGATGGCGGTTGCTCCCGGTGCCGGGCACTACGCCAGCGGAGACGCCCGACGTGTCGTCTTTGCACACCTCCGCCAGCTCCTTCAATATACGCCCTTCTGCCTGCGCCGCCATCGTTTGTTACGGTATCTTAATTTCCTTTCACAAATCAATACGAGTAAGAAAGGCACGCACAGCCGCGAGACGGGGGGGGGATGGGGCGTTTGTGCCGATGCGATGGCCGATGTCGATGCTTGAAGAATGTCTTTGAGAGTACGACGTCCGTGCGTCCGACACCAAATACTCCCGGCAACAAAGATGGACAATTCTTTCCACCGACGCGATCAAGCACAAGGGGTGAGGCTTGCTGCCGCCACGGAACTCTGGCAGCGGCAGGATACGAATAATAATATGCGCTTTGCTTTTTCATCTTTCGCATGCATGCATCGCATCGCATCCATCGCATCGATCCGAGCAATGGGAAACCCGGAAGTGGCCAGTTTTGGCGATCTGCGCTGCTTTCAGCAACGACAAGTCGTCATTTTAGTCAAGCCCCAGACCAAACCAACGCAACCATGGCGAACGACTCTCTTGATGACATGCTGGGGTGGCTCGATGAGGCAATGGGGGAGAAGGATGCGCATCACTACTCCCCGACGATCGCCATCGGCCGTGGCAGCAAGCATAGCGCCTACGCTCGGTCCCATTCGTGCGACGACGAAATCCTCAACGGCCATCGCCACCATCACGCTCGTGCTCCTCCTCGCCGCCAAAAGCACGCCAAGCACGCCAGGGAGCACGACCACCACGACCACCACGACCACCACGACCACGAACAGCAAGAAGAAGACCGAAGATATCAACGGGCTTCGTCGTACAGCGCTATTGACTCCAGAGAAATGAATGTGAGTACTAGTAGTATTTTTTCTTGGCGGCCTTGGCGGGGCTACTTACAATGACACATCGCGTCATTTCCTGTTTTGATACACACGATCATCCCGTCCTCATCGTAAAATGCAATAATCCTCCCATCTACCAATACCGCAGGACAACCTGTATACTCCCGCCAACGACGGTGCGCGCGATACCGCGGCTGCTGCTGCCTCCCCAATCGAGACTCCCTCCGTCGGAACGCATTACATGCTCCCCGCCATGTCGCCCATCGTCCCTCAGAAGCAGCGCCCTGATGGAGGAGGGATGATGCCAGACGACCTGGTCCTCAACTCCCCCATGGGCCACATTGATCTGTCCACCCCAGTTGCCGATACTGCCAGCAATGCCTCGACCGAAGAAAGGGAGGATGTGAGTGGTGTCGCCGCTCCCACTCGCAGGCTCCAGCCTCGGTTCGATATGCGCGGTGCTCTCGCTGCTGCTGCCGCCGCCCCCACCACCACCGCAGATGATCACGAGGATATTGAAGAAGAGGAGGTGGAACAGACCAATACCGAGGACACCACTGTCGATGCCAACGACGGGCCAGAGGAGGAGGAGGAGGACATGAGCGAGGAGGAACGCCGTCGCATGGAGGAGGAGGCCCAGTCCCTAGAACTGGCACGACAGCTAATGGCGGAGGAGGCCATGGCATCGTACCACCACAGCGCTGCCTTTCTCCGCGAGAATGCCGGCCAGTATTCTCAGGAGGACCTCGCCGCTCTGGAGGCTGCCGTGGCCGAGGAGGACCCTCTCGAAGACGCCGCGGAGGATGGCGAAGAGGCTCAGATGTCGTATGACGCAATGCTTCGGCTCGGCGATGAAATAGGCGATGTCAAGCAGGAACGATGGGCCATGGTTGCGCAGCAGCACATCGAAAAGATCCCCACGC
>Ga0115006_10001586_pt1 | contig 14332 bp, 17 predicted proteins | sample ArcOceMetagenome_3_FD_88943 | JGI IMG/M metagenome (GOLD analysis project Ga0115006, IMG submission 88943) | Marine eukaryotic phytoplankton communities from Arctic Ocean - Arctic Ocean- Svalbard ARC20M Metagenome | ecosystem: Environmental > Aquatic > Marine > Oceanic | place: Arctic Ocean...
ACACACACACACACACAGACACAGACACACAGACAGACACACACACACACACACACACACATTCTCAAAAGTCAGTGCTATCGTACACGCACTATATGCAGGCGCTAAAAAGAGCACTTTTGAGAATCTGTGCCTACAGTCCACGGCATGTAGTCCCCCCTTGTTGCGTCGGTAAAATGCGCTCGGTAGTCGCCGAAATCCACCCTGCTGAGCGAGGCCTCTATACACTGAATGAGGTGGGGAGGCATGCGCACGCCGTCCACGCTCTCGAACGCGGTGTCCCGCAGGTCGTCCAGGAACGTGTGCGCTTCGCCGTTGCGTGCTTGCACGTCTAGAACATTGCTCTGCACCCACGCCCAGCCCTCCCGTGCCGCCTCCTGCGCCGCGTGCCACTGTGGCGCGTCTTCGTCCGATGGCGCGCGGCCCGCCGCATCGACACACGCCTCCCTACCGCGCAGAAAGTCCCAGCGCTCCAGGGCCTCGCCATGCTGCCAGTAGGCAGCGTGCATCTGCGCGACGATGCGCACGGTCTCTTCCACGATTTCCTCCTCCTCGTCTAGCTCTGGGCTTTCTTCCGTCAAGTCAGGGCAGCCTGGCGGCTTGCCCTGCCACGTCACGGGGTGGTGCTCCCGCATGAAGTACCCCGTGTGCCGGCCAGGCAAGAACTCCATGATGACGAGCTTGCTGCCCGTCGCCATGTTGCCGTCCGCGAACACGACGCGGGGCAGGTGTTGCCGCATCGTCGAGCGTACAAGCGTGTCGCCCGACTCCAGCGCCCGGCGCGCTGTCGCGAATTCACGCAAGAAGAGGCCCTCGCGCGCCAGCCCCAGCCGCCGGGAGCGGGTCAGGCTTTCCTCCCCCACAAACGTCTTGACCAGGCGGATCCGCGTGGCCGTCCCGCTGTCGCGCCCGTCCCCGCATGCGCTTGCGGCCGCGCCCTGCGAGTGGAGGGTGGTGAGCAGGAATATGTCGCTGCTACACCCCGCCCCCACGTCCGCGACCGCGACGTTGACGCACATGCAGTCGGTCTCGCCCAGGTTGTTGTGGACCCACTCCGTCGTGATGAGCTTCACCAGCTCAGCCGCGGCGGCCATTGGCCTGGTCCAACCTTCAGAATCTCCGGTCTTTAGACTTCGGCGCGATTTCGAGACGATAAAGTTGGTGGCGAACAAATACAGACAGTACAAGTTCAGGAATCAAAATATGCTTTGTACGGGAAAGGGTAGGATTCAGTCAAACCGACAAATCTGCATCTCCGGAGCAAAGAAGCCGGGCAGCCAGGGGGCGGACACGGTCACGGGCGGCGGCTTACCCACCAGCAGGTCGGTGCGAGCGAGACCATGGCCGATGACAAGCAGCTCGCTCGGCAGTATGTACAGGAGCTGCTCACCAAGATCGGGCAGATCGACGGCGAGCAGCGCAGGGACGCCGTCAAGCACCAGATCAGAGATGCGGGCAGGGAGTATGGCCGGCTCAAGGAGCTCGTCCGCGAACAGACGGCGCTTTATGCGCCCGAGCTGAAGGAGCGCTGGGAGGATATCCTGCGCCGGACTGAGGCGGCACGCCCGGGGGCCGTGCCTGCCAACCCCGCGGGGCTGGCAGGAGGCACGCCCCCCGCGCACCCCGCGCAGCACCCGACCCACCCGCGCCAGCCCGCCCAGGTGGTCCTGCCGCAGTGCACGCGTGGTGGGGTGCGGAGCAGCGCGCTGCTGTGCTTTGCCGCTCCACCCCGCCCGCGAGCATCCACCGGGCCGTGCTGACTGCCCCGCCTCTCCGCAGGCAACTCCGACTTACGGCGCAGCAGGGCAGGCAGCAGCAGCAAACATTCAGCAGACTGCGCACCCTGCGCACCCTGCGAAGCTTGCGCAGCCCCACCATCTCCCCGATCCCGCCGCGCGCCCGGCTGGTGCGCCCGGCGCCCAGGCCCCGTTCCCCACGGCGCCAGGTGGCAACCCCGTGCAGCACCATAATTATCACCGGCCTACCCCCATGAGCGCAAGTGCGAGCGATTGCCTCGCGTGCAGGGGCAAGCACCGAGAACACACGTGCGCCAAGGCCAAAGCCGGCACTCCCGGCGCTGCGGCCAAGAGTGCTGTGCCCGTTACCATGGCCGCAGGGGGCGCAGGTGCGCCTCGCCCTGCCGCGGCGCCCGGAGGGACCCCCATACCGCCTGTCCAAGCAGTACCAGTGGCGGCGCGGGGGCCGTCGGGCATGGTGCCGGGGGGGCAGGGCGGTATGGGGGTCCCGGGGGCGGGGGGTGACATGAGTGCCGGGGCAAAGAGGCAGCGGGAAGAGGCGGACGCGGACGCGCAGGAGAGGCGCAAGCGGCAGATGGAGGTGCTGGCTATGCCGCGTCAGGACGAGATGGATTCGCACATCCTCCGCATCTTCCGCACTGCCGCTATGCAGTCGCAGGAAAAGGTGCAGAAAGACAAACAACAAGGCAAAAAGGGTGACGTTGCTCTCGACCCCCGCCGTGTGCCTGACCATCATGTACGAGCTATGATCCGCAAGGCCTGCGAATTGCGCCTTAGCCAGGTGCCCAAATCCCAACACCCTAAACCCTAAACCCTAAACCCTCAAGGCCAACGAAATGTGCTTTTGTGTGTGTACGTGCTTTTGTGTGTGTACGTGCGGGGACTTGGGCTATATGACACGCCCCCAAAATAATCCCCCCCCCCTCAAGGCGATGCTCACGCTGCGCGCTCTAAAATGAAAGGCCAGCGAAATGTGCTTTGTGTGTGTACGTGCGGTGCACACATGCCTAGACTGTGTACGTATGCGCGGCGTGCGCGCGTGTGCGATTTCTGTCAGCCCATCCACAAGCAGTAAGCATGCATGCTCGCTGACCGCGCGCACCATGCGTGCGAGCATGCATGCTCGCGCGCAAGCAACTGGGCGTCCGCTGAATGCGTGGGGGCCTGGCATGAGCCTCTTACATCATCTTGCATGTGCAGGTGGTAATGGCGCTGGTGGAGATAGCCAAGGTGCGCACGGAGAAGCTAGGATACGAGGCTGCTAAGAAAAATCGCTACCAAGGGAAGCTCACTCTACAGCCCATGGTGCTGCTCAATCAGGCAGAAAACGACGCGCAGACTGGACAACAGGCGGGCGGCGCCCTTGCTGCCTCCAATCAGGCAAGTCCCCTCCCGCGCCCCAGCCGCCCGCCCCGACGCCGCCAATTACTTGGAGCTGACGGCGACCACTGTCTGATGCAGGCGGCGCTCCACGCCCTGAATGTTGGGTCCAAGGCGGGGGTCGATGCGGGCCCCGGCAAGCGCAAGATAGAGCTTCGCGACATGCTCTTCTTCCTGGAGCGAGACCCGTTGCTGCGCAAGTCACCGCTCACCTACAGGGCCTTTCTGCGCGCGCACGAGGACCACTCGAAGAAGCTCACCGCCATGGCAAACAAGAGAAACAGTGACGCCCTCACAAAATCGGAAGAGCTCGCGCAGAAATTGCGCGCCAACATGTCAGCGCCCCTCGCGCAGAGGAGCGCGGCGCCTGTTGCTCGCACGCAGCCTGTCGCCCATCCGCCCTCGGTGGCACGTCCTGCAGCGCCAGGAAATGGCCCAGGCATGCCTCAGCAGGGCGGGCAGCATGTGAGCCGGTGAGGGGGACAGTTTGCTGGTGCCGCGGCCAAGGCATTGTCCCAGGCGAGCGCGGGTTGACCCTCGCTTGCTGCTGTCTCTCTCTTTTGCTGTCTCTCTCTTTTCCTTTCTCTCTCTTTTGTTTACTGGCGTCCGACGCCGACCGCAAGCGCAGTAGTGTCGGGATGAGCAGGGCCTGGCAGTTGCGGAGGGAGACTGTCGAGGAAGGGGAAGAGCATGGAAATTGAGCAGGGGGCTCTGGGCGTGAATGATACAATTTCTTCACATGACATTTGTCCGCGTACCGTCCTCGCTTACTTACAATACACATGCGCCCCATGATTCACGCCTCCTCCGTTCACCATCGGTACGCTGAAGAGCCGTATTTAGGTTGCTCCGAGTCAAAAGCGAGCGGGGGCTCGGAGAGTCCCGGCGCGTAACCTCCGTCCTGGTGCGTAAACGCGTCACCGCCTTGGTGTGTACGTGCGTGGCTGCTACTCTGCGACAGCAAGTGCCAATTCGTTGCGGGACGCTCAGCCCCTTGCGTCCCATCGACAACAGCAGGCGTCGATCCCGCTAAGCTCGCGAACTGAACCTGGCCATCTGCGACATGGATGGAGGCGCCGGGCGTGGAAATGTGGGGAGAGGGGGGAGATGGACAGGAGGTGAAAGTGAGCCCCCTCAACGTATGAACCTCTGCATAGCGACATAGTGGACAAGGGGAATCACTGACCTTTGGGATAGTCATCAAAAGCTTGCACAAACTCGTCACGCTCCGGATAGGAATCAAATTCCCCTGAAATAGAGTCAGACACAGACGTGACCATCGAGCGAGGGCTAAATTTGCATGCGTGCCCGAATATGTCTGTCAGTGCCTTGAGCACCTGGGAGGTGGCGTAGCGCTTTGATCTCGTAATGCTCTCCGCTGTCCAATCGTGCCAACCGAATGTTGACGACAGAATGATGCGGCCCATCAAATAGCTTGATGAGGTCGCTCGTAGGCACCATCTCAGCATCCTGCAGTCCTCCTCTCCGTCAACACACAAGCACGCGCACGCACACGCGCACGCGCGTGCGCGCGCACACACGTGACCGCGTGAGTGACCGTGTGAATTCATGCGTCTGTTCTTCGCACAACGCTTACCGCGCCATCGACAGCAATCAGCCGATCGCCAGGACAAACCATCGCATTAGAATACCCACGCTCCCCTTGCCGAACGTAACACATATCGATCAAGTCCGTGATTTGCGCTGTCCAGGAACAGGTCAAAAAATCAGATACGTGCAGTTGAGGTGCATTGAATGCCTATAAACACCTGTCCACTCACACACTGACGGCCCCTGCACAGACAGCCTGAATCATTTGTAAACATAGCCGCACCAACGCGCGTGCGAACACACCCACACGCACGCACACACACACACACCAATCTGACGTGGAACTCCTGATGTGACTTCGAGTCCAACAACGCACTTTGGCGGAGCTGGCCACAGCCTTGGGCTCTTACGTGTCGCCACGTCTGCCGCATTGGGCAAGGGATCTCCATTTGGCTGCATTTCCACTTTGGAGTGGGGTCCTGCTAGCCCGTTGGTGGCATCAAAGGACATGAAATATGACGAATTCATGGTGGAGGCAGAATCGTACACCATCTGGGGCCCGACCAGATGTCCTCCCTCAACGCCGTTTTTGAAGCCAGGAAGATTCGGGTAGCTGTTGCTCTCGCCCACCGCTACGTTCCATTTAGTTGACTTGCCACTAAAGGAAGATGGTTCGTTGCTGAAAGATGATGCTGTCTCATCTTCCACGACAAACGTTTGGAGATAGGCGAGCGCTCTCCGCTTCAATTCCGAATTTGCTTCCTGTCACACATTGGGAGTAAACCCGAAGCAGGGGTGGATGGACGCGTAATTCTAGTCGAGGAAATGTGATGCAGACACAGCTCATTTTGACTGCGAACTCCCATCACTTCGCGCATGCATGCAGGCACACGCTCGAGCGCAATCACATTAAGATGTGCAACTGCATGCCCATGCATGTCCGTTCACATAAAAACAAATGCCAGCATGGAAATGAACACGCCCATGTTGTATGATCTTGCGTGCGCAGGCACCGGGAAAGAGTCGACGAACTTGGAATAAAATAAACCCATCTCGTGCCTTGAAATGCCACCTGGCCGACCTTCTAGATCTCCAAAACATTCTTGATTTTTCCAGAGAGAACCACGAATCGGTTAGTCAGCACACACACACGGGACAATAGCAACTCTCAGTCTGAAACTCAATCAACATTCTATTTTGGAGCACTCACCTGTCACGATACTGAAGTCAAGTTGATAGCTGCCTGTTGATCTTGTCCGTATGCTTGCATCTGCCATCTGCGACATTTGCTCTAGATACCAATATGGATCCGTTGGGCCGTACCCGCACGCATCCTGTGGCGACGGGCGGGGAACACTTGATATGCTCTTGGCGTTCGTGGTACTATTCGATAACGCATACCGTTGCACTGCGTGTTCATACCGTGGTGAGCGGGGAGTGTCCGCATATTTTGGCGAGCGATGTGAATCCTCGTACAGCACATTGAGTTGCGTCACGTTGTGTTCGTCATGCTTTTTTGGGTTCCAGGCCTTTGCCTCCACTAATGTGCTTGGGGGTTCTGCATGCGCTGATGGCTCATCCACTGTGTTCAGAGAAGAAAGCAACGATGAACGAAGCGGTCAGCAACGAATGGCGAGTAGATTCTTGCACCACACATACAGACACGCATACGCCTATGCGCATACATTTATGCGCACACACGCGTAAACAGGCTTGCATCGATACCCAGGTTCACGGAAAGGACAGCGCCGCTCCCAACGTCTCGAAGTACAACAAAGAACGGACGATTCAAACACAATGTGGGAACAAGATGGTCGGGCCCCTCATTCCAATGCCTCGTGTTTAGCGATATGTTTCTACAGTCGCGTCTAAGCTTGACTCGGAATTGAGTCTCCCCCCCCTGATCCTGCTTTCTCGCTAATACAACATCTATGAGTGAGTCGGTTGATCCCTGCAGGTAAGAATGTGCGGTTGCCCTGCCAGGGAGCGTGTCCAGCACGACACCGTCGATAGACACCACAACATCGCCCGGCAAAATATCACGATTGATGTAGCCCGCTCCACCTTGAAGTGTGTTATTTGTATCCTGAATGCGGCCAACACGCGTGACGGTATACGGCCGAGTTTGTGATAGGTCAATGTCAATCGATGCGGAAGGCGTGTCGGTATTTATCCCACACTCGTCCACTCTCAAGTAGTGGCGCTGCAAAATTCCATTGAGATGTAAACAACCAGAACCCAACCCCTCGAACTCCATGGACTGAGACACCAGGGTTCGCAGCGCTGGCAATTGCTTCAGGTTGTTCATGACATCGCACAATCGGTCGACCTCAAATGTAGGCACTTCTACCACTATTTCTTCGTTGGCCGCATCTTCTATGTTTGGGATGAGTTCTGTGGAAATAATGTCCGTGATGGCGTCGTTCACAGCCCTTCGCGGTAGGACCATCTGTGAGCATTTGACATGAATAAAAAACTCAATAGGAAAGACGTACGAAGAGACGCAGAGCAAACGGGCGGAAAGAAGAGGGCAGGCGGCAGCGGATGAAGGGAATGGAGGGGAGAGGAGAGGGTAGGACGAACCAAGAATTGTAATTCATCACGAACGCCACACGGCAGGACTGTACACGTGAACTCGTCGGTCCGCACACACGGAAAACGTCCAGAGAAACACAGTGTTTTGGCAGGCACCAAAATACCATTCTCCTTCGTGAATGTACTTGTGCGCACCTCCATGATGCGTCTGCTCCATGGGGCTGAGATATCGAAAACACTATATGCATAAACACAAACACACACGCGCGCACGCGCGCGCGCGCACACACACGTTACAAGCACACATGCACGCATCCAAATGCAAATTCAGAGGGACGCGCACAGAATCATACTCAGCATTTTTCCACATACGCATGCACATGCAGGTGCATTTGCAAAGACAGGTGGAGGAGAAAAAGTATCAGAGGGGGGAAAGCAGGAGGATGAATAGGCGTCTCTTTTCTTTCGTGACGTTGCTGAGTCAGATCGGACAGTTATGAATCGTTTGCAGCCACACGCTTCATGTGGGCGTATGTTTGGGAAAGAATCGTGCCCTTGTCTTGATCGGGGCGCACGATAGGGGCGAAAGAGCAGGAGTGTGTGCTCTTGTGCCAGTGCATGTAAAGCTAGCTGTCGCTCATGCTTGACATGCCGACAATGCCAGCATGTTGGAAACATGGGATGATATCGATCTCACCTCACTGCTGCGACCCACTGTTCTTGCTTGACTTTGCGCTCAACCATGAGCTCCGAGTTTATGTCTGATGTCTTCACCTTCTTTCCCATGGCACTCTTTGTTTGAATCCAATCGAGCATATCGTCGTATCCATCGCCTTGCCTGTTTCAATCATGCACACAGACAGAAGGTGACAAGCACATACACACATCCGAACAACCATACACACACACATACAGCACCGAATGCACGCACGCCTTCACGCACACACGCAAAGACACATGCATACCTGCGGAAAATTTCGGCTGCGTAGAAGTGCTGTGCGAGTTCTACAAAATTCTTCTGCACACGACGATCACGTGGAATCCAAATAGAGGTTTCTATGTGAACTTGCGGGCGCATGCCGCTGCGACCACTGCTAATTTTGCGGCTTTGGGATACATGTTCCTCATTAAATGCTGCTAGACTGCGGACTGAGCACGTCTTCTGAAGTTCTTGCAATACCTCGAGCAGAGTTTCACGCACACAGGCATTGCAAAAGAGAGCCGCCATGGAGCACAGCGCAAATGGAGAAAATGTAATGAATCGATCATGGGCACTGCCCGACCCCTGTCTCCGTGCCTTTACTTGCCGCAGCATTCTCTCGAGAACCATAGATTCCATTGTGGGTTTGGCTGCATTCTCAGTCCTTTCCATCCGGGCTGTTCGAACTGCGCCAACAAGCTCCTTTGCCTGCTCGCGAATATTCGACCCTGTTTGCTCGCCCGCGGCGAACGAATGGGCGCTTTCGTCGAAGGACTTTTTCACTTCCTCTGAGCGCTTCATATCTCGTGCAATCCAACCAGAGTGCTCTGCATCCTGTGCGGGCACATCACGCTGCTTGCTGGGGCTCACTGGTCTCTGAATATGAGGGGAGCCCGGCGAATGTTGAATGTGGTCTGAAACTTGATGTTTCAGCTGTTCGCGCTTGATATACTGCACTGACAAGTTGAGAGTCGCTATATTGCCATCTGCGTCATATACCTTTGATCCGTCCGCATGGTGAAGCTGCAGTACTTGCTGTACCTTTTGCTCAAGTTTCAAATTCTTCCAAGTGACCTTCCCGATGCACGTGTCCTCTTTCAGCGCATCTTCATTGTGCACCGTGGCAAGAATAACGAGCTCTTGCCCTGCGATAGCACATGTCGGCAATTCGGAAGGCTGCCCCTCCATCGTATTCAATTCGGTCAAGACGCGCACGGTTCTGGTGGTATACGAGGTTTCCAATGTAAAATTCTGCTCCCATACGGGTGCTCGTTTGAAAATCCTGCCTGGTACTACTCTTGTCTGAGCCTGAGGCCACAATGCCTCCATTGATTGCTCTAAACTTTCAGACCTGTCCCGTCGTTTTGCCGTCCGCATGTCGTTGGGAGCGATGGATTTGTGATTGATCTTCGCCATTGTGCTATCAGACTCGACAAGTTTCATATCGAAGGCAGAGATACTCACATATGTATCTCTGAGTTTGTCTCCTTGGGCATTGACACTGGGCAGATATTCGGCCGAAATCACGCGCACATGCACCTCACAGGGTGCTGCCGACGTGGATGCCTGATCGGGCGAAGAAACAGCATGCTTACTGCCAGGTGACTTGGTATGCATGTCTGGTTCGGATGACTTACTGCCTGATGCAAGGTTCATGGCAGGCGGGGACACATTCGGCAGCCCCCCTCCGAGCGACTGATTTTCGAGGGGTATTTGCGTTTGTTGACTTAGTAGATTTTCAGCGTGCGCCCTCGCGTCTGGCGACCACAAAGACTGAGCACCAGTAAGAGCGTCTGGGGCATAATCTGATGACTGCAGTGGCTGCTCAGTTGGCAACCGAATGTCGAAGGGTGATCGACTTACGAACGTTTCGCGTGTTGGCTTGCTCTCCACTACATTTTTTGTGTCGAGCACCTTTGGTACAACTAAGTGTTTATCTTCGCCGGAATAGTTTTTCTTCTGCGGAGCAGGCTTTGAGACCATCGCTGATGGCATAGGTAGACTCGTGGTCATGCCATTTGAACCTGGACTTGGCGTTGCTGTCGGCGTTTTGGGCAGAACTCGTGTCCCAACTGATTTGTCAATCCTTTGGGTATCAAAGTGACCTGGATCTTGATTATCCCCCCCTTGAAACGTGATGCTCTTGACATATTTCGTGAGAACCCCTGCTCTCAAAAGAGACCTAGGGTCCTGAACTTGCCCTGCGAGGATTTGCGCTACGAGCTCCGAAGAAGGCGAGCCCTCCGAGGTATCCGGCAAGATTTGAGTGTCCACTATGATGCTCCCAGCAGAAATATTTCGGATACAAAAGTGCTCTGACGAAAGGCCAGAGGCATTGGACAGGTCCTGCCTCATATCCTTTTCAAAGATAATTCGCTGTGGCGTGCCGGGTTCCCCTGCAGCTGTCATCGGCAGGTCAAGTTTCACTACGACGGCAAAAGGCAGATAGCTTGGAGGTCGGTAAGATAGTTTGGTGCGCTCCCCAGCAGGCGGTAATGCTCCCTGCTGGAGTTCTTTGACAGTGTGTAGAGTCGTCCCTTTTGCTATTTTCGACGGCACAATATCTGCTCACCACAACACATGAGCAATTTTGGAGGCGGGAAAACAGGTATCATGGTTTCTCAATGGAAACTTAGGGGTACCAGGCGACTGCATCCGTCCAAAAGCAGGTGATTTCACCCGTCCGACACGTCTTCCCGGTTCTCGAACTATCATCACTTTTTTGACAACTTGCGTACCCCCTTCCACACCTCGCGCAATTTTCTGGAAAGGCTTGCATAGTCAGTAGATTTGTCATCTCTTTGAAGGGCGCAACTTGGAATAGGAGGCAAGTTTAACCGCTCCAAGTGCACTAATGAAATCTAATTCGTCAAACATGGAGGCACACGCAAAGGTTATCCATGAGTTGCTACACCAACAACACAGTTGTCAAACCATACCAATGTTACTTTTTCAGCAAGCAGGTCACACGTGATAGAATCACGAAACACATTTTGGGGCAATCCGTATCACCAGCTCAACGGTGGATCCAGCCTTGCCCCGCACAATCGTCATGATATCTAACAATGGGCGCTCCAGCACAGGTATGCCGTTTACTTCGAGCAACAGATCGCCAACTTCAAGACCTTCTCTGTTGGCTGGCCCACCCGGAGCCACATTTGCTATTCGAACAGGTCCCTGTTTGTAGCACGCCAATACGTGAGCAATACAAAGCACATCGCCTGCAATGGGGCACATACTTTGGAGCAACAAAGGCTGCACCCTCACACAATCTACTTAAAAAGCTGCCTCATAAGTCGTGGGCTTAAGCTTGCTAATTTTCCGTGCGGTACCTCTGCAGAAGCATGCGCGAGCACGCAACCAATACCCCCTTCTTGCGTTGAATCTGATTGTTGATGGCTTGCACGCCAATAAGATTCCTCGTCCTGCAGTTGTTTTCGCAAGATCAAAATGCAAACAACGCAACGCACGACGCAGCAGCAGCAAAATCCTTCCGTAGAAATGTAGATGCCGCAAGCAGCTGCAGCAAAGATCTTGGAACCCACCCCCAATTGCAATGTCGCAAAATTTGGAGACAGTGGAGAGTTTTCTTCTAGCACTTCCGGCACATTGAGATCTCCCTCCGAACCCCTAAGCAAACGCGACTCAAGCGCGACAAACAGCTGCTGCTTTCGCGGTGAAATTCTCGTTGCTGATGGGGCGCCTCGTGCACTATTGGGCATGCTGTTCGGCAAGCTGTCATCATCATCTTCCTCCGATCGGATCGAGTCTCGCGTCCCGATCCTATCGCTATTTCGGGGGGTTGTACTTGGTGTGATTTCTCGTGACGGATCCATAGCGTTGGACTCTCGCTTGCTGGTCCTCGCGGGATCTGACAGCAGTGAAAACGTTCTCGATGCCGACGCCCACTGAATTTCAGATCCCGGCTCAGTCAAACCAAGCTGCCCCTTATCTGGCAGCCCACCTTTAGATTTGAGGTGCATTTCGGCCCATTGGGCCGTGGCAAGCCCTAAGTCTGTGTTGAGGCCATTTGTTTCGTTTGTTTTCTCCTGGCCCATAACCGCCGCACCGTTTGAATATTCTGCCGGGGGCGCTCCGGTGTTTGTGTCGGCTGCAGTCATTTTCCAATTCCATCTTCCCCTTTCCCACTCTTGCTGCCCCTCCTCGGCACCAGCTACAGCCCCTTCTTGCGATGCATACTCCACTGGACTTCCCAATCTCCCAGCACGTCTTGACTGCTGTATCACCTTGTGCACCGAGACATTGCTTTCTTCACTAACCCCACTCTCTTCGAACTCGCCGAGAACAGCAGTACCGCTGGGTCTAGTCTTGCTGGCAGGGGTTTGTGCAAACCAGCTCACCTGCAGCAATTACAGTCGTGCGCATGCCGTCATGGAAAGTGCCTGCGCGGAGTGAGAGCGCGCTGCAAACATTGTATCGGAGATAACCTCTGGTCGCGGCTGCGGGGGCTCGACGGGTGGCTCTGGTACACGGCGCTGGGGAGGGGAGTCGACTGTTGACCGCAGTCGTGGGGCCTCGAGCGGCAGGGGTGGCAGACTGCGCTGAGGGCGGTTGTAGAGCTCCACCTCCCTTCGACCTTCTTCTTCCTCCGCTCTCTCGGTCGGGCCATCTACATGCACAGGGTACGGCGATGACGGAGGGGCATACACAGACGGCGCCCGAGGGTCGATTGAAGGCGCGCGCGTGTCGGGCACCGTCGTTGATGGCTGGCGGGCGCCTAGTGAGGGCGAGGACGGAGGGGCAGAGGTCGAAGGTGCGCCGTGGAATGCCAGGTGCGGCGTGCTGGTGCGGGAGGAGGGCGGGAATTCTAGGGCAGGCACGTCCGAGCAGGCCTGGTCTGGCAGCTCTTCGCCGATTTCTTCTGCTCGCTGGCGCAGCTGCTCGCGCGTCAAGTGCTCTCGTTCCTGCTCCTGCTGCAAAAAGCGCAGCCTGGCCTTGTGCGCGCGCGCCCTCCGCTCCTCATCCTGCTGAGCAGCATGCTGTGCCTCATCTGCAGCCAGCCGGCGCTGCACCTCCTGGTCCGCGAGGCGCAAATCATCCGCCGTCACAGGCGTGCGCAGACCGGCCGCGATCGCCCGCTCCGTCACCTGCGCGCAGATAGAGGCGTTGTCATTGCTGGCCGCACTGGAGCAGCGCGGAGCTGGGCGGGGAGGCACAACCTTTTCTGTGAAAGCCGCCACGGCGTCCTGACCATCGGCCGGCTGCGTCGTGTAGATCGTGTCCGGGTCCTCTGTGCGCACGCCCGGCAAGTGCGGGGCGACGCCGGGCGCGCCCAGGGTGTCATATAGCACGTCGTGCTGCAGCATGGGGGTCAGCGGCCGCCCCCGCGTGCCGTGGGTGTCGGGTTCCGCATCCAGTCTGTTTGCGCGCGGGTTGCCCCACGGGCAACGCCCCACAAGCCTCCGGCCGTCCTCTGCCCGAACACAAGTGTAGTGGGTGACATGAACCGCTGTCACGAAAGAGGGGACTGGTCATGGACCCATGGTCTGGAAGTGGTCAAAAATGTCGACGAAGGGAGCGGCAGCGAGGGAGGCACGGCAGCGGCGGGGAGCGGTGGCCAAGGCGGTGAAGCGCCCTGCGGCGTGGCACCCGCCCCCGGGCGTCAAGATGAGCAGGAACCAGGTGTTCCTCTACCGGCGGCGCGCAGTCGAGCAGTATGCGCAGTACCTCGGCCTGGACCTGAGGTACGTGGGGAGTGTGGGGGGGTGTGGGGTGGGCAGACAGCACGCCGGACCGTGTGCTGCTCCGCGCGCCGGTGCGGCGAGCATCCGTAGCGCATGCGCACGTTTGCTCTTCAGGGCTGCCTGCCTGACGAGTGGCCCACGCGCAGGCTCGACAGCGAGCTGCTGTGGCTCGCGGAGGAGGGCCTGTACGCGCCCGTGCCCGAGGTCAGCCGCGTGCTTCTGTGCGCACGCAGCGCTCCTGCAACATAGCCGTGGTTCTGACGCGCGCGCGCTGCCTGTCTGCCCTCACCAGGGGTACACGGAAATGCTCGATCTCAACGGCACTCCTTACTACTACCACACCGCGACGAAGTCTGTGTCTTGGGAGCATCCTCTTGATGCAGAGTACAGATCAAAGCTCCGCGGCATGCGGTGCGCTTCTTCCCCCGTGTGCGCTTGACCACACAGATGTCTTGTGCGTCAGCGCACGCGTATGCAGCCCGTGTTGCTACAGCACTCTGCTTGCACGTGCCTGCGTGTGCGTGTGCGCGTGTCAGCTCAGCCCTGTGCAAGCGCATATGCGCTGGTATTTGCGCGCGTCCACGTGATGATCGGCCGTGTGCAGGGGCATCCATGACCTCGCTGACCCAGCTATCGGTAAAATACGAACCTGGCTTCAGGATCAGGTTTGTCCCCACAACACGCCACACCCCGTGTCGTGTGTG
>Ga0115006_10001589_pt1 | contig 14322 bp, 10 predicted proteins | sample ArcOceMetagenome_3_FD_88943 | JGI IMG/M metagenome (GOLD analysis project Ga0115006, IMG submission 88943) | Marine eukaryotic phytoplankton communities from Arctic Ocean - Arctic Ocean- Svalbard ARC20M Metagenome | ecosystem: Environmental > Aquatic > Marine > Oceanic | place: Arctic Ocean...
ACCTATTGCCTCGCGGAGTTGACTATTTTTCGGCGATCAGAACGATCACAACTTCACAAGTCCATCGAGCCGTCGTCCCACCCCTTTGCAGCCTTCGTCGTCGAGCCGCCGCCGCCGCCGCCGCCTCCGTCGCGACCCTGCGGTGAGGTGAAGGGCGCGCGCTGCGCGTTCACCACGGGCGCACTCACAGGTCCTCGATGTCGTCGTCGTCCTCCTCGTCCACGTGCTGCGGGTGCCATGGGTGGGCATGGGGGAAGGGGGCGAGGCCAACGCCGCACGCGCGGGTGAATATGTGTGTGGGGCCATGCGGGGCAGCGCGTGCGAGAGCCACGCACCTTGGCGTGCTTGCCATTCTTGGCGCCGCGCGTCTTCGTGGTCTGTGGCTCATCGACTCCGTCGAGCTCGACGTCGTCGTCCATCGCGTCGTCCTCGGTCTGGCGCAGGCAGCAGAACCACGCGCCCGCCGCGCAGCCGCCGAGGATGATGAGCATCGAGAGCACGACAGTCACCATCTCGACGGCGCCAAACCCGACCGCCTCGCCGCCCGCACCCCCGGCGGCGGCGGCGCTCGTCGGCCTCGCCGCCGCCGCCGCGACGGGGCAGTCCTTGCCCTTGAGCTCGCAGTCGCACCGGAGCGGGCTGCCGCTCGCGCACTCGCCCCTCCACACGGTGCACGGCGTGTAGACGCCGTCGGTGTCGAGCGAGTACGAGTCGCCGCACGCGTCGAGCGGCACGTCGGCGCAGCTGCGCCGCTTGACCGAGTGCTTGGTGGCGAGGTCGGCGCACCGCAGAAACTTGGTCTCGCGGTACGTCGGCGGCGGCGGCGGCTTCGGCTCCTCGACGGCGTTGCGGTCGCGCACGGTGCACGACCATCCCTCGTCGGCGGGGCTGCAGCCGCGCATGCAGCGAGAGAGCGACCAGTCCTTCATGAAGCACTTGAGGTCGTCGCCGTCGCAGCACGCCGAGAACGTGCAGTCGGAGCCGGGGAAGGCGCCGCACTCCTCGTCCGGCTGCAGCTCGGCGCACGTCGCCGTCGACGCGTCGGGCCAGCGCTCGCGGCACGTGTCGGTCTGCAGGCACTGTGCAAAGTGCTCGCCCCTCTGGTAGCACGTGAAGCCCTCCCTCGCGCAGCAGCGCGAGTGGGTGCACTCCTCCTGCGGGCCCGAGCAGAGCTGCGGCGGCGGCGGCGCCGCGACGGCCGCCTGGCTCGCGCCGCTCAGCGCGACGTTCTTGTCGTGCGGTGCGCACGACATCTGGTCGTCCGGCTCGCAGCGGTTCATGCACTGGGCGTAGCGGTCGTTGACCGAGAAGCACGAGTAGCCGGCGTCGACGCAGCAGCGCGACGCCGTACACTCGTTCCACTTCAGGCTGCACGCCTCCACCGGCACCAGCTCGTTGCACTGCCAGTGGACGCCGTCGGTGCCCACCTTGTCGACACACGTGTCGACCGGCATGCACTGCGCATAGCCGACCGTCTTGGCGTAGCACCGGTCGTCCTTGGACTGGCAGCAGCGCGTGCCGTGGCACGCCTCGAACCGAGCGCCGCACAGCTCCCACCCTGGGCACAGCCAGTCGTTGTCGTCCTTGCAGACGCCGTCCGGGATCGGCCGGCACTGAGCGTACCCCCTCGTCGGCCTGCGGAAGCAGCCGAAGCCGTCGCCGTTGCAGCACTGCGACGCGGTGCAGTCGCCAAAGTTGTTGGCGCAGTCGGCCGACGCCCTCTCGAGGAGGGAGAGTAGTGCGACGAGAGTCGTGCTCACGACGGGCGTCATGGCTGGCCGCCAAGTAAGTCTCGCTTACAGAGAGGTCAAAGGGTCAAACCAGCGCACGATGCGCCCAGCGGTGCGGATGCTTCCGACCGTCCGCGCGAGCTAGGGTGTATCGATCGAACAACAGGCCCACTTATTTGCCTGCCCTCTCCCTGTTGGGGTGCACAGTAGCGCACGCCAGCCGAAACTTCAGGCGCGCGCGTTTGTCCAACCATCCGGCCGCAACTCAGCGGCGCAGCCAGCCGGCCAAGACTAAATTAGCCAGATGTCGGACGCGGAGGACGAGCAGCTGACCTTCGAGGACGCGTTCGAGTCCGCCGAGGACGAGTTCTCCGCGCCGGCGTACGAGGACTCGCCGCCGCCTGCCGCTGCGCCTCTGGCGGCACCGCCCACGACCGCCGCCGCCACCGCCGCGACTCCCGCCCTCCCCTCGGATCCGATCGAGGGCGGCGCGGAACAGGGTGACTCGGCCGCCGTCACCGTGATTCGGGCTGTGGCGGCCGGAGCCGGCGCGGTGGGACGCCGCCTGGTGGGTGGCGGCGCCAGCGACCAGCAGCAGTGCGCCGAGGGCGACGGCGTCATCACGACGAGCGAGCTACCGTCGCTCGAGGACGACGCGCAGCCGTGGATGCTGGTCGAGCTCAAGCAGAACGATGCGCAGGCCCAGCTGAGCGCCAAGTGGGCCACCAAGAACCAGGCCTTCCACGGGCTCGACACGTGGGAGCGCCAGCGGTGCGCGGAGCACAAGCAGACGTCGACGCAGCAAGCGAGGGTGCTCGAGATGCTGCAGCGGCAGAGCGCGGCGGGGCGCGACGAGCAGCTCGAGTGCATGTCCTTTTTGCAGACGCGCGCCGCCGCCGACACCGCGTACGCCAACTCGATCACCAAGGCCAAGCTGGGCGGGCGACCGGTCAGTGAGCTGAGCGACCTGCGCGGCGCCCTCTCGGCGGCCAGGGCGGAGCAGGGCGCGGCGGCCGACGGCGGCGGCGCCGAGCTCATCGACGCGAGCGGCGTGGTGGCGGTGAGCAGCGTGATGAGCGTGCTCGGCTGCATGATGCTGCAGGCGGGCCAGCGGCTGCACAAGTTTGCCGAGAGCGACTCGCTGCACAAGGACCTCGCGGCGTCGCACGCGGCGTACGCGGCGGCGGTGCACGAGCTCGTGGGCGAGATGGCGAGCGGCGTCGTCGCCGAGCTGCGCAAGCTCGACCGCGCGTGCGCCGACGCGTTTGGCGCGCACCGCGCCGCGTTTGACGAGCTGCAGCGGCGCGAGGTGGGCGAGCTCGCGCAGCGCGACCTGTGGCTCACCGAGTTTGCGTACCGCTCGGCCGTCCTCGCGTACGGCGAGCGCGTCTGGCAGAGCGCCGCCGCCGTGCGCGACGTCCTCGAGCGCTTCCGCGCCGCCGAGCACCGCCGCGTCGCGACGCTGCACGGCGCGCTGCGCGTCTTCGTCTCGCTGCAGCAGCGGCTGTGGGCCGACATCTCGGCCTCGACGACCGCCGTGCACGGCATCTTCAAGGACCTGCCCGCCGGCGCCGCCACCGGCCTCTCCGACGCGCCCGCCTCCGCGGCGCTCGAGCGGCTCACCGCGACGGTCGCACACGCGCAGTACGCCAAGCGCCGCGCCGCGCCGCCCAGCCTGCTCGTCATGTGCGAGGGGCGGCTCACGCACCAGCGCTCGCTGCTGCGCACGTGGGTCGGCGCGTACGCCGTGCTCACGCGCGACCTCTTCCTCCACTGCTTCAACTGCGCGCCCGCCGACGAGCCGCACTCGTCGCGGCTGCGCGCCGACCAGCTGCTCTTCAGCGTGCGCTGCGCCGCCGGCAAGGGCCACGCGGTGGCGGGCGACGAGCAGCAGCACGGCTTCGAGGTGCTCACGCACCCGAGCGGCGGCGGCCTGCTCGGCAAGGTCGGACTCGGCACCGCCGGCACGCCCATGTTCTTCCGCGCCGAGTCGGCCGAGGCGCTCTTGGGATGGCTGGCCGCGCTGATGAGCAGCGCGGCTCCGCTGCCGCCGACTCCAGCAGCCGCTATTGCGGGCGAGTAGGGAGGGCTCACGGGTGAAACTTTATATCATAGATCATGCACAGTCACCAACGGCACTGTCATCTCTTTTCTAGCTCCGAGTCTATCAGGACGGCCAGCATAAAGTCTCTGTAGCTGAGCCCGCCCAGCACGACCGTTCTGCACCTGACGATGACGAAATCTTGCCATCGCCGGCGCCGGCCGACTCGCCGGTCGAGCGTCAGCAATGGAAAGTGGCCGTCGTTGAAGGCGACCGCCGCGATGGTCGTCAGTAGCCTCGCGCCCTCGTAGAAGTTCTTCACCTCGATCTCCCGGACGAGGGCAGTGCAGTCGTCCACCAGCGCCCATTCCTTGCTGACCGTGCGAAGCCGCTCCTCGCACTGCGACTCCGACAGCGGCTTACCACTGTTCTCAAACGGGTCGCACACGGCCGTGGGCTTCGTGGCAGTGGCGTCGTACCCTCGCTTCCTCTCCTCGCGGCTAACCTTCGCGTCGTCGCCGCCGCTCGCCAGGCAGCGCGCAAAAGTCGCCTGCGGCAGCTGTGGCGGCAGAAGACCGCGCGAGGCTACCAGAGGGCGGCGAGCGAGTCCAGCCGTGGCGAGCCGGAGGCGTGGAGTTAGCGTCAACGAGGCGCAGCGCATGGCGCGTAACTTCGCGCCGTTTTCGCATCACGCACGGGTCGCGTTCGATGGCGATGGTGGCCAGCCGCGGCAAGCGTGGCAGCAGCGCTTCTGGCCTCCCCAGCGGCAGCTTCGACATGCCGGGGCTGCGGGTTGGCCTGAGAGTGCGTGCAAAGTACTTGGCCACCACCGGTTATGAGTTTCAGATCCCGTGGTACTCGGCCTCCGTTGTCGCTGTCAACGAGGACGGCTCCTGCGACGTGGCCTACGACGATGGCGAGATGGAGCGAAACGTGGCCGCCCACAACGTGCAGGTGTGCAGCTCTGCGCGTGCCCGCGCCGTCTCGGGAGACTCCTTATACCGCACTGCGAGCACCTGCATGACCGCGTCCCGTGTGTCCACCAGGTGGCGACACACTCATCGTGCATCATCAAGGCGGAGCGAGGACCCCTGCCCGCAGTCAAGAAGGTCGCGGCGAGCCGGGGTGGCAGTACCGCCATCGTCACCGCTGGCTCGTCCACGAGCCAGGCCGACGGCTCGGCCACCGCCACCGCTGGCTCGGCGGTCACGAGCCACGCCAGAGGACCCGAGAAGCGAGGCGCGGGAAAGCAGACCACCAAGGCGGCCGTGGAGCCTTCGCTCAAGGAGGAACGACCCAGCAAGCTGCAGCGGGCATTGGTCCCCGTGATCGTGCCGGAGAGGCACCCCGAGGTTTTCAGCTCGTCGCGGTCGTTTTCACCGCGAGGCTCGCGCCTCCACGATGCTCCCTGGAAGCTCGCTGGAGAGCCCACTGCTCCACCGCGCCCCGGTCGGCGCGAGGTGAAGGCGGTGCAGCGCTTCCTCGCAGGAGCTGCTCCTCCGCCAGGGGAGGCGCGACGCATAGCGGAGGAGATGCCCGACCTGACACCGTCCGAGGCCGAGCGTGTCCACAAGGGCGGGTCGAGCGCCCTCCCCAGCTGGACGATGACTGGCTCCGACAACCTCCCCAGCCCGTCGTATCGCAGCGCCATGGTGGCACAGTCGGAGGGCCAACTGGTGAGCCGCTCACCGGCGGCTGATGCCCGCTTGGAAGCGGAGGCTGCAGCTGCAGAGGCCACCGAGGCGGAGGAGGCGGACATCCAGGCGCAGGTGGCCGCGGCGGCGGAAGCGGAAGCGGCGGCGGCGAGCGCCGAGGAGGAAGCCAGCGCCATGAGCGCCAGGGCGAGGGAGGCGGCAGGAGTCAAGGCCGGGCGAGCAGCATTGGAGTCTCCGGCGGTGGTGTGCAAGGAGGAGGAGCCCGAGTCACTCGACGAGGTTCGCAGCGTGCGCATCGCCAAGCGTGAGCTGCAGAAGGGGAGGGGCGACGCGACGAGGCAGAAGCAGAAGCACGCTGCGGATGCGAGCTCGCCGTCGCGGCCGCCGGTCTCGCCGCTGCCGCCGCTCAAAGAGAGCCTGCTCGGCGGCTGGAAGCAGGGCACACCGGTGTCCGAGAACCACCTGATCACTGCAGAGCAAGACCTCGTGGCGTTTCGCGGGCTCAAGGACGAGCTGCAGCAGGCCGTGCAGGGCCAGGGCCAGCAGTGCGCCGCGGTGAGCGCGCAGCTGAAGCGAGCGACGCTCGAGCTGAGACTGAAGACAGACTTCGTCCTGCAGCTCAAGCTGCTGCGCGAGAAGCAGCTCGAGGGCCAAAAGTGGAGCGAGGAGGTGGCGGCGAACCAGCAGAAGATGGATCAGCAGCGCGAGATGCTGCGCGAGTCGGAGCAGGAGCTCGATGAGTCGTCCACTGGCATGCAGGAGAACGCCAAGCAGGAGACCCAGCTGCAGACGAGCCTGATGCAACTGCAGCGCGAAGCCATCGACGTGGAGGCTGCTGAGGCCGCCGCGCTCGCCGCCGCGGAAGAGACAGCCGCGCCTTTGTGAGGGATGCGGACGCTCTGGCGTTGCGACGAGGACACGATAGGTCGCGCTCGCGAATAGCGTCGCATCGCCGATTCATGCACGGCGTTTACATTTTAGGGATTTTCGCGGGAACGTTGTTGGTATATTGGGATAGGAGTCTGGCTGTGATAAAATTACTCAAACAGCCTACCACTTCGGCATGTTCCACAACTGCGACATTTCGGGATTTGCCGGGCCACTGCTTTGTGAGCTACTCGGTGGCTTCGAGGGATTCGAGGCCTCCAGGCTCTTCTCGGCCTGCCACCTCAGCGCCGAGCTCGCCGCCTCCGACATGACCTTTTGTTGCAGGCGACGAGCCTGTAGTTTCTCGCCACTCGCCCTGTGTGCATCGGCTAGCTGCAAATGGAAGCTGGCGCCGACGTCGGTCGTCAGCGAGCAGAATGGCTCGACCTTCAGCAGCTCCTGCTTGGCGCGCTTGGGCAAGCCCGCCTGATCCCACTGCCGCGCCATCTTCCTCGCCTCCTCGATTGCCGCCAGGTTGGGCTCCTCGAGTGCGCCCGTGCCCTTGAGCCGCAGGCGCTGCAACCTCTCGTCCATCTCTTGGCGCTGCGCCTCCGAAGTCTCTGAGCGCTGGAAAGAGCTGCGCTGCAATCCTTGCGGCGGCGGTGGTGGCGCCACTTCGGCGGCGCCCAGCTCGACGAGCCGCCTCGCAGCGCCCTCTGCGAGGCCCTCAAGCTGACTGGAAGCTTCCGCTGCGGCGCTGAGGTCCACCGCGTCTCCAGAGGTTTCGGCGGCCCGTTTGAGCGGGTCGTCGACGCACAGCCGAGTCGACGGCATCCGAAGCTGCGGAGATAGCAGCAACGGAAGGTAGAGAGTGGCACGGGCTGCGACGATCATGAGCAATCCAGGCAGATGCGCAGGTCCACACTTATACGCATACTCTGCATGCGCCATGGCGGTTGATGCGCTTCGCGCGCCGCCGGGCATGGAGCTTTCGGACGCCGTACTGCAGCGTTGGGAGGCGCACGTTCGCGAGGTGACTGTGCTGTACAATGCGGCCGAATGCTCTGCGGCCGCTGCTCGGCTGCTTGCCGCGTTGCGAACAGCGCCAATGCTGGCAGCGGAGCTCTTCTCGGATGAGGAATTGCTACTGGCCGATGACACCGAGCCCGGCACGCATCCTGACGAGCCAAATCTGACGATGGCTGAGCTCATGAATGTCGAGGCCGAGGCGCCGTCTCTGGTGTACCTCGCACGTGCTCTGCGAAGCTCTCGTTGCTCAGCGCCAGAGCAGGGCGTAAAGCTGCTGCAGGCATCTCTCGCGCTGCTTCCTCGGCAAAACGCGCAGTTGCGGCTTTTGCGAAGACCGCTCCGCATGGCTCTAGCCGAGGCGAGGCGCGGAATCTGCGCCTGGCGGCAGCACGAAGCCGAGGAGCGATGGTTGGTGAAGAGCCTGAGCGAAAAGGGTGCGGCCGGCTGGCGCCAGCTGACCGCGGTGCTCACGCTGGCATTCCCCATCACACCGCCGCAATGGCTTCGGATAAGCCGAGCGACACTGCCAACAGCGGGCCATTTACCGAGCCACCCGCATGCGCGACTGACCGGTCCGCCCTCTCGCAAGCCGCTTCGAGTGGCGATTGTTACCGCCGACAATGTCCGAACGCATGTGCTCGCTCACCTGCAGCACGCAACCTATCGGCTCTTTTCGCCTCGCATGGTCCGCCTCTTTGTGGTCTCGATGCTTGCAGTGGAGCCTGCAATTGCCGCTCATATTGCGACGAGCCTTGGCCACCGTCGCGACGCGCTCATTTCCGTTGAGAATCTGAAGCCAGCCGAAGCCGCACGCAAGATCGCCACCGCCCGAATCCAGCTGCTGCTCTGGGTTTCGGAGCCTGGAGAGGGCTTGCGAACCTTGCTCGCGCAGCGACCAGCACCCGTATCGACGCACCACCTTGCAGTGCCGGCGACGACGGGCTGCGACGCTGTGCACTACTTCACGCTTGACGGTACAGCGGCATCCATGCCCTCCGCTGCACGCTCAATGAGCGAACGAGCCGTGCTCCTCCCGAATCACTACCAAGTGAACAGTCACGCCTTGGGTCTCGGTCCTGTCGGTGCCGAGCAGCTGCCCGACGCGCCACGGCGCTGGCGCTGGTCGCATGCGTCGATCGCCAACTTTGGACAGACGATTCGCCTCGACCCGACTCTACTCGCGACGCTGGGTCACGTGCTGATGCGCACACGTACGCTGCTCTGGCTCGCTGCGCCTGGTTCACTGCCACGGCTGCGAGCCGAGCTGGCTGCGCTGGGCATCCACCAAGGCCGGCGCTGCGTCATCTCGCCACGGCTGGGTTGGAATGGTTACGCAGCTCGGGCCACTGCCGCGACATTGTACGTGGACACGCTGTACTACAACAGCCACACGACCAATGTGGACATGCTGTGGGCTGGGGTGCCGTCACTCACGGCCCGGGGTGGATCCCTGAGCAGCCGCGTCGGAGCGGCGGTCGGGAGGGCCGCAGGAATGCCTGACGCAACGGTCACGTCGCTGCGGCAGTATTCAATGACCGCAACTCGTCTAGTCATCGAGCCTCATCGTAGAGACTCGGTTTCTATCTATCAATAATCAACCGCGGCTAAAGCCGGGAGTAAGCTTGCATGCGTGCACACTGCAGAGTCGAAACTTCTGGCCATCGCGCGATTGGCCGATCGCGTTCGTTCGATCGTGTGTCAGCTTGGGTTGCCAGCATCGCGTGCCAGTTCGACACGACGTGATGAAGCGATGCATCTGGGTCGCCGTCACGGTCAAGTTCCTTTCCGTGCAATGCAACCCGTTCCCACCACCGCCCATTCCTGTGCCGTCTCCGCCGATTCCGCCGGACTTCACGTTGACCGATTCGCTGACGAGACCACCCACGACAGATCATCCTGCGGAGCCCGTGCTGGCTGGTGATGATCTCGCCCAGAGCAGCAACACGTCGTCACAGGGTGGCACCGGTGGTTCGCACCACAGTGTGGACATTGTCTCCACGGCGAACGCGGATCAATGGGCAGGATGGCGAAAGCTCTTTCAGCGAGCCTTGCCATTCCTTCTGATAGGCACGGCGTTGTGCTGCAGCTGCATGGCCTGCTGCGGCTGCTACATCGCCTTTAAGCGTTTGTCGCAACCATCGTTCCCATCCTACGGACCAGGCCAGCCAGCTCCCTACTGGGGACAACCCCCTCCTCCAGCATGGACGCATCCGCCAGCCCAACGGCAACGCTCGTGGTCGAGCCGACACGACTGGCGAGACCGTGAGTGTCGGTTGTAAGCCTGTGGGAGTAACGTGAGTCTTGATACGAACAGACACTAGCCCCCGCGCCATCTCCCTCCGCACGAGCATCGCCCCCCCTCAAAGACGTGCAGATGGCCTGGGTCCTTGCAGGTGATCGCGCGATCAAACGCAAGCGACGCGACGCGAAAGGCCTCGTGGCAGTCGACGCACATCCGATGCGTGCTGCGGAGCGACGGCGCAGGGTAGTCGAGGGCGAGCTGCGCGGCGAGCGCCTTCTTCTCGCAGTGCTGCGCGAGGAGCTGCTGCTGCCACTGCTGGCTGCGGCCGCGCGCGACGTGGCTCGGCAGCGCCGAGAGCATCGGCGTGTACCTGCGCGTGCGGCGCAGCTGCCACACGAGCGAGCGCGCCTCGCGTGCCGCGTCGACCGCGCCGACGACGCCGCCGCCGGGCTGCCGCGTCAGGAAGACGTCGGAGGCGGACGACGCGTTGAAGCCGTTTTCGCACGCGACGTGCGCACCCTCGAGCACGAAGAAGGCGAGCGGCGTCGACGAGGCCCGCGCAGCAGCGGCCGACAGCTCCTCGTCGTCGTCATCCGCCGCCGCTGCCGCCGCCGCCGCGCGCCGCGAGGCCGGGTGCACCACGCTGCGGATGTGCTTCTGCACGCGCCGCGACAGGTCGTCGTCGCCCGCGACCGCCGCCGCCTCGCGCAGCGCCGCATACGCCGAGCCGTCGAGCGCGCCGCCCTGCAGTCTCTCCGCCTCGAGGAGCAGCAGCAGCGCGCTCCGCAGCTGGCCGCCGCGCGCGCACGTGCGCACCGCCGCCGTGTACGCCGGGCCGAGCCGCCCCGTCGCCGCCTCGGCCGCGTACGCCGCGCGCAGCTCACGCGCCGCCGCGCCCACCTTGGCCGCGTCGCCCGCCCAGCGCCCTGGCGCCTGCCGCAGCGCCGCCTCGATCGAAGCCATCGCGTCGGCACCCTCGCTGCTGCTGGCATCGGCGCCCGCACCACCGTCGGCGCCGCCGCCCTGCCAGAGCAGCTCTCGCGCGGCGCGCCACTCGCCCGCCGCCTCGCACGCCGCCACCACCGTGCAGAGCGCCACCGCGTCGGGCGGCGGCGAGGCCCCCGCCGCCACCGCACGCCGCCTCGGCTTGCCGCGCGCGCCGGCGGGCGGGCGCGCGGCGGCGCGGAGGCTGTGGCTGAGGAAGGCGGCCGCGTGCTGCCACCGCGCGGCGCGCGCGAGCGCGTCGAGCACCGCGTTGTGCGTGATCGCGTCGGCGCTGAGGCCCTCGGCCGGCATCGCGTCGAGCAGCTCGAGCGCCGCCTCCCACTGGCCGGCGCGCGCCGCCGCGCTGATGGCCGAGTTGTAGGTGACGACGGTGGCGCTGCGCGCCGGCATCCGCCGCAGCAGCGTCAGCGCCGCCTCCCACTGCGCCGCGCGGCCGCACGCGCTGATGGCGCTGTTGTACGCGACGGCGCTCGGCTCGACGCCGCGCACGCCCATCTTGAGCAGCAACTTGATCGCCTGCTCCCACGCGCCGCCGCGGTCGCACGCCGCGATGGCCGCCGCGTAGTGGCGCGCGTCGGGCGGCGCGCCCGCCTCGCCCATCTCGTCGAGCAGCCGGCACGCGAGCACCCACTGCCCGCCCGTCTGGCACGCCGCGATCGCCGAGTGGTACGTGACGGCGTTGGGCTGCACGCCCGCCTCGCGCATCCGCTCGAGCACCGCGAGCGCCTGCTCCCAGCGGCCGCTGTTGCGCAGCGCCGCCATCGCCGCCGAGTACGTCACCACGTCGGGGCGCACCCCCGCGCGCGGCGCCTCCTCGAGCAGCGCGAGCGCCTCGAGCCACTGCTTCGCGCGCCCGCACGCCGCGATCGCCGCGTTGAACGAGTACGCGTCTGGCGAGGGGCCCTCCCGCTCCATCGCCGCCAGCAGCTGGAGCGCGCGCCGCCACTCGCCGCTCGCGCCGCAGACGCTGACGGCGGCGTTGTGGCAGTAGCGCGACTGCGGCAGGCCCTGCATGCGCATCGCTCGCAGCAGCGCCAGCGCCCGGCGCCAGCCGTCGGGTGCCTTGGCCTGAGCGGAGATGGCCGAGCTGAACGAGAAGGAGTCAAGCGGCAGGTCGGCGGCCGACATCTCGCGCAGCAGCGAGAGCGCCTGCTTCCACTGGCCGCCCTTGCCACAGGCGTCGATGGCCGCATTGTAGTGCACGGCGTTCGCACGCTCCTCCAGGCTGCGCAGCACGGCCAGCGCCGCCCGCCAATCTCGCTTGCGGCCATGGCTGGCGATCTGCTGCGCCGCGCCGCGCTCCGCCGCCGTTGGCCTGCGCCCGCCCGGTCGAGGCGGCGAGAGGGCCGACGCGGAGGCCAACGCGCACAGCATGGTTTCGTACAGCGGCGCGCGCGGCAGAGTATGTTAGTAAGCTCAAACGTTTGCCGTATGCAAGATTGCATAAAAAAAGGTTAGCGGTCGTCGGCTACCTCGGAGCTGCGAGATATGTCGTCGCTCCTGTGCTCGACGCTGGGCCTGCAGGCGCCGACACCGGCGCAGCAGTACCTCGCGCGCGTGCTCGCCAACGACCGTGCCGGCGAGGCCGCACGGGCGGCGCGCAAGCTCTACGTGGGAGGCGAGGTCCTCGGCCGGGTGCTGCCGAAGCCGGCAGAGCAGTTTGCACGCTTTCCAGACGTCTTTGAGGTGTCTGATGAGGCTATTGTGGTCCGTGACGACCCGACATGGGCACAGGACGACACAGTTGCAGCTCGGTCAGAAGCGGTTGCCTCTGTGCTCGAGGACCTCCGCAGCGAGGGCATCGTGCCTGAGCTCGCTGGATGGCGCGACGAGTCGTTTGCGGTCCGCACCTCGTTCTACGGCCCTCCGAGCTTGCTCATTGAACGTGCTGCCGCGCCGCTCTTTGGCGCAACCGCGTACGGCGTCTTTCTCAACGGCTTTGTGGGCGACAGCGCTGCCACCGCGACGCATCTTTGGCTCGGCCGCCGAGCGGACGACAAGCCCACATGGCCAGGCCTGCTCGACTGCCTGGCCGCGGGTGGACTGGCTGCCGGCCAGCTTCCACTGGCGGCGATGCGGCAGGAGTGTGCCGAGGAGGCGGGCATCGACGCTGCGCTCGTGGCGCGTGCCAGGCCCGTGGGCGGGGTGTCGTACACGGGCTTCAGCGAGGGCTGGGGGCTGAAACGCGACGTGCTCTTCAACTTTGACCTTCAGCTGCCCGAGGACTTTGCGCCGGTGGCCGCTGACGGTGAGATGTCGGGCTTCCGCTGCACGCCGATCGACGAGGTGTGCGAGATGGTCGCTTCGTCGGAGAAGCTCTTCAAGCCCAACGTCGGCGTCGTCATCATCGACTTCCTCATGCGCAATGGCTTTGTAAGCCCCGACGACCCAGGCTACCTGCAGCTGCTGGGCGCGCTGCGCGGCGCGGAGTGCAGTTGATAGAGAGAGAGAGAGGAGATCGTGTCGCGAGATTTTTGTCACGTGAGATTATTACTCGAATTATTATGTAGGCTCACGGCGGTCCGAGTCTGCCTCCGCTTGCAGCTTTGCTAGTGCGGCAAGCTGCCTCTGCCTGAAATCCGACTTATGCACGGCGGCACTCGGGCTGGGCGCTCCGACCCATACGAACTCGAGCCGCGCAGCAAATTTCTGGCGCAGGTAGCTGTTGACGAGCTCGGTGAGGAAGCCTCGTCGTCGCTCCAGTCTGCCACGGAGGTGCTCTTGGCCACCGTGCGGCGCGTCGTCCATTGGCTCGACGAACACCTGAGCCACCTTCAGGTTGTCGCTGACCTCCGCCCCACGCACGGCGATGCGTGGGCCGTGCCATGCCGGCGTGTGGCCAGAAGAGAGCGCCTCCGACAGCACGCGCTCGATGATGGCTGCGCTCTTGTCCGGCCGATGGCTGCTGCCCGCTTGCTGGTCCGCTGCGAGCGCCCGCCGAAATAGCCGGCTGAGCAGCCCGACGGGATGGCGCTGCAGCGCCACGAGGCGAGCGCCGAGCATTAGGTAGGTAGGGATGGTCGGCTGCACGAGAGAGACAAAACCAGCCTGGGAGCCAGAAGCACACACGCGAGAACGCGGCTCGTTGGTGGCGCATACCTGTGCATGGAGCTCTCGGCTGAGCAATTTGAGGCCAACGCGGCCCACTTCGTGGCCCGCACTGCCGCGCACAGCCCATCCTGGGCCTGGGTGGCACCGACTCCGGACGGCAGCCCTCTGCCGCCGCCCACTGGCTTCCTACGCAGCGCCTCGATCACCGTGCCGCTGCTGCTCTCGCCGCACCAAGACTCCTTGGCATCTGAAGACGCGCTCGTCGACGATCGGGCAGATCGTGTGGACGACGACTGTGCGTCGATGCGCCCGTCAATCTCCCACCGGCTCGAGCTGCACATCGTGCACAGCGACACCTACCGCGTGCCCGTCCTCCTGCTGCAGGGCTACGGTGAGGACGGCGATCCGTGGGCCCCTGAGGCCGTGCGTGCTCACCTCGGCCGCTGCGGGAGCGTGGGTCACGAGGTTGTGCCGCTCGACATGGTCTCGCAGATGGAGCACCCGGTGCTGCGCGTGCCGTACTGCTGCATCCACCCGTGCCGCACGGCCGACCTGATGTCGGTCCTCGCGGGTGACGGCGTCTTCGGGAAGAGCGGGAAGCTCGACTATCTCAGCGCGTGGTGGAGCGTGCTGGCACCCGCTGTCGGTGTGCGCAGCGCCTCTGCTCTATTCGAGGCAGCAGGCTCGCCAAACGACGCTCCC
>Ga0115006_10001590_pt1 | contig 14310 bp, 15 predicted proteins | sample ArcOceMetagenome_3_FD_88943 | JGI IMG/M metagenome (GOLD analysis project Ga0115006, IMG submission 88943) | Marine eukaryotic phytoplankton communities from Arctic Ocean - Arctic Ocean- Svalbard ARC20M Metagenome | ecosystem: Environmental > Aquatic > Marine > Oceanic | place: Arctic Ocean...
CGCAGGTTTAACACAAGATGCGATAAGGTCAAACCGAGATGTCGTAAAAGGTCGTTTGATCGCCATATCAGGGGGTTAGGCTGATTGCTTTGGCGTTGATATTCTTGTTGATAAGAACTTTGTGCGGTCCGTGATACCTTGGGTATGAAAGTGACATTTATGGGGCATTTATTCCATTGTGATTTTTTGTGCATTTTGCAAATACGTGTTCATAGGGCAAGGCTGAGTGGCTTGCACAGGTGGTTGCAAGGCAATAACAGGTTAGAAAAGCCGCTGGTCAATCTATCATTTCAGGGTGTTTTTTGTGATAAATGCGCGGTTTTTACAAATTTGACGATTGGTTGCGCTGTTGAGCACGGTTCATGAGAGTAAGGTATCGTGTCGGCAGCGGGGGCTCGTTGGTGTTGTCGGTCTAATTTTAATCTAACCTAAGTTGCCGGTCGTGATGGCTATCAAGCACAGTCTGATAGGTTTGAAGCTATCAATTGGCGGAAAGCACACGCCAAAAGCGGTTTCGCCACAGACTTGTGGAGCTGAACTGCCGGATGAACGGGCTTTGTTGCGGCATTGAAAATTTGGTTTGTGGTGTGGCGTGCGTCTGCCAAATGCTGCAATAAAAGCAATGGTTGGCATATCGTGTCGATTTGCTATGATAGAGCGCTGCGAGAAGATTCGAAGGAACCCTATCATGCGATTGATCTTACTTGTTGGTTTGTTGTTGTCTTCTGTGACTATGGCCTCCGCTTGCGAGCGTTTATGCAGTAAAGACTTTTGGACCTTAGCCACCGTTGAAGACGTGAACACCGAATTGGCGGCTCAGGCTCATATCGATTCGCAAAAGGACGTATACGGCAATGGCGTGATGCACTGGGCAGCAGCCTATGGTCGGCCAGAGCACATAGAAGGCTTGATGAACGCCGGTGCCGAGGCTGATACGCCAAACCGATTCTTTGGCGAGACACCAATATTCTGGGCCTTAAAGGCTGGCAATGTCGAGGCGTTGTCCAGCTTGGTCTCTGCAGGGGTGAATGTGAACGTCACAGATGCTGTGGGTGTGCCTTTGCTGCATGTGTCGGCAGCACATGGGCGCTATAAAGAGGTGATGATTTTACTCGAGGCGGGGGCAGATGGCCGGGTTCGGACAGAAGACGGCAGGGTTGCGTTTGATGTTGCCAAGCACAATCCCTGGATTAAAGGAACGCCTGCCTATTGGGCGTTGAATGCCGCGCAATTCAACTAGAGATCTGCCATCGGTTGACGCCGCCTATTCTCTGTCAGGCAATTGCAATCTTAACCAATCGTTAAGATTAGCTGACGCTGTCATCAAGCTGGCGATAGGATGCCCGGACATAGTTACGGAGGGTGAATGATCATGAAAGTATTAATTAGAGCGCTGTTTTGTTGCGGCCTGCTGTTTGCCGGACCGCTGGTTCTGGCTGAGGCCGGGCAGCTTGGCAAAACACTAACCGAAAAAGAGCCGACTGAAAAAGCATACGCTGTGCTGTCTGCGCTGGCTCTGTCAGATATTATTGAAGTGATGCGCCAAGAGGGGCTGGCCCAAGCAAAAGATGTGACGCGCGGGTTTTTGCCACCCACTGCAGCGGCGGCGTGGCAGCGTGATCTGGACGCCATCTATGATGCCAACTGGATGAAGGCCAAAGTCGCGGCGCATTTTATCCGCGAATTGGGTGACGCGGACATGTCAACTGTACTGGCATTTTTGACGAGCCCCAACGGCAAACGTCTTGTGGCTCTTGAGGTGTCGGCGCGGCAAGCAATGAGCGAGGCCAGTATAGAAGATGCGGCCCGGTCGCTATACCGTGACGGTGGTGATGCGCCCGATGCGCGACGGGATTTGGTGGCGGCCTTTATCCGCAGCAATGATATGGTCGCGGCGAACGTCGAAGGCGCTTTGCACGCCAGTTTTTCATATTATCGGGGCCTGCGTGAAAGTGGTGCACTAGAGATGTCGGACCGGGAGATTATTGACGAGGTCTGGGCCACCGAAGCAGAGACACGTGCTGATACCAGTGAATGGCTAAATGCTTTTCTTTTGATGGCCTATGCGCCTCTGGATGATGCGGTGCTTGCCGAATATTCGGCCCTGTCTGAAACCGGGGCAGGCCAGCGAATGAACAAAGCGTTGTTCGCCAGCTTTGACCAAATGTTTGCTGAGATCTTTTATGCTCTGGGGTTGACGACTGGCCAAGCTTTGCAGGCCCAGCACCTTTAGCGGTGGAAAGACCCTTGACAGGACGTATGGGGCGCTTATGAAGCATGTTCCACATGGAGGCCGCCTTGGTCGGTCTCCTCAAAGAAATTACGCAGGAATCTGCGCGCTGTCCGTGGTGGCCTTGGCCGAAACACCCGTAACGGGGACCAAAAGACGCGATACTGATGAAGGAAATGACGATGTTTGCGGTCCTAAAGACTGGTGGCAAGCAGTACAAAGTTCAATCCGGCGATATGCTCCGGGTCGAAAAATTGGCTGCTGATGCTGGTGAAACAATCCAGTTCAACGAAATTTTAATGCTTGGTGGTGATGCACCGGTGATTGGTGCGCCCTTTGTGGCAGATGCCGCAGTGCAGGCCGAAGTGATTGATCAAGTCAAAGGCGACAAGGTTATCAACTTTGTTAAACGCCGCCGTAAGCACAGCTCGCAGCGCACAAAAGGCCACCGTCAGAAACTGACATTGGTGCGTGTGACCGAAATTCTGAACAGCGGCGCGGATAAGTCCTGCGTGAAAGCTGCGATGGGCGCCGGTTCTGTCAGCGCGACAGCCGTCGCGGCGGTTACGGACCCAGCACCAAAGGCACAAGCACCAAAAGCACAAGCAGCAAAAACAACTCCGGCCAAAGCCACAGAAGCCAAACCAGCGGCTGCAAAAGCCGATAATGCGGCTGCAGGCGGTGATTTGAAAAAGCTGGCGGGTGTCGGCCCTGCGCTTGAGAAAAAGCTGATCGCCGCAGGTGTGACGTCTTTGACACAAGTCGCGGCTTGGACCGAGGCTGACGTAAGTAAAATTGACGAGGAATTGTCATTTAAGGGCCGGATCGATCGCGAAGGCTGGATCGCTCAGGCCAAAGATCTGACAGCGTAGTAAGGAGCAACACCCATGGCACATAAAAAAGCAGGCGGTTCATCCCGCAACGGGCGCGACTCAGCCGGGCGGCGCCTCGGCATGAAACTTTTCGGTGGTCAGCATGCCATTCCGGGCAATATCATCTGTCGCCAACGTGGCAATAAATGGTGGCCGGGCGAAGGCGTCGGCGAAGGCAAGGATCATACAATTTTTGCAACTGTCGAAGGTAATGTGAAGTTTCGGAAAGGCTTTAAAGGCCGGACGTTTATTTCAGTTATTCCTATGGCTGAGGCCGCAGAGTAACCCGATCTTTACGATGTGAGAATTAAAGGGGATTGGCGCTGGCGTCGGTCCCTTTTTTACTTTGTATGGTTCGTGCGCGGATGTACCGGGGGTGGCGCGGACAGTTGGAAAGGGCAATGTTGTGCATATTAATGGCAGAGCCGTGGTGAAACTGTCTGCGAATACACACCACACCAAAGACTTCAACATATTGTTCAAGGCAAGGCAGCCGCCTGTGAGTTACCAACGCATTACATCGCCCACAGTCGTCAGCGTTACGCCAAAAGGGACTGGGTGATGGATGTTTGGGTGCTTAGCTTTTTGGTATTTGCGGTCTCTCAGGTCGGCACCCCCGGTCCCGCGAATATGGCGTTGCTGGCCACCGGTGCGCGGTATGGGTTTCGCGCGGCATTGCCGTTTGTTGCTGGTGTCGCCTTTGGCAAGCAGTTGATTATCTGGCCGATTGGGTTTGGGCTTATGGGCTTGGCTGAAACTGCCCCTTGGTTGTTTATTGGTTTAAAGTATGTTTCTGCGGGCTATATTTTTTGGTTGGCTTGGCGTGTTGCCAATATGCGACTTGACCCCGGTGCGGCTGCGGCGCGAGCTCCTGGATTTTTTGCCGGACTTGCAGTGCATCCTTTAAATCCCAAGGCTTGGGCGATGATCGTGACCGGCTTCACCAGTTTTGTGGCCCCTGAGACCTCGGCACTGACGGCCACGGCAACAATTGCCCTTTGTTTGTTTGTGACCCAGGCGGTCTGCCACCCGATCTGGACTTACTTTGGCGACCGCATTGCCCGGCATGTGTCGGGCACACCCTATGAAAGATACTTGATGTGGACTCTGGCAGGGTTCACAGTTCTGTTTGTTTTAATAGCTATTTTTGAGGGAGAGCTTTGATGTCAAAAGATTTGTTTCCCGATCAACCAATGATCAATGCGCAGAGATTTGATCTGCGTCCTTTACGCGTCTCGGATACGGGCCAGATTGCCCTGCACAGCGCTGATTTACGGATCGCGCGTATGGCGTCTCGGATTGCCCATCCGTTGCCGCCCGGGGCGACTGCGGCGTTTATAGAGCGGGCCATGGGCAAGACGCGAGACGAGGATATCTGGGCGATTGACGGCAGTAAATCTGCGCGCCCTGATCTGATGGGGGTTATCAGCCTGAAACGTCTTGACCGTGATCAGTCCGAGTTGAGCTATTGGATTGCCGTGGCGTTCTGGAACACTGGCCTTGCCTCTGAGGCAGTTCAGGCCTTGGTTGATGCCAATCCGATGACGAATACGACGATTTTTGCAGCGGTGTTTCAAGACAATCTCGCCGCGGCACGGGTGTTAAGCAAATCCGGCTTTAGCTATCTTGGCGATGCTGAAACCTTTAGCGCGGCGCGGGGCGAAAATGTGCCAACCCGGACCTATACCATCAAGTTGATCCCATGAGCGGGGTCGCAACGGTCGCTGCACTTACGACCAAGCGGCTGCAACTGCGGCCGCCTGTGGCCTCAGATGCAACCGCTATCACGGCCATTTTGAATGATTTTGAAATCAGCAAGTGGTTATCGGTGGTGCCGTTCCCCTACTCGCGGGCTGATGGGTTAGAGTTTATTGCCGATGTTCGGGAAAAAGGGTCTGCCATCTGGGCGATTTTGAACGCCGACCGGTTGGTTGGGATGGTTGGGCGTGATCCACAGCTGGGGTTCTGGCTTGATCCGAGATGTTGGGGGCAGGGGCTGATGCGCGAGGCGGCGCTGGCGGTATTGGCAGCATATTTTATGCACCCCAATGCTGCGCCGGTGCCAACATCTTACATGATTGGCAACACCCGCTCTGCGGCGCTGTTGCACCGCTTGGGGTTTTCGCGCCTTGGCAGGGTTGTTGCGCTCAAAAGCCACGCGCGAAAGACTTTGGTGGACGGACGCCAGATGGTGTTAACCCCCGAACAGTGGCATGCAGTTAACCCGATCGAGATCGCCACGCCCAGAATGCGTTTGCGTCCCTTGCGCCCTGCGGATGCCACCGATTTGGCGCGCATTGCTGGCAACGACCGCGTGGCGCCAATGCTGGCCTCGGTCGCCTCGCCTTGGCCCGAGGCAGATGTGTTGCGCTGGATAGAACAGCGGCGGTGGCGGGGACGTGTGGGTTTTTCCTTTGGCGTCTATGTGCCGGATGGGACCTTGATCGGCTCGGTTGCGTTGGGGGGATCCCCTGTCAGCACAGCGTATTTTCTGGCGCAGTCCCATTGGGGCCGGGGCTTAATGACTGAGGCGATGATGGCGTTCTTGCCGTGGGCCTTTGCGCGGTTCGGTTTGACCGAGCTGACGGCGGATCACTTTAACGACAATCCATCATCGGGCCGGGTTTTACGTAAGTTGGGCTTTGTCAAAACCGGGTCGGCACTGCGGGGATCGGCCGCGCGTACGGCCAAGGCGCCCACCAGTTCATACCAACTGCGGCGTGCAGATCTTGTGGCACCGGCCAGCCGCGCCTAAGCTGGGGCTCGGAGTTGGTTGTCTAAAATGGTCCCGATCCCCGGGGTCAGAATATGCGATTGGCCTGATTGCAGCCTTGCCGGGGCAGCTTGTGCTGACGTGCTGGCGACAATGACGTAACGTAGTCTGCGGTTTTGGGGTTTTGGCCCCACCGGTTTTTTGCGTTTGACTCTTGTAATCACGAAGCTTGTTTGGCACAGGATTGCATCAGAATATTTGAGTTTTCTGAGGAGAAAATTATGACGACCAAACAGCTTTACGATCTGGGTGATATACCGCCACTGGGTGAAGTGCCGGAAAAAATGCATGCTTTTGTGGTCCGTCAGGATCGCTTTGGCGAGCCAACGAAATCTTGGCAGCGCGAAGTGATCGATACCCCCAAAATAGGCCCGAAAGATGTTTTGGTCTATGTTATGGCCACCGGGATCAATTATAATAACGTCTGGGCCGGCTTGGGTTTTCCTGTAGATGTGATCAAAGACCGCCAGAAAAAGGGCGAACCGGAAGATTTTCACGCAGGTGGATCAGACGCATCGGGCATTGTCTGGGCAGTTGGCGAAGACGTTGACGATGTGAAAATTGGCGAAGAAGTGGTTGTCCACTCTGGCTGGTGGGAGCCTGAGGACCCTTGGGTGCTGTCTGGCAAAGATCCGATGTTGGCAACGTCGGTGCGGATCTGGGGCTACCAGACCAATTATGGCTCATATTGCCAATTTGCCCGCGCGCAATCGCATCAGATCAAGAAAAAGCCTGCCCATCTGACATGGGAAGAGGCCGGATGTTATATGCTGTGTGCCTCGACGGCCTATCGGCAGTTGATGGGCTGGGCGCCGCATACGGTTGAAAAAGGTGATGTTGTTCTGGTTTGGGGTGCCGCTGGCGGTTTGGGCGCTTTGGCACTGCAGATTGTTTCGGCCTTGGGCGGAAAAGCGGTTGCCGTAATCTCGGATGAAGACAAACGCCAGTTCTGCCTTGATAAGGGCGCAGTTGGCGTGATCAACCGCAAGGATTTTGACCATTGGGGTCCGATGCCTGATACTGCCTCGCCAGAGTATAAAGCTTGGATGGGTGGCGTGCGCAGCTTTGGCAAAGCCATCTGGGAGGCTGTCGGCGAGCGCAAAAATCCGAAGATTGTGTTCGAGCATCCCGGTGAATCCACTTTGCCAACCTCGGGTTTTGTTTGTGAAACCGGTGGTATGGTGGTCATTTGTGCCGGGACCACCGGCTACAACATTACCATGGATCTGCGCTATCACTGGATGATGCAAAAACGTCTGCAGGGTTCGCATCTGGCAAATGATGTGCAGGCCGAAGCCGTTAACGAGCTGGTGCTTGCGGGCAAGGTTGATCCCTGCCTGTCGGGGACCTTTAGCTTTGACGAGATCGGTCACGCGCATCAATTGATGCATGACAACAAACACCCCTATGGCAACATGGCGTGTTTGGTCAACGCCACCGAAAAAGGCAAAGGCGCGTCTTAAGCGCCGCCAACCAAGATACACGATCTGAGGCGGCCCCCTTATGCGGGGCCGCTTTTTTTATGACGGGTGTGCTTAGGTTTGGCTCAGTTGCCAGTTGTTGGGGTCAAGATCAAGACAGGCCTCGACGGCTGCGGATGCGATGACTGACACGGTGCCACTTTCTGGATCAGTGATATTTTGTCCACCTTGCACCACGGTAACCACGGCCTTGCCACGGGGCAATTCGGCGGCCACTAAAGCGGCATCCACCCGATCGGGGTGCTGCACACCGATGGTGACGTTGACCTGCATGTCGCCATGCGCAAGATCAAGTGTGCGAAACAGCGTCAGTGAACTGTGATGCAACGCATCGTGGACCGCGCGGCAGGCGGCTTTGGTGTAATCCTCGCCATACAGGTCATTGCCAGCGCCAAGTTCGAGAATAAGACGTGTCATGCTGGGTCTCCTGCGGCAGCGAGCGTGGTTGTTTTACGCTCCATGTCAAATGATACCAACACGGCGGCATGGGCGATGATTGTTTTATTCGAGGCTCCTGCCGTTCTGTTTTGGGTGGGTTTGGCGATGTCCAACCCGCCATGGGTGACTGTGACCGCTCCGGTTCCATAGGGTAAGACAGCTTTCACGGCAGCGGTATCTACCTGATCTGGGTGTTGCACAGCGATTTCCACGTCGACAATCATCGCCTCTTTGGGAAAACTGAACGCTTCGGCCATACTGAGCGAATTATGCCACAGGGCATCTTTCAGCGCCCGAACCGCAGCTTGGGTATAATCGCCCCGGCGCAGTGAACTGCCCATCCCCAATTCCATAGCCACTCTGGTTTTTGCCATCTTTGTTTTCCTTTTCGTACCGATTGCTTGACTGTTTTGATCGGCACCGGCCTTTAAATCGGTTGCTGGCGCCGCTGCTATCTCGAATACAAAGCCGTGGCAATGCCCGCTGCTGGCAACCGAGAGCCCATGAGCCCTGTGAACCCTGTGAGATATTGCCAGCTTACAGCTACAAGACGCTGCTTTTCGGGCGGGTCGATAGTGCGCGACTAATTTTAAACCTTACACTTTAAGCTGGTTTAACATCGGTGAAGTGCTATCGTTTTATTCTTGGTTGCGAAAAAGGTGCCGGGCAATTATGCAAAAACAATCAGCGATCTACCTCATTTTACTGGGCGGCACTTGCATGAGCTTTATCGGGCTGTGCATGCGCCTGATTGAGGCGGCCGATGGGTTCCAGATATTATTTTATCGCTCGATCAGTCTGAGCCTGATTGTTGGCCTAATCTGTTGCTTGCGGCGTTGGACAGGGCCGGTGACCTTTGTCAAAAGCCTTGACCGGACGGATATGGTGATGGGGGCAGCTCTGGCGATTGCCTTTGCGACGTATGTCTTTGCCATGATCCACACTTCGGTGGCATCCACCTTGTTTATCCTGACCTCAACGCCGTTTATGGCAGCGGTTCTCGGCTGGGTATGGATTGGTGAAAAGCCCCATCCAATGACTTGGGTGGTGATGGTCGCCGCCAGTATCGGGGTTGCGATTATGATAAGTGAAGGTGTTGCTTTGGATCGTAATTTTGGCAATATTATGGCGCTTATCTCGGCGCTGAGTTTTTCGGTTATGTTAGTTCTGGCGCGGCGCAGCGGCAAAACTGACGTGTTGGGCGGCACTTTTGCGGGGGGTGTCTTTGCCGTTGTGATTGGGTTGGTGATGTCGATGGTGTTCGGCACTGGCCTGAGCGTGAGCGGGTTTGATATGGGTATATGCCTGTTTATGGGCGCGTTCAGTATCGGGATTGGTATTGCATTTGTGACCTGGGGGGCCAGCTATGTGCCCGCGGCCGAGGTTAGTATTCTGGTGCTGATCGAAAGCGTGTTGGGACCACTTTGGCCGTGGATTGTGCTTGGCGAGACCTTAACCAAGCATGAGATCATCGGTGGTATGATAGTTTTGGGATCGGTGGTGGCGTTTGCGCTTGTTAGTCGCAGGGATGCCAGAAACGCACAAACAGCAACGGTTTTATAAAGAAAAGACGTCGATAAAGGGTGATTACAGAGTATCATATCTAGCTATATTTAATATTGAAACAATGATCTAAAATGCTGTGCCAATCTTTAATGTCCGAGCGGTTTTGCGAGCCGCTCGGACTGGTACGTGTGCTTGGTTAGGCTGCCGCGACTTGTTTGACCTTTTCGATTAGAACCTCTGCTTGCCGAATTGAGGCGTAATCGATCAACCGGCCATCCAGCGAGACAGCGCCTTTGCCGGCCATCTCAGCATCGGCCATGGCCTTCAAAATGCGCTCTGCGCGGTCCACCTCGCTATCCGATGGGCTCATCACTTCATTGGCCAGCGCCGCTTGGCTGGGGTGGATGGCCCATTTGCCTTCACAGCCCAAAACCGCAGCCCGTTTTGCAGCAGCACGATAGCCGTCGGGATCAGAGAAATCGCCAAACGGGCCGTCGATCGGGCGCAACCCATTGGCTCGGGCGGCCACCACCATGCGCGCCAGTGCGTAATGCCACATGTCGCCCCAGTGGACATCGCGGCTTCCATCTTTTGCGGGATCGGTCAGGACCGAATAATCCTCGTTTACGCCACCGATAATTGTGGTGCGCGCACGGGTCGAGGCGGCATAGTCTGCAACACCGAAATGCAGGCTTTCATTGCGGGGTGACGCGGCCGCGATCTCAGAGACGTTTTGCATACCCAGAGCCGTCTCAATTATATGTTCAAAACCGATGCGTTTTTTATAGCCTTTTGCCGCCTCGATTTGGGTCACCATCATATCGACGGCGTAGACATCTGCAGCGGTGCCGACTTTGGGGATCATGATCAGATCTAGCCGTTCCCCGGCCTGTTCAACGATGTCGACCACATCGCGATACATATAATGTGTATCCAATCCGTTGATTCGAACCGACATGGATTTCTTGCCCCAATCAATCTCGTTGAGGGCTTTTATGATGTTTTTTCGGGCCTGTTCTTTCTCATCGGGTGCAACCGCATCTTCGAGATCTAGAAAGATCACGTCGACATCTAATTTAGCCGCTTTTTCAAACATTTGCGGTTGACTGCCGGGGATTGCTAATTCGCTGCGGTTTAGCCGGCCTGGGGCCTGTTCAATAGGGTGAAAACTCATTTTAAACGCTCCTAATATTGTTCTAATAATTTAGGGGAGCATACAAGTGCGGGAAAATTCATCCTGTCAAGATGCTTTAAGTCACACCAATACGACTGGTGTAAAATTTAAAAATTGGGAATTCTTAGGTCCCGTTGGATAAGCGCGACGAATAGTAAAACGCAATCGCTTGAGCGCGGTTGCGCACGGACAGTTTATCGAACAAGTTTGATAGGTGGAATTTGACTGTGTTGATTGAGATGTCAAACTCTGCAGAGAGTTCACGATTTGTCATCCCCTTGGATAGTGCCTCCAGGATCATGCGTTCGCGACGCGATAATTGTTGGATCGGGTCGTTTTGCAGGTCGCGAATGTCGAGGAATGGAAAGACCATTTTTCCGGCAGCAACCTGAATGCACGTCGATAATAAAACCTCGATGTCACCAGAGCGTGGCGCAAAACCCGCAGCGCCAGCTGTCATTGCCAGTCGGGGCAACTCGGGGGTGTCATCGCCATAGATGACAAGGCGCGGGGCGTTTTCTTGGTCACGCAAAACCTCGATGAGCTTGGCTCCGCCCAAAACCGGGAGTTGCCAGCCAATGACCCCAATCTCAACTGGGACCCGCATCACCATCCCCAAAAAACCCTCTGCGGTGGCAGAAGTCGCCACCAGAGAAAAGCGTGGGTCGCGATCAAAAATATCAGACATGCCAGATAGGATTAGTGGATTGTTGTCTGCTAGCATGATGTTAATTGGTTTTACGTCTTGATTTATCATTTGAATTTCAGTCCAATTTACAGACACCTACACTAATGGGTAGATAGAAACGCGGTATACTACGGCATACTTACCTTTATGGGTGGTTAAATACCTACCTAATTAGCTACCCATAAGCAGTAGTAACCGATATTGTGCAACTTGTCGATTTATCATTCAGTCAAACCATTGCAGATTTGTAAGATGGCAAATGTGCACGGACGTCGACTGTCACGCTGTGAGGAGGAATGATCAATGGCTGGACCAAAAAGTTTATTTGTACCGGGGCCCACAAACGTCCCAGAAATTGTGCGCAAAGCCATCGATATCCCGATGGAGGACCATCGCGCACCCGATCTGCCTGCCTTCACCTTGCCGCTGTTTGCGGATTTAAAGAAGGTGTTCAAAACAGACAGCGGCCAAGTTTTTCTATTTCCCGCTTCGGGGACCGGCGGCTGGGAGGCGGCGATTACCAACACGCTTAACCCCGGTGATAAAGTGCTGGCGTCACGATTTGGCCAGTTCTCACATCTTTGGATTGATCTGTGCCAACGGCTGGGGCTTGAGGTGCAGGTGGTAGACTGTGATTGGGGTACGGGCGTTCCAGTAGACAAATTTGGTGAAATTCTGGCCGCCGATCGCACCCATGAGATCAAAGCGGTTCTGGCGACCCAGAACGAAACTGCGACGGGTGTTCAATCTGATATTGCGGCGCTGCGCCGGGCGATGGATGGGGCACAGCACCCGGCATTGTTGTATGTGGACGGTGTCAGCTCGATCGGCTCTGTTGATTTTCGGATGGATGAATGGGGCGTTGATCTGGCGGTTTCTGGGTCGCAAAAAGGTTTTATGTTGCCTGCGGGTTTGGCGATCCTTGCCGGTAGCAAAAAAGCCATTGAGATTTCGGCATCTGCGCAGATGTACCGCTGTTATTTTGATTTCAAAGATATGATGGCTACCAACGCAACCGGGTATTTCCCCTATACGCCGCCCATGACATTGTTGCGGGGCTTGCGGGCGTCACTTGATGTGATGCTTGACGAGGGATTGGACGCCATTTTTGCCCGCCATAGATTTCTGGCTGAGGGTGTGCGTTGTGCGGTTGCTGGCTGGGGTCTTGAGCTTTGTGCCAAAGGACCTGAATGGCATTCAGACACGGTCAGCGCTATCATGGTGCCCAAGGGCTATGATGCAAATGAGGTCATCTCGCGTGCCTATCACCGCTATGGGCTTAGTCTTGGTGCGGGGCTCTCACAGATGGCTGGAAAGCTGTTTCGGATTGGTCATCTCGGAGATCTCAACGAATTGATGTTAATCAGCGCCATTGCTGGGGCTGAAATGTCCATGCAGGATGTCGGCATCCCGATTATCGCCGGATCCGGAGTTGCAGCGGCCGAGACGTTTTATCGCGAAAACGGTGAACGCCTTTTGATGGCTGCGCAATAAATTCTGACCAAAAGGACCCTTAAGATGGATATCCATGAATATCAGGCTAAGGATGTGCTGGCAAAATTTGGCGTGCAGATTGCCCCAGGCGCGTTGGCTTATAGCCCTGAGCAAGCGGCCTATCGGGCGCGCGAGCTTGGCGGTGATAAATGGGTAGTAAAGGCGCAGGTCCATGCTGGTGGTCGCGGCAAGGCGGGTGGGGTTAAAATATGCGAGACTGAAAATGAAATTCAGACCGCCTGCGAGAATATGTTCGGCAAGAAATTGATCACCCATCAGACAGGTTCCGAAGGTAAGGGCATCTACCGCGTCTATGTCGAAGCGGCTGTAGCGATTGACCGGGAAATTTATCTGGGTTTTGTTTTGGACCGTTCGTCCCAGCGGGTGATGGTGGTTGCCAGTCACGAAGGCGGGATGGAAATTGAGGAAATTTCGGAAGAGCGGCCGGACAGTATTGTGCGCTCAACCGTCGATCCGGCAGTTGGGTTGCTTGACTTCCAATCGCGAGAGATTGCCTTTGCACTGGGTTTAGAGCCAAATATGATACAGCAAATGGTGCGGACGCTAAAAAGCTGCTATCGGGCATTCACGGATTTAGATGCCACGATGGTTGAGATAAATCCGCTTGTGATCACCAGTGACAAACGCATTTTGGCGCTGGATGCCAAGATGACCTTTGATGATAATGCACTGTTTCGTCATCCGCAAATCTCGGAACTTCGCGATAAAAGTCAAGAAGATCCGCGTGAAAGCCGTGCCGCTGATCGGGGTCTGTCCTATGTCGGGCTTGAGGGGAATATTGGCTGTATTGTCAATGGTGCTGGCCTTGCTATGGCGACGATGGATACAATAAAGTTGGCCGGTGGCGAGCCGGCAAATTTCCTAGATATTGGTGGTGGAGCGACACCAGAAAGGGTGGCCAAAGCCTTTCGTCTGGTGATGTCGGACCAAAATGTGCAGGCGGTTCTGGTTAATATTTTTGCAGGTATAAACCGCTGCGACTGGGTCGCTATGGGTGTTGTGCAGGCACTGAAGGAAGTGACGGTAGAGGTGCCGGTGGTGATCCGGTTGGCTGGAACCAACGTGGAGGAGGGGCAGCGTATTTTAGCGCAATCCGGGCTGCCTATCATCCGCGCAAATACCTTGATGGAGGCCGCCGAGCGGGTGGTTGTGGCGTGGCAAAATGATTTGAAACAAAATACAAATATAAGGATCGCTCAATGAGCATTTTTCTCGATCGTGATACTCGGGTTCTCGTGCAGGGTATAACCGGTCGGATGGCGCGTTTTCACACCAAAGACATGCTTGAGTATGGGACAAATGTTGTCGGTGGTGTGGTGCCGGGCAAAGGCGGTGAAACCGTAGAGGGGGTGCCGGTTTTTGACACGGTAAAAGAGGCTGTCGCCGTCACCGGTGCCAACGCCAGTCTTGTTTTTGTGCCCCCCCCCTTTGCCGCCGATAGTATTATGGAAGCGGCGGACGCCGGAATTGGTTACTGCGTGTGTATCACCGACGGTATTCCCGCGCAGGATATGATTGCGGTGAAACGTTATATGATGCGCTATTCACGGGAAAAACGCATGATTTTAACGGGGCCAAACTGTGCGGGCACCATCAGCCCCGGCAAAGCGCTTGTTGGTATTATGCCGGGCCA
>Ga0115006_10001591_pt1 | contig 14309 bp, 2 predicted proteins | sample ArcOceMetagenome_3_FD_88943 | JGI IMG/M metagenome (GOLD analysis project Ga0115006, IMG submission 88943) | Marine eukaryotic phytoplankton communities from Arctic Ocean - Arctic Ocean- Svalbard ARC20M Metagenome | ecosystem: Environmental > Aquatic > Marine > Oceanic | place: Arctic Ocean...
GCACCTCATCGACGTCTCCGACTCCCACTCTGTCGCCTCGCATCCTGTCTGACCCTCCCTTGCCCGTCCCGTGTACGACACCAGCCCCATGCTGGCTCCATGCACCGTCACCGATGTCGATCCCGTCCCAGCTCGGTTGCCCCTTCGCGTGATGCTCAGGCCAGGTACGTTATATGAAAAGGATTCGGAAATAGAAAGCCTTGTTATTTGTTCGCCAACCTGCATAAGATAGCACGAGTATCGTTACTTCATAGTTCAAGAGCATTCAAACATGCAAGGCGCAAAATGGAATTACCGTGATTACAACTCGTCGGCTTGATCGTACACCGGCTGCACTGAGGGTGAGGACTGTTGAATCTGAAATCCAGCGTGTTCTTTCGCATGCAGTAAATCCAAAGCGAACCTCGTTGGTATAGTCTTTTATCCCAAATCTAAGTCCTGAGACGGTGACAACCTGAGCACCAGTTGCAGCCGCATTGAGGGGACCCATGGAGCTTACACCTTCATTGTCATATGAAAATATTTCTGTTCTTGATCCATCTCGCTGGCCCGATGTTGCAATAATCTTTCGTGTTCCGCGAATTCCCGCTGGAACTTTGCATAGAAGCCCTGTATCAGCCTGCCATATCGTCTGCTCACAGGCAGATCCCCCGACCCGTCCGGCCTGTGAATCGCCAAGAAGTCCTAGGAAAGAACCTCTCAACGTGCATGAGAGCTTTCCTGTAGTTGGATTATTTGTTGGGAACATTACGCTCAGACTGGGAACATCATATGAGAGGATTTGAGTTGCAGTGCCTGCATGTCTTCCTGTTGTCAAGACGACACGTCTTGTGCCACGAACACCGAATTGCAACATGCAGCGTATTGCGGTGTCTGACTCCCACTGGGTTGACTCGGAACCAGTGTGGCCGGTTCGAAGGGACCCTGTGTATGATTTCAATCCTATAGCTGACCCATGAACGGTCACAGATGCTGAACCAGTCACTGCTGCATTACCGCGGCAAAGCACACTCATTATAACCAGGTCTAGGGACCAGCTTTGGGTAACAGATCCGCTCCTTTCACCTGCCGTAATCAAAATGCGTCGGCTCCCTCGTCTTCCTTGTCCAGTGAGGCATCGTATTGACGTTTCGGATTCCCAATCTGTGACCTCATTTGCTGTGTGCTCAATACGTCCACGATAAGTCAATGTCGCATGACCTAGCATGGAGCCGTGCACTGTTACAGATGCTGATCCTGTCCCTGCACGATTAGCTCTCCGCACAAAGCTCACGCTTGATCTGTCAAATGACCATACTTGACTTATACTTCCAGCAAGTTCTCCAACGGTCATGATGATCCTTCGGGTTCCTCGAGTACCGTAAGATATCATGCAAAATACTTCTGTGTCGGAAATCCAGGTACTCTTTTCCATGGCAGTTTGCATCATTCGGCCCTGGAATGTGTAATCGGATATCGCATAACTAGAACCGATAATTGTGATGGAGGTTGATCCTGTTGAAGCCCTGTTTGTGATCCGAAATGTAGAGTGCGACGGAATATCATACGACAGGAGTGCAGTCCGTGTATTCCACTGCCTAGCCACTGTCACAGATAGATACCGAGTGGATCGAATGCCACTTGCAGTCTTACCTATCACTATAGAGTCTGAAATCCACATAGATGCCTCGGCTGCGGAATGACCCTGTCGGAGTTTGTCTGTGTAAGCGTGTGTGCCGAAGCCCTTCCCTGCAATGGTGACTTCCAGGGATGCTGTGGTTGGAGCATTGGCCACTGCAAATCCTCCCCTCCCTTTCGGTGGCCACAGGTAGATTCCTCCGCCCTGTGTCTGATGCGGGACTGAGTACGAAAATTTGAAGCCCTTGGACGATAAACCCATCTCTCCATCCAGCATCACGTTCACATCCAAACTTCCACCAACTCCATCAGGTACTGTCAGCAAAAGCTTCTCAAACGTCGGGAACGTAGAGATTTGTGCAGCTGTGGAACCTAATTTTGCAAACACAACCGTTTTGCTGGGACCCAAATTAGACCCAAAAAGGGTGACGAGAGATCCTGCACGTCAACCATCAAGGTTCAGGAGCCTCAGGTAGCTATCTATCCCCTCAATCGAGGGGGCAACCTAAATCCTCACGAACACAAAATCTACATCTACAGTTCATTTGTATTCTGTGGACTCTAAAGAGTCAGAGCAAAAAGAAAGGAGAACATGAAAAGGGTAGGAAGTCTTACCTCCAGTTGTGGGCCCTGAATTTGGAACAACAGCAGTGATGCTTGGTTTGCCTGCAAACGGATCAGTTAGATCCCGTTGTTTTCATCGATACGTACAAATAAGAGCCAAAACCCAGTGACAGTGTTAAGACTCAGCCTCCTCCGCAACGCCACCGCAGTGTGGAATGAGCACAAACAGAAAACAAAAGAAAAATACTGGCAAGACAACACGCATAAGCAATGCGATAGTAAAACAACCTGAGAAGGTGAACCTCGTAGATCCGGCAGTCAGGTCCTTCTCGTCCTCTGTGCTCGATTTCAGAAAGAGTGAGCCTGAGTGTACCACAGACAAAAGCTGGGCGCCTGTCTTCCAGCTGAGGGTCGCTCCCATTGGAGCAGGTCCACGTTGTTTGTACTCAATTACAATGCTGTAGCGAGCAAACGATGACCCAAACACAAGTGTTCCCTGCGCCTGTGTGCTTACAAGACTTGACCACTGATCCATGACCAACTTGTTGTCAACCCACATTTTGACACGCTGATCAGCCTGCGTGAGTGCTGCATACATTGTGTACTGCTGAGCCATGGAGGGCTGAATAAATCCAGACCATCGAATACTGTAGACCGGTTTTTTGGGGCTGATGTCGATTTGTTGCTGTCTGACCATGCCATCCACTTTACTAAAGAGAGCTGATCCGAAGGAGCTTGTCCCATAGTAAGTGGCCAATAATCCGTGAATACCCTCTACCAGTGACAAGCTCGTCTGGCCCCACCCTACGTGAGGAAGGAAAAGCCTGGTAGAAGAGACAGTCACAAACGCCTCCGCGTTGCGCTTCCACAGAAGTTGCAGGCCCATGCTGCCACTCTGTTGCTGATATTCAATGCGGATATCATAGAATGCATTCGCATTTGCAAAGCCCCAGGTTGCGCTACCCTCAGTGCAGCTCAAACTTGTCCACTGATCCACGATGAGTGCATTGTCAATCCACATCTTGACGCGTTCGTCGGAATCATGCACATCTACCTTAACGGTATAAGTGACGGCCATCTCGGGTCGAATAAACCCCGCCCAGCGAATGCTCAGGCTACCTGCTGTCACAATATGTGGCACTGGACTCCCACCAACGATGCCTCCTTCCAGCGAGGACGATCCAAACGCCTTGGAGAAATCAACTTCAAAGCTGATGGTAGTTTTTGCAGCCGCTGAGAGATTGGTCATCATGTAGTAAGTAGCTGCTAGTCCGTTTGTGATCCTCATCGGACGATACCACAAGGTCTCTGCGTCACTGAGATTTTGGCCCCATGGCGGAGTGAAGCACGTTGCCATTGACGACCCAAGAAAAGGAGTCGTGGACGAGTCTTGCACCATGCCGCGAGGTCCCGCAAAATTTTCGCTTGACCCTTCGAATACGCATTTACGCGGAGACTTCGCTGTGAGTCCGAGTGCTGAAATGGTGATATTTGCGACACCCAGTGCATTACTTTTTCGAGGCTTAATCGAGAGGAGCAATCCCTGAACGTTGAATTTGGCAGTCAGTTGTGCCCAATTCGGCGATACGACATCATTTACCTGCAAAGTAAAATCCACTTCCGAATTTGCACCTACGCCATACCATGGGGGCGTATGGCAGGTCATTGCAGTAGAGTTGAATGCCGTTGCGGGCAGAGCAGCAGAAAAGTCTTGGCTCGTGAATACACAAGTGTAAATCTGAGCTGAAGTATTGAATCCAAACCCAACGACCGTAATGCAGTCGCCGCCACTCACAGTAAGATGGCTTGTGGGAGCCGGAATGTTTTCAATTTCGGAGTACGCGGTCGATCCACTCCACATAGTCTGGATGCGTAACATAGAATGGTGCATATCTGCCAGAGTCCATAGGTACTCCGAAGAAGTAACAGATTTTGCGATTGAATGAGATTCCCACTTGAGCTGCGCGCCCAATGACCCGCCTGTCTGTTTGTACTCCATGGTCACCTGATAAAATCCTTGAGCCTTTCCGAGCATAATTGTACCCGATGCCTCCTTACTTTGGAGGCTAGACCACTGGTCAACCAGCAATTTACCGTCGACCCACAGCTTGATACGTCCATGTAGTTGAGCGACTGGTGCATACATTGTGTACAATTGAGCTACTGCAGGTCGGACGAATCCCACCCAGCGCGCAGCAAATGACGAATTTTCTGTTCGAGTAAAGTCAGGAAGCTCAAATGCACCCGACGCTGAAAAATCAACGACAGGAACTGAAACACTTTTATGCCTCATACTTCCGGATGTACTATTCTCCTCTATTCGCATCTGGACACCAGGTACAGCATGAGACACGTGTAAATCATATATGCCATGCGGATATTCGGTCACGTATGTCACTGAAAGCCGACCATCTACGGGCGCGCTTTCAAGCTGCAGAAACTGTACAGCAGATCCATCTCGAACGATTCGGCCGACCAAAGTATCTCTCACAGCATCTGTCAGCATGTTGCAATACTGATCCTTGGCAAAGATAGTGAAAGAAGCTTGCACGGATGCAATTGCAAGGGTCAGCCCGCTACCTTCCGCTTGAGAGCACGATGTACAAAACAGAGAGGGCTCAACCTTTATAGTGAACCTATTTTTTGACAACTCATCTGCCTTGTAAAACAAACGAGATTGTGGGATGGCTGCAAAGGGTGCGTCGGGATCAAAGCGCCACAGTAACTCTGCTGGTTTGTGATCAGCGCTGCAAGCTTGATTTTGCAATGAGATTTCGTACGGTCTCTCCGAGGACAAGAAGACTTCCCCTAAAGCTTCCCCACTCCTGCCTGAAGAAAAGCTGACAACTTGCTGCCCCTCGATATAAAATTGCGCGAGATGCGTGGCCTTCAATTGAAACATCATCAGTCCGGTCTGTTCGACAAACAAGAATCCAGAAAAATGAAAATTTGTCGGCGTTGGGCAGGCCTCGGATTCAGTAGACACGACTGTCTTGAATGACGAGACTATATCAAGACGGGAAGCTGAAGGCCGGAATGATCGCATTTCAACCGCGTTGTGCCTCATTAGATGCACCTGTAGATCGTACGTCCCAGACACTGTTGGAATGAATCTGTAGTATGCATACCCGTCCTGAAAGAGGCGTTGAGGTCTCATATGCACCTTAGTTTCGCTTGGGGGTGACAGTTCCTCCAAAAACAGATTGAATGGAATCTGACGGCAGAAGTCGCCCGGCATCTTATCACAGTCGAATGTTAGATCATTTCCGAAGGTATCCTGCGTCTGCAACCGGTACGAGATAAGCGAGCCAGCTTTGTATGTATTGTTTACAATATTGCCGATGAATCCACGCATACTCTCACTCGTGTCAGTCAATCCGTTTCCTCCCCCTCCGGTGAGGACTAGCACGTGGAACGGACTGTTGATTATGCCTCCGTCCCACCAAAACTTGGTGATTGCTTCTCTTGGAATGTGGCTTGCTGGTGACCATGTCAATGCAGCACCATAGTGGGCTCCTGAAAGCTGTTTGTACTCCATTACGACGGGATAAAACCCGCCGATGATTGCAAACATGACAGTTCCCTGGGGTACCGTGCCTGCAAGACTAGTCCATTGATCAATTACAAGGAAGTTATCAATCCACAGCTTTACTCTTTCATCCTCTTCTGCCAAAACAGTATGCACAGTGTACATCTGCGCCAATGAAGGTCTCACAAAACCCGACCAGCGAACACCCCAGGACACGTTGGGAGACAAAGAAACTGAAGGGCGGGTGCTCGATGATCCCGAAAAGTCAATGCGAGAGACTCTGGTATGATCCTTTGGATCCGACATATTTGCATCTGAGTAGTAAGTGGCCATGACACCTCCCGAATTAGCACAAAATGCGTACATGTAATGATAACCTGCAAATGTTGGAGCACGGTATAGGACAGTGCTGTGCGAACTGGATCGGGACATTGCAGTCTCCGGATGAGAAAAGCGGTCCCCGCTCACGTTTGTGCTCGACAACAAAACTACAATATTATCGTCTCGGTTTCGTAGGTTACCATATTGGTCTGCAGACACCACAGTGAATTGCGACTTTAGTCCAACAGTTCCCAAGCTCAATCCATGTCCTGTTGCAGCTAAACTGACAGCTGGTGCTGGAATTACTGTCCATCCAAAAGGACTGCCTGGGACATGATCGAGTCCTGCGTGCATCTTCTCGTCCGGAATCTCGGAAAGAGAGGAGCCGCTAGAGGCCCATTGCAAGGACAGAGATGAGTGCCCATACGGGTGCGCGTACTCAATTTGAAGATGCCGAAATGAATCTACTTCATGCGGTAAGGCAGTATCGGACGCAGAAAGGAGCAGCGAGGCGAGACTAGTCCACTGGTCAATCACCATAGCTGAATTTATCCACATGCGAACTCGATCCTGCACGCCAGCTAGACGCAAATACAGTGTGGCTGGGCTTTCCTGCGGTAGGTGCACATATCCTGTCCATCGAACTGAAAAGGATCGTCCCTCTCCTATCAGCGGATGAGGAGATCCAACAAAATTTGGTGATGCCAAACGTTCCGCCAGGATCATCTGGAGAGTTGGCTGCCCAAAGAACTGAGTATGAAATCCAGCGCCTTTCGCCGACAGAAGGCCAACGTGAACAGAATAGTTGCCGCTGAGTGTGACGGCCACTTGCGCACCATACTCAGCTGCTCCAACCATCGATGAATTGAACGAGAATACGTGGGCTGGTCGAGAGGTGAGCGGTGCATAAAAGGAAGCAATGAAATTATCGCCGAGGGCTGGTTTCAATTCCCTAAAAACATCTCTGCTCTGAATGGACAGATGGAGATGCACGCCAGCAGTCATAACTGTGGAGAGATGTTCACCTACTAATGTGCTTAGAGATGCACTTGTAGGACCAAGACGAGTTACCAGCGTCCACGGACTCCCCTGAATGTGATCTTGGCCGTGAAGTAAGATGCCAAGCTCGCACAATGACTGTGAAAACGATGTTACGTAGCTGATTTGTTCGATACTATCTTCCAACACTTTCCTGCTGGGCGTCAGTGGAGAGCTAGCATTGCAGTAAAGGTGTGGGGAGAAAGGGCTGTCATCAAATCTAACTCGATTTCCGAATCTATCCATGCTTGTGATTGTAAATACAGCGACGACACCAGAAGAGGCAAGAGTCAAGCCCGTTCCAGCTGCTTGGGATGCTGTAGAAATGACATTAGGCACGGTTGCGCCCATGAAGGGTGATCCGCCGATGTGTAAACCGTGCCAGAGATATTGCGAGGCAATAACGCGCCGTTGAGGCAAAAATTGACCATACCAGCTCAGCCGTGCACCCCAGACAGAACCGCGCGTTGCACGTGTCTGCTTGTACTCTAAAACCACCTCATAGTAGGCATCATTTCGTCCAAAGTATAAGGTTGCAGAAGATTCTACGCTGTGTAAACTTGACCACTGATTTACCAACAATTTGTTGTCGACCCAAAGTTTGACCCTGTCATCGACCTCAGTTACCGCGGCAAACATGGTGTACGTTGCAGCAACAGGAGCTTGAACAAATCCTGACCAAAGCACGCTGAAAGAATTATTCGCAGCGATGGATTCAGCATTCAATGTCGACGAAGAAAAATTGATGCTCTCGTCAACTCTTGATGACAGAAGCCCTGAAGAGGAGTTCAAAAAGTTGTACGCAGCTCGCAGTCCACCAGGATACACAAACATTGCATGAATTTCGGTGGCAGCTGCTTTTGTCACAGTCACGAAGGCTTTTTCCTCGTTGGTGCCCACAACTGATGAAATATTTGCATGCGCACTGCCACTCTGAGGCAATGCTGCACGCAAAAAAAGAGCTGTTGCACCCGCGCCGTCGCCAGATGGTTGACAAGGATTTCCAAAAGCGTCGAAAGATTTGATTGTGAATGCTGTGCGTGCTCCGGCAGTCATATGGTCGTCAGGCCGACGGCAAGAGCTAGACGCAGCACTTCGAACACCCGAGCGCACCAACATTCTAAGAGGACCCAGCTTCAGAATGTCCGTAAGATGATACATGCGCGAGGAGGGAACAACGGCGCGAGGGGTCGACACGCTTGTCCATTCGAATTTCAACGCAGCATCGCCTTCGTAGTGCCTCATCACAACCCTTAGGTGCTGCAGCATGCCTTTTGTAAATGCAACGGTGGAGAAATGCTCACGAATAAGGCCATCCCTTACCGTCAAGACCGGCGTGTCTGTGGTCACTAGCTGCACGCCATTGACAAACATTTGGGCCATGTCATGACAGAATGCGCAATAGCGGCCATCTCGTCGCAGCAGATCTGCTTCAAGCGTGAGAATCAGGGTGTAGTTCTCAGAGAAATCGGGGAGAACAAAGCCATCCCACATGGCGGAGGCGTATGCATTTACGCTTGCAAGACCGTCACTGATGAAAGGATTAGATTGGCTCCACTGGAAATCCAAAACCGGGTCGATCCGAGAAGATGCTGATATTTCGGTTAAAAAGCCCTGATGCATGTTGTCCCAGTAGGTTGCTGCCAGTCCGCCTCTTGAATAAAGTGACACGGCACTCGTATACTGTCCACTAAGGGTCAGGATAAAGGAGAAGGTTCTTGATTGGTTGACAACGTCGCCCTGCCAACTGACCTGCTTGCGAAGCTGATATCCATGGCGGTCCATATCGTCTTGAAAGGGTCCGAACAATTGAAGGACACCGAGAACCTCTTCTACTCCCAAGGCACTGTATAAATCAACGCTTGATCCCGAGGCATCCTTAACATCAATTGTAAAGACTGACGACACACCAGCTGTCGTGAGTGTAAGAAATGAACCCGAAAGCGTTGTACGTGATGCGTTTGGATTACCATGGCCAACAGAGAAGTTGAAGGTTTTGTTGCCGATCGACGACCCATGAAAAAGGTCAGACCGTGGTAAGACGTGCGGCAGGACTTGAGGATTTGTCCACGAGATGCCATTTTCGTGCGCTACGATCCCGTTCCCCTTCAACTTGAAACCGCTAGCCCCGCTGGTCTGCTTGTACTCGATCATGATGTTGTAATAACCCGGGACTGAAAATAGAACCGTACCCAGGGGCTGCGTATAGTCAAGGCTAGTCCACTGATCAACTATAAGCTTATGGTCGATCCAGAGCTTCACTCTTTCGTCTGCCTCAGTCATCTTTGCAAACAAAGTATATGTCTGCGGCAACGAGGCTCGGATGAAGCCCGCCCACCGGACACTGAACGACGCATTGAAAGCATTAGAAAGCACCGCTGGAGCTTTGTCAGCTGAAACTGAAAAGTCTGTGTTCAAGTCCACCGACATACCTTCAACCGCCGACTGATTAGTCATCAACGATGCCTTCAAGCCAGATTTCAGGTACAGCAGACTAGTGAGTGGGTACGCTCCTGGGGAAGTTATCCCAATATCATAAGAGACCGAAATGGCTCCCTCGTCCTCCGTTTCGACTGTGGTACATTGTAAAAGCAGCGACGGCATATTGCTAGACACTAAAAATTTGGATGACACTAGATCTCTTGACTTGATCAACAATAAGTTGCCAAACTCATCCCGTGGCACAATTGTGAATTTTGACTTCCTGCCAACAGTGCCAAAGGTCAAGCCCGACCCCAAAACTCGGCTGCTTGAGGCACAAAATGTTGCAGACTCAATTGGCAATAGCGTTCCATCCGTTTCAAACAAATCTGAGTTTCGCCCCGTCGCGCTCTGAGCAGCGAGAAATGCGTTATCTGTCACTTGCGCCGGACCCGGTATCCAACTTAAATTCAAGCTTGCCTCATCAATGCTGCTGCTTGAATATTGCAGTCTGAATTCATGGACTGAGTCCCCGAGTGATGAGCTGAGCAATGTGGTGATATTGTGATGCGCCAGGCTTGTCCACTGATCAACCAACAGCACAGAATCGATCCACATTTTGATCCTTTCATCAGCATTAGGCAGGTTGAGTAAAATTGTCGAGGACTGGGGAGGATGAATGTGTAAAAAGCCTGCCCATCGTACTCCGAAAGGTCGTTGCAGACCATGGCTGTCTCCGTTGTCCCCTCGCAAACTGGTGGGCGAGGCTGCAACTTCAGCTGATGTGCGAGCATAAAAGGGGTGAAATTGCGCAGCATCATAGTACGTAGCACTCAGAAATCCTTTCCGAAAATTGAAAATGTCAATATGGTACCGAGCTGACCGTGTCAAAAGATACTGAAACACATGCAAGGTGCTCCTGTTTGACGAGGGCAAGTACGTAGATGCTACGAATGCATCCTCATTTCGAATGTGCAGAACCATGTCATCTCGTGAGAGTCGATCGTTTCCATACTCATCAGTGCACAACACCGTAAAAGAAGACAAGAGCCCAGAGGTACCGATCGTGAGCGCCTGCCCACTTGCAAGACAGCTTGCTCGATTATTGTCCCTCCGTTCTACAACATGTACAGTGGATGGGCTCCCACGAAAGAGAGAGAAACGATGAAGAAACTCTGGTGAAACGAAGTCAGGCATCTGACGAGCACTTGACCACCGTAGCTTGCATCCTGCCTCGCCCACGCTGGCTTTGTACTCGACTTCCAAGCCATACATGTATCGCGTATCGAAATCAAAGGACTTCTCCCACATTCCGTGCTTGCGAAAGCCTGCATTTTCGCATAAGTCTAGCACGGTTGAAGTCGAAACTGCAACCACGGAATTGTCTTGTAAGTTTCTTGCTCCCATCCCGACCACATACTTTGCACAATCGGGCGCTTCTCGCCATATGTCCGGATCGACAGACCCATACAGGTAAAGAAGATATGGCTCAGAGTGCCTTGCTGAAATAAACCCCCTCCACCGCACGCTGAAATACTCCTTTGGGACTCCAGTCACTGGACTCGACAAACCCCAAGCAAAATTGATGCCACGGTCTATCCTCACTGCGGAAGCTGCGCTGAGAAAAGGGTCGCTGTAGTAAGTCGCCCACAGTCCATGAGATTCAAAAATCCCGACATCCAGTGCAAATGTTCCTGATCGCGTTGTGCCAGATATTGTAATGTTCCAATGGCCTGGTCCAAGCACCTGCGTCGAGAGAACCTGCATGAGAAAGCTTGGATCGGACGCAACGGACACTTGTACCCTAAGGTTATGGGAAGTAGCGTCGTTGCCATACTGGTCTCTGCCCAGCACAAGGAAAGAAGCAGGCAACCCCGCAGTCATGATTGTGAGTGCCGATCCTCGAGCCTCCGATGATGGCCCCGTAAGTTGACCGCTCAAAACTGTAGCAGCAAAAGGCTGGACGATGTGAGTGAATGAATAGTAGCCGATGGAGACTGCAAGAGGCGCAGAAGACTGTCGCCACTCCAGAGTAGCACCCCAAGTAATGCTTGAAGAATTTCGCTTGTACTCTACTTTGATTCCGTAATAAATGCTAGGGACTCCAAAGCTTACTGCTGCAAATGATTCGGATCCCGCTAGGCTCGACCACTGGTCCACAAGGAGTCTGTTGTCTATCCAAACCTTGATTCTGTCATGCGAACTGGGCAGTGCAGTCACCAATGTATACGCGGGAAGTACGGGTTTAATGAACCCAATCCATCGCACGCCAAATGAGCTGTTCTGGTAGGCTGTCAAAAAACTTGTGCTGTTGGTACTCGGAAGGTTGACGCCCGCAGAAAGTGAAGATGCAAAAGGGACCGTGAAGCTATGTCCAGAAAAGTATGTGCTTGACAGCGTGCCTTCCCGCATGTATCCGACGTGTAAAGAATAGATTCCACTCAAAGTGCTTAGCCATCTTATATTGCAGCTTCCAGTCTGAGCAAGTAGTCGTTCTGTGACTGATTCATTGCTGCCTACTTGTGAGACGTTCCGAACCACATGAACCGAACACGCATAGCCGTCAGCCGAATTTTGAAACCGATCGCGTAGAAGGATCGTGAATCGGGATTCCCTGCCAGCTGTGGCTAGGGACAGACCCTCGCCAAGTACAATAGAAGTGGACGAGGGCTCGGCTGCTTTGCAAGTAAATGCATATGGGCTACCCTGCAAACTTCCAGCAGGCGTGTTGATTGAAAGGAAATACTGCCCGCTGGAGGAGCAAGAGAGTGTGACACGGACATGATCGCCAAACACTCTCGAGGAGAAGTGCGCCTGTGTCTTCCTTCCTGCAGCATCATGCATGGCGAAATTGTATAAAGAAATTGCTGAGGTCGGGATCGCCACGACGGTTCCAGCACAATCTCTTGCCAAAATGGTGAACTCAGCATTCCTACCGGCGGTGGACAATGTGAGCCCGCGACCAAGTGCCTGAGATAAGCGCACACTTATCACACCAGGCAGAACCAGGACCTCTGATGGGCTCCCCAACAGATGTCGCACACTGCCAGAAGTCGTAACTCGCACCAACACGACATAGCGCCCTGAAGCAGTTGTGCGATACTGCACAACACAGCCATATGCCCCCATGCTACAGGACACATCCCCTGTGACTGCATGACCTGCCTTGGACAAAGACGCAACATGCCAGCCCGTAAATCGTGCAGGAACAACGAAGAGTTCCCAATTGTGTCGTTCAGTATGATCCATCTTTGCTGCATTGCCAAATGCATCCCTAGCCATGACCGTGAAACGTGCGGACATGCACGCGGTCGCTAATGTCAGAGCCTCCCCATACATCTTTGAACGTGTTATGTCTACTTGGCCTGCAACCACTGTCAGCGAAAGAGGGCTGATTGGGAGTCCTTTGAAACGAGCGAGATTATATGGAGCTCCCGACCACGAAAGACTGGTCCCACTACTTCCAAACTCCTGCTTGTATTCCATCATCAGCTGATAGTAGCCCCCAGGGGTTGTAAACTGCACCGTGGCAGAAAACTCCGTGGCCGTTAAGCTTGACCATTGATCCACAAGCAGATTGCCTTCCACCCAGAGTTTCATCCTCTCATCCTGGCCCGTTAAAGACACATGAGCAGTATAAATCTGCTGCCCTCCAACAGGCCTGATGTAACCTGACCACCGCGCACTAAATGTTGCTTTGAACGCAAGACTCTGAAAGATGACTCCAGGAGCAAGCTCGTGCGCCGGGCCATCCTCCGACCGGGAAAAATCAATGTTGCTCACCGTGCGGACTGCCAATGGATTTCCCAGTGCTGAATCTGAGTAGTATGTGGCCATCAAATCTAGGCCTGCAAGTACCTCGACGTGCACTGAGTACTCGCCACTGCAGGTCAGCTGCATTTCCACGCGCGTTCCGTCATGGATGCCATCGGCAAGAGCAAATGGGAGAATTCGTTGCGTCGAATGCGAGGACGCCTTGCTCGTATATGTGATGCGAGCCAGGCGGGCCACATCGCTTGTTGTGATCCAGTTACCATGTGCGTCCTGCTCAGGCTCACCGCTCGAAAGTAAGATGCCTGAGCATGCATGCGCGCGCGAGCGCGCAGGTGCACAATGCACAAAAAAGTTTAAAGCGCATATCGCAGTGCCGTGGCCGTGTTTGTCACCTGAAAGAACAGTGCAGCGTGTCGCGTCTCACCAGCCTGAAGCGTGTGGCTGCTGAGTAGCATTCGAGCAGAGGCAGCTTCAATGAGACCAGGCAGTACCGTCAGCTGTATTGGGCTTCCCTGTATGTCTCTATCAGGCCAGCAGATGGCATGCTGCGGCACCAGCTCCGGAACATCTTCTTGATCACCCACCCTCCATGTGAGGTTCAGCTGCAGGGGCTGCAGTGTTCCAGGTTGAAACTCAAAACATAGGGATGCATGCACGCTTGACGTGTGTGCCGTCGCGCGTACACACACGCAGGCGGGGTGATGCTGACGAGCAGGCATACATACAAGCATGCGTGCAGACGCACGACGAGCAACATCTTACCGCCATTCCCCGTGATAATTGATACACGTGCAGCCTGGAAGCATACACAGATTCGTGAGCGGCCAGGGTAAAAAAAATGTAACCTGTTCAGCCTCCCCCCCGCGCGCGCGCTTTTCGCGTGCAGTTTGTGCGTACGCACGATTGCTCACATACGCGCATAAGCCAGCATGCACACACTCATGAATGCACGCATACAGACACATGCACATGCACATGCACATGCACATGCACATGCACATGCACATGCACATGCACATGCACCTGCACATGCACATGCACATGC
>Ga0115006_10001592_pt1 | contig 14306 bp, 9 predicted proteins | sample ArcOceMetagenome_3_FD_88943 | JGI IMG/M metagenome (GOLD analysis project Ga0115006, IMG submission 88943) | Marine eukaryotic phytoplankton communities from Arctic Ocean - Arctic Ocean- Svalbard ARC20M Metagenome | ecosystem: Environmental > Aquatic > Marine > Oceanic | place: Arctic Ocean...
ATGAGCTCAAAATGAGCTCAAAATGAGCTCAAAATGAGCTCAAAATGAGCTCAAAATAAGCTCAAAATGAGCTCAAAATGAGTTCGGATTGTCTTCAATGTAGATGGTTGATAAACATACACACAAGAGTATAGTCAAGGTAAGAAATAGCGTTTTCATTAGACTTAATACATACTAAGCGCACACTAAACATGTATTGCGCACACCAACAATTGCCTAGCACATTTACATTTAACATTAGCCTAGCACATTTACTTGCACGTTGATCAACATACACACAAGAGTATAGTTTGCCCTTCAAATCATGATAGATATTTTAGTGTGAAATTTTGACCTATTAACATTGTTCTTCGCCATATGTATGTGTTCTAATTATTGCGATATCTGCCATAAAATATTGTTGATGATTATGATAACGATGATGCGCATGAGATTAAAAAAGATGATCAATGTTCGTTAGATGAAAACAAAGTATCAAAGTGTCAAAAAACCCTTGGCTCCACCTCATGCTCCAATAATACTGGATCTCCAACGTCGTCGCAAGAATTCAATTGAGTGGGAAGAGTATAATAGCTCTTGGCAAGGCCAAAATGACCACAACAATCTTTTGGTGGTGGCACATTATCGTCCAAGCCCATTGGCCCCCAAGATGTGGGTGTATGCTAAGGAAGGGGATAGTATCTCTGGTCGCCTACCATGGACACCCTCATTACGTCCCGCGAGTGAAAAGTGGGCAGAAGTATCTACACGAACAGGAAGAATAAAAAAGAGCCACATTGCTATTGATGGACGCTTTGTCATCAACACTAACATTATCAACCAAGATATCTTATTGAGCATGGAAGAGTTACGAGACAACCTACCATGGGAACGCCACCCTTTTACAGCCTTTCGCACAACTGTGGACCAACTAGCTAAGCGTCCTTGCGCCACACCTAAGCGTCGAGCTCTACTCACGCACATTGGATACGAGCGTGAGCAAGCCCAGCTCGCAGAGCAAGCCCAACAAACAGAGCAACCAGCAGCAACCCCACTCGCCAACCCGCTTGCCACAGAATCTTCAGATGCAGAATCAGAATCTTCAGATGCAGAATCTTTGGATTCTAGCTCACCACCTAGGCCATTACGTGGTGAGCTAGAAGTCCAGCCCATAGCACAACCCGCAGAGCCAACCCAATCCACAGTCCACTTGCTAGAGTCGTTCGGATTCGACAACCAACCTATGGTGTATCATCCACATCGGTCCGTGGGCGACAAAAACAAACCCATGTTGGCAATGAGATCCGTCTCTTATGACACCTTACACAAGCTTGCGAAGTGCATACATATCCTGACGAAGGAACACACGGAGGAATATAGCAACTGTTTACTGACTCCTAAAACATGTGCTGAAACAGGAGACCAAGGCCCTGTGCGATATATAGGGGAGTTTATTTCATACGCTGAAAATGAAGAGCTGAGGTGGCATAGCGATGGTAACCAAGTTAGTGGATGGCAAGTGCAACAAGACGTGCTCTCATCCGTTATTCTTATTGCAAAAACCGACAAAAAACAACCAACAACACCCCATGCTCTAGGAGTATCGAACTTGTCGCCCACGTTAGCGATCAAACCTTGGAACCAAAACCACCCCCAAATACACCTACATCCGTCGATAGGAAGTAAAATTGACCTACTAGGCACTGGTGCTATCGCAGACCATGCTCGAATACCTGTCTTAACAGAAACCATGGTTTTTGTAGGGAGATACATGGTAGATGAGCAGCTCGACTATGAGCCATCAATGGGAGAGAAATGCCCATATGATGGAAACCCGGTCCCACAACCCATGACTGGAATTAAGGCACAATACGGAGTCCCACGAGAAAGCCTTGGCACAGAATTCGACTCAATCATGGCGTTAAAACAAGCAGGCATTCACGTCCACGTAGGTTACCATGGGTCATGCCTTAGCTCCACCATGTGCACTAATGGTCAAAACCCCTTCGCGTTTGACAATCAGCCTCGGGGTGTCCAATCTATCATTGATTATGGTAATCGCCTCACGATCGCAAATAATACAGGGACCACTTTCAAATACTGCGTTCATGGGCGCCCTCGATCCGAAACCAAATTAAGTGGTCGGGCTTTAGCATTAGCATTCTCAGGGGCGATAGGTGCTCCAATTCAATATATATTACATAAATGTGAACGACACACAAAAAGCTCTTGGGCAACACAGGACTTGGACTACAAACTACACACCATGGTATATGTCCATGATTGGTGGTGGCGTAAAGTAGGCCAAACAGACTTACCATTTCTCCAAGATTTAGAACGATTGCCAGGGTCTCGACAAGACCATTGTACCAAAAAATCCCTCACAGCACAGAAAATCGTGGATAGCGAGGAATCATGGTTCCTCTTATACGCCACCTTGCAAACTCTTCAACCCACACCGAATATCATGGCCAAATTACGTACCAAACTTGAATCGCATTACCATAAAACTAAGCGCAACATTCCAAAAAAGTGGACCAACGCAATGGATGCCGCCTTGCAAAGTTTAGCCACCGACACCGCGAACACCAAGGTCATAGCAGTTAAAAGCGCAGAGCATGACGCGAAGCAAGGCATGCAACATGAGACGACATGATGATGCTAATGATGATGATGATAATAATCATGATGATGAGTTACACAAATTGAGATCACTAATTACAATAACACTAATGATATGTATAATATCAACGCTAAAGATTGGCCATTGTAGGTGAAGCAAGTGCCTGGGAAGGTGGTTCCGAAGCTATAATGGACGATACCGATCCAAGCGATAATGTTCAGCAACTTGCCGATTCTGAAGTTGAAACAACAATGAAATGCATTATTGAACGGATTGCAAATAGTATTCCTCCAGAATCTGCTCCAGAATCTCCTCCAGAATCTGCTCCAGAATCGCAAGCTTTGAGATGCGCGATTGAAAATGGAGACCCTATTATGACGCAATACATAAACCGGGATCCACTACTAGGCAACCATGGGCTGACCAAGCTGCCAAAGAGAAGTAAAACATACTCCACAAGTATGTTGTTAAGTATGGAACCTACGGTTCAATACGTGTTAAGTGTAGCAGGGAAACAGTTGCCGCCCACCCACACTAACTACGCGTATACAAACCAGAAAGCTAAGGATAAAACAGCACACACCTTTCTTTCAAGTTTTTTCCACGACATGCGTGATTCGCGAGGCGTGATGGCTAGTATAACCGTTGGTGATGGCAATTGCATCCTACATTCGTGCTCCATGGCGATTTGGGGCACAATAATATTCTCCCTCGCTCTACGTAGAGCTATGGTACATGAACTTCAGGTGCATAGAGATTACTACAAGCACATATTCCAAAAGACTGACGTAGGAATAGAAGAAATGGTATCGCAGGCCGGCACTGAGAAAGAACACTTGGAAATGATTCAATTCTTCGTACTTGCTAACACTATACGTAGACCTATATTGTTATACAACTCTCACGAAATTACTGAACGAGAAGGAGTGGGGACTGTTTCTGGAGCATGTGGCAGCTTCTGGCCCTTACGTCACACAATAAAGCAATTGGCCACCACGTATCCAGTGACTATGGCATGGAACTCAAAAAAACAAAATCACGTCGTGCCATTGCTTCCAAGAATGCCGCCAAGCACGAAGGCAAGCGACAATAATCCGTGTTGGCCAGCCCCTTGGTACTCCTTAAGCAATTGCCATCACAAAAACTTATGCAGAGCGGGGTCAGACGGGCATATGCAAGTTCCGAATAGGTGCAATAACAACCCCGTGCTCATCGGCAAAGAGTGGGCCGAAGATACACATAACTTGACGCGCCTTGTTCGAGTAGCAATCTCTACACTCCTAGATAATAAACAGGAACGAGCATTGAACAGCGATTGCGATAACGCGCGACAGGAGATAGCAAACGCACACAAGGCGCTACAGGGACACCTCAATAGTGTACCACAAAATGACGAACAACCTGTTTCAAGTACATATGTTGGGATAACTCAGGAGAAGATAGCTCGACAAGCGCCTAAGGAGTGGATACAAAAAATGACGACCATGGTAATGGAAAACACAGAAATTGCTTCATTAGGGTCACCAGAGAATGTACAACTCTTAGCTGCTATGGACATGCCTATTGGAACAATAGTAGCTTGTTACGAGCAACCTGAGATAGTCCAACCGGGCGACGAGCTGTACAAGCTTCCGAAGCTTCTGGAGTCGCCCAACCAAGCTATTCTTGAACATCAACACGTATTACACATGTACATACTTGGGCAGCCATGCGGAATTGTTGACAGAAAGTGGACACAACAAGATAGCACTCGGCCAACGTGGACTTTGCTTTTCAGTAACAAGAGTTCTAGCACCAACACACGATGTGTCACCAACACTAAACCTGGTGTGTGGTGGGTCACCACTGAAAATATCCCTAAGGGGTGTGTATTGAAATGTGGATCGTATTCACAATGGATTGACCAAATACAAACAGGTATGACCATTTTGTAATAATGACCAAATGGTACCAATATGTGTGTTCTAACAAATATTGTCGTCGTAGGAAAAGATCCAATACCAACAGGTACAAGTGTAGCCAAACCTTCTCCAGAATCTCCTCCAGAATCTCCAGCAGAGCCGTCTCCACTTGCAGAGTCGTCTCTTGCAGAGTCGTCTCCACAATCTAGTCTAACATCAGGTGCAACCAAAGCTTCCCTAGAATCTCCTCCAGAATCTCCAACAAAATCTCTTGCAAAATCTCATCCAGAATCGTCTCCACAATCTTCTGCAAGCTCCAAAACAATGAGCTCTACAGATTTGGAAATTACAATTGGAAACTTGTTACAAAGCATGCTCAAGGATAGAGACACCGAATTACCATTGGAATATATTCACACGTATATACGCCTAGATATTGTAGGGTATGGAGTTCATACTGGAGTGGTGACAAGTATCTTCTGCAATAAAAGCCAAAGTTGGCGAAAGAGTATGAAATCGAAATATATTGTGGCTTTGGACGATGAAAGTGTTCGAAGATACGACTTGCAAACAATAAAACGTGGTATTCAACAATTCGATGATTATTCACGCGGATTCCAAGAGCCGGATTCGAGCGAGAACAACAAAATTGTAGGCTCAATTGTATTAAAGACTACAACACATGCAATGGAATACACTTCTGAACGTGGTTGGGCACAAGTGGATGGTATGGTACTGGCTAATAAACAAGCAGATCCAACATATCACTTGCAAGGGCGTGTGATAGGTCCAAGTGTACAGGCAGGCTACCCATGCTTATGGGTAGATGGCTCCAAAATATTCATGACGAAAGACGAAATATCAAAACTTCAATCACAAGTCGATGGCTCCAAAACACTCATGACAAAAAACGCATATATAATACCAACAAATAAAGTGCAAAGCAAAGCTAAGGGTATAGAAGCGAACAACGCCTTTGCGAATCAATTGAAGAAATGGACAGTCCAAGCAACCAAAGTAAGCAAAGAAAGAGGAGAACTCCCCCAAAGACAAAAGAAGAAGCACCAAAGCATTGCCAAGAGGCGAAAAACACATTTAACGCAACTACTGGAAGTATTTTGGTATACAAATCAAGATGCCTCGGATGAGAAGATAATGCAATTCGTGCAAAAACACGCCGAAATACATACAGGCTGGGAAGTGGCAACGATAAAGCATTGGTTGAAGCTCAAACAACAACAACAAACCCCAACGTTGCGTGCAGGTGATGCTGAAGAAGAAAGTCAGTTGGCAAATGCTATAGGGAAATCCCTGAATGATATAAGTCTCATGGATAAACGCCAAGCAATGATCAAGCTCCAAGAAGATTTCCCTCTTCAATGTGTCGTCAAATTGAACCCTGATTTTGTGTTTAGGGAACACAAAGATGTGATGAATGCGCAACTTCAAGAATATGGCAACAAGGAAGTTGTAGGTGTGGTGGTGGCGCATGCATGGTGTGGCCCACGATGGTCTGGTGATGGAGAACAAGGACGAGTCAAAGTACGACTAACGACCCTCTCAAAGTTCAAAGATCAAGAGCCATTGGAAGTTGTTTACCCTCCATCGGCTGCTGCTTGCCATTCGGAAGTTTGTATGGAATTGTTAACCTTGGAGGAAGCATACAAATGGTCACCAAAGCAAATGTGAGTGTGCCTATATAAATATGAAACAATGATTGAAATTTGATTGATATTCATAACTTTATGATAGAGCAACATTGAAGCCTGGGCACGTATTGGAAGTATATGTGGTGGGCCACGATAAGGGTACAACATGTATTGGTACAAACCTACATACACGCAATCGTAATCATTGATCTCGATGTAATGATAATACATTCGCACAAACAATATGCACGTCCTATACTTGTAGGTGCTTGGGAAGTGGGCCGAATTACTAAACGACATAAAACTAAGAAAGCAAACCACCCAACCTTTAACGTGAGTCAAGGAAGAAAAATGTCATGTGATGCATTGTATATCAACTAAGTAAGCACTCAAATTCGTAGGTGCTGATATTTCCAACACATTGCATGGATACATCGAAACTCAAGGTCTCAACAGGACATGCACACTTTGAAATTGACCCAAGCAAATGTGAAGGTGAACTGATCCACGTGCAATTGAAAGACCTACGACCAATCGTAAAAAGGTATATCTACAAGTGCATTTGTACACATATAACATGTTGTAGATATCCATAAAACATATTTAACGCGTGAGCACTAAATACATATGCATAATATATGCATGCACTTGTCTCGTATAAATATTTGAATATTATGATCAATGATAGGAATCATAAGCAGACCGAAAATTGCCAAAAAATGCTTGAATGTGGCCAAAAAAGAATGTACCGAAAGCAAACTTTGACTCAACAATTGATGAAAGAAACAGCAATTTTGGCCGCAACACGTGTTATATATACTGGGTACATAGACGTATTCAAAGGCAAGAGCATTGTTGGTATGACCAATACATTGAAGATCTATGCAAAATAGGAAACAAACAGTAATAACATGCACGCATGTAGGAGATCTTCGATCTTGTGGGCAAGATAGTATTTGCATTGCTGCTGAAATGCTTGGAGTGGAATTTCCTCGAGACGAGTTAATGAAGGTGGCGCCACCCAGGTATGTAGTAATGAAATAAGATGATATGTACATTTGCTCTAAGAATCGTTTGGTTTTTCAAATAGTCCATGGTATGACGCAAATATGTCCGAACTACAAGCTCATGCTAGGAAATTGTCAGGCGATTTGTTGAGCTTCACCAAATTTAAAGGTAAGTAATGAGTATTGATTGCCATTTTCATTCACACTAAGATGCAAGTTCACACTACACGATAATTGTAGGTATAAATCATGATAAAGGACCAGCCGCCCAAAACCTATTATGCATTTCTGGCGTGGAGGTGTGCCTAGTCGTCGCTCAGGTGACACCTAATACACGCTATAATAAAGTACTCAAGGGTGAAAAGTGTTGGTCAATGTTATTAGTATGTTCACCACAAAAACACACTTGATTTGTTGATTGTGGCATGTGTGATAGATGGTAAATCGTATTTCGCGAAACAAACGAAGGAACAATCAAGGTGGAAGTCGGAAGCGCAAACAAAGTCAAAGTCAGAAACGCAAGAGACTCAAAAATGAGTTAGAAGTTGCAACGATATGCAAAGGGTGGGATTCAAGCACAATGCACGCTTTTGTGTACAATGCCCGAACAGGCGCAATAGTTGACAATCGCCCAATGAAAACGAATCCAATTCGATTCATTACCGAAGAAGATCGTCTCCAAGGAGCGAGATGGTTGAAAAAAGTGTTGTGCACATGGGGTGGTTGCATAGATGTCCAAGTGAAACACGTATGGATTGTCACAACAAGCAAGAAGAGGAAGCGAGAATAGGTGCATAGTGTATAGATGCGAGAATTATTAAACAAACAAGTGTAATAATAAAAGAAAAAGTGTGTAATTTACAAAATATATGCATAAAGTGAAGGTGGATGGCGTATTGACTTGTAAGATTATGTGATATAACATTTTATTCAAGGGAAAATATGAACATCAAGAAGTGACGATCAATTGGTTTGGTTGTTAGTAAGCATATCATCATTTTCTTCATCGAGGTTAATTGTTGTATTAGAAGACTTTTCAACTTCCTTAGCAGCCTTATTCCTTGCGATAGTTGCTAGGCGTTTAGCAATGGTTGCACTAGGTTGGGAGATGTGTACAACAACTTTACGTCTCTTTGGAGTATCTAGTTTTAGCAACTCTTGTAAATGCATGGCATAACAAGTCTTAGCTTTGCCACGAACCAATGGCTTGCAACACGCAATATCACATTTCACACATTGTGTAGTGCATGGACGTTTGCAAAAGCTACACATGATTCGACGTCGTTGTCCTTGACTACCCTTCGGAATTCCTTCCAAACGATGAGTGATATAAGGAGTAGTATCAGGTTCTGGAGAAGCAGGTTCGGGTGACGCCCATGAGTTGACTTTGGCAAGCAATTGATCAGCGAGTTTCTTGCGACGAGAATGCCAAGTGTTCGGAATACGATCCTTGCGTACACTAGGAGATGCATTATCAGTTCGAGACGTAAGAATAGGATGGAGTTGCAAGTGAGCATGTATTGCGTTCCCCTCAACAAAGCCAATAGTTGTGGAGAATAATCGCTTGATCCAGTCCTTGGTATCCCAGACATCATGCAAAGCAGTCCCTGCCTCGCGTCCACGGTTTATAAGGTCAATCACGTTGAAATATTTGCGATACAGTGCATGAGTGTCAGGTTGTTGTAAGCAATAAGAATACTTCTTCATTTCCAAGTTATCGTCCATAAAATAGCGAGTGCGTTGCACAGGCACACCCACAGCTCCAGTTCCAATAGTGCTGATAAGGACCATAGGTTGACGATCACAGTGAGCCGAGCCAAGTATAGTATGTTTCTCGCCAGTGACGTCAGATACGAACGTGGCGGTTGCAAATCGAGTATCATTGCGCCTTTTCATCTTACTTAACAACCAATCTTTGCAGAACTTTCTATGATTCTTTTTGACATTTGCAATACAATGAATACCAAAATCATGCAAGGCCGTGACAACATTCCAAGACCCAAACCCGGCGTCTAATATTACAGTCCTATCTTCATCTTTCGCCCAATCGAGCATTCGAAGTGTATCTTGTACGTGTGCTTGATACTTGGAATCATCACCACCGAATCGCTTCAAACAATCTCTGCCCTTGCCCTCGACTAACTCAAAGTGCATGAGAATCTTAGAGGTGGCGTCAGCAGCAGTGTGAAATTCATGGCCACGATTATTGGGCTTTCGAATTATTATTTTCCACCCAGGTACTCCTTTATTAGTTTGCTTGGACATGCTTTCATCCGCAACAAGGAGACCTCCAGCTTCATAGGCCCACTTCAAATGTGCGTTCAAAGTTTGTAACCATGAACGAATTTCAACAAAAGGATCTTTTTTACGACGTGCTCTAAGATTTGTTTTGTGAATTAGAGTCAAGTTGCGAGCAATGATGTCAAAGGTCTCAAAATCCATAATATTCTCAAAGTGTTCTTTCAACAAGCCATCAGCCCAATAATCTTCGCGGTTTGGTTGTGGATATATTTGCATATTCATGAGCACAACCAGAAAGCGATAAAACTTACTTTCATCAAACACAAACATATTTGTATGTGGTTTGCGAGGAGAACCAGGATACGATCTAGATTTGGCGACCCGAATACTGGCTTGAGTATGTGCGCAAATTGAACGAACTATATCCTTTGGCATAAAATGTAAGAACATATCAGCGAAGTCCATTGACTTGGGATCGGCCCCTGCAGGAATATTCTTAAGCTTCCCTACACAAAGGTGACGCATGATATGTTACATACATGTTATGTATAGAAAGCAATGTATACAATTAAATATGCATGATCACATACCATCCTTGAATTTTTGACTTGCAATATCAACATCCGATTTTGGTGGATACCTTATTTCAGAATTGGCGGTCCACCTAGTACCATCTAACGTTGGACGTTGCTTCTCGTTTTTTATTCGTTTGAATTCTCGTTTCACGTATGATTTGTCATACTTACTTCCGTTCGTAAGTGCATTGTCGACCTTTGCTTTCCACTTATCCCTACATCTTTTTTTTTGTGCTTGGGTTTGTGCAACCTTTGCATGTGAAGACAAAATATCGTCATCGAACTCATCTTCAGCATCACTAGTTTCAGAACTTTCACTATCTTCTTGATCACTACTTGAAGTATCATCTTCATTATCTTCAGAACTATTCGCAGTTTCATGGTCTACACAATTGTCCTCATCAATATTGACATGTTGAACATCGATCTCTTCTGATTCACCTTCGCTTTTATCTTCATCGATCTCTTCTGATTCACCTTCGATTTTATCTTCATCATCGAGCTCATCTATGAGATCCAAGCGATCTTCTATTTGTAAGGTGGAAGCATTGTGAAGTGCTTGAACCAAAGTAGGACATGTTCCAATAGTAATAGTCACTGGTGAAGGAGAGCTCGCTGCGATGATTGTAGAACCTTGAACACTTGCTTCTAGTACATGTATAAACAAATGTTAGCGTAATGAACATATGATAATTTGATAAAGGCAATATACTTGGGAATGGTGAGTAAGCATATGTGTGGATACAATCATCTTTATAAATCGGTTGGACCGTAATACACACACACACGCTAAATAGTGCGAACTACTAGGGGCCTACAAATGATGATCACCATGATGTATATACATCATACCTAACTACGTACCTACCCACGTACTTACCCACGCATCGTATCATGCTAGCCCTACCCTACCCTTATCGAACTCTACACACCCCTATGATAGCTTACCCTACCATAACCTCCCCTCCCCTCTATGCTCTCGTCCCGTACCACAACATACCCTACCCTACTCCAAACTACGTTACATTATATTACTCCAAACTACAATTGTATATCGTACTATATCCTATCATAGTCTTGCGCTATCCCTACTATTCACTCTTACCTCTAGATCTATCTATTCATGCATTCTATCGACCCAATTACACAATACTCTAGTGCATTTTAGTCGAGCAGTTGGAAAGCTTGCGCTATCCCAACCCCCTTGCTGGAAAGCTTGCGCTATCCCAACTTACTCGCGTCTCATGCTCTATCTATCTATTCATGCATTCAACCTACCAAATTACCCCTTAATCTAGTGCATTCTAGTCCAGAAGTTGGAAAGTTGGCGCGCTATCCCAACCCCCTTGCTGGAAAGCTTGCGCTATCCCAACTTACTCTCATCTCTTGATCTACATCACTCACGAATGTACTCCACCCACGCATCCACCCATACTATCCTATCGTACCCCACCCTATCATACCCTATCGCCCCTACCCATACCGTACCATAATACCCTACACTACCCATATATATGAAAGCGTATAGAGAGAGAATTAACAGATAGATAGAGAGAGAGAGACGAAGAGAAAGACACGAGGAGATAAAGATGGAGAGAGAGAGATATAGGGAGAAAGAGAAAGAGAGAGTGGGCAAATATAAAGAGGGGGAGAGAGAGAGAGAAAAAGAGAGAAAAGAGACGAAGAAAAGGCACAAATAAAGAGGGAGAGGGAGAGGGAGAGAGAGAGAAAGAGAGAGAGAGAGAGAGAGAGAAGAAAGAGAGAGAGTAAGAGAGAGAGAGAGAGAGAGAGAGAGAGAGAGAGAGAGAGAGAGAGAGAGAGAGAGAGAAAAGAGAATAGAGAGAGAGAGAGAGAGAACGAGAGAGAGAGAGAGAAAGAGAGATTGTTTGCAACACAAAGGCGTTGTCTAATTACCGTATTTGGCGCCAAAACGATTTATGGCTTCAAACACAGAATCGTGTACGAAGTTCTTGTCTCGTTCATACGAGGTTCCATCACTCCAAACAGTTATAAACTTCGGGGCTCTTTGTCCAACACGTGAGATGGACTGGACGGAACCATGCACATAAACGGCGGTAAAATCTTCTTTTCGAGCCCATGGTAAATCTCTCGATTTACAAATACTTTTTGCATAAGAAATGCCAAACGCACTAGCTTTACACGACAAGGTCCTACTAACATACCAATCTTCATCCTTAAAAGAACGACGTGCACCCACAAAACCAGGGCGAGTTGCTCGTTGTGGGTTGGAGTCAGATATGGGTATATGACTCGCGCATGGAGCTATACATGTACTAGGTGAGGTAGTACTCTCAACAGTGTCACCTAGTACCATACCCACCATGCCTATTAACACGCCAATATACATGCACTTGTTAAAGCATGGCAATCGCATCCTCTTGACAATGTTCTCAAGACAAAGTAAGAAATGTGCAAGTTGTTTTTAAAGTTGTTGTGCGTGTAGACGATGTTATTAATAATGATAATAATGAAATGGAGATTGCTATTATTAATAACAATATCAATGTAATCAATAATATAATTGATACAAAAAGTAGAATATTGTAATAATATTAGCTACTGTTGCAACAATCAATAATATATTATGAATAAATTAGTATTCAAAGTATTAATAATAAATTTATTATTGTTATTAACTTTGGTATTATAGACCTATCCTATTATTGATAATCTACAATATCATTATTATTATTAATAGTTATAATTTAAACAATATTACTATTATTATCATATCGTGAATAATATTATAAAATTGATTGTTATTATCAATAATAGCAATACTTTGGTATATTTTGGGACTATTAATAACGGTTTATGATAATGTGATTAGTCCTAGTAATCTCTATTATCAATTATTAATATGGTACAGGTGTAATACAGTTGTATAATTAATGTTATGATTATAAAAAGAAAAAAGGAGCATGCATACTGGTAACGATAGTATAACTACAACCTATCGAAAATGAAAGTGGGCCATGAATAATTGCTGGTTCTGAGATATAATCTTAAAACTGTGAAACTTGATAGCATTTCACTCTTGAAATTGTAAACATTTGTATATTTAAAATTTAAATAATTATAAACACATATTTAGCAGATTTAGTTTTTTCAACTTAAGCCATGGGTTATAAACTCATCTATGGTACCAGTTAAGGGGTACTGTTATTGAATACTAGATTACTTTTAAAATCATTTTATTACATAGTAGCACAATTGATTAGGTCACTTTCTCAAAATTTAGAAATATGACAACAGCAACAGCAACAGTTGTTATGACAACAGTGACAGCAACAGCAATCAATAATATAACTTATTTTTTATGTTATTTCATTATCTATGCCTATGCATAGTACTCTTGGTAATATACTATTATTAATATACTATTATTATTAAGAATTTGAATAATATTATTACTATAATATTCACAATATATCAATAATATTATTATTATTGTTGTTATTATTAATATTATATAAAGAAAAATGGCACAGGGTTAACTGTAGCGTTTTTGGCCGTGGTGGTGTAGCAGCAATGATTCTCCGATCAAATGTGTTTTTTCCCAGAGTCGGAAAACGTGTTTAGTAAAGACCCAAGAATGTTTCCATATTACGTACTCTGATGTTAAAATGTGCCCTATACATAAATATTTTAAACAAATAAAAGTAATTTAAACGGTTAATATCAATATATACAACTATATTCAGTCAATAATGTATAGAATGTTACAAAACTTGTAAGTAAGTATACTATTTATAATACTTAATGTTGTGTGTCAGGTAGGTTGGTATTAATTTTAATTTATTACAGTTTATAGTTATAACAACAGTTATAGTTTCAAAAATAGGCCTTCAATACGCCACTCTCACAGAACATGTTACAGCCAGCATAAATCAATTCTGTGACGATTCTGGCAGACCCAATAGCCATACGCAGCTTGTGTTTCAATGTTAACAAACTTACAGCCAAAATATGCTATAGTACGCGCTGTATTAGACCGTCAATCATTTAAAAAAATGGGGCTATGATATTAGTACGACTGTACTATTAATATTAATACTGGTATCGATAGTATAACTACATCCTATCGAAAATGTAGGTGGGCCAGGAATAATTGCAGGTTCTTTGATAAAATCTGGAAACTGTGAAATTGATAACTTTTACATTTGAAATTTGAAATATTTGAACATTTAAATATTTAAATATTTAAAAAATTTGAATTTAGCAGATTTACTTCAGCCATGGGTTATAAACTCATCTATGGTACTAGTTTACAGGTACTGTTATTGAATAGTAGAGTATTACTAAAATCA
>Ga0115006_10001593_pt1 | contig 14302 bp, 14 predicted proteins | sample ArcOceMetagenome_3_FD_88943 | JGI IMG/M metagenome (GOLD analysis project Ga0115006, IMG submission 88943) | Marine eukaryotic phytoplankton communities from Arctic Ocean - Arctic Ocean- Svalbard ARC20M Metagenome | ecosystem: Environmental > Aquatic > Marine > Oceanic | place: Arctic Ocean...
CGGACGAAAGTCACACAAATCTACAAGAAGACGGGCAACCTGCGTGCTGTTCAGCTTTTGCTGGGTCATACCAAGATGGACAGCACGGTGCGATATCTTGGCGTTGAACTTGAGGACGCCTTGGCAATTGCGGAAGCCATTGAAATCTAAACCTTTGGGCCGTTCGTAGGGGACGGCCCATAGCGGCCGTCTACCGACGGTCTGAGCGCTGCGCTGTAGCTTTCGCATTACTGCCATTCGTGCATGGTACAGCACTCTCGGTTTATGAAGGTCACGCACAACGATCCCCGCCAATGTCGCATATGAGAGATCAGAGTTCTGGTCGAGACGTTATCCTAAATGGAGAGAACCCTTTGAATGGCCTAAAATGACATCTGTAGCACCTACCTTTTTCAATGCGCATGCTCACAAGTATGGTGTGCTATTCGTCTTTGTGGCCGGGGTTCTATGGTCAACGGTCGGTCTAGGCATTCGTATGATCGAAGATGCTGTCGTCTGGCAGATTTTGCTCTATCGGTCGATCGCTATGTCGTTGTTTCTTTACGTGGTCATTCGGCTGCGATCGGGCGAAAGCCCCTTTGTCCAGGTCCACCGCGTCGGCTTTCCCTCTGTTATCGCTGGGCTATCGCTAGTTGCGGCCTATTCGGGCGGGATCTACTCGATCCAGAATACTTCAGTCGCGAATGCCATGCTCCTTTTTGCAACGGCACCATTCATGGCTGCGGTCCTCGGTTGGATTATTCTGCGTGAACGTGTGCGCGCAGCAACCTGGGGCGCGATTGCCATCGCCATAGGCGGGATTGCAATTATGGTCGCCGATAAATCTGGCAGCGTTGTCCTAAAAGGCAGCCTTGCAGCACTTGGATCTGCCTTTGGTTTTGCAGTCTTCACCGTGGCCTTACGATGGGGGCGGGCGGGCGAAATGCTCCCGTCGGTCTTCCTGTCCGGGTTGTTTGCCATCATCGTCACATTCGGCATATGCCAGTTTTCTGGGCTGTCCGTTGTTCTGAGTGTGCAAGATGGCGCGATATCCATGGGCATGGGGGTGTTTCAGGTTGGCGCGGGCCTCATTCTCTATACGCTGGGATCCCGCAGCCTGCCTGCGGCAGAGCTTGCACTGCTGTCGTTGGCCGAGGTTCTGCTTGGCCCGCTTTGGGTCTGGCTTTTCCTTGGTGAAACAGCGAGCCTCAACACGCTTATTGGCGGCCTTGTTTTGCTGGCTGCGATTGCAGGAAATGCGCTGTCCGGCAAGCGGCGCAAGCCGCCGCCAATCACCACGCCGTAAGGACTTGCGCACCAGACGGCCCCTTGCGGACTTTAACACCAGTCTTCAGCGCCATAGTGCGGCTTTTGCATTGTTGATATTGATGCACCATGCAGTGTTTGGATGCCCATCGTCAGTCTGTAAATCCAAAGATCAACAACCGCGTTGGTCTGCGCCGAATTTACCCAACCAAGTCAAAGCGATTGACGTTAGCCCTTTCCCACGAATTCAACGTCTAGGTTTTGAAGGATGCTAATTGGACTGCTGTGGGGTTCAGGCAACTGCCCCTGCGGCTTGCAGATCCGCCACCTGATCCTCGACGAAGGCATACGAATCCGTGTTGATATCTCCGCTCCAGCGCCAGATCGCGAGAAATCCTTCAGGCCCAGTATTGAAGGCATGCGGCATTTGGCTGGGGTGATGGATCATGTCGCCAGCCCCCCGCATCCGGATATCATCGCCAGCAATCCAAAAGGCCTGCCCCGCAATAATGACATAGGTCTCGTCGGCATTATGAAGATGCATCGGATAATAAGATTCTGGCCGCATATAGACCAACCCCAGCCTCACGTCCGGTGCAGGGATCGGCCCGTCTGGCCCCATCAGCGTGGCCACGCTGATCATCTCGGCAATCGTCTGTTCAGTTTGCCCTTCAACAGGGTTTGAACCCCAAGGCAGCAGATGGTGTGCCTTATGCGCGGCGCACGCTTCAGGGTGTTCGCTACCCGCCAGGACCGTGCGAATGCCTTCATCAAGAAGACACGGCGGTGCCTGTTCAAATCTCGTCAGCAATGGCATCACCCTGAGTGTTTGGGCCGTGTAAGTTCCCTGCGGATCAGCTTCGGCCACGTAGACCCCCGAGATTGCCTCAAGCATTGCTGAAAGAAGATTGCTCTGAACCATCGTCATTCACTCCAAAGTACACAAAAAAATATAGAGCGGTTTACGTACATTAATCTGCGAGGAATACGACGGAGCTAGGTCGCAATCATACCGTCAGGGGCTATTGCATTATGCACCTCTGTGTGCGGACCTCCTTGTCCGCGAGTGGAAAAAAACGAATTGACCAAAACTTTAAGAACTCCCAGAGATAGCTTCACAAAGCCCGGGTTTTTGGGATCGACCTGACCGGCCCTTAGCCGGACTTTCATCATGCTATGGCTACGCTGCATCGCGGCACGTGGAAGCGGACATTGGTTACTATTGCCAACGCGCGATGGGTTTGAGCTTTGGGATAAGGTTTACTGAAACACGACAACATACTCCCTGCCGTGAAGATTTTGTTTGATTTTGTCGCGTAACGCTGCAAAATGATTTAAAATTCTCTTGGAAAGTTAGCAGAACCCAAATGCAAGTCAGTGTTCGTGATAATAACGTCGATCAGGCGCTTCGTGCGCTTAAGAAAAAGCTTCAGCGCGAAGGCGTGTTCCGTGAGATGAGGCTCAAGGAACATTTCGAAAAGCCATCTGTCCGGAAAGCACGGGAGAAAAAAGAGGCTGTTAATCGTCAGCGTAAACTGGCGCGCAAAAAAGCAGAGCGTGAAGGATAAATTAGATTACTTGCAGGGCAGGTATTTGGGCCCGTTAGCTCAACTTCATAGCATTCTGTAAGTGCTACAATTTTTTTGGCCCTCAGACCTGCGTTGAAGCTGTTGGTAAAATGTACGTAGTTATTGGGTCACTCAGTGACGATGTGCAGAATTAATCATGTCGTCCGTGTCTAGCTTCAACCAAGCTCACCATAATAGTGTTTTACAGTACACTCGACTTAAAGCATGAAACTGAAGCAAAAAGCATCTGGCAACGGATTTGGCACTTCTTCCGGTAGGGCAAGAGCTTGAAAAGTATATTCACGACCACAATGCAAAAACGGAAAGTCCGCTTTCGCATCGCGCCACAAATTTCTCGGCAACGCCGCGAAAGTCTGCTGTCCGCCCTTCGTGTCGATCGACATGAACGGCCCATAGCCGACCTTGGCGCGTCCTCAACCATGCTGCAGTGCGGCTCGTCATTGCGGACATTCGCCGCGAATGCAAAACCTTGCATGGCCGAACTCACACTATGCGGACTAAGCCGACCTTCATAAAAAATGGGTGGATGTCCGCATTTGCAGATTCTCGCTTCGAACTCGGCATGATGCTGTTAGTAGGTCACGTCTCGGAAAGCCTATACAGTTCACCGGCGTTTGATCCCAGAATTGCTTTTCTGGCTCGTTCATCTGGTATGAGAGATGCAGTCACCTCTATCCAGATTTCATAGCTGGCAGCCTTAGTTAGGACCGGCCAGTCGCTTCCCCAAACCAGCCTTTCTGGCCCGAAATGTTCCAGTAGGTGTGCGACATAGGGGGCAACTTCAGTGATTGTCCAGTCTTTGCCTGCTTCGGTCAAAAGGCCGGACAGTTTGCAATACGCCCTACTTTCTTTTGCGATGACGGCAATATTATTTGCCCAGTCATCGAACTGTCCGCATGAAATATCTGGCTTGGCTCCGTGGTCAATCACGGTGCGCAAGTTTGGATGGCGAGACAGAAGTTTACGAAGTTGCGAAAGATGTCGAGGCAACACCAGCGCGTCAAAGGTCAGGTCACACTGGATCATCGCTTCAAAGGCGGGTGTAAGGACAGAACGCAACATCCAGTCATCATCAGCAATATCTTGGATCATAGGACGTAGCCCGACCAGCTTGGGATGTTTGGCAAGCCTTGCGATATCACTGGCAGCGGATTTGGCAGCAAAATCGGTCCAGCCGACAATGCCCAAAACGAAAGGCGTCTTGTCGGCGATATCTAGCAGGAATTCCGTTTCGGCGGGCGTTGGAGCGGCCTGCACCAAAATCGTCCCTTCGATATCATGTTGAAGCAGATGCGGCGCCAAATCATCTGGCATGAAGTCGCGATAGAGCGATGCAAGGTCTGGCATTAACCATCCGTAGTCGCCACGCTCAAGTTGCCAAAAGTGCTGATGCGCATCGATAATCATGCGCCAATCACGCCTTTCTTTAGGATGATATTGCCATAAAGCCGCGTCTCGCCTGTTTGGATGATGGCAAATGCCGTCTTTGCGCGGTCATAAAAATCGAAACGTTCCAACTTATCCAACTTGGCAGGATTATCCGCCGTCGTTGTTGTGATTTTTTGAAATTCCACAACGATGGATGGCACCGCCTCAGGATCGTCGACAACCTGCATCACTAACGCAGGGTGTTGCACAAATTTGTCCAACGGAAGGACGGTCAGCACCGCTTGCAAAACTTCTGTCGCGGTCAGCCCGTCAAGACGATGGCAACGAGCACCAAGCGCTGTCGCGGGGAAATTCGCATCGGCAATAACCAAGTCGTCACCATGGCCCATGGCGCGCAGGGTCCAAAGCAAATCGGGGGACAGGATGGTGGGTATGTTACGAAGCAACGGACTTCTCCTCTGGAAGTGGCGCATCCTGCCGGATCAAACCTTGAGATTTAAGGTCGGACCACAGATCTGAGGGGATGGGTGTCTCAAAAATCTCGACGTTCTGGCGCACTTCAGCAGGGTTCGACGCGCCGGGGATGACGGTTCTCACCGCTGGGTGGCCCAATGGAAACTGCAGGGCAGCCGCGATGAGTGGCGTGTTATGGGCAGCACAGACGTCATTCAGATTGCGGACCCGTTGCAGAATGGCTTCAGATGCGGGCGCGTAATCATATCGCGCACCTTCGATTGCGCCGGTGGCGAGAATGCCGGAATTATATGGTCCACCCAGAATGACCCCGACGTCGCGTTTGACACAAAGCGGCAGGAACGTATCGAGAGGGTCTTGTTCAAGCAACGTATAGCGCCCAGCGAGAAGGAAGCCGTCAAAATCCGCTTCGCCCAAAAGGCGTTCACAGATTTGCCAAGTATTAACACCTGCGCCGATGGCCGAAACCCCGCCCGCTTCACGAAGCTCAGACAGGGCGCGGTAGCCGCCTTGGGAAAACAATTCGCGCAGGTTGTTGTCCTCAAAACGCTGCCCTTGGGAGCCTGCATCGATGTCATGCAGGAACAGCATATCGATTTTGTCGGAGCCAAGCCGCGCGATGCTGTCCTCATAGCTGCGCATGATCCCGTCGTATGTAAAATCAAAGATGATCCGTTTTTGTGGCACATCCACAAAGGCTTCGGGGGTGACGTCTTCGGGTGCGCAATCTTCCAGAACCCGCCCGACTTTTGTCGACAACGTCAGTTGGTCAGGATTAAATCGCGTCAACGCGTCTGCAAACCGCAATTCGGATCGTCCCAACCCGTATTGTGGCGCAGTATCGAAGTATCGAATGCCCGCATCCCATGCGGCATCAAGTGTCGCCTGGGCGTCAGAATCCTCGATCGTGCGATACAGATTTCCAAGCGGCGCACCGCCAAACCCAAGCTGGGTCATGTCGACTGGGGATCGGGTGCGCTGATTGAGCGGATTGCTTTTCGTCAGTTTCATCGTATTTCTTTTCAGCTTGGGCGAAAGTATTCTGGGTGTTGGCGCTCTAACGGTTCGATGCGCGTTATTAACTGTCGAAGGTGGAGCGACATTGCAGACCTTGCCGCATCAACATCGCGGACTTCGATGCCGGCCAGTACGCTCTGATGTTCGGCGACCGTCTCTGCGGGACGGCCCGGCTCAGGCAAAATCTGCATCCGCGCTCGGTTCAGTTGCAGCGATATTTGCCCAGCGGTGACTGTGACCTTGGGAAAACCGGTGAAGGCTAAAATCAATTCATGAAACTCAAGATCGGCTTCAAAGAAACCCTGAAAGTCCTCGTCTTCCACCAAAAGCCTCTGCATTTTTAAATTGCGAGAAAGGATGGTCAGTTGTTCGTCAGTGCGATCCTGCGCGACTTTGGCAACGGCCGCGACTTCAACAGCATCACGCAGGAAGCTTTCTTGGCGCAGCTCGAACATGGAGAATTGGGAAACACGCGTTGCAGATTGCGGAATGATATCGACCAACCCATCGGTTGAGAGCCTGTTCAGAGCCTCTGTTACCGGCGAACGGGACACTCCCAATTGCTCGCAAAGTGCGCCTTTTCGTAGTACGGTTCCGGGCTCGAACGACATTGTAAGGATCTTGTTGCGCAGCACCGTATAGACCCGCTGACCCAAGGGGCCATCCAGACTGTTGATATCAAGCGTGAACGTTTGGTCGGTCATTTCCTCATCTCCCAACTGACATGTTAGTTGACATATACATCAAGTCAAGCTAGCACTGACATTACGCAAACCGAAGCCGCTAAGCTAGAGGTACTCTTTCAATGAACCCGCTATCCCGCATGCTAACCCTCCATCCGCAAGATAATGTTGCGGTCGCATTGGCTGATATTTCTGCGGGTGAAACTGATAACATTGCTGGCGTTAAAGCGCTGCAAGCCGTCAAGCAGGGACACAAGATTGCGGTTAAACCGATCGCCGCCGGACAGAACGTGCTGCGCTACGGCCAGACTATCGGGCAGGCAACAGCTGACATCGCTGCGGGGGAACATGTGCATGTTCAAAACCTCGGCATGGGGGAGCACACGAGCGATTACGCCCACGCGACAGAGGCCAAATTGCTTTTGGCATTGCCTGATATGCGCACCTTTAACGGCTACCACCGTGCAGACCGCAGCGTAGGCACGCGCAACTACCTTGGCATTCTGACGTCAGTAAACTGTTCTGGTTCGGTTGCAAAATTCATCGCTGAAGCGGCTGAGAAATCTGGTCTGCTGGACGATTTCCCAAATATTGACGGCATCGTTCCCATCACCCATGGCACTGGCTGTGGCATGTCGGGCGAAAACGAAGGCTATGACACGTTGTTCCGTACGCTGTCGGGCTATGCCCAGCACCCCAATTTTGGCGGCATCCTTTTGATTGGTCTCGGTTGTGAAGTCATGCAGGTGTCCGCCCTCGTTGCTGGGCGTCCAATCCGCGCTGACGGTGCGCTTCGCTATATGACGATCCAGCAAGAAGGCGGCACGCGCATGACCATCGAAAAAGGTCTCGCGGAGTTGCGCAGCATCGCAGAGATAGCGAATACTGCCACCCGCCAGCCTGCGCCCGTGTCTGAGTTGATGGTGGGCATGCAATGTGGCGGCTCCGATGGATATTCCGGCATTACCGCCAATCCCGCACTTGGTGTCGCGTCTGACTTGGTGGTGCGTCACGGCGGGACCACGATCCTGTCAGAGACATCCGAAATTTATGGGGCTGAGCATCTTTTGACCCGTCGCGCGGCGACGGTCGAGGTGGGCGAAAAACTGATTGATCGCGTCCGCTGGTGGGAAGATTACACCGCCCGCAACAAAGGCAAGATGGACAACAATCCCAGCCCTGGCAACAAGCGCGGCGGGCTAACCACGATCCTTGAAAAGTCGCTCGGTGCTGTGGCGAAAAGCGGTAGTGCGCCGCTGACAGCCGTATATCTGTTTGCAGAAAAGATCGACAAAAAGGGCTTTGTCTTTATGGACAGCCCCGGTTTTGATCCCTGCTCGGTCACTGGTCAAATCGCATCTGGCGCGAACCTGATCGTCTTTACGACAGGGCGCGGTTCGGTGTCGGGATACACGCCAACGCCTTGTATTAAGATTGCCACCAATTCTGAAATGTACGCCCGCATGTCCGACGACATGGACATCAACTGCGGCGATATCGTCAGCGACGGCGTCAGCCTTGAAGAGAAGGGCAGTGAAATTTTCGAGATGTTCATTCGCATCGCTTCGGGCGAGCAAACCAAGAGTGAAGATCTCGGCTTTGGTGGGGTTGAATTCGTGCCATGGCAGATTGGTGCGGTGATGTGATCATGGGGGACAATATGACACTGAGGAACAAAACAATTTTAATTACCGCTGCTGGCCAAGGTATTGGCGCTGCAAGTGCGCGCGCTTGCGCGGCTGCAGGCGCTACAGTTATTGCAACGGACGTGAACGGTGACTTACTGGCCAATCTGTCAGGCGTTCGCGGGATTGAGACCCGCGTGCTCGACGTGACTGACGTGGTTGCAATTGATGCGCTTGCCGCTGAACTTCCTGATCTTGACGGATTGTTCAACTGCGCCGGCGTTGTTCATCACGGCTCTATTCTAGAGCTCGACGATGCCGCTTGGGAGTTTTCAGTCAACCTCAATGTCACGTCTATGGTGCGTATGTGTCGCGCTTTTGTGCCCGGTCTTTTGCGCCGCGCAGACAGCCAAGGCACTGCGTCAATCCTGAACATGTCGTCAATGGCGTCATCGGAAAAAGGGTTCGTCAACCGCACCGCCTACGGGGCAACAAAGGCCGCAGTGATTGGGTTAACCAAGGCAATTGCCGCCGACTTCGTGGCGCAAAACTTGCGGTGCAATGCACTGTGCCCCGGCACGGTTGATACGCCAGCCTTGCAAGGCCGTATCGCGGCGGCACCCGATCCAATTCAGGCGGAAAAAGACTTTATTGCGCGTCAGCCGATGGGCCGCTTATCTACGGTTGGCGATCTGACACCGACAATTGTGCATTTGCTGTCGGACAATAGCAGTTTCATGACAGGCCAATCCGTCTTGGTCGATGGTGGTTGCACGATCTAGCGACGCGATCCAAGGTTTGGGAGGGCCAAAGAACATGACTTATCTAGTCGAAATGAAGGGCATCGAAAAACGCTTTCCAGGTGTTCACGCGCTAAAAGGGGTGCAATTCGACCTCAATCCTGGAGAAGTCCATGCCCTCATGGGGGAGAATGGCGCTGGAAAATCGACCCTGATGAAAATCATGTCCGGTATCTATTCACGTGATGGCGGTGAGATGTTTGTGGACGGAAAACCTGTTTCTCCCGTCAGCCCCCGTGCAGCGCAGGACCTTGGGATTGGGATCATTCATCAAGAATTGAGTCTGATGAACGACCTGACAGCGGCACAGAACGTTCTGATTGGACGGGAACCGCGGCGCAGTTTTGGCCGTTTGGACGAGCCCGCATTGAACGCGAAAACGGCAGAAATTTTTGCCTCGCTTAATCTGGCTATGGATCCGCGCACGCGAGTCGGCACGCAGACCATTGCCCGTCAGCAATTGATAGAAATTGCCAAGGCGCTGTCTTACAATCCGCGTGTCCTGATTATGGATGAACCGACCGCCGCCCTGAACGACATTGAAATCGCAGAGCTGTTCAAGGTCATCGAAAAGCTGAAAGCCGACGGTGTTGGTATCGTCTACATCAGTCACCGCATGGACGAGATCAAGCGCATTGCGGACCGCGTTACGATCTTGCGCGATGGTGCCTACATCGACACCGTTGAAGCCGCCGATACACCCCTTACAAAAATTATCCAATTGATGGTTGGTCGTGAAGTCACGCAAAATACGCCCGTCATCCCCGATACATCGCAAAATCAAGTTGCTTTGGAAGTGCGCAATCTGTCGCGCGGAAAAGAAGTGTGGGATGTTAGTTTTGATATCCGCAAAGGCGAGATTTTGGGCTTTGCGGGTCTGATGGGCGCGGGTCGCACGGAGGTCGCTCGGATCATCTTTGGCGCCGACGCCCGTGACAGAGGCGAGATACTGGTCGCGGGCCAGCCGGTCAACATTCGTACGCCGCATGCCGCTGTTGAGGCAGGGATCGGGTATCTTTCGGAAGATCGCAAACACTTTGGTCTAGCCGTCGACATGACCGTGCGTGCCAACATCGCGATGGCCAATCTGGTGCAATTCACCAGTCGCACAGGCGTGCTGAATGAGGTCGCGATGAAAGAGACGGCAATCAAATATATCGATCAATTGGGCATCCGCACTCCGTCTGACATGCAGGCCGTGCGGCTGTTATCGGGCGGGAACCAGCAAAAGGTCGTCATTGCCAAATGGCTGTTGCGAGACTGCGACGTGTTGATCTTTGACGAACCAACACGCGGCATCGACGTTGGCGCTAAATCCGAAATTTACGCCCTTCTTGAAGACCTTGCCGCGCAAGGGCGCGCGATCATCGTGATTTCGTCCGAATTGCCTGAGGTCATGCGCCTGTCACACCGCATTGCCGTCATGTGCGAAGGACGGTTGACGGGTATTTTACCCGGCGGCGAGGGCACCACACAAGGACAGATCATGGAATTAGCCACCCAACGCGACAGCGCGTTGAGTGTCACGGAGGACGTATTATGACCACGACAACAGTAGATGCCACAAAGTCGGCCCTGTCACGGATTGTCGTGGCGGGCACACACCAACGGGTGTTGGCCTTCGCCAGCCTGATCGTGCTCCTGATCGGGTTTTCCATTGCATCCCCCAACTTTATGCAAACGTCCAATATGCTCGCAATCTTGCAAGCTACGTCGGTGAACGGCGTGTTGGCGATTGCGGTCACGCTGGTCATCATCACGGGTGGGATCGATCTTTCGGTTGGAACCATGATGACGTTCTGCGCAGTCATTACCGGTGTTGTGTTGACATACGCGGGAATGCCGCTGGCGTTTGGTGTCGTTGCCGCCGTCCTGACTGGCGCGGTATGTGGCGCATGTTCCGGCACTTTCGTGGCGAAAATGGCAATACCACCTTTCATCGCTACCCTTGGAATGATGCTGATCCTAAAAGGGCTCAGCCTTGTTATTTCGGGCACCCGTCCGATCTATTTCAACGACACCCCGGGGTTCAGCGAGATATCTCGTGGGTCTCTGATAGGTGAAGTTATCCCATCCCTGCCAATCCCCAACGGCGTGCTCATCCTGTTCATCGTGGCCGCTGTGACGGCCTACATCCTGAACCGTACTGTGCTGGGCCGCTACTGCTTTGCGCTTGGGTCCAACGAGGAATCTGTCCGCCTGTCGGGTGTGAACACAGACCGTTGGAAAATCGCGATATACGCCCTCGCCGGATCAATCGTCGGTATTGCGGGTCTGCTGATTGCCTCGCGTCTGAACTCTGCCCAGCCAGCTCTGGGGCTTGGATACGAGCTTGAGGCGATTGCTGCGGTGGTCATTGGCGGGACGTCTTTGTCCGGCGGGCGCGGCTCGATCCTCGGCTCTCTTATCGGGGCGTTGATTATGGCCGTTCTGACCAATGGTCTACGCGTGCTGTCCGTCGCCCAAGAATGGCAAACCGTCGTCACAGGCGCGATCATTATTTTGGCGGTCTACGCCGACATGATGCGCCGCAACAAAACAACCTAACGAACCAAGACTCAACTGCCCGGGAGGAGATCTGGGCATCAACGACAACTTAGGAGGAACCATCATGTTGTCACGTCGTACCCTCGTAGGCGCGCTAAGCGCGTCAATCGCACTGGCATCTGCGCCAGCCGCATTTGCACAAGACGAAATCTACATCCCGCTTATTTCGAAAGGCTTTCAGCACCAGTTCTGGCAGGCCGTAAAATCCGGTGCCGATCAGGCTGCTGAAGAATTTGGTGTTCGCATTACGTTCGAAGGCCCTGACAACGAAACGATGGTCGATCGCCAGATCGACATGCTTGCTGCCGCATTGGCTAACAAACCTGCGGCGATCGGTTTTGCCGCACTCGACAGCCAAGCGGCGATCCCGCTACTGCGTCAGGCGTCAGACGCCGGTATTCCGATCATCGCGTTTGACAGCGGCGTGGACAGTGACATTCCGATGTCTACTGCAACCACTGACAACGTCGCCGCTGCTGCACTGGCCGCTGACAAGATGGCTGAATTTCTTGGCGGAACTGGCACCGTTGCCGTTGTGGCTCACGATCAGACCAGCCGCACAGGTATCGACCGTCGCGATGGTTTCCTGAACCAGATCGCAAGTGAATATCCAAACATCAAAGTGGTCAGTGTCCAATACGGCGCAGGTGATCAGTTGCAGTCTACCGAAATTGCCAAGGCGATGCTGACGGCCAATCCTGGTTTGGGCGGTATGTTCGGCACCAACGAAGGCTCTGCCATTGGTATTGTGAACGCTGTACGCGAAATGGCGGCCGAAGGCGTCACCATCATCGGTTACGATTCTGGCAGGGCTCAGACGGATGCGATCCGCGAAGGTTTGATGGCCGGCGCGATCACGCAGAACCCTGTCGGAATTGGCTATGAAACTGTAAAAGCGGCGGTTGCTGCGATGAACGGCGAAACACTGCCTGCGATCATCGACACAGGCTTCTACTACTACGATCAGTCCAACATCGACGACGCTGAAATTCAGGCCGTCCTTTACGATTGATTTAAATCGCGTCGCGGTTCATTCTCGCTTGGGCTGCGACGCCCTTTTTCTCCCAACCCTAAGTTCGAGGACACCATGAAATTATTGCGCTATGGCCCCGCGGGCCATGAAAAACCTGGTTGCCTTGATGTAGAAGGCCGCGTTCGCGACCTGTCGGGGCACGTTGATGATATCGCTGGAGCGGCACTTCTGCCCGACGCGATTGCGGCTTTGAAAGCCTTGGATGTTTCATCACTTCCCATCGTTGAAGGTACCCCGCAAAGCGACCTGCGACTTGGCTCATGCGTTGGTCAAACCGGAAAATTTGTTTGTATCGGCCTTAACTATGCCGATCACGCCGCTGAAAGCGGAATGGAGGTGCCACCGGAGCCTGTGATTTTTAACAAGTGGACTTCGGCGATTATTGGGCCCGATGATGATGTTGTCATTCCGCGCGGCTCTAAGAAAACCGACTGGGAGGTCGAGCTTGGCGTCGTTATCGGCAAAGGTGGTGTTTATATCACTGAGGCCGATGCGATGGATCACGTCGCGGGTTTCTGCGTGATCAATGACGTGTCAGAGCGGGAATACCAGATTGAGCGGGCAGGCACATGGGACAAGGGCAAGGGCTGTGATACGTTTGGTCCGACTGGTCCGTGGTTGGTTACACCTGATGAGGTTGGTGACTATGACAACCTTGCGATGTGGCTAGAAGTTGACGGCACCCGCCATCAAAACGGCTCGACAAAAACGATGGTCTATAAGGTGCCGCACCTGGTTTCGTATTGCTCACAATTCATGAGCCTTCAGCCGGGCGACATCATCTCGACAGGCACCCCTCCAGGCGTCGGCATGGGTCTGAAGCCTCAAACCTATCTTTCAGGTGGTGAAACCATGCGCCTTGGGATCGATAAGCTTGGCGTTCAAACACAGGTCGTTCGTCCCGCGAAATAACGTAGTGCGCAAAAAACGGGGGTGGGCTGCGAATGGCAGACCCGCCCGTCGACAAGCAGACATTCGCATCATGACAGCATAGTTGCACATTGGGCTTATTCTGTTGAAAAACTCCAATACTGGGCCTTCAGATCAATTTTGACAGAATAGTATTCTGATTTCCTAAAATTTAGCTGGTATTTGCACGGATATCTTGATGAGATGAGAAGAGTTTTCTACTTTCTAAATATTTACAGAGGCAGCAACGAGTTTTTCAACAGAATAGGCTCCTTGCTGCCGTTCACCGCACACCGCGTAGATGACGGCAATGCGGGGCCGAGCTGACCTTCCTTGCGTGTGCGTTAACGACTGCTTTTCGTTCCAGCCTAGATCAACGCAGCCATCGCTTGTTGTCATTACTTTCATATTTTGTGGTTGTTTCCGGCCCCTAAGCTAGCCTTCAAGAACTCTATCAGATGCGCCAGTTCAGCTTGAGAGACTGTCATATCAATGGCCTGTCTGCTTGCTGCGCACTCAATGGTGTCCAGAATAAAATGGGCGGTATGGAAGGTGTCTCCCGTGAATCGCCAGGTCCTTTGTTCGATCCCTTTTATAAGGAGGGAGGAAAGCGCCTCTGCCAAAGTCCGGCGCACTTCAAGGAACAACGCCGTAATATCCGGCACCCGCATCGCCTCTGCCGTAATTTCGGCCGTTAGAATCGCGACGCCCTTGTCCGAGACAATGGCCCAATAGTCCTGAAGAAAGGTTTCGAATGTCTCGTATGCCGGTCCGTCGATAGCGAGACGTTCAATGAAAGGAGCAACCAATTCCCCCTCCAGCATGGCCACGCCAATGAGGAAATCATGCTTTCCCGGGAAATGATTGTAGAGGTTCCCAATACTGACATCGGCACGCGCGGCGATATCGCGCATACCAGTTTGGTGAAATCCATTGTCGATAAAGCATGCGATGGCGGCCTCCAAAATGTGCTGCCTCCGCTGCGCTGACG
>Ga0115006_10001595_pt1 | contig 14299 bp, 14 predicted proteins | sample ArcOceMetagenome_3_FD_88943 | JGI IMG/M metagenome (GOLD analysis project Ga0115006, IMG submission 88943) | Marine eukaryotic phytoplankton communities from Arctic Ocean - Arctic Ocean- Svalbard ARC20M Metagenome | ecosystem: Environmental > Aquatic > Marine > Oceanic | place: Arctic Ocean...
AATTTGAAGGGGGGGAGGAAGCTTGCAGTACAGCTGTACAACTGTAGTATGAATTCCTACATCGATTCAAGCAAGATTCATGATTCCGCCTCCCCCCCGTCAAGTTTTGGCCCGACTCGGCAGCACGCAACGTCGATAGACAGCCTTGGATCCCCGGCACTGCACTGATACAGCGAGATTTTTATTAGTGTTAGTGAAAGTATAGATCTACAGATGTACATGCGTGCCGGTACAGTATGAGAAATCCGTCGAAGAATTAAAATTGTTGCGGCGAAATCCCTGCAGGATTGTATACTTTTGCCTGCAGGTGGGTTCAGATCTTTGAGATTTCCCACATATTATATGGGTGTCAAAAAACTATCAGTGCATGCATACATGAAACTGCATGGCGGGTGGGTGGTGGCACTGGTGGGTACCTGTGAACCCATCTCAAAAACTTGCATGCAGGCAAAAACTTATATGCGGATACTGCCAACTTATGTGGAAGCCGGCACTCGAGACACCTGAAATCGAGGATGCCAAGCTGTCATCTGTCATCATTTTCATCGGCCTTTTTCATCGGCCTGGCAGGGCAGTCTGCCTGGATACGGGCAAGCAGGGCACATTGACGAAGCAAGCTGACACCAGAGATCCACCACCCTGTCACCCGCATGCGCGACGTGCTAAAACAGCTGTGCGCGGCCGCGCTGGTGGTGGGGCTCGTGCCAACCGGTGACGCGCAAGCCTTCGAGGCCAATCTGGGGGGATTCAATGGGGTCTCGGCGCGATCATACGAGTTCAACGTGCTCAAACTGAAGTCAACCTCTGGGTCGTACGCGTCCCTCATGGTCGCGGCGTGCGAGGCTGTGGGGATGAAGCCCGTCTGCGACCACCCCAGCTACTGCAAAACTGATCAGAAGGCGCTGTACATCGGACAATCCGGCCACCTTGCGTATAAGCCACACCGCAACAGCAACAACTACGTGCCAGCGGGCTTCTCTGGGATAAGGAACTACTGGACGGGGTTGTGCTCGTATACGGCTAAGGCGAACGGTAATTACGCCCTGTGTAACATCCCAGCGAACTCGCATGGGTGGAAAGATCCCAAAACGGCCAACCCCGGACTGGTGTGCGGCAAAGTGAGCTGCCCCTCCCTACTCCGCACACGACGCATGCACACGGGCGCGCGCCGTAGACATAGGCGAGGATATAGTGCGGGGGGGGGTGCATCTGACCCGTGACACCCACGCGCAGACCGTTGCCTTTGGGCAAATGTTGGGGGCGCTGAATGGCGTCGAGAGCGGCGCATACGTCTTCGGACTCGCCCAGGCCAGTGGGAATCTCAGCAGAAGCTATTCGGATCTTATGATCTCAGCGTGCACTGCAATCTCTGACAAGATGAAGCCTGTCTGCGGTCACCCCACCAACTGCAGGTCGGACAACCGCTCACTGTATCTGGGGCAGTCTGGGTGGCTTCTGGTGCCACCTCCCGATGTGACCAAACCCTTCCCGGCTCAACTGGGTGCCAAAAATGGGGTGCCTGCCAAAGCTTACCTGTTTCAACGCGTGAAATTGACCTCTACGTCCGGCTCATACAGCAGTCTCATGCGACCCGCTTGCTCTGGTGTTGGCATGAAGCCCGTCTGCGACCATCCCAGCTACTGCAGGAACGACGCTAATGCGCTGTACATCGGACAGTCCAGTTATCTTGCGTACCGGCCGTACCGCAATACCAACAACTACGTGCCGGTGGGATTTGCGGCCGTTCGTGACAACTGGAATGACCTTTGCTCATACACGAATAACGCCAACGGTAACTACGCCGCGTGCAACATTCCATCAAACTCGTACTCTTGGCGCTACCCGGCACAGTACAACCCTGGCTTCATGTGCGGCAAGTCAACAGGCCAGTCAACAAGCCAAGCTAGCTCTTCTTCCGGCGGGAAACTGTTTCCAGATGGCTTCGAATCAATCCAAGCCATCTCCACCGGAATGTGCGCTTACGGATCGAACGCAACTGCCCTGTGCAACACACCTACCCACTCTATATCGTGGCGATCTGCCGCTCAGTTCAATCGTGGATTTTTGTGCGCCATGCCAACGGGAAAACCTGTCGAAGTGCGACTGGGGGCCATGAACGGCGTGCTGAGCAAGACGTACACGTTTACAGCAACGACGCTTGCCACCAGGTCTGGTTCGTACAGCAGCTTGATGCAATTTGGATGCTCTCAGTTCGGTATGATGCCCGTCTGCGATCACCCTGATTACTGCAAGACTGATTCCCTGGCGCTCTACATTGGCCAAGTCAAGCACCTATCATACCCACCCCATCGTAACAGCGCGGAGTACACCCCCGAAGGGTTTGCAGCAGTTCGTGGGCAGTGGGCAAACCTGTGTTCGTACACCCGGTCGGCGAACGGTAATTACGCCCTGTGTAACATCCCAGCGAACTCACATGCGTGGAAAACACCCACGCAAGCCAATCCGGGGTTCATGTGCGGATCATCGCGCGCCGCTTCTTCGCCTGTATTCCAGGCATCTCTGGGCTTCAAGAACAAAGTGGCAGCTCAGCTGTACGAGTTCAAGGTCGCTTCGCTCAACCTGACCACAGGCAGCTACACGAATAGCATGATCAACGAGTGCAACAAATTCGGTAACCTCCCCGTAGCATTGCCCGATGCATACGTGCCGTAGTGTGTGGTGTAGCTCACGCTGCCTGGCTGGTGCAGGTATGAAGCCCGTCTGCGACAACCCGACCTACTGCGCCGTAGATACCAAGGCACTGTATCTTGGGAACACGTACAGTCTCACCTATCCTCGGTACAGAACGGGGACGTACGTCCCGAGTGGTTTCGACTCGATCGCAGCTGTTTGGAACAGTCTTTGTGCCTACACTGCCACGGCAAACGGCAACAGGGCCATGTGCAACACTCCATCGACTAGCCAAGCGTGGCGGGAACCTAAGGACTTCAACCCAGGATTTGTCTGCGGCAAGAGCATACAATTTTCCACTATGCTCGGTCCTTTGAATGGTGTCAGTGGTCGCGAGTACACATTTGCCATAGGACGCGTCGACGCATCGCTGGCCAATTACAACACTGGGATGGCTGCAGCGTGTAAAACGATTCACAAAGACATGAAGCCGATCTGCAGCAACCCTGCTCACTGCAAGACGGATGCCAACGCTTTGTACATCGGGCAGGCAGGTGACCTGCTGGCCCTAGGAGACGCGGAACCTTTCTCGGCTATCCTTCAGGGCAAAAATGGAGTTGCGACTGCCTCATACCAGTTCCAGGTGACTACATCCACACCCCTCCCTGTAAGATATGCCATATACGCACAGTATGTATCTTATCGGGGGGGGTGACGATACACCCGCACCCCTCCTTGTAAGATACGCCATCTTGATCTACGCGCAATGTGTATCTTATCGGGAGGGGTGACGATACACCCGCACCCCTCCCTGTAGGATACGCCATATACGCACAGTGTGTATCTTACAGGGAGCGGGCGGCCCATATCACCAGGTCAAGCAGCTCACCTCCCGGTCAGGCTCGTACAGCAGTCTCATGCGATCCGCTTGCTCTGGGGCTGGCATGAAGCCCGTCTGCGACCATCCCAGCTACTGCAGGAACGACGCTAATGCGCTGTACATCGGACAGTCCAGTTATCTTGCGTACCGAAGTTACCGCATCAACAACAACTACGTGCCGGTGGGATTTGCGGCAATTCGTGACAACTGGGACGGCCTTTGCTCATACACGAATAACGCCAACGGTAACTACGCCATGTGCAACATTCCATCGAACTCGTACTCTTGGCGCTACCCGGCACAGTACAACCCTGGCTTCATTTGCGGTAAGGTTGAAGTGGTCAAACTTTGGGCGAGTCTCGGGGCGAAGAACAGCGTCCAGAAATCCAACTACTACTTTCAGACGGCCGTCCTTTCGTCGAGGTCTGGCAAGTACTCTGACCGCATGGTTGATGCCTGCAAGAGTTACCAGATGAAGCCCGTCTGCGACCACCCTAGCTACTGCAAGAACGACGCTAGGGCGCTGTACATCGGACAGTCTGGCCACCTTGCGTATAAGCCACACCGCAATACCAACAGCTACTTGCCCACTGGCTTTGATAAAGTGCGCGATGCCTGGAATACTCTTTGTTCGTACACGAATAACGCCAACGGTAACTACGCCATGTGCAACATCCCGGTCAATACGCACGCTTGGCGTCACCCGGGACAGTACAACCCCGGCTTCGTCTGTGGAGTCCAGACTAGCAACGGACCGCCCCCACCTCCGCTGCCGAAAGTGGAGAAATTTCCTGCGGGGTTTAAGGAGATCATGTACATGTTCAGGGGGCTGTGTGCATTCGTCAACAATAGCCAAACGTCAGCGCTGTGCAACGTACCGGCAGAGAAGTACTCCTGGCGTTTGCCGAAGGAATCGAACTTGGGTTTCGTGTGTGGATGGGCTGGTCGGCCGACTTTCAAGGCCAGCCTGCACGCCAAGAACGGTGTACCGCCCAGAGCTTACGAATTTGCGGTGCCGAAGCTGGTGTCTGTGGTCGGTTCGTATGCAGCTGCTATGATCAAAGGGTGCAACAAGTATGGTATGAAGCCCGTCTGCGACCACCCACAGATGTGCAAGCACGATACACGAGCACTGTACCTTGGCCAATCACAGCACATTTCGCACCCACTGCAGCGACGTCACCCAGGGTACACCCCCACGGGATTTGCTCCCATCCGCAACGAGTGGGATGGACTGTGCGTCTTCACAGGGTCTGCGAGCACCGACAGCGCGTGAGTCCTTGCAGCCCCTGTGTGCGAAGACATACCCCTCCTCCCCCCTGTACAACCCCTACAGCTCCGCATTTGCGTGGTGCCACTGACTCTGCATGGGCAATGTTGCAGCATGTGTAACGTTCCGGCCAATAGCCACGCGTGGAAATCGCCAGCACAGTCCAATCCTGGATTTGTGTGTGGTAAAGTCATCGGTGGCCCCACTTTCCATGGGAACCTGGGGTCCAAAAACAGTGTCGCGGCCGCGCAGTACGAATTCCAATACAGCCTCTTACCCAAGACCTCGGGCAGCTACCCAACCGAAATGAAAGCGGCGTGCAAGAAGCTCGGTACCAGCTCCGTGATATTCTTGGTACCGTGAGCTAGTACCTAGGTACCGTGATATTCTCGGTACCGTGACTGTGTGTGTGTAATCTCATTTGGCTGGAAATGGTCACACGATTCCATCTTGAGTGCAGTACCAGGAACGAACTATTGTGTGGAACAGGGATGAAGCCTGTCTGCGACCACCCCAGCTACTGCCGGAACGACGCTGGCACGCTTTACCTCGGCCAATCAGGGAACCTGGGTGCGAGCGACCCCTCTGCTGCCTGTTGGCTCCCTTCCTTCCTGCCCTTCGCAACTGTAATGCGATGGCCTGTGGATCTCACCGATTTCGTGTGCCGTAGCTTATCCTCTACACCGAAATCAAGTCCAGTCCGCTCCAAGTGGGCTGTTGTCTATTCGTAACTTCTGGGAGGGAATGTGCTCCCATTGCTCCCCTACCTCTTCTCAGGCATACTGCAACATTCCAACTAATACGCACACCTGGAGGACCCCGGCCCAAGCAAATCCGTGAGTACATGTAATGCTGCGCCAGTCAACAATGGCCTTATGTGATCTGACAATGCTATGGCTGCGCAGTGGTTTCATCTGTGGAAAGCGTGGCAGCTACTCGAGCTGCTCTGCCAATATACCCACGCAAGGATCACGTGGCACGTGCTCGGCGCAGAACTTACTGGTGCACCGAGGCGCATGCACAGCGATATGTAAAACAGCGGGCACCAAGATGCCAATGCGGTGCTCTGACAAGGTCATCGCTCAACCCAAGGAGTGTTGCGCCACTGGCACAGAATGGGACGGGCAGCAAAGCTCATCGTGCACCCAGTGCACATCAGGGACCACTGATCACGACCTAGACCCCTTGACGCCCTGTGCGCTGTGCCCTGCAGGGCGGTACTCGAATTCGACTGGCTCCAAGGGCGCTTGCAGGGCATGCGCGGCCGGAACCTACGGCACAGAGGGCGCACCATCTGCAGAATACTGCATTACATGTGCTGCCGGGAGATTCGATCATGACGGAATCACCAACCCGAACAAGAATTTGTCGGCGGTGCCCGACGACTGCTTCGCGGATGCCAGCATGCTTGGTGGCGATGGATCTCTGCAACAAGACAAACTGGTGGCCACGGTCAACTTGCCGACCGAGTACACGATGGGTTTTGACATAACGCCACATGCTTCTGCCACGGTTGGCGCTTTGAGTAGCATTCTGCATGTCACATGGTCGGGGGGGAATCAAGGCCTCGACGGTTCGAGAATCCCTGGATTGTGGTTCAAGCCGGGCAAACGCGTTCTATATGTGGTGGACGGCCGCCGCGGGTCGTCAGTGGATAGCAACACTGACACGTGGGGCTGCACAGACGCAGCACTTACGCTGGCAGGTGGTAAAGTCAGTGCCATCAAGCTCACAATGACACCGTATAGCGTCAAAATCTACATCAACAAGGTCCTGGTGTGCCAGGATTCGTGGCCAACCGCGGATCGGCGCGCCTATGACGGTGCAAAGGTTTACTTGGCAGATCCGTGGTATGCCCCGGCACGAGCGAGTGTGAAAAATCTCTACCTTATTCAGGGAGAGTGTAGCAGCACCTCCGCTAGCACGCCATGTCGCGAATGTACGGGTGGGCGCTTCTCCAACACGACTGGAGATTCTGGAGCGTGCCACTATTCTTGCCCGGCTGGTTCCTTTGCCATCGATTACACGCCATGGAAACCAGGTGTGCATACAGACATCCTCCCTGTAAGATACACACCGTATATGCATGGCGTATCTTACAGGGTTGCCATCTCACCGTGTGTATGGGCTATCTCACAGGGTGTGCATAAAGACATCCTCCTTGTAAGATACACACCGTATATATAATATTATGCATGGCGTATCTTACAGGGAGGGGTGTTGATATCGATTGCTCCTCAGGGCTGAACTTCGAGGCCTATTTTCTTCCAAGCACAGGCGGAACTCTAGCAGACTGGGAGGATGGGGTCTTCCACGACAACTGGAACGGCATGAAGTCACATCTACAGCATTTTTCGTTCGGACACACCTGCGACATGAAAGACAAATGCATCGCATGGTTCAACAATGGCGATTCCTTCATTGACCTGATCCCTGACTTCGCAGAAGTTGACCGGTACCTGATGAGGTGGCGTGGCGATTTCAGGGCTGATGAAACGGGCTTTTATGGCTTTCTAACGGCTAGTAATGATGGCAGCCGTTTGTATCTGAACGGAGAGCTGATTGTAGAGAATGACGGTGATCGCAGTAGTAGTCAGGTGGTAACTAGACAAGGAAGTGTTCTTGTGCAGGATGGCTGGCACCCCCTTGTGATTACGTGAGTATTGCGATTGCTGCATCGTAGCTAGCCTCGTGCTTGACTTTATGCGAGTTCAATACGCACGTAATCACGAGTCCTGCACTTTGTGGGAGTGTAAGGTTCCGTCCCAGTTTGCCAGAGTGTAAGGTTCCGTCGCTTACTTATTAGGTAAGCGACGGAACCTTACACTCTCGCAGAGTGGAACCCTACATAGCTGTCCGGCCGGTTGTCAAATTCGGTATTGAGCCTCTCAGGAGTAAACATCAGACTGTGCAAGATATTTTGCATAATACAGCACACTACAGCAAAATGTATCCAAAATAGTATCACAGCTTGACGTACAGATCTGATACCTCGTACGTACGAGGTATCAGACGAGTACTGCAGTACCAGTGGCCGGTTAGCTAGGCTCCCGCAGAGTGGGTCAATATTGTATCCGCACCAGTGACGCATTGGTGTGGCACTGTCGACGTGTAGGTTCTACGAGAAGACAGGCGGATCAACTTTGAAAGTTTCGTGAGTAACGACGTTAGGGCCGCACCGTTGATAGGAGCTGGCACGCTTGTTGTGGCTGACTTTGAAGTAACTTTTGTACTGTGTCTTCCCGGCAACCGCAGGGTACAAAAGCCATGTGGCACGCTGGAACCACTGACCACAAATGTCACGAGGGCGCGTAAAACCTTTGCTGGTGCATGTGAAAAATGTTTGGCTGGTGAGTACCTGATCTAGACCTAGGGTCTGTGCCTACTCACAAATGGGTTCTGTGCCCTACTCTTCCAGTGACTGGTTGGGGTACCGCAGGGCAATACGATGATGATGAGTCCGCGAACACTGCATGTGTGAACTGTGACGCTGGTAAGCACTCGACCGCTGGGCTGACGTCGTGCATATCCTGCAATCCCGGATTTTACTCTCCGGTCACTAGCTCACCGGTATGCACAAAATGCTCCCCTGGCCAGTACGCCGATGCCAGTGGCATGCTGGGATGCGATTGGTGCCCCCGTGGCTCAGAGACAGGCGTTGAGGCGCGTGGGTGTACACCTTGCACAAAGGGGCGCTTCAGCAACGAGCCGGTCACGCAATGTCTCAATTGCAACGCCGGTCGATACCTGCCCACCAATGGTGGCACGTACACTCTCGGTAAATGCGACGGCTCCGAGTTCAGGGTCTCAGACATGTGTGGCAAGCAACAGATCTGCTCCGAGCATGAGTGCGCCACAACCCGCGCGTCAATGGACCAAGCTTGGGTGCACACCATCAGCACAGGTCCAGGAGTTAACTGCACCGCCCAACCGACTGACGAAAATTTCCAGGGAACGTGCGAAGCGCTCAGAAACGGTCAGCCTGGCTACGACGCTGGCAAAGGCTTGAATGTGAGGGGCAACGGCGGCTTCGTGGAATATAAATTTCCTGGGCCGCAGTTCATCCAGCGAGTCATCGTCTCGCAGGTATCGGCACCCTGGGTTACTACGGACTGGGAGATTGTTTTGTTCGGAGCGAACCGATCTGCCAACGGAACAGTGGTTTTGGTCAACCACTGCAATCAAAACGCACGGTCAGAATTCAATGTACCCGGAGGTGGCACGTTTGCTGAAACCATTCGCGTGGTATTTAGTGGCCAGCCGCCCAAGGATGAGTGGGTGCGTTTGAAGCAGGTGACCGTTCTTGGCAAAGCAAAGGGCCTCCCCTGGGTGTCCGACAACTCTTTGCCGTGCGAAACCTGCGCTCCGGGGTCTTACTGCCCTGCTGGCAGCGTCACCAGTCAGATTTGCACTCCTGGCACCGCTGATATCGACTCTGACTCGTCAACCAAATGCGAGCGCTGCCCTGCCGGAACGATCACTGCGTGTGGCGCTCTCGAGTGCGAGCAGTGCCCCCACGGCCAAGTAGATGCTGATCTGAATTCAGCGTCAGCCTGCACTGATTGCCAACCGGGCTCGATATATATCCCAACTGTTATCGAGCAGTGCAAACCCACTGATCCGTGCAAGGTGAACCAGAACAACGGCAACAACAGCAGCAGAGCGTTGACACTCCGCTCCGTCTGCAACAACGGTACGTGCATATACACCAAACCAGTGGTGGCGCGACCAGCACTGACACAGGTCAACGAAAGCTGCAAACAACGTGACCCCTGCTCTGTGGAGGCAGGCTGCACGGGTACCTTAGTCGGCACACCTGTACAATTCCACGCTGACATGACTGACACTGACATACGATCTGAGTGTACAGCACGCATGACTAACAGACGTGTTACACGGAACAGGCAGCACCTGCCAGCACACACAACCTGTTGACGAAATATTCGAGAGCTGCAAAAAGCCAGAGCTGTCGAATAATACAAACCTCACCTGCACTCTGCAGGTGGGTGTCAACTGTACGATTGAGCTGCCGGGATGCGAGTATACGGCTGGAAATTCGGCTGTAGAGGAGAAGTGTGTGAACCTTGCTAACTGCAGCCTCACTCCAGGAGATGACTGCTCGCTCCGAAAGGTATTGGGTCTGGACTCTTCTAACAACAGCATCGTGCGCGAGGCCAACGATTGTATCTACACGGCACCGAGGAAGCAGAGGGATGTGGTTGCAAAGGTTTTGGAGTCTTGTCGGCCGGTTTCCAACTGCTCCTTGTCGCCTGGCGTGAACTGTACGGACAGCTTGTGCGCGTACACAGCTCCAGCGGTAGGCAACAGTACCCATTGCATTGTGTGCAAAGCGGGCAAGATCGACAACAGATACGGGGAATGCATATCTTGCGAAACTGGCACTTACGCTTCAGCGGGGTCGGTCGATTGCATCAAATGCCCGACTGGATTCGAGGATGACGACTTGGATGCAGCCACTCCGTGTGTGTTTCTCGGAAATTCCAATCCGTGCTCGACGCAGTCATGTGGCTCGGGCCACCACGACCACGATTGCGACGCTGGAACCCCATGTGTGAGATGTGCGAAAGGCACGGCGCAGACCAAAGACGATGTGCGAAGGGAACTGATCAGGCAGGCAAATGGTTCTTTTGTACCCGAAGATATCTGTGTCACGTGCCGTGCTGGCTGGGCCGACGGGGATAGTAATGCGTCAACCACCTGCACTCAGTGTCCCGCGGGGACGTTTTCTGCTGCAAGTTCTACCGCATGTGCGGTATGTGCAGCAGGCTGGTCCGACCACGACAAAGACAGCGCTACTCCGTGTAAAATTTGCCCCGGGGGGCGTTATGCGCCAGAGTCTGGCAGAAATGGATCGTGTGAAAACTGTCTGGCTGGAAAGTCTTCCTCGGTCATTGGTGCAACATCTGCTGTTGGGTGCACCGCTTGCCACGTGGGGGAGTGGACATCGTTCCCTGGTGCCCCAGCATGTACCGCGTGCCCAAAGGGATCTTATCGGAGTGCCCTGGACATGGAAGGCTGTGTGCGATGTGTCAACGAAGCAGACGATAATATCCAGTTTTTGTGCGATGAAGCGAACATGACGTGGCCAAAAGCATCAGCAGGGCACTATACCAACTGGCCCACCAACTCGACGGCTCGCCTTGGTGTGTACTCACAGTGTGTGCCGTTTGCGGCTTGCATGGGAGGTGCTGGTGACAGTAGTTGCGCGACTGGTTACCGTGGCAACCGATGCGCACGCTGCATGAGCCTTGAGGACAGCTTAACAGAGATCGGTCCCGATGCCGACCCCCCTGGTTATTACCGGAGAGATGGAGATTGCCAGCCCTGCCCTAAGGTGAGTTTATACATGCGGAATATAAAATTCCTTTGCTTTTTTATATAGGGCAATATCATGAAGTACTCACAGTGTGTGCCGTTTTCTGTGACGCTATTTGATTAGGGCAATATCATGAAGTACATGGTCGCCGGCGGAATCCTCTTCATTATCGTCGCGATGGTACTTCTCGACAAGGCTGTCCAGGGGATTGACCACTTTGGCCAGAAGATTGCGCCCATTATGGTCACGCTGTCGTTCCTACAGATGTGTGGAACGTTGATTGACTTTGATATGCAGTGGCCACCAGAGCTCCGCCGGCTGTTATCGTCCATCAATTTTGTGAGTGTTCTTTTAGTGAGATTCAATTAGTCCAATGGGATTCAATTAATTGGTGAGATTGATTTTTGCTCACGGGCAGCTGAACATCAACGTTGAAGTCGTCGCTCCTGAGTATCCCTCCCTCCCCCCCTCCCTCCCTCCCTCCCTCTCCTGTATCTGCGTATCTTAAGATAAGATACGCACGGTACATGTCTGGCATATCTTACAGGGAGGGGGGTGCTTGGTATCACACAGATGCTCCGTAGCCTGGGATTTTGGTAAACAGCTGAAAACGGTCGTCTTGGCGCCGCTAATCTTAATGGCGCTGATCGTAGTCAACACAATTCTCCACTATGCGTGGCATGTCCATTCGCGCAAGACGTATCTTGAGAAAGCAGAAGACGACGTGGAGACAGCCGCAGCGCGCTTCGACCTGGACTACGCCAAGAAGCACAATATGCACGACGTTCGCAAGCATTTGACGTTCGGCACAGCCAATATATTGATGTTCATCTTCCAGTGTGGCAGCATCATGTATTTGCGAGCTGTCGTCGGCGGAATGGTCTGTGAGCAAAACGCTGATGGCAGGTCGTACCTCGCGGCACAAGTGGACGTCGAGTGCACGACGACCGGCTCATCATTAGACGGTACACTTGAGTACGTCGATTCTCGATATGAATCCATCCACTCGACGGCTGTATTTGGCGGAACTGGGTTTGTGGTCGTCCTTAGCATGGTTGTACTAGCCATGCTGAACCCACGAAAAGTCCTCCACAAGTTCTTGGATGTGCAACAATTCTTCCTGGTGCGCATCGGGAAGGAGCACTGGGTTATGAAATTGCGAGAGATAGCGGACGAACTTGATACGAGTGAGATCCTCCATTTCGCTGGTGAAAAAATGGACCAAAAGTTCTATTGGTGGGATGCGATGGTTCTCCTCCGGAAGCTGGCGCTAGTCCTGGTGGGATCTTTGGCGGTCACAAGCGGTGGATCCAACGGAGGAGGCGCTGGAGTCACAACCTGCTGGTATATCGGATCGGGTGTTGTCGTCGTGGTGAGTGATCTCTTCACGCCTTCCTTTCACTCACCAGCATACTGCTTCTCTTCCTGTCGTACGGATTGTCTCACCACGACATACGGATCGGGTGTTGTCGTCCTTTCAGGCGTTATCTCTTCACGCATTTGCACGTCCCTTTTATGATGGGCTGGCTGATCTTTGCGAGTTCCTTTCACTCACCTCCATGCTGCTTCTCTTCCAATCTGGAATCGTATTCAAAATGTTGAACGATCCCGAGGATCCGAGAAAAAATCCATCGAATTTCGACATCAACAAAGACAACGAGATTTCGCGCCAAGAGTACGAGATGCCGATTTGTCAGCATAGCTTCGACAGCACGCCGCTTGATTTTGCCGAAATCGAGTGGGAAACCATCAAGCGTGATAACACTGAAAGTCCGATCGACCTGGATGACTTTAGCGAATGGTGGATGACAAATCACTCCGACGTCGCTCATGCACTGATGCGTATCTCCATCGCGTGCATTGTACTGACGATTGTCGTCGGACTTTATGCTGAAGTTCGCATTATCAGTATCATCCAAGGCCGCGCCGACGACGGTGGCATCAGTGCCCTGCACAAACAGTTCCAGGGGCAACTGGACGAGATGCAGGCCGAGTTCACACGCCACATGACCGACATCCACAATGCTGCGAAAAAGAGTATAGAAGAAGACGACGACTTGGACGTCTTCTCCCAGGCGCTGTACGGTGTGATGCAGCTCGGTGACATGTTCGCAGACCATCGAAAGGTCATGTACCGCATTGCCGTGCAAACGTTCTTGGAGATATCTAGTGAGCCCGTTGAAGCTGCGTCTTGGCCTGGTGCCCTGAACCTGTACGAGGAGGATTTGGTAGACGAGAAGGCTGAAGAAACTATTCGCAACTTGGAGGCCTCCGGTGCTAGCAAACTTGAAATTAACGGGAATCGCCACTGGCAATTGGTCCGGACACACGTGTGGACACTTGCTCATTTCAGAGAATTCGGCAATGTGAGAAGGTGCCGCAGAGAGAAGGTTCGGAGTGGTTGGGAGCACTGGGAGAGAGATGCGTTTGACGCTCGCAATCTGAAGGTGGCCGAGGAGTGGGTCTCCCGAGCTGGTGGGTACTTCAAACAGGGGCCCTTGATGATCGACATAGATGCAGCGGAGGACGCGGTGAGTAATGCTGCACAAGCAGCAATGGCCTAATAGCGTGATCTGACAATGCTGTGCCCACAGGTTGTCCGCATCCTGTGCACCCTGCCGGATAAAGATCAGCTGCTGGACAATATGATCAAGTATCATGTGGACATGATGAAGATCGATGTCAATACGGCGTTTCACCTGAAGCGGGTTACGGCGTTGAAGAATATCTGCTCGACACTTCTTGGAGAGATCCCACGTGCATCTATTGTTCAGGGCGAACACTTAGTGAGCAATCCTATGTTTCCGGAGGATACGGTTTTCAGTTCGGAGTTTGACAATCCCAGGGCGCCGGATGCCGCCGGTGAAACGGAGGGCGAGTAGGCGGTTTGCCCTTTCAAGGTTCCTCCTATACCATTTTTTTGTTCTTCTTCTATCGTTTTATCTCCCTCTAAGTCTCGGACCGGCTCTGCCTTGACCGGCTCACCGCTACCCCGGTGCTTTTGGTTGAGATTCGCCTCCCTCTTTTTTTCGTGCTTCGGTACTTTGTACAGGATCTCCTGGGAACTCGATTGAAGATGACGGTAAACTCGATTGAGGATTAGGTTTCGCGATGACAGCCCCCTGGCGACCCCCGCCCCCCCGGCGCGTGCCGCACACCGCGGCACACCCCCGCGGCACCC
>Ga0115006_10001596_pt1 | contig 14298 bp, 18 predicted proteins | sample ArcOceMetagenome_3_FD_88943 | JGI IMG/M metagenome (GOLD analysis project Ga0115006, IMG submission 88943) | Marine eukaryotic phytoplankton communities from Arctic Ocean - Arctic Ocean- Svalbard ARC20M Metagenome | ecosystem: Environmental > Aquatic > Marine > Oceanic | place: Arctic Ocean...
ACAGAGGCCGCGTCGTCCTCTCCCTCTTCCTCTTCCTCATCCTCTCCCTCTTCCTCTCCCTCTTCCTCCTCCTCCTCCTCCTCGTCCACCTCCTCGTCCACCTCCTCGTCCTCGTCCTCGACCGCGTCCTCTTCGTATTCGTCTTCGTCTCGCACACGAACATCCCTTGACACACAACCCTGTTCCTCATTGCGCATGTGCCCATCCCAGGGTGACCAATTACCGCGATCCCTGCTGAAAAATCCGCATCCATGGCAGGCGTTACTGATTTGGCCTCGTCCATTTGCCAAGCGCTCGCGGTGGTGCGCATTCAGGTCCGCGCAATTCTCAGGAATCACGGGCCCTGCACGACAGCGCGGGCACTGTACTGCGTTGGGATACTGCCGCCGCAAGAATTCTGCCGTCGCCTCATCGGCTTGTCTCGCACTGGCAGCTCTGCCGTGGCTCTGTCGTTCTTCTAGTTTCTGTCTCAGCTCGTCTTGGAAGCGTTGTTGCAGCTGCTCAAAGAGGCGCTGCTCTACCGCCTCATCCTGGGAGGCTCGGTATGCAGTGAATACATCACCAGGAAGCACACGCGCAAGCGCCTGCTCGGCATACACTTGCTGGCAATCAGGTTCCACGCACTTTATTCTCCCGCCTCTCGCCCTGTGACGTTGCAGTTGCGGGGGCTCTTGTAGTTCATCCAGCACTCGCTGTACTTCCTTTTCAGCGCAGTCGGAGCAAATAAAGTGCGCGCCGCCGCTGCACTCGAGTCCCTCTGACGTTTGGTCGTAACAAATGTTGCACTTTCGAGAAGGATCGCCATGCCGGGCAATCCTGTGCTTCTTGCGTTCGGCTCCGAAAGCTGCGAGGCTGTCCGCATTTTCCCCCTCGTCGTTCTGCTGCCTCTTGCGCCCGTCGCCGCCCGCACTGCCACCGTCAGTACGGCTGAACGTGTTTCCCATCCGCTGCACCCCGACCCCACGCCGCGCTTTGCTAGGGGTTTGATGAAATTCCGGTCGCCCGCAGTTCGCGACGCAACAATGCGAAATCGCGTCTGTCTGTCTTGATGTCTGGTTTTACTACCCGTGCCAAGATGGACGTGTTTTTTTTTTTTTGGAGGTTTGATTTTTGACCAGGGGGGCAAAAGCGCGGCAGCGACTTTGTCGCAGGGACAGCAGCGCCCCGACGGCATGTCCCTGCACGACATCGAGATCGGCATCGACGCTGGCGATGAGGCCGGCGATGATGCAGGTGCGTGCTGACGGCGCCGTGCGTTTGTGGTGTGTTTGACGCAAGTTTGCGCTAGAACTTGGGGATCGCCGCGTGCCGGCGTGGGTTGGGGCAGGGAGCCACGAGTAGACCGAAGAGGTGGGAGCGGATGCGCTTTATCTTCGTGTGCTCCGCCGTCAGGGCCTGGGTGGCCGCCGGTTGCGCTGCGCGGATGTGGGGCGGGGGGGCGGTGATCAGGATGGAGACAGCGATTGGGCGCGAGCTCGATTGTGTGTGTTCAGTGTGTTTAGTGTGTGTGTGTGTGTGGCTTCTGTGCGTGTGAGATATGTGTATGTGTAGTGTATGTGGTATGATAAACACTCACTCCTCCCCATTCTGCTGATGTCCGCGGCAGGTTTCAACGTGGTCAGCGCGCGGCACGACAAAATGAAGCCCATGGCGTTGCTGCTCAAGGTGCACAGCGCGGTGGGGCTACGCGCGGGAGACTTGAACGGCCTTTCTGATCCCTACTGCCGCATCTTCGTGGAGCAGGTGCCCGCGTGAGCCTGCGCGCGTGCCGGTCATGCGGGCGCCGCCGCGCGCGTGGCGGGCGTGGCGGGCCGCGTGTTCGCAGGACGCTGGGTCGGGCCGCGCACTCAACAGAGGGCATCGCACCGCGCGCGCAGGAGGGGGGCGAGGGGGCGCCCGTGCAGGAAACATCTGTCCGCTGGGCAACGCTGAGTCCCGTCTGGGACGAAGAGTTTGAGCTAAAGGACCTCTACCCCGGCTCTGGTGAGCTGTGCCTCACACGCATGCCGTGTGTCGCGCGCGGCATCTTTGCGAGTGTGTGCATGGCCGCAAAGGGCGAGCTGGCACATTTGCAGTAGGGAGGGACCGGCCCGACGGGGGGGACGGACGCACGAGTGTGCTGCGAACTAAGCACGAGAACGTGTAAACAGTGGTGCGCATGGAGATTTGGGACAAGGATAATATCGGCTCAGACGATTTTCTGGGCGAGGTGTGTCTTCGGTGTGCGGGATTGCTGTGTTTCAAAGCGTGCTCACGCCGCGTCGTTGCTCACACGCACAAACACGGGCTGTTGCAGCGCGCAGCTCCTGTCCGCGTTGCGCATGCCTGCAAAACATGTTTGCCGCAAGCATCAGCTGATGCTGATGCTTGCCGGCCTGCCAGGTGACGGTGACGCGGGAGAAGCTGTGGGACGAGCTCATTGGTGTCGAAAAGGCCAGTATGGAAGAGGAGCTAGTGCTTGAGTCAAATCAATCCAAGCACCCTGCTGCTGCTACGGGCACCCTCAAGGTTGGTTGCTTGCACGCACGTTGCGCACCAGCACTCAAACAAACACGGAAGCAAGATGCGTGAGCGCATACGTGTGAGCGCACACGCACCCTAAAGGTGTGCCCTGTTTTACGCGACTACGCGACATCTGGCAGTCTTGTGCTGCTGCTCACGCGCACGCCGCACGCAAAACATGCCACACACAACGTGCGCAGGTAACCTTTGCCGCCGGAGACTCTCCGGGGCGGGCAAAGGGACGCATCTGGACAAAGCCCTCCCTAGAAAAAGCGCTTGCTCACCGCTGCCGCTCCCGGCCTTGGGATACATCATCAGGTGCGCCGCCCTAGTGTGCCTGACGTGTGTGCGGGTGTGTGGGTGTGTGTGCGTGCGCAGGGCCTGCGCGAAAGGGTGTTGTGACTGTGTGTCTGATTGGCATTTGTACGCTACCGGCGGCGGCTGTGCCTCTCGCAGAAATGCCGTACAGGCCACACAAGATCATGTCATCCTTCATCGCCGACGGCGCGCTGGGAGAGGGGATTGCCATGTGGATGCGTTTCCTTCGTAACATGTCGCTCCTCTTCTTGCTCCTCTTCCTCCTCAATCTGCCGGCGATGCTTTTCTACATGCACGGCAACGGGCTGAGCGACGCGGCGGGCAAGCAGGCGCAGGGCAACGGCGTCCTCGCCCTCCCTTCCCTCGGCAATCTCTTCGTCAGCCAGCAGGTCCCTCTCCGTCTGCCCCCTCCCCTCTTTGTAAGCTGCGATTGCCACTACGCTGCATAGGCAATGAGGATGCCTGCACGCGCCCACACAGGCGCACTGAAGGCGTATGTTAACGAAGCAGGTGGCGCTCAACCTGGACGCGGCGCACATGGACAGCAGCAAGACGTTCACGCTCAGCATGTTTGGAAAAGACGTGGAGCTCTCGCTCTACCTCATCAGCATCTTGCTGCCGGGCCTGGACCTGCTAGGGATCCTGGCTTTCCTGGGCTTCGTCCTCAACCTACGATTCGCGCAGCAGCGGCAGAAGCTGGCCATTGACAAGAAGACAAAGACTGCCGCAGACTACTCGATCATGGTGACAGGGATTGTCGGAAACGGCCTCGATATCGAGGCCGTGCGCGCGCACTTCGAGTTTTACGGCAAGGTGGAGGCAGTCTCAGTGGCCAGCTATAACGAGGTCTTCCTGACGTGCAAGCGCAAGTCGGCCGAGATCAACGAGAAGCTCGCCATTGTTCAAGCCAAAGTCGCCAAAGCCCAGCAGGTGGCCAGGGAGAAGGGCAAGACGCCGCCTCTCTTCTGGGTCAGCGATGGCGAGCTCGGGGCGCAGGGTATGGGGGCGGAGGTGTGCCAGGAGAGGCGCATCCTGACCACTCGCAAGACCGTGCACATGCCGCTCGTGTACGAGATGGAGAACAACCGCAAGGCCCTGGACAAGCTCAGGGTGGATCTGGAGAAGCTCGGCGCCCAGTGCGACGATATGTACGCGGCCTTCATCACCTTTGAAAATGAACAAGGACGTCGCAAATGCCTCGACTCCGTGTCGTTGCGCGACTACATTCCATACATCGGAAACTCCAGTCGCGGGAAACAGATGAAGAGCGCCATCATCCAGGAGGCGCCGGAAGTCACGAACGTCTCCTGGGAAAACCTCCAGTACGGGCTCGCCAACCGAACGCTCAGAACGGGAGTCATCGTGTTGGTGGCGCTGGTGCTCTTGGCCGGCAGCTTCGCTCTCATCCTTATCGCGCAAGTGTATCAGCGGTATCATCCGCTCCAGTCCTGTCCCCCCGCTGTGCTCGAAAGCCGTGTGGACACAGTGTCGCAAGACTACCTTTCGAACAAGGCGCGCGATGCGTGGGGGCCTGGAATGCGCGGTACCGGGCTGAGTCCTCTCCTGTCTGACGGTCTTGCGTTCGACAAATTTGGTGTTTGCCAAGGAGGGGGGCGAAGTGGACAGAAGTGCGACGCGGACGGCGATTGTATAAGTGTGGAGGGTTCTGGGATCTGCCAAAAGTATGATCTGTCGTGCTCTTACCGGGCGCAAATGGAGCGGGCTGACCGTGAAAAGGAGATCAAGGGGTTGAGCCAAGCTGAACGCGCAGAGCTTTTGAATGATGAATTTGTGGAGGAAGACCAGGAAGGGGGGAAGCAAGAGGTTGTGGACGCAGAGCAGGAGGAGGGCAAGCGGGAGATACTCAAGTGGGATCAGCTGGGGTTGCCTCCCATGTGTATGCAGGACCTCTACGTCCTAGACGAAGCTGTGACCGTGCGAGAGGATTCAGTGGAGCAGCCGCAGCGCAACTACACGTACGACCGTGCCAACTACACGCGGGATCACACAGAGTCTGGACAGCTGACACGGGCTGCGTGTCTGAGCAACATGCCAAGCATAGGCGAACCATGCGTGGCGCCACCGGACAATTGCACGAGATGGCCAGGTTGCAACTACAGCGCTTGGCCCTCATGCCAGGAGCCGACCAATGACAAGACTCGGTGCGTGGAAGTGCTCACCATCGCTGCTTACAAAGTGGAGAATGCCACCGCTGGCACTTTCAAGTGGGAGATGGAAACTATAACCTCGCCGAGTCACGAGCAAGCAGCGCGGTGTAGCTCAGACATGCTGTCAGCAGGCAACGTGTCCTGCCAGGCCAAGCTCAAGGTGGTGTATGAGACGCAAATGCGCGTGTTCAATGCGGTCCCGGTCTATTCTGAGTGGGTGTGTGAGCGGTACAAAGAACAGTGCTCGTCGTGTTTCTGCATCGACACCATTGCCAACTTCTGGGTGGTGTGGTTTTTCAGCCTCTCGCCGGGGTACTCGGCCCTATGCTCGAAGCAGTTCCAAAACATTGTGGAAGAGTACTCCCTCTTCGTCGGCGCTGCAGTTTCGGTCACCGGAGTCAACATGCTGCTAAAGATGCTCCTGCGATCATTTGCGGGCTTCGAAAAGAGCTACACCAAGAGCGATACGGAAAAATCGATTGCTGTCAAGATTTTTATTGCGCAGTTCTTTAACACGGCGCTCGTGCCTCTGCTCGTTTATGCGAGGGTAGAGAGTCTCTCTGAGACCGTATGTCGCGGCGGTACCGGTGTTTTCGACCCTGCCAACCCTGATGAGACGTTTGGCTTCAATGGCATGCCCTGTAAGCTCACCGAGAAGGCTTTCAATACAATCTCGCAGACCAGGGAGCCTGTTTGTTCTTTCGGCGGCGGCGAGTGTCGATCGGTAGTACCGGATTCGTTTCCCATCTTCAGGGGCGAGTTTACGGATTTCCAGAGCTTGTGGTATTCGACCGTTGGGACCTCGATCCTGATCACCGTCCTGGTCAACATGGTCCTGACCCTGTTGCCCGTGCTCGTTGAATGGCCGGTGCAAGTTGTGTCTGAGAAGATGGCCGCGTCCACGTGCGTGACGCAGCGACAGCTCAATCGTGTCTTCGAGGGTCCCGACTTTGAGCTCGCAGCCCGCTACGGCGTCATCCTGAACAACATTTTCTCGTGCATGTTGTACAGCGCGGGCTCCCCGGTATGATAATAGGGAGCGATTGGGGCGAGAGCAGAGATACGACTTGCGGGGGACGTATAGTGTGGCCAGAAGTGGGTCAGTGCTAGGAGTGTGTGTGTACACAACCCCCAGCACTGATCCAGTGGCCAGCAATAACGGGCGGGGTGAGTGAGCCCGAGAGCAAGCGAGTCGGTGCGTGTAGAAGGTAGAGCAAGAGGGCAACAGTTGCAATTTCATTTCTATCACGAACTCACGTACTCTGTCCGGTGTGGCAGGTATTCTATTTGGTGGCTGCTGCCACCTGTGGCTTTACGTACATCGCGGATAAGGTTTCGCTACACAGACTGTACAAGACGCCGACGCGATACGACGACAAGCTCGCAATTTTCACTACCAAGGTGCTGCCTCTCGCAGCCTTCCTGCACTTGGCTTTCGGTATTTGGAAGTACTCTTCAGACATGCCCATTGTTCCAGTCTCCAAGGCCATCACCACGTCTGTGGCCTCCGCCATCGCTGACGCGTGTGAGTCCCGCAGCAAGGAAAACCCGAAGATCTGTACATGGGGCTGTGCTGACGACCGTGATGTCACTTGTGCAAATATTGTGAACAATACCCTCAACGTCAATCACACGGTATGCGAGCTCGAGGGGCTAGGCCGGTGTCTGGGCAGCGATCCTGCCATGCTCGACTTCAATTTTGTCGCGCGTCTCTTTACGTGGTCTACTTTTCCGACTTTTATAGTCTTTTCTCTCATGGTCCTTTTCTATGTTGCAAGGATGGTACTCTTGAATCCGTTGGTGCGGCCATTGCTGAAACAGTGCTGCCAAAATAGCTGCCTCTCGCAAAAGCTAAGAAAGACAATCGACATTCTTGGAGTTGACGACGACGACGATGATGGAATCGCCTACACTCAGGCGCTAGGACTGACGCTGCAGTCACCCACCAAGGGTCGCGCTGCTGGCGCTGAAGACGACAGTCCAACCGCGCATACGCACTGGAACGGGCATCCTATTTATGACATCACTAAGATCTCGAGCTATCGAGACGCTTTTGCGGATCTCCAAATGTCGCGATCGACCCTGGAGGATGGAGAGCAAGTCCTGGTGGGGGACAGGGACAACATTTGGCTCAGTCCCGAAGCTATGGCAGCGCTGCGGCAAGCTCTTGCGCACGACACCGCTGCCTCCGCCCATGACTTGAACCAGCCGTTCCTCTCCCCGCCTCCCGCCACGCGTGCAGAGGCGCGTGTAGAAAATCGCGCGCCTCTACAAAAAGAAGAACCGGCGCCAGACCTCGCACCTGCCAGTCCTAGAGATAAAAGAGCAAGTGACAGGAGAACAAGCTCTTTGACTGAGAAGAAGGAAGAGGCGGGCGACAATTCAGCGGTGTCGCTGGCAGAGGACACCGCTCATGCTCATCCAGTTGACGACGATGCGATGCCGCTGCAGAACGAGGATGCGACCACAGAAAATCCAGCACCTGTTGCGCTGGTGGGCGAGTCTGCTGCAGGTGCACACGAGGCGTCAAGGGATACATCAGCCCTGACTCTCAAGACCGAAAAGACGGCTGACGACGCTGAGACGACGTTGCAAACGCAGAACTCGAGTGTGCTGGACTCTGTAATCGCGCAGTCGCAAGAGCAAGATGGGACAAGCTTTGCGCCGCAAGCTGCAGCAGAGGAAGTGGAGTTGTGCTCTTCAAATAATTCATGGGACGAGGAATCTGTGGGGGAAGAAGAGACGCTGCACACCGCCAAGGACTCAACCCTCCAGACCACGTCGGCCTCGGATGCCAACGACGTGTGATGATTGCTCATCAGCTGGTCTCTCTGGATGTTGTATGAAGCATTCGAAGTGCATGTGCAGTGTGCACGTTGTCACTGGATCCCTTTTGTGAGATGCGAACACTACGATGGCAGCAAAAAGACTATACGGAGCGCACAGCATGGATCTACCCCGCCTGCTCTATCTCATTACTTCATGTATTGCGATGATGTGCCTGTGCCCACGCATGTGTGCATGTGCCGTGTGTCATCTCTCATTTTTTTTTTCGAACTAAAGTAGGTTTGAAACATTAAATCACAGAAATTCGCACGACAAAACTTTTAATGACGATTGCTAAACATAATCCCGGACCACGGTTGACAAAGGTCGAGGTATGTGGACTAGGGACTGTGAGCCGACAGTATGTGCTTACGAAGGTGAGTTCGCATCAAGACGCACACGTCCAACGGAGATATCTCTCAGTTCCTGTTGCCGCGACGCGAACACCTCAGGATTTCCCTGATTCCAAACCGAACCCGTTGAGTGGATTCCAGTCAAAGCCTGGGGGTGTATCATGAGCGATCGTGTCAGAAACGTATCAGAAACCGAAACCCCAGCCCCCCCGCACCTGGCGTCAGGCCAGCGCCTGATGTGCCCACACAGGGTAGTCTCCCTCCCGTAGAGCCTCTACTTTCAAAACAGGGAAGAACAGGTAACAAGCACCACCTGTCGACGCGGACGGCCCTTGGCCTGCCCCTGTCGTAGCCTCTCCTCCCGCAGGCTGCCCGCATCCAAGCTTGGTCAATTGGCAGGAAAAAAAGCATCATCAGGGACGACAACACAAACAAAGCGGACAAGTGCGGTCGCACAAATGAATGAATAACCTGATGGGGCTTGAGAGCGCCCATAGCTTCCGCCTTCTCACGCAACCCTGCCAACTTCGATGAAAGCCCCTCGATCCTATGCATTTCAAAGCCAAGTCCATGCACATGACAACCCGAAGTTGTAAGATGGTCATCTGAAGCTGCAGGCGCGCGCGCAACAAAGGAAGGCAAACAGCATTACATTTACCTTCCCATCTGATCGTTGAGTTCATCCAGCAGTCCAGTTATACACTCATACTCCTCGTTCACGTTTTCCTCGTCCGCGGCTCCGGGCTCAGCCACGGCCTCGTCGTCGTTCGTGTTCACCGCCCCCTGTTCGGGACTCCAACTTAGTTAACCATAGTTTTCCTTTCCCTGACCTCAAGGTACCGCAGCGACTTACGATGTAACAGACTTACCTCTTCCCCTTCACCTTCCTCAGCCGTTTGGTTCTTGAAGAATAAAAAGCGCTCCACAAGGCCGATGAGCACGGTCAAACCAAGCCCTCCAAAAGCAATGATGAACAGACCTGCAATGCCCATTGTCCTTTAGTTTCGCCCGTGCCTTTGTATGTCTTTTGAACATGCCTTTGTTCGTCATTTGTGTGTACGAAGTGTGGGCCTGTGTCTCTTGTTCTGGCGCAAATAGACTCCCTTTCTTGAGCACTACACACAAACACACGTGTTACCGGCTGTCTCGCTGAAGGTCATTTGGGCAGAATTCACTGTCGGAGCCATACATTTATTTGACCCGATTTGGAACTCTTCGAGGCTGCGCATTGTGCAAATCCAGTCAAGTTAGCAGAACAAAGCTAAGTTGATCCCTGCATACAATTTCTCATGCACCACCTTGATGATGTTAGTAGCAGCAATTATATAGCTAGACCATTGAGATCCACAGCATCGTGACAGATACACAGCGCATCGTGACGCAAAGCACTAACACAACACGGCGGGCAGAGAGACCGTAGGATGGCTGTGACTTTATCTTGACGGGTCAGTTCCAGAATCGCCTTCGAAAATGGAATATGCATGTCCGTGTGCAGGGGAAATGCCAGTGCAACTCCCGCCGGATTGACTGCGACGCCACGTGTGACCAGCTTGCATTTGCCGTCGATTCTGTAGCGCCTGTTCAGCTCGTAGACGAGCGAGTGGTAGTCGTGCACAAGTGCCACAGGGCTCTCAGGGTCTCCTGTCGATTTCGAGAAAGTTTAGGGGTTCCCTCCCTTGCATTCCAAATTTGTATGGAAACCACAGCGCGAGTGACAGAGAGCTAGCGACAATGCAACGAAGCAAGATTGCGCATACACAACACATACACACACAGCACACACGACGCCAGCACATGCCTTTACAACATGCCTTTACAACATACCATCCTTGCCGCAGAGGACAGCATCATAAACGCCAAGTTGATTCTTCTCGTCTTTGCACGGGCTTGTGCCTTTCGCGTACTCCCAAAAGTTGTCCTCCTATCGTGACACATATAAAATGGATCCAATTACTTGGTTTGACCAGAATACGATTTACGACAGAATCTGATTTACAGTGCCTTTCTGGGATGACATGTAGGCCAACCCCTTCACATCGTTGACACGCTAGTAGACACACATACACTAGCTGAAAAGACCGACTCAGATTTGGGCAGGGGGATGCTCGTTTTGCAATGCAGAGTGGAGAAATACTGGCTGGACATGAGAACAAAAAAACACGGTCTCTCGACACTCAATTTGTCTCTCGAGTGTTCCCCACCAAACTGCATCAACATTTTAACTGCATTTAGAACACACTCACATACAAGACGGGGCCAAAATAATTACCGGTGTCTTGGTGAGCATCCTGTTGTAGGTAAACATGGAGAAGGAGGTTGTAGAACTGGCCTTCATGAGCGCTTGGAACTGCAGGAACTGCGTGCTCGGCCCGGTCTGGTTGCCCGAATTGCCACCGCTATGTGCTCCCTTGAACAACGGTTCTGCTGCCTGTCATATGGGAAGGCGAAGGAGTTGTGGAACAAGCAATGGGTAAGGTTGCAGGAGCAGGCACGAGAGCAGGCCCCCGGGCCCAAAGAAGCATTGAGCTGCTGCCCTTTCGACTTTCATGCGTGCCTGGGTGAGTTTGCAAACTTGCAGCGTGCACTCAAGTGTGTAAACTCGTGTATATAATCTAGTGCACACATTGGAAGAGCGAAAATATTCGCAAACGTTCGAAAGCCGACGCAGAATATGAATAGAAATTTGGGTAGAAGAGAAAGGAATAAATGAGAACCGAGGAGTCAAACTCAGGCCCGCGAACGGCGACGCCAAATTTGCCAGTTGTAAGCGAGTCGAAGTCTTGCACCGTTAGGATGTTAGAAGAAGAGATGAGGAAAGCAGCTACAGCTCCCGTGTACGTGGCACCAATGATCAAAGCGAAGATGGCGTGTGCCACAAACACAATCTGCGTGTAATCCCCGCCCATGAACATGAAACACACAAGCGCGAGCACGCATGTGAGGGCATGTTCAGGGTTGATACTTGCCACTGATACATGCGCGGCAAGATGGGCGGGTTTGGCGTTTTGCTCTCACGAAGGGGAACGAGAGTGCAAAAGAGAGCCGTCAACCAGTGTGGAGACTAGAAGGGGGCACGTGCATGAGGAGAGCAGCAGCGAATGCAGAAGATCAAGACGCGGGAAAGGAGGAGGAAGCAGCGGCGAGAGGTAATCAAAGATGACAGTACAAAGTCGCAAGGAGTGCGAGACTGTCACAAGTGTATAGCACCTTGCCGCCTATGGAAACAGGCGCCTTGTCTGCCCCTCCCAGCACAGTTGTAAATGACCAGTAAAACGTGTCGGGGATAGATGTGAAACCCTGATGCAACATGAGTGTGCACGTGTCAAATATTTTCGCAGCACAAAATGTCAGAATGCCATCGATCTTAATCGACAGCGTCGTGAAGCGACACCAAGTACGCGGCATTAAATACCATTAATCAATTCAGTATGCAGATGGGCGTAATATATGTGTTGCGCGCGCATAAAACCGTGCGCGTGCTGGGCAAGCACACGTGCGTGACCCTGCGGGCCGGGTGCTGGCCACCCGGGCGCCGCCAGGCGCCGCACCCAACCATCTGCAGAATGCGGGCGTTTCATAGACTCGTATGGTCGTGCAAGTGCATGTGGGCCTCATGCTTGAAATCACCTCAGCGATGTCGTCATTCACGGAGCTCTCGATAAAGAGGAACACCAATGTGACAACAATGACCTGGGATAAAAAAGCCCGGAGTCAAAATGCGTGATCGCACAATCGTGTATGCGTCAGCGAACGCAAGGGCGAAAAAGAGAGGCACTTCCGCTGCCATCATGTTCACCGGCACTCATTGCATACCTCAATTAAGATCGCTATCCATAGGCCCTGCGTAAAGGGACCGAAAAACAAAGCCATTTTGCCCATTAAGTCCGAGAAGAACGGAGGAACAACATCAACACGAGTGGCCTGAGAGAACGACAGAGATAGTTAAACGTCAGTCAAGTGCATGCACATTTGCGGAGCTTCCAGCCCGCCTGTCCGCGCTCCCGCGTGAAATGCCACACTTTGGACAGTCTAGGTGAAGGGAACATGGCCGATTATCCAAGCACATTGCTAGGCAAACGGGAAGTCTGACTGACCACTTGCTGGGGGACAGTCAGAAACGGGGCCGTGAATTGAACGAGCGCCATGCGATCGATACGAAGCTGAATAGAACCGGCAGCCATATCCGGTCCCGGACTTACACCTGCGCATTCGAAATCGCTTAATTCTTCGCTGCGCGCCCACCAGACACAGAAATCGTTTGCTGCGTGACAGCTGAGCTGGAAGTAAGCAACGGGGGAATACTTACAGCCGTCTGTGTCGTCTATGCTAGTGCAAGCTTCGAAGACTTCGGTCGGGGTTGGGCCTTTGTAATAGTTTGCATTTCCCTCTTGAGTTGAATTGCAGAAATCTCCATCCATATCCGGGGTAGACGAATCGAATTTGCCTGGTTGTTGAGCGCCATGCATTGAAACATGTCAGAGCCGGAAGGATGTAAGATAGTGTCGTGCAGCTCCGCACAGGATTGCGTACCATTGCAAAGCATAGCGACGGGGCTTGATGCCGATTCGAGACTGGTCGCTGGCAAGATCCACTGAAACTCTATGTCCTCTGACAATCGCTGTGCTTTGCACTGCGCCTTCAGCTGCGCCTTGAGTTCCACCTCCACCTGCAGCATCACACATGTATCCACATACTCCAATGCGTCAGCCGAGGCTCACACAAGTGCACATCCCTCTTCAGGCATGCACCGCGCATGCAGATGCGTCCTGGGCTCCAGGGTCGAGCGTCCAACTTACAAATCTGTAGGTGATGCCGCCCTTGTCACAGCCGGGTGTGGGACACCCAAAGGCTTCCACCCCGCAGATTTGATTGACGCATTTGGCTGCAAGGGCTCCACACAAGTCAGCGAGGCGCTGGGCCGGGCAAGGTTTGCAGAGGATGCGAGCGTGGGCGACAGAGCATGTCACGTCCACTCACTTCTGTCCACCATGATGAACGGTGGGAAATCGTGCGTTGCAACCCTGCAGCATACAGCCCCACAAAAAGAGACAGAGCGTCAAATGATCTGCGACAAAGGGCCTCGTCCTGCTGCTGTGCGTTCTGTGCACACGGCGCACAGCCATTTTTTTTTTTGCGCGTGCCGGGCGCATGCTCTGAGGGGACAACTGGTTGCTCGGGAGCTCGTGCCACGCGCATCCGCACGCCGCATCACCTGAACGTCTTGCCGCAGGGTAGCGTCATCGGATCCGGCAGTGTGTGGTTGTCGGCTCTGCATGCTGCCAGCGCCAGCAGCAGCAGCCATGCCGTGTGCCGCCAACGGAGCGGGCCTTGATTGGGCATTAGCTCTGCGCGGGTGGTGCGGGGTCTGCACCGACACGCCCGTTGTCCCGCCTTCCGGCCAGGCGGCCTCACAGCCCGGCCCCCCCGCCCCGCCCGCCGTCACGCTGTGCGAATGGCCCTTGATATTCCTCTGATATGATCATGTGTACACCGTGAGAACACACCCGCGGTTCGTGGACTGAGCTGACATGCCCGTGTGCCAGTCCAGCTGCCATCGCTGCTGTCGGTCTGTCTGGTTTCGCCACCCTGGCCCTTCGACACACACCCTGCCGTGGGACGACGAAGATCCTGGCGCCCACGAGCGAGCGCCGCGCCTCACCCTCGCCGTGCCCTGGAGGAACGCACGTACTGCTGCTTTTACTTTAGAGTCTACAGAGTGCTTTCGGCTCGGCGTTTTTAGCCTATTTTGGGGGCGAGGATGGCGGCGGCAGAGGCCGTGCGCGTTCCGACGGACACCACGGACGCCAGCCGCAGGGTTTTGCAGGCCCCCACGCTTGCGACGACATGGGCCGCTCGCTGCAGGTGCCCGCAACACTGTGTGCGCAGCTGGTCGGGGGGGGGCACTGCGCAAACTCCTGGCTTGCCCGGAGCTGGGGACGCATGTTCTGCAGCTGGAACCATTTTGAGAGAGAGAGGGGGAGAAAGAGAGTGCTGCACCTGGAACCATTTTGAGAGAGAGAGAGAGGGGGGGGGGGGGGGGGGGGGGGGAATAGGGGGAGGAAAAGGGGGGGGGGGGGTTTTAGAAAATGGGAAAAAAAAATAGGAAGATATGTTGTAGGTATGATATTAGA
>Ga0115006_10001597_pt1 | contig 14291 bp, 7 predicted proteins | sample ArcOceMetagenome_3_FD_88943 | JGI IMG/M metagenome (GOLD analysis project Ga0115006, IMG submission 88943) | Marine eukaryotic phytoplankton communities from Arctic Ocean - Arctic Ocean- Svalbard ARC20M Metagenome | ecosystem: Environmental > Aquatic > Marine > Oceanic | place: Arctic Ocean...
TGTGCGTGTGCGTGTGCGTGTGCGTACGTTCTATGCATTTTGTGTCTTATTTATGAATGTTTGTGTACGTGCGTGCATGTCTGTGTCTGTGTCTGTGTCTGTGTCTGTGTCTGTGTCTGTCTGTGTCTGTGTCTGTGTCTGTGTCTGTGTCTGTGTCTGTGTCTGTGTCTGTGTCTGTGTGATCTGCAGGTCACAGGACCCAGTGTGGGCTTGCAATCGTACGAGTGTTTGGCGAAGTCGCTGCAGTGCGCTATCGATGCCACGCCGGCTCCTCGCTCTATGACGGTGTCCTTCTCTCGTTTACGCTGCTTCTTTGTCTCTCTGTCTGTGCCCCTGTCTCCCTGTCTCTCTCTGCCTTTGTATCTGTGTGTCTCTCTGTCTCTGTCTTCCTGTCTCTGTCCGTCTGTGTACTTCCGTCTGGGTGTACATGCATACGTGCAAATATGCATACACACATGCATACATGTATGTGCGTACGTATTTTGTGTGCATCTGTGGGTGGGTGGGTGTGTCTGGCGTCTTTGCGCGCGATGGGTGCACGTGCCCAAGTTGAATGCGCTGCCCGTGTTTGTGTGCGCAGGATCTGACGACGCTCTTCCTCGACGCGGTTGGGCGAAGCTTAGACCTGGAATATAAGCCTGTTACTCTGTCCTTCTGAAGTGGCGGCGGCGATGGTGCCGCCGGGGGACCGTGGTGTCGGGGCTAGAGGTCGACTCTACCTCGGAGACAACCAACTCGCGCCTCAACACCGAAGGGGTAATGAAGTACTGTTTAATTTGTCAAGAATATGTAATACATGGGCATTACATGACGCCGTATTTGTCAGTATTGGCGAGCGATGCCTAGGTGGCAAGGGACAGCAGAATGGCCGCCCCGCGCCGGATCCAAAAGTCAGCGTCGTGATCGCCAGCCTTGAGATCGACCGAAATGGTGTGCGACGGGCGCTCGCGTGAGCCCGTGCGGATCGGATACATGTAGGCAGGGCAGCTGTACGTCCCCTTGCCGGCCTTCTTCTTACTCTCCACGGGGCGGAAGTGTACAACGGGCATATTGGCGACCAGCTCCATGGGCTTCTGGTCCGCAAGGCACATGTTGTCCATGTCCCATGCCGCGCCCTCCAGGAACATGCCGAAAATATATGCGCCCTCTGCCGGCCCCTTGGATATGTCCTTGACGTCGGTGGGCAGGCAGGTGAACTCCCACGTGAGCACGTCGACAGACACGGCATTTGCACGCGCCGCGGTCTGGAGGATGGCTGTCAGGAAGCCCGTCGGGTAAGAGAAGCCGCTCATCCAGTAGCAAACGGGATATTCTCCCTCGCCCCACGTTCGCAGGGAGTTGATGCGCTGGAGAAGGTCGCGCAACCAGTTGGCCAGAGGCTTGAGCGACGGAAAGCACTTGTTCCACGTGGGCGGCACCTTGCCTGCTGAGACACAGCCGACGATCTCGTCGAGCTCGGCAGACATGACAACAAGACCCTTGATGCCCTTCTTGACATCGCGCAGATTGGCAGCCATCTGGATCAGCTGCTGGTTGTAGCGCTGGATCTCCTGCAGTAGGAATACGTGCAGGGCGCTCGGATCGTCGGACTTGATCTTGCGCACTTGTTCGTAGTCAATCAGCTCGGGGAGATTTTCTTCCATGTCGCCCACCATCTTGAAGATGCGATCGTCACCACTGCCCCCTCCGCTCCCACCTCCAGTGGTTGCGGGCTGTAGCCCGCTGAGGGTGTCGAGCAGGATATTGGCGTCGTTGATCTGGGCAGAGATGTCGGCATTCGAGTGCTGCCCAAAGGATTGGGGGTCGTCAAGCACGGGCAGGCCTTTGATGAATTCGGTGTAGACCTTCATCGGCCCGTCATCGGGCACGCGGATGTAGTCGATGGGCGGCGCGAGGAGGAACTTCTCGTCGTTGATTGCGCCTTCCTCGAAGAAGTTGCGGACGTAGCAGCGCACCAGCCGGAAATCAAAAGCGTCAGTGACGCGGCCGCCGTAGTTGGCCTCGGCGATAAGATACCGCAAGGCGTCCCATGGCGTATTTTCGTACGCGGCCAGGTAGTATGACAGACAATCCTCCGAAATATCGAAGTCGCTCTCGTTGAAGTCATACGGGACGTTGTAGCCGAGCGTCCCGAACTTCTTGCGCTGCTCGAGTCAAGTTTGGGGTATAAGACGTCAGAAGTAACATGGGCAAGCACAACACGTCAAGATTAGAGGGAGCCCACAGCATTGTAAGAGGTCCTACAGTAATAAACATTCAGACAGAGGAGCCAATCTATAATACGATCAGAATCCATGCGATGAGGCCCATCATGATGGGGCTCCCTGCGAACGCCGCAGTGTGCCCGCAATCTCTTTGGGCAGGCCAATACAGCGGGGCTAGTGGCACAAACGCAACAGAAGCAGCAATAAACGTGACAAAATGAACAACGGGATGGACCTCAACAAGCACAGAGTGGAAGAAGACGAGGCAGAAGAGCAGTTTGCGGTACTTGAGACCCGCCGCGCATCGCTCAAATTGCTCGGGCGTGAGCTTGTTGTAGAGGCGCGTCATGTTGGCTTTCAATCCCTTGGGCGGCTCCGTCACCATCTTTGTGCCCGCCTGCAGAATGGAGATCGGAAACTTGGGGTGCGGGTACGAAGAGAGCCAGAGGCGGAAGTTGTTATGCGGCGCCGACTCTGCCAGCTTCTCCACCACCTTTTCGAGATTGTTCATCCAGCTGAGCATGAGGTGGCAGTTGGCCAAGAACACCCAATGGCCCTCCTTGGTGCCGTCTTTGAGCAGCCGATCGGCGATGGGTGCCTGCCCTTGGCCCAGCGCGAGCGTCTTGAGGTTTTCTGTCATGTCCACCTTTTCTGCCACCTGGAACAGCGCCTGCACAGGGTCGGCGCCGGGGCTGAGGACAAAGATGAGGGGGATTGTGCTCGTGCTCTCTTGGAAGACTGTAGCGAGGTCAAAGGCTGGCGGTTCCACGTACTTAGCCCCGAGATTGTTGATGATGAAGGACGTCGACGCGAACACGACGCGATCGGGGCGCAGAGAGCGGATGACGGCAAGGCGCTGGAGCTCGTTGAGATTGGTCTGCCAATCGCCCGGGAGCGGTGACAGCTCAGGCATCGGGTTGATGAACCATTGCCGCCACTCGTCAGCGCCGTGCTCTAACGAGGCATCGATCTCGCGGAAGGCCCCCAGGTTTGCGAGCTCGGTCAGATTGTCCCAGCCCGTCTCCGTGAGCCACTCTGGCGCCGGGTTTGGCGGCTGCATGTCCTTGTTGAGCACCTGACCGCCTCGAAGGACAAAGGTGTACTCATCCATGTTGAGATTGCCCGCACCCAGCAGGATCTTGCTACACATGTGCAGCGAAAATAGCAACTTGTGCCGCTCGAACAGCCCGCGGCATGTGTTATTGTACACGCTGTACGTGTGATATTCGTTGAGATTTTTGAGACGCTGCTCAATTGATGGATTGGGATCGCACATAAGATGGCACGGCGTCAGTGTTTGCGAGCGCTGGCGTGCACGCTAGCTATCGGCTCTGCGCATGCATCACACGCCACAACACAAGAGTCTGTGGAGATGGCCAATGCTTTGCTCTGGCATGCTCATCACCTCCTCGATCTTGTCAGCTTTGGGGCTCTTAGCAATGGACAAGAGGAATAGCACGACATATGAGTCCAGCGCAAACTGGTACATTGGATCGACCAGCCCCATATCGTTGAGCACAAAGTACAGAATGGACGCGCGGAAGGCCGACGGCCGGTACGTTTCGCGCGCAAGGTCAATCGTGACCTTGGTCTCCTCGGCGACGCGCAGCTGTTCCGTGACGTCTACGGAAATGGTCTTGGAAGATTGCAGCACCGTGACCAGCTCATCGTCGTCTAGCAGCGAGCCCGTGGCGGTGCTCAGAAGATAGAGAATCTTGTCCTCAAGCTCTGCCAGCTGGTTCTTGCCCTTGGCAACTTGCACCACAAGCATCTGGTTTTGCTCCTCGAGGTCTGGCCGCTCCTTCTTGACTATGAGGCCCAGCAGCTGGTCTTCCAGGCCCTCGCGCTTGATGGCAAAATTGACAATGGTCGTCTTGGTGCTAACCTCTGGGGGATAGTGCGGGTTTCCGAGCTTGGTCGTCAAATACAAGCGGAAATCCTCGTTGTAGTCGATCTCCTTGTCGCCCAGCTTCAAAACAAGGCGGTTGCCCTGCTTCGTGAAGGACTTGGACAAGACGGGCTCGAGCGCCGGATCCACCTCCTCCAGCACGTCCTGGATTAATACAGGCGTCCCAAACTGAATCGCATTCTCCATTGTTCTCATCCAATCCGACATCTTGAGATCGACTGTCTTCAAGCCCCGGTCACTCTCGAGGTTCTTGATCCACTTGTTGGCCTGCGCCTGGGGGTCAACCATGAGGGGCCATCGCCGGCCGCGCGTCACCAAGACGCCATTCTCCACCGAAAACGCGTCGCCAGGCAGCCCCTTGAGATTCCACTCGCGCACGTCGGTGGGCTTTGCCAAAAAGGATGCAAAGTCAAAGCCTTTAGTATAGGGGATGTTGAGCTTCTCCACCATCGGCAGCCACGTGTCCTTGACGAGAATGTGCCTGAAGTCCGAGTTGAACGGGCCGGCGTACGACAAAAAGGCTGCAGCGATCACGCAGTCGCCCACACTGTTCTCAATGTCCTTATGAAGTGCTTCCAGGGAGCCCTCCCAGCGCGTGCGCTCGCCTGAGAGTCCATTGACGAGCTGATCGGCTCGTTCGAGCTTCATTGTCAAGGTGGCGCTCTCGTTCGTCAACCGCTCCTTGGTGGAGATGGACGTATCGTATTGGGTTTGGAGCGCCTCGACCTTCTGCACAACTTCCATGAGCGCCTCCTGCGCCTTTTTCAGCGCAGCCTGCTTCTTCTCCAACGACATCATGGCTTGCTTCAGCTTCTCCCGCTTCGGCGCCACCGTCTTGGACACGTTACCGTAGAGGTGCATGGCGCGCACCCAGCTGCACAGGCCCTTGGCTGCGTTTGACACCTTGCCCACCTTCTCAGGGACAAATTCTGGGTCTGCCATGTACTTGTCGATCTTTTGCAGCAGCTTGTCCGACATGTTGTCCTTGTCGTATTCTTGCAGCTGTGTGAGGAAGTTCATGTCGCTGAGGTGCTTTTTCGCCTCGGACCAATCCAACGTAGGCGCCTTGCGCAAAATCAGAACCGCAGACAATACCTTCTCCACCGCCGGCGGCGGCTTGACGAAGGACTTGGTCTCGTTGATATCGTTTTTAGTCAGGGAATTGAGCGCCTCAGCCGCAGCATTGAGCGCCGGAATGGCCTTGTCCAAATCACTCTGCGCCGTCTGCGCGATGATCTTGGTCTCGGCCTCCTCCTTACCAATTTTCTCAGCCTCCGCTGTGACTGACTTCTCCTGCTCATCGGCAATGGCCTTCTCCTTGACGATGACAACCAGCAGCTCCTCGGTTTCCTTGGAGGCTACGGCCACCTCCTCCTTCTTGACAACAAGCACCTTGCTCATCTCTGTCACCTCGTTCTTGGCCTCCTCAATCTTGTCCACGCCGCCCACATACTTTTTCACAAGATCTTCTAGCTTTGCGCGTCGTTCCGCGAGCAGCGACAGATAGCCCGTCACAAGCTCCAAATAGTTTGTGGGTGTCACGTAGTTGACGCGCTTGAGCTCGACGAGCATGCGCTTCGACACTGTGGAGACGCTTGCCTGCGCGGTTGCCATCATTTTTGTCACAGCTTTCTTGACTTCGTCGGTGCCAAGGTTGACCTCCTCTGTGAATTTGAGCGCCACCTGACAGAAACAAGCGTGCACGCGTCAGTTTCGGGCGTTGAATGGGCGCACGGCACAAAGCTTGGGCTAGGCGCTTTCGCAGCAGGCCCAGACGGCAGAACTTTAACGGCCGCGGGGTTCGGATGCAACCTCTGACAGGGCCTCCACGGGCCACTCGGAGAACCAGTCGATGGAAGTGCAGCTCACGAGGCCTGGGAACTTGCGACAGCGGATGCGGAAGGAGTCCCCGATGGGCGAGAAGCACAACACCACATGCATGTGATTCCGCGCCTGCTCAATGAAGAAATTGTATAGCGCGTCGCTTGTCTCCTCTACGCCGGCTGCGCGCGCTGCCTGGACAATGCCCTCCCGAATCTCTCCCATCTCATCGGGGCTGTAGAGATTTGGCACCTCGCCAGTCGAAAGGATGCCATTCACATCTTCCAGGAACGACTCCTCCACGATCTGGGTATCTGTGAAGAGGAACATGGTCTCTTTGCGCTCTACGCCCGTTTGCACGTAGAGGCGCTTGAGATCCTCATGGAATTCCATCTTGCGGTATGTCTTGGTGATTTCGATCATGAAGATTTTGAAGCCTTTGAGGAAGGCGGCCAGGCGCGAGAGCGACTGGCGACCGCTGCCTCCGACGCCTACCAGCAGCGCGTTGCCTCGTTGCATGCCGATGACACGCGCGATGCGGCACGTGTGCTCGATCGCGTCTCTGAACAAGACGAGCTGCATGGGGACCATGCCGGGCTCGTAGTTGTACTCCTCGAGCCGCTCTTCGCAAAAGGACTTGACGGTCGGAAAGTCGATGTACTCTTCATACCTCTGGTCAGGCCCGGGATCTGACATGAAGTCGCCATAGATCGAGATGATTTTGTTGTCAAAAAGAGAGTTCAATGCCGATGAGAAGGGGTCCAGTTGCAGCAGGTCGTCGATGGAATCCTGGAAGAACTTGCGGTCTTTGTCGTCGATCAAGCGATCCGAGAATACTCGGTAGCACTCGTGCGTCCAGAGCTTCATAATGCCGACCTTGCTGTCACACCCACCCTTGCCAGGCTTGGCTTGCAGCAGCCCTTGCAAGATCTTACACATGTCGCGCAGATTGAAAAGATAGTGCGATTTCGACGGGGTCGGCAGCTGCGCACAACGGGTGAGATTGACCGTCAGTCATGGCCGCACATCGAGCGTCAGATTGCCGATCCTGCCGGACCGCAGGATCGCACGAGTAGCCTGACAAGGTTGGGCGGATGCCCCCCGCGCGCACACACGTGCGCGCAGATGCTCACCAGCTCCTTGGCGATACCAAAGTAAAGGTTCATGGTTGCACTTGTCAGCCCGTCACACAGGCCCTTGACCTCCTCTTCGAAGTCCTCAAGCTTCTGCTGTAGGGGCAGCGAAAAGATGCGCTTGAGCTGAGCCTCGGCAGGGAATGTGATGTTGAGCAGATTCGAGCGGCTTTGCAGCCGCATGGTGATGACTGATCGGCCACCGCCAGGGTATCCCATGACCTGCTCACAACCCCTTTCATCAATATTCGCATCGCATGATATGCATGCACGACTGCACACACGTCCGGCATCCAAGTGTCAGAATACATTTGCGTCTACATGCAGGAATGTGTTTTGCCAAGCCGAGACCTGGAGAAGCTGGATATCCTTGACGTTTTTCACGAACTGCTTTTGACGGTCGTACCAGAACCCATAGTCGAGCCAGTGGCGGAGCAGCTCTAGCGGCGGCTGCGATCCAAACAGATCCTTTGCCGGCATGTTGAGGTCATCAATGAGCAGCACCATGCGCTTGCCCATGGGTGGTCCGTACACATCTTTCATGCGCTTTTCTACCTTGCCTTCAATGATAAACTGGACTCTGCCGCTCGATGTCTGCGCAGAAAAGTTGATCTTTGAGACGAGCATATCGGCCAACTTGGAGACGGCGTCCTGCATGATGAACGTCTTACCCACGCCCGAGTCTCCAACGATCAGAATTTCCTTGTGGGCCTCGAGCAGCTGTGAAACAACCCAGCTGTACCGCACCGTGTCCACGGTTGGGACGAGAATCTTGTAGAAAGGAGTATTGTCCGGGATCCTCCACGTTTCAGAAATTTTTGAAGTCCATGGGATCCATTCGTTCTTCTTGCTGTCTACTAGCCACTCGTACATGGTGTTGGAAGGCGGCAGGCCGCTGCCGGCGCCCTCCTTGGTGTCGTTCTCGCGAATGGTGACATCAATCTTCTTGCGGCTCTCTTCATCCGCTGCGCCACCAACAGACCAGACCGCACAAAAGACAAACCACATGCGCACTGTGAGCGGTGTGGTCTCGCCGCCGCCGTCCTCCGGCAAGCCGTTGGCAGGCAAGAAGATGGCCTCGATCAGGTTGCACAAACTCTGGATGAGGTTGAGCTCAATACAGGGCACTGGCTCCTTGACTTCTTTCTTACGCGACTCGAGCATTGGGTCCATGAATTGGTCAAAGAGTGTCCGCAGCTGCGGCACATAGGCCTGGAGCGGGCTCTTGCTCAACCACGTCGCCACGTACGGTTTCCACCCAAAGTCAGACGGATCAAAGTAGACCATGCCTGCGCGAGACACCGTAGCTGGCGATGCCACCGCCAGATCCTGCACCTCAAAGAGCAGGCTGACCTGCGGCGGCATAGAGATACGCTCGCCCGACACCAGCGTCAGCAGCTTGTTGTCGTCGAGCACTGTGTTCATCGACTCAATCCACAGCGTGTCGACAGGCCCATCCAGGACGAGCCACTTCAAAATCGGCGTCTCATCCGCACATGCCGTGCGCATGCAATTGGAAAGCACGCCGTCGAGCCTGTGACCCTCATACGGTGTCACACACAAGAATACAATGGCGCGCATCCGCATGTGCGTGCAGGCATGCTTGGCTATCGCACAGCATCGACGACCAGCGGCTAGCATGCAACGTTGCGCGCCAACTTCGTGGCGGGAGAGGGGGCACTTACCATTCGCCTGTGGCGAGGTCATACTGGCCGTAGAGCTCGGCATCCGACAAGCTCTTCGGGTTGATGATAAACGTCTTGACCTTTTCAAAGCCGGCCACCTCCTGCTGTTTGAGCAGCGCGTGCGAATCTTTGAGGACCTTCCACGCGGTGCTCTTGCCGGAAAAGCTTGCGCCGACCAACATGTTGCCGTGCCTCGTCAGCTTCACTTCATAAGTCTGGATGATCTTGAGAATTCCCACCTTCTCCTGCTGCAGCTGCCGCGTGTCAATTGTCGCCTCAATCGCCTTCTGAAAGGCACCATAGTCTGTGGGTGGGATTTCGAGACCCGGGAAGAAGTCCGAATTAAGCGCGTTGAAGAGTGGCACATCTTCCGCAATGAGCTTTGGCAGCTGCATGTCCCGGATGGTCCGGTACAGCAGGATGTCCTCTTGCATGTTAGGCTCGGCGCGCTTCAGTGCTCCAGCCGCCACCAGGATACTCTTTGTGTTGCGGAGCCCGTAGTCGTAGTGGTCCTGCTTTGACATTTGCTCCTTCATGAGGTCGAAGAGGCCCGTCATCTTCTTGGACAGCACCTTGGCCATCACGAACCCCTCACTGAAGAGCATGATTTCGGCGATCAGGGCCATGTCGGGCGTCATCATAGAAATGGGTCGCAGGATGGCCTTGAGGTTGTCTGGGAGTTCTGTGCGCCCAGCATAGCCGGGGTTCATGGTCACGAAGATGCCCACGCCGCAGTCGAGCTTGATGAGACAGCCTTCAAAGGTGAACTCAGTCAGCTCCTGCGTAACGGCCTTGAGGATCGAGAGGATCTGCTGGGCGACCACGGACAAGACTTCGATGTCAATTCTGTTGAACTCGTCAAAGCACGACCACGCCCCAGTCTGCGAGAGCCCCGAGAACATGCGCCCCATCGACTTGTAGTCAAGGCCGTCACTGCAGTTGAACACAATCACATACTTTGCGATGGCCTTGCCAAGATCCTTGACCGTTTCCGTCTTTCCGGTTCCGGCGGGGCCCATCGGGTTGCCACCTCGCTTCAAGTGGAGAGCGGTGGTCAGTGTCATGTATGCACGGTCGGTGAGCGGTGTGATGACAAGCCGCCCACAGTTGCCGAGATACTCGCAGCCGTAGTCGAACTTGGCAGAGATCTGGTATACCATGCACTTGTCCACCTCCTTGTCCCAGGCCAAGCGGAGCTGGGAGATCCAGTCGAACTCGTATTTGTTGGCGGTGCCACGCTTCATGAGCGCGTCGATCACGTCGCGCGCATGCACCTCTATGGTGACCACAGCCACTGTCTTGCTGCGGTCCTCCGGGTTCATGCCCGCGCGCACCATATCCGAGTATTTGTTGAGCATCTGCACCCACTTCTTCTTTGTGGTCTTGAGGCCGAGCTTGTTGCCCTTTTCCACCTCATTCAGCCCCTTTTCACACTCGGTGGTCCAGAGGATCTGTCCTGCGGTGATCAAGAGCTGTCCAGGCCAGGTGTGTACCCACACCTCCTTCTTCATCGTCTTCATCGCCGTCATGGTCTTATACAGCAGCATGTGCAGCGTGTAGCGCATCTCTGACTCGATCTGCGACATCCATATCTCCACAGCGCCCTCGGTCACCACGTTGTTCTGGAATTCGACTTTTTCGCCCTCTGGTGAGTTCATGGCGGACGCCTCTATCTGCTTGCGGCCCTTTTCCATCTTGATGCTCTTGATCGCATCAAAGCACTTTTTGAGGTGCGGCTGCACGGCTTCTGGGTCGCGCGCCTGCCCCAGAATTTCAAGCAGGTCATCCGCGCTGACAAAATAGAATCGCGGGAAGGCAACGCGCTTGATTTCGAGGTAGTCTTCCAGGGACTTTTGGATCTTTTCCAGCATTGCGTTCATCTCATTCAGCCTGGGGAGGATGGCCTCGTCGGTGCATGCATCCTTGGCCGTGGAGTAGGACATGAACTTCTTCATGACCCACATCCAATTGTTGTCCACAATTTCAAACTGCGCTGACTCGGCCGGCAGCTGCTTTTTGATCTCCTCTGACCCCGCGAAAATATTCTCCAAGTACATCCACTGCTTCTGCACCGTCTGCGACACCTCGAGCGTCTCGGAGACTGCGGAGAGAATCTTCTCCCAGTACACAATCTCATCCATAAAGGGCTTGCCGAACTTGGTCGACTTGAGCGTCGAAAGCACCACCGAGTTGTCATCCAACGCCGCGTACAGGTCCTCCACAGTTCGCACGCGATGGTGTCCTCGGTCGCGATACGGCACAGTCTCCAGGGGCAGCGTGCTCCAGTTCTCTCTGATATCCAGGATGGACTTTTCCACCTGAAACTCCTTGGATGCTGACGCAGAGGCGCCTGCGATGAACTCGGCGTGCTTGTCCAGCCCCAGCTCTATCACCTTTTCCAGCGTGAAGTCGTCGCCCGCGTAGTCAAATTGGGTACCGACTTGATCCATGAGCTGCTGCCAGTGACGCTCGCGCAAGTCCTTGTTGCTCAGGTCTGAGATCAGGGGCATCGTGGCGCGGAAGCGGTCGACGGCCGTCTTCATTTCGCCCCACAGGGGCTTGGAGCCGGCCTCCTTCTTTTTCATCATGATTTTCTTTGTGAACTTGCCCGCGGTCTCTTCCATTGTGTCGGTCTTGAGCTCGGCAAATTTGCCCGACTTGTAGCCGTCCCAGATGTCCTCCCACTCGCCGTTCATGCCCCACAACTCCTGGAGCAGCTTGATGCCGGCCTCCACCGTAATCAAGTGGGGGTTATCCTCGAGCGTCTGGTCGAACACCTCCATGCCGTTCCGCAGGTTCTTTTCTGTCGCGCGATTCTTTTCCAGCTGCTCCGTCAGCTTCTGCAGCTGCTCGAGGGCTTGCTTGGTGGTCAGACTCTCGCCCGACTGCGGCGACTCCTTGGTGAAATAATCCAGCAGGGTCTGTGCCTCCGCCTCGAAGGACGTGGCTGCCTTCTCCAGGTCGGCCTTCATGTTGCGCTTGCACCCGGCAAGATTCTTATCAATCGTGGCGAGAAACGCCTTGAACGCCTCGTACTGGGTGTCGAGTGACTCAAGGCGCGCGAGCTCGGCGGGGGCCACGTCCACCTCAAACTTCTCCAGGAGCTTGTACTTGGCCACCACCGGTTCGAAGAGGTCGGCAACGCCAGGGAGGTCCTTTACCTGCTCCTTGAGCAGCTTGCTCGCTGTGGACAGCTCGTTGAGGTCCGTGGGCGTGACGGAGAGTGTTGCAGTGGTGGCCTGGAAGGCGTCGAGGATGGCGTCGAGATCCTTGAGCGCCATCTGGTTCAGCAGCCCCGTGTACTTGCGCTGCCACTCGAGGCAGTGAGCGATGATGTCGGACTTGAGTGTTGTGTAGTCGACGGAGATGAAGCCCATGTTGGCGTGCGACTCTTCCGCTGACACCTGCTTGTGCTGGTCCTTGTAGCGCTTGATCTCCTCATCAAACGACTCTAGCTTCTTGTGGCTGCCCGGACGGTTGCCCGTGAAGCGCTTGAGCTGCGCGTCCTTGTTGTACTCCCAGATGTGCTCGTACTTGCCCCAGTACCCCAGGTTCTTGGCCATCTGGCTCCCGCTCGCCGACATGCCCGCGGTGATGGCGATCATGACCTTGGTCACGTCCTCGTCATTTGAGATGGCCTTGGACATGGACTTGCCTGTGTCCGCTGCGGCCGAGGCTTCAAACGCGCTGCGCACTTTCTCGTACTCGCGCTGCAGCGTCGCGTTATCGGGTTCCAGGTCGAGAATATCTTTGCGCACCTCCATTTCCACGAGGCCCTTGAGCCGCTGGACGACGTCTAGCATGGTGGTCATGTCCTTGGCGCAGGCGTTGATCATGTGAATGAGCTCGCTCGGAGACGGCGTGTACACCACGCGCTGGCTGCCAGAAATTCTCAAAATTCAGTGCCCTGGGGGTTTCAAGATATAAAGACGCCTTACTATGGAGGCTGACTAATTTTGAGTAGGCCTGCCTTGATTCGAGGGTCACGCGCACGAGGAAGATGGGCACTTGCTGCGACTCATTCTTCTTGTCGCCGTTGATGGCCTTGGACAGCATCATCAGCGACTTTTTCGCGCCATCTCCCAGCGCCTTCTCCACACTGTCGTCGACACGCTGGATAAAGCGGTCCCACTCGCGGCTGCTCTCGTTTCCGTCGCCCAGGAAGAGCTTGTAAATGCTCCTGAGGCTCTGCTTCATGTCCTGCGACAGATGCTGCCAGAGCGCCTCGAATGTCAGTCCTGCTCACGGATAATCTTCTACACGCTATTGCAGCACCCCTGCTCTCACTACACAGCAAACGTTTGGGAACATCTGCCTGGAGCGTCTCGACGACATGCTCGCGGTGCTTGGCCTGCACTGCAACAAACTCGGGCGCCGTGTACAGCTTCTTGTGCTCGATGACCACGAGCGGCAGATGTGCCATCTCGCGGCAGCACCGCGCGACGTTGGTTGTGTAGCTCTTGAAGTCGTCCACGAGCCCCTGCGAGCCAGTGCATAGCTTGCGCACATCGCGGCAGAACTCAACGATGCCTTTGTTGGACCAGGTGATGCGCGTCACCGCGGGACCTATCTTGCGGTCGAGCGCCTTGAGCTTGTCCGCAAAGATCTTGCGCTCCCAGGGCGCGAGTGCCGAGAGAATGGTGTTGTACTCGCGCGCCATCGCGCGAACGTGACAGCGCACAACGGAAATGCGTTCCTTGTCCTTGGAATGCTCCATCGCCACAAACGGGATGCTGTAGCCCACCCTCTCCCACCCCTCCACCTCCTTGAAGAGCACGGCGACCTCGCGCGGGAACGTGACCTCGAGCAGCTGCGTCTGCGCATTGCGACGCACGATGTTGATGCCCATGATGTCCTCGCCGCCGCGGAACACCGTCTCCATGAGCTCCTGCCAGTCCTGGTACTGGCGCTCAATGTAGTCCGTCAGCGCGTTCTCCACGTTTTTGAACTGCTCAAACACGTCCTGGTACTCCTTCGTCGACACCACGTGATGCGAGGTAAGCATCAGTTCGTGCGGGGTCTGGATGCGCTGCAAGAGGTTCTTCGCCCAGGCCGCCGCCCCCGCGAAGGGGGCCGCGGCGAACTGAAGATGATACTGCGAGCCCGCATCATCCATGTGCAGCGGCGGGTGCTTGCGGTTCTTGTCTAGGCTTTTCTTCACCCAGTTGATGTCGTCGGCCCAGAGGTTGATCATGTCGTGCGTCTTCTTGTCCACGACCCGCTTGATGGTTTCGCGCGCTGCCGTGTGTGTGTGTGTGTGTGTGTGTGTGGTACACACACACACACACAAACACACACACACACACACACACACACACACACACACACACATCCATACACACGCACGCACATGCATAGATATCACATTGCATACATATGCATATCCACACACACACATGAACACATGCATACACATATACATACACACATTCGTGTAGAACTTAGAAGATGCTTAAACGCTCCAGCGAAAATATACATATATATATCCACACACACACACACACACACACACACACACACACACACACACACACACACA
>Ga0115006_10001598_pt1 | contig 14289 bp, 13 predicted proteins | sample ArcOceMetagenome_3_FD_88943 | JGI IMG/M metagenome (GOLD analysis project Ga0115006, IMG submission 88943) | Marine eukaryotic phytoplankton communities from Arctic Ocean - Arctic Ocean- Svalbard ARC20M Metagenome | ecosystem: Environmental > Aquatic > Marine > Oceanic | place: Arctic Ocean...
GGAAAAGCCAAAAAGCAGCGCAAGATGTCGGCCAAGAAGGCTTCCATGGGGACGTTCCAGCCGCTCCGGCACCGGAGCGGCACCATGAGGGATCGGTTGCACAACTATACCAAGCGGACGCTTGGTGCCGGTGGGTCCATGAACGAGGCGGTGAGTTCCTTCATCTTTGATCAGAGTATGGTAAAGTTTGAGAATTTGATGCCGGGGGTGTGAATTTTTTAGCGGTTGAATCGTTGTTGTGTGTTGGAGGAGTGTCTGAACCAGGGGGGGACGCCGTCGGCTGTGGCCGGATGATGGCATGACAATGGCATTCTTGTGCATATTGCTATTTTGCAATGTGTTGGGGTGTAGCGATTGGTTCGGTATCTCTTGTTCGAGTTGAGAAGGCACATAAAACGAAATTCCGTTCTCGTGGATGCTGTTCATGCGGCCCTTTTCGGTTGTATTCGCCAAAGATTCGACTGCGAGTATGTGCAATGGTTGAGCGTCATATTTTCACTTATGCAAATGACCATAATTGATTAATGGTTGTGCTTCCTCTGATTACAAATGCATTTGTGTCCTATCACACCAGGTTGCCCTTCCCCCGGGAGAGTCCTGCGCAGGTTGGGTGGCAGTCCATGCCGTCGATTTTTACAATGACGTATCGACCATCTGGGCGGTTATGGCCGGCGATCCCTACCTGTCGTCCTTCCGACCCGGCGAGGGGTTCCCCTCCGGTGTCGAGTACCGCTGGTCGGAGGGCACTGGCCGCGATGCGCAGACCGTCAGCGTTTCGGCCCCAGTTTACATTGAAAAGGTTTTGCATTGGATAGCGGAGCAAATTAATGACGAGACCAAATTTCCCGACGACGATGATGAGGCCGAGGCCCTGCGCGTCTTCCAGACGCCTCAGTTTGCCGCCCTCTGCGGGCAGATCTTCCGACGGCTGTTCCGTGTGTACGGCATTGTTTACTCGAGTTTCTTCGGAACCCTCGAAGCGCTGGGAATGGCACCCCACCTCAACACCTGTTTCAAGCACTTCATGTTTTTCTGTACCGAGTTTGGATTGTTGCCGGAAAGGGAGGTGGAACCGCTTGAAGTGCTCGTGAAGCCCATCCGTAAGCAGTACTATCTGACCAAGCAGCAAGGGAGTGTTGGGGCCGGGCCGTGAGTCATGTACCTAGTAGGTAAGCGCGTTGTGCGTGCATGCGTGCGCCTGCCTTTCGGACAATACAATGTGGAGCCACTTTTGCTCCTGTCATCGTATATGATTGAATTCGACGGAATTGTTTGATGGCTGACCCAGTCGCACCAAAAGCCTGCCTGTCGAGCTACTATTACCGGTAGATTACGATGCAAGGAATTGGAGACAAATGGACAGATTGCTTGATCCTCACATCTACATGTACGACTATTATTTGCATTAGATTATAATATAAGCTTATTTTGTTTACAGCGCCCCTAACAAGGGTTTGCTCCTGCCAGATATCCTTCGCCATACTACACTACGGTGCAACAGTAGATGACGACCTACATTTCATTCGCTGAGGCTGTGTCTTTCGGTGGTAGTACCACTGGCGTTGAAGAAAGTGAAGAGATCGATGAGGTTTTGCCTCAGATGTTGCCGCCTTCATCCCCTTCCGGTAGCAGTACAATTTGGGATGGGCTTGACTGTGACACCACGGGCGGCAGTATGAATCGAGGGTCTTTGTCTCGTGAGGTACGCGTTGCGCTGTCAGCAGTCGACTCGGCCTCTCTTGATGTTGTAAAAGGCGCCGGGGCCAAAAATGAAGAGCTCGGCGCGTTTCCTACGTTTCTCATTTCATCGGAGATGGCCATAACTGTTGCGGCAGACGGGATATCATGCGGTGACGAATGCTCCTTGGCAAGCAACTCGCCGAGTGTCGGAGCGGCGAGCATTCTAACACTGGACACTGCCCTTCAATCGCTCCAAGGTCTCGCTCTTGTAGAAGAAGATGATGCATTTATAATGGCGTCGTCTTTGTGTTTGCCTCCTCCTCCGCCTCCACCCGGATTACCTCCTCCGAGTGTCCTTCCTCAAGAGTCTGGCCACAGTTCCGAGTGTTCTGAGCGACGTACGAGCAGTTATATTGCGCCTGATCCCGAAGAAGAGTATGTACCCTCTTTGTCGCCTGGTCCGCTGGAGAAAGGAGATGGCGATGAAGCTGGTTATGTGGAAGAGGCAGTAGGGGTAAAAGATATGACTTTCATTCATCGCGGAACCGGTCCTGAAAGTCAAATGGCCAATGGAGAGGATAAAGGTACGATGACGGAAGACGCGTCCAACTGCAATTCTCGAGAACAGTCTAGTATGACTGATAAAGCCCCCGAGCTTGAAGATAAGGGCATAATGACGGAGGATGTGCCCATTGATTTCGTTGAACGGAAGGTAGCTTCTTTGTGTACTTGTATCAATCAGATTTTGGCGGATATCGACCGACTCGCTGTGGAAACAGCTGCTACTCTTCCAGGCAATGAAGGGAGTGGTGTTGTATCTTTGGAGGTGCTGGAAATCGATCCTCTGTCTCCACCCTCTCTTGAAGACATTACAACGCACATTGAAGAGGTCAGCAAAGTTGTCTCGTCCAGCGCAAGGACATGGAACACCCGTCTCCAGCGTTCGACTTTGCAGAGCCAAAGCTTCCGAAAGGAACAACGCCGATGGAGGAGGGAAAATGGACGCTTGAGGGATGAAATACGCCACTTGAAAATGCAAGCGGCGGAATCGGTGAGCCAGAATAACAGCTGCGCATCCGCCAATGCTCTCAAAGAAGAAAATGAGAGATTGCGCGATGAGCTTGATCGCATGAGACAGGAGGCATGTGGCGCCTTCCCTTCTGATAAATTGTCGGCGATCGCGTTGGCAACCTCAATTCATCGAGGGCCTCAGACTTGCAGGCGTCCTTCTCGTTAGGAATAAAGGAATAGAAGACAATGTGTGTGTGTGTAATTTTGGTCCAAATTTACGTGTCTCTCGCTCATCAAATCAACTCTATCTGAAGCTCCGTCTCCTCTACTCTTCGTCGTCATCTGCACTTGTCACTCTCCTATTCTTCTTCTTCTTGGCCTTGCCTTTAAACATCGATGAACCACTTCCGACCTTCTTGAAGGCAACGTTGCCCTTACCCTTTGACAAACTCTTGGCAGTAACAGCAACATCGACCTTGTCGTTTTTCATAATGTCCACTCCCTTGTACCCGGCTTTCCCACCTGTCCAAACATCGTAACTTCCTAAGGCACTGTCATCGGCATTGGCCACCTTTGCTTCTTCTATTTTCCGTTCGTTGAGGTCTCGTTCCTGCTGCCGGGCCCTTTCGGCCTCCTCCCTTCTTCTCGCCCGGACTCGCGCCCGCTCCTCCTTGGCCTCGCGGTTGGCGCTCACTTTTCGAACGGTCGTCGTGCTCCACGTTGCTAGACCAGTGTTTTCGTCAATTGTGGGTGCAGCAGCGCCGGTACCGGCCGTTCCCTCGTCGGTATGCGCTTCAATGATGATCTCCTCCCCGCCCATCAAGTCCAATCGAGCCTCCTCAATGGTGCCGGGGATCATCTCGTCGCAACCCAAAAGCAAGCGCAGCCGATGTGGCTCCACGGCCTTTTCGATCGTTTCGTCCTCATCGTTCGAATTCCGTAAGTATGCAACATCGACTGCAATTTTTTCCTTTTCGTCGCCGCCATTCAGAAATGCCTCCGCGCCCTCTTCAACGAACCCGCTCTGAGCTTTTGGCTTCTTCTTCTGCTCCTTCTTCTGGATCTTTCGAACCCGTAGTACCAAGCCCATCTTCCATAGATGCTGCCGATCATCTCGCCTCATCTCTTGCTCCAAATTGGCTTGATCACCTATCCAAATTTGGATGGGCATCTCTTCCTCTAGAATGGGTGCGTAAACTTTGCCTTCTAGGTACGTCTGCTTATCATCGCCGTCACCAACGGTGTAGTGCCCCTCATCGGGCGCAAGCTTGCGCACCTTCCGCCTCTTGGCAGCTGCTGCAGCTCCACCATCGGCATCGTCGTCGCCATCGGCACCATCGCCTCCCTTCCTATCGGTCGCCACCGCCTTGCGTTTGTTCTTGCGCTCGTTCCAGCTCGACATCTCCTTCTTGGCGGCGGCATCGGGCTGTTTGGTTTGGACAACTCCTGCTGCGGAATGTGCCTGGGCAATGCCCGCATGACTGGGCATCGGCTGGTCGCCGCCGGTTGTGCCGGTGGTTGCCGCTCCTCCAGCATACGAGTATCCCGCAAATGCACCGCTACCCAAATCCTCCTCCAGCTTCTTGCCCGCGGCGGCCTCGATGGCCCGGAGGCTGTCCGCCATATCCCTCTGGCGCCGCTCCTCCTCGAGCTTGTCGGCCCGGCGGTTTTGCAAATCATTCTCGACGGCCTCCTTGTGCTTCCGACCATTCTCGTGGGTGGCGATGCTGATCCGGTCATTGGCCATCCACGCATTGCACAGGGCGCAGTAGTGCCGGTTGGGCTGCTGCTGCCACTTGGAGGATGACATGGTATTGCAGTGTAGCTATATGTAGAAATCTACGTAACTACTCGTAATCAAAGGATAGGGACCGGCCTATCGGGTCGACCAGGTTGCTCGCCAGCCGAGCGATGCGATGCCGAGTAGATGCCGAGATGCCGAGCGAGATAGATGGCGATTGCCGCATGGGTCAAGTAGAAGTGGGTCAAGTATTACGTGTAGCCGTAGCGTAGCCCATGGAATGCCGATGCGAAGCCGGATGCCGATTGGCGCCTCATTGCCTCTCGCTTCGAAAGACGGACCATGGACGGACATCTTCGTCAAAAATGCGAAAATGTCCGCGGCGCGCGCGCGGCGCGGCGGCGCGCGGCAATGTTCGAATCGAAATGGCGGCAATCCAAAATCTCGACGATGACCGGGGCATGACCGGTACTCTCACTTTGCGGATATCCTTCGAGACATCCATGCCATCGCGGGAAAAGTAGAAAAAATTTCCTTCGAGACACCATGCCATCGCGGGAAAAGTAGAAAGCAAGATGAATCATCTGAATCATATGAATACTAAGCGATTCCTTGCCGCCATATTGGGAATCTGTGCCGGAATGGCCGTCCTCCTTGCTGGTGACGACTTTAGGGCATCGGATTTCAGTCGCTATCTCCTTGCGAGCGATGACGGTACTGCCTCTGCTGGTGCGGCGGCTGCCACCAGTGCTACGAGTAGTGCTGCCACCTCGAAGGGCCGTGTTCTCCAAACTGAGGAGCCGTCACGACCAATGAGGATTCTCAAGGTGGAGGAGGGAACTATTTCCGACGAGAATAGGGAGCTGATCTATCTCAGGCCAACTACCGGTACGGCACGTTCTCTCAAGGGGGCAACAGAGGGCGTGTCCAAGGACGATGTGCTCAGACGCGTCAAAGAAATCATGGCTCACCTCGATCAAAACGTTGAGCCTGCTACTGGTACTGCCGGTGGCGACCAAAAGGATGATGCCCTCATCACCGGTCGAAGTCTACATCTGCTTCAGCTGGAGTTTCCGGACTGCGTTGGTTTGAACGAGGAAGAGTGCCAGGCTCAAATTATGGACGACCTTGAGACAAATACAGCTCTCCTCGCACATTTGGGTGGAACGACTGCTGATCTGCAATTCGAGGTCCGCACGAAGAGGCACGAGGATGATAGCGACCATGCCAAGGTCGTCATTCTGACAGATGATACTGGCACCAAGGTCGTTGGAACGGACGGAGATTCAATTGTCCATTATCCATACAAGGTGAGTGCGTTGTTGGAGCAGAAAGACTTTTTAATTGTATTTTATCGCTCCCATGCTTATACGTTCCTCTCGTCATCTCCCTCTACTACACTCGTCATATTGTAATCGCTCTAAAGTGGCATACACGTGAGGGTGTTGAAGTCGCCATTGGTCCCTGGGACTGTTCCGTTGGCAGCCACGCCGCCGAAGAGGGCACCTATCCCATCCCGTTGGCGCCATCCGAATGCTGTTCGATGATTCTCGCTAGCATTGGCGGACAATGCGATGACAGTGGTGATTGTCTGGAATGCTTCGTCCAAAAGCCTGAAGTTCCCAACAAGAACCTTGTCTTGATCGTTGTTGATACTGACGAAGCTGGTTTGGCCGAAAGGAGTGTAGTCGTCGAGGATGCCATCCCTCGAATCATTGGCCGATGATTGACCCAATTGCATTGTATTTTTTTAAACAATAATGGAATCTAGATCTACATGTAGCTCTCTCTCTCTCTCGCAAAGGTGACAGCAAGTGTACGTCGTGCCTAGCTAGGCACGGTAGTAGATTGATTAAGATCTCTAGCTAGGGGAAAGCTGCCAAAGAGGTCGGTTTGCCGTGTGGCAGCGATGAAGATGAGCACGAGAGCGAGAGAGTGTGTTGTTGCCCGTTTTTCTACATCATGTATTCTGCAAGCTTTTGCGATTTCCCGTCTGTCATGCGTCGGTCGTTCATCAATTCATCAATCTATTCTCGTCCGTCCATCGCATTCATACATGCCAACGCAAGTGCTTCCACCTTCCACTCATTTACCAACCGCTTTGCTTGACCAACAAAATTAACATGAAGTCGAAGTGTCTCTTCTCGGGCGTTTTATTAGTATGCGGCTGCCCATCCCAGGTGTTGGGCTGGGTGACGCGGCCACATTCCCCATCTCATTTCTCTGCCACCTCATCCACAATCAGAACATCAGCGCAATCGTCATCTGGCCTGTTTATGTCTCAGGGGAAGAGCAAGAATACCGAGGCGCGGACTGAGGACTTCTTGGAGTTTATTAATGAACCCATGGACAGCACGGTCGATCCTGCAGCCGTAACGGGAACGCCGGAACTTGACGATTTGGCTCCTCTCGTCCGTTGTATCGCGGGCGCTGCTGACAAGCGAAAGGCTGAGGATATCGTTGCCCTCCGAGTCTCCAAGGTAACTGCCATGACGTGTTTCATTGTGATCGTCAGTGGTAATAGCCGTCCTCAGAACTCGGCCATCAGTGCTGCCATTATCGATGACGTGGCCGAGCAGTTCGATGGGCTGCAGACCAAGAGAGGTGGTGCCGAGGGAACAGCCGATTCCGGATGGATGCTGTTGGACTACGGCGATGTTATGGTCCACGTCATGACTCCTAGGTCCAGGCTGTACTACGACATCGAAGGTCAGTGGAGAGAAAAGGGTGGAGAAGAGATGGATCTGGGCGATGTGCTCCTGCCTAACGTGGTTTTGAAGATGGGCGAAGGCAACGAAGCGGCCGAGCTCGGTGGCGGTATGGGAGGTGTAAGTGAGGAGGAGGATCCATTTTGGTCGTAAACGATGCAATACATTTTGTGCAAGGCATTGTATAAGTGGTTGATAAGTGTACGTTACTAGTATATGATATGAGAAAATAGGTCCCGGTTCGAGATGATGTTACTCTTCTATTCGATTAGACTACCTGGTTTAGATGGACATGAAAAGAAGGAGAGCGCCTGATTGGATACTGGAGATTATGTTACTAGTCTAGTAGCTAGTACTTCATCATCTGCTTCGTCCCCTTGACTCATTCGTTCGAGCGACCGGGCATCTTGGTACACCAAGAGACCAAGCATGCTGATGGTGCACCAGATGAATACAGAGCCATAACGTGCGATGTTCTCATTTGACACAGAGAAAGAAATGGTCACAAGCACACCAGCAAAAATTGGACCCAAGCCTTTTGCCACACTACCTCCGGTTGTTGACAGACCATTGGTTGTTGCCCGTAGCGAAGCTGGTACTGTTCGATTCGTTGTAATAGTGATGGCAGCAAAGTACAAGCATGTAAATATCTTCGCTGTGCCTATGACAATGGCGAGGAAGATAAAGGATGACCATCTCAATTCTCCTTCTTCCTGCGAGACGTTACTGTTGAGGAGGTTCGCTATTGGTATGAGGATGGTAGTTGGAACGCCAAGCAATGCTCCTATTGACTGAGCTCTTTGCAATCCGAGCCTATCCACCAAAGCCGCGAATGTAATATACTGTCCCAATACAAAGATAACACCAGCAGCCGAAAGAATTTTGCCGATCGATGCTTCAGAGAGCGAAAGGCCGCCAACGCGTGAGATACAATATAGTGGGAAGGCCTCGTCGACGGCTACTACAACGAAGCTAAAGAGCCAATAAGAGATGAGATGACGTCGAGTCGATTCACGTTTCCAAATTGCATTTACACCGCCGTTTGCAGCATTCGTCTGGCATTTAAATATGGCAGTCTTTCCTTTACTGGTATCTTCATCAGTCATTCTGTCGACGCCATTTATTGTTCCGTGCAATTTTGTTGTCATATCGTTTTCGCTATTGACCAAAGGCATTTCTTCGTCAATAGCTATGAAAGTAGCAGAAGTCTCCTCTTTTGGGGGAAAAATCGATATACACGTATCATGAATCTTGACCAACGTCCATCGCCAGACATCTACAGCAAAATATTTCAAAGGTCTCCTTTGGTCTTCTGGCAGTGTCTCTTCGACAAAAAGCTGCACTGACAAAGCCGAAAGCAGGCAGAGTGCACTTCCTACAACATTAGGGAGTAGAAAAGGATACTCCGTCAGAGTTTGCTCGAATCGCTTTGTCAAGGCCCACTCTGGGTATTGCTTCACTGGATTAGCCAAAACTCCGCCCAATGCAGGACTTAGTAGAAAGCCGATGCCTCTCATTCCTATTGTTAGGCCAGTACCCCTAGCTTCGAGCCTCTCGTTGCCCTTGGCAATCTCAGTCACGGAGGTTTTGGCAGTAGACTGAATGCTGTTGCAAAATCCCAGCAAAAATCGAGCCAACAGGGCAAATCTAAATGTCTTGGATAGTCCAAACATGAGAGAGAACCCCGACGACGTTAAGAGCGACCATATTAACGCAGGCTTTCTGCCGCATGCATCCGCGCCAATTCCCCAGAGATACGCGGATAATGTTCTGCCAAGCATGAAGAAGCTTGCGAGGAGACCTGCATAGGTACCTGCATTCTCTTCGTTGATAATTCGATCGCCCCTGTAGGTATCAATGGCCATATACCCGGCATATGGGAAGATTGATATCAAAAGGTAGGCCTGAACAAAAGTGCTGGTACACAGCGCTGCGACGCTCAAAGAGTGTGCCTGGACAACCATTGCCGAGGTTTTATTTGTGCATGTACCACTGCCAGTATTTTCTAATATCTTGTCAACTTCGGTTTCAACCATCTTCTTCCAAATGACATACCCCGCGTCGCTAAGGTGCAGCCCGTCGTTATGGAAGTAGCGCTCATCCGCCTTGGCTCTGGCGGTGATTGCACCAGGGACGTTTGCGCTATCTCCACAGAACATTAACAAGCAGTCAACATAATGTATGTCTCCTTTTCTGATGTGACGTTCCACTGCTCTCTGAAAGGCCTTGGATAGTTTGATGTATTTTTTTCGAGATGAGTGGTCGTTGGTCAACCAGGGCTCGAGCTTGGGGCCAAGAAATATTACTTTGGATATCATAATGTCGAAGGCAAAGCATTCATCGAGCACCCTCTCAAATGATCTTATGACCTTGTCAATCGAATATCCCTGCCCGATATCATTCTCCCCTGCGCACATAACGAGTATCAGTGGCGAATTCTTCTTCCGTTCATTCTCGTCAGCTTCCATTGCAATGTCTGGTACTGCCTTTGCAACCAGACCAGTGATTTCTTCGAGGCAAGCGCCAGACAGTCCATTCCTCACAACAGACCATGATGCTGTGCTCTTCGAAAGCGACGGAAATAGCTCTGGTGGCCATCGCGATATATCAGAGTCGCCGACTAAGGCCATATGATACAGCGACATTGCAAGGAGGCGAGGTTACGCTTTGGCAAGGTTGAGCATGTTGATGAAGGTTATTTTCCAAAGGGTTGGCGAAGTGGCGGAAAGTGGCGAGTGGCGAAGTTGGAAGTTGAAAGGTTGGAAGTTGGATTTGTGCATGCCGTTTTGCAGTTTGGTCGTTTCTCGCTCCTACGTACGAGCTCGTAATAAACAAACATAATAAGATCGGCGGCGGCCCCACGCCACGGCCGGCCGGCCGGCCTTCACAATGGCCCTTCGAAGTCAAAGTGACTACTTTACTTATTGACCGCGCGACAAGTGGCTACGTATTTATTGACCGCCTGCCGCCATGGAGACCCTCTACGTCGACGATGATACCCTACTGCTGGGTGGTGGCGTCCTCGATCTGGGGATTCAGCATCGATTTCTGCAGGCCAACTTTACTGAAACAGCCAGTCTCACTGACACCGAGATTTTGCGAACAACATGCAAATTGTACGGTAGCATCTTTGCCATCCTGTTCGTTCTCTTCCTTATCGTTCGCAACGTGAAACCAGAGATCTTCAATATCAAGAAGACATACGAGGATCTTTCGACGCCTGTTGCCGAGGTATGACTTTCAGATTGTTTGCGTGGCGTTGTTCGGTTGCATTCCTCCTTGCATGCATGCCTTGTGTTTCCTTGCTCGATCGTTTGCTCTTCGCTCTCATTTTTTATGTCTCTCTGCTGTCACTCTTTGCCTACTCTTCTTCTCACACCTACAAAAGGAGTTCTTTGGCCCAATCAGCTGGATCTGGAAGGTATTTGGGGTCTCGTATCACACCATTGCCGAAGAGTGCGGCATGGATGCAGCGACGACTATTCGTCTCTTCGAGTACGGTGTCAAGCTCTCGCTGGTTGGAGTCTTCAATTCCATCTTCCTCTTTCCAGTCTACAAATTCGCGGGTGATCAGGTTGCCATGGCCACTTATGATCCAGTGAAGGAATTGAGCTTGTCAAACATGAAACAAGGAAATCTTGGGACCATTGCTACAACCGTCGCTGCGTACATTATCTTCGGTGTCGCCATGCATTTGATTGACAAGGATTTCGAATGGTTTACGGCCATGCGTCATCGATTCCTTGCCAAGAAGCGCGCTCAGAACTACTCGCTGTTCATTTCTTCGATCCCGGAAAGTCTGCGCAACGACGAAGCTCTTCAGCAGTACTTCCGCGGCTTTACGGGGGGAAATGTTGTTATCGATGGCGATGTAGCTCTGGACATCCCCAAATTGGAAAAGAAGGTGGCTCGGCGTGAAGCTCTCTGTGCTAAGCTCGAGCATGCAATCAACGTCTTGACCATCAAGAAGGAAACACCAATGCACAAAACCAAGATGTGTGGCGGGGATAAGGTTGAGAGCGTTCCTGCGTACATCGAGGAGCTAGATCAGCTCAATAAGGATATATCTGAGGAGATAGATCGGATTGCTACCCTCAAAGAAGAGCGCGGTCTGGAGGCTTCAGCTGATCCCGAGGCAGTGGTGGCGGCTCTCGCTACAACAGAGGATCTTACAGGCCCTGCTGGTGGAGAAGATACCAAAATCGAAGAATCGACGCAAGAAGGCAAAGATTCCGAATCTCCTAGAGACGATGAGGAGGAGAAAAGTAAACGCAAGAGCAGCGTTTCCGAAAGGCTATCTTCTAAATTGTCTAGCATTCTGGCAGGTGACGACGATGGTAAGGCCAGGACGGCGGCTTTTGTCACATTCAAGGACCTCGCTTCCACTAATCTTGCTCGTCAGGCCGTACACAGTTCCGAGCCTTGGGAGTTTGTCCCAGCGGAGCCGCCCAATCCACAGTTTGTCAATTGGAAAAACGTTGGCAAGGGCAATCACACGAGAAAGATGGGACAGCTCATCAGTCTCTTTCTGACAACTCTACTATGCGTCTTTTGGACTATCCCTGTCTCATTCATCGCATCGCTCTCCAATGTCGAGGCACTGACCGAGATCTTTCCATTTCTTCTCGAGCCCGTGATGAAGTATGATTGGTTTGCGAACTTGCTGGCGCAGTTGGCTCCCCTCATTTTGACCGTCTTCATTTCGCTCCTCCCGCATATCTTGCTTGTATTCGTCAAGCTAGAGTGCTTGGTCGAGATTGAATCGATGCAACACCCAAGCCTATTTTCCAAGCTTGCTTTCTTTACTTTGATCCAGACTTTCTTCATCAGCACCATTTCTGGCAGCCTTTGGTCTTCCATTGAGGGTGAGTATTTTTCATCTGCACCGTGGAACCAGTGTAGGGTTATCAGTCACTGTCTCATGCACTTTTACTCTTTACATGCACTCACTTATTCCTTTTGATTGTCCAATACCGGTAGACATCATCAACGATCCTATCTCGGGTGTTGCTCTTGTTGCCGAGGCCTTGCCAGCGCAAGCCGGTTATTTTATACAGCTCATCCTAGTCCAGAATCTACTCGCGATTGGACTGGAACTACTGCGCATTAGTCCTGTGGTTCAGAATATGGTTCGAAAGATAGCCATCAAGCTGATGGGCTTCAACCTAACCGAGAAGGAACGTAGCTCGACATTCATGGGCATTCGTTCTCTGTCAGATCCTTTGGAGTACTACTTTGGACGCGAGCTTGGCGCCAAGACGATTCTACTCATGATGGTGCTGTATGTGTATTCCTGTATGGCACCGATCACTTCCTATTTTACCCTACTCGTCTTTTTGGTTGTGACGGTGTCATTCCGAAATCAGTTCATTTACGTGTACCCGATCGCAAACGATAGTGGCGGCAAATTGTGGATCAATTTTACAAAGCTATCCATCATCAGCATGATCATTGCCGAGGTCATTCTTTTGGCAGTAGTTCTTCTCAAGGAGGGATACATCGCGGGCATTCTCCTCGTGCCTCTGATCATCTATTCGATCATCTTTGATCGTTATTTCCGTGAGCGCCATTATCTTGTTACCGCCTTCCTCCCGGCCGGAGACTCGGTTGAGGCAGATTTTGAGCACCAAAGAGAGGGCATTACATATGAGTGGCTGAGTGACCAATATCAGCAACAGGCTCTCAAGGTCAAAGCGAAATACCCGTCCAACTTCAAGGACGTTGCACCTGCCGGTTGGGTTGATCCAAATGAAGAAGGTTCTACTGTCGAGCTGCCACCGGGCGGCGAGAAGGACGAGGCAGAGTTTCGTGGTGAAGAGAAAGCTGACAATGAGGAGACGATGAAAAATACGGCTACTCCGGGCAGCGAGGAGGGCCAGGCAGAGTTTCGTGGTGAATAGAAAGCTGACAATGAGGAAACGATGGACGATGCGGCGCAGTAGATCTGACGTGGGATTCTCCTTTCATTTACGTATTTATACAGATTTATGTTCGTTTTAGTATTTCGATGCTGGCCTGGGGCCTGGGCAGGCCGGCCGAGACAACGAAAAGCGGTAGCGGGTATGCAAGCTACATCCACATAGTAGTAGATTAATTAAGTTCGTCACTTTGTGTTCAAATTCCAACAATAGGGAAAGTAGTCTACCTTCTTGTCCTCCAAGGAGGATGAAACTTCGTTGCTTGCATGCTGCGTCACGAAGGCAAGAGGCCCACCTCTCACATCGAAATCACCCCCAAACCAGAGAAAGATGCGAGAAAGGTACAGCTCCTCCTTCTCAACTTTCAGTCCCTTGGTGGTATCGGCAATCCATGTCTTGGTTTGGTCGTCCATCTGCGAATTCAATTTATGAGGCACAAAGGCTTCCGTCCGTAGGTTCGGACAAGATGCGGATGCGCAATTGATGCTGGCATGGATCCGAGGCTCGGACCATCGCGATCTCAGGATTACATTCTCAATGTCGTTGAGGGTTACCTTCTCTCCGCCAACTACCCCAACTGGGCAGTCCCAAATCTCCTTCCCCTTCTCGTCGCTGGGTGTAGTCTTCGTCACCGACGTTGGCAGCTCGCCGTCATTGTCCTTGATGAAACGAGTAACATGTGAGATGCAGAGAGCGTTGTAGGCGTTGATATACAGAGCAAGCAGTTCGTTGGGCTTCGTTGCGAGGTCGGCCAGATTGGCACCAACAAGCGCTTTTTGGTATCGGTCAAAGTCGCCGTCTTCGGAAATGGCGCGGTAATCGACAACGTTGGTCGTTATTCCCTCCACAAGCTCACCGCTGGTTACATGTTTCTTTAAGACCTCCGACCACAGGGAATGATCAAACTTGGGCTGGGTGGCGGCATACTCGTAATCCGAATCCGGGCCCGTGGCATACTTGTCGGTCTTGGTGTCTACGTTGGCGTTGACCTTCCGGGAGGCTACAAAGCCCTCCAATTTATTGAACGCGCGGGAAACAACCGAGTGCATTGGTGGGGAAAAGCTGGCGCCAAAAGGAAGTAGAAGAAGAGCGGCGATGCCAGTGTAAATGAAAGCCATCGACGAGCAGTGATGCCGGTGCATGGCCGTTCCGCAGTTCGCGATGGAGGGGCCGTACCTGGTACACGTAAACCGAGAGCACAATAATACCGTCTGGGCAAACTACGTAGCAA
>Ga0115006_10001601_pt1 | contig 14281 bp, 7 predicted proteins | sample ArcOceMetagenome_3_FD_88943 | JGI IMG/M metagenome (GOLD analysis project Ga0115006, IMG submission 88943) | Marine eukaryotic phytoplankton communities from Arctic Ocean - Arctic Ocean- Svalbard ARC20M Metagenome | ecosystem: Environmental > Aquatic > Marine > Oceanic | place: Arctic Ocean...
CTCATCTTGCCTGCTGAACTGATTGCAGGCCCACCACCCAATGACATAAACCTTCTTGCATTCTTCTTCAGTAAGACCCGTGCTTTTCCATAAGTTGCCACATCTTGGTGTCTGGGCTGGCTTGGGCGAGGTAAATGGGATTGTAGTTGTGGCTGGTGACAAAATCAATGTACTGACTCAACCTCTCTCGCCAACGCTCGTTGTTCTCTTCCATGTCTCTGTCGCCGAAGAAGACATCCCTGTGGCACCGGAATGACAATGAGAAGCTAAGAGGGCATGTGGCTGCGAGAAAGATAGGAATTATCCTTGTTGTTGTTTTCGCGAATGGCTGGCCGGTACGTGTGGTCTCTCTACTAGCTAGCTACGTAGCTATGTACCGGTAAATCTATAAATATAATAACATACAGTATGTAGATCTAGTCTCTCTAGGCAGATTCAGCTACATGTAGTATCTACATCAAATTATAACTTATTAATAAACATGGATGGGATGGTCAGCGCTTCATGGCACTGAGTGTGAGCAGTGCTTTGGTCGCCTCATCTTCTCCCGGCTTTTGTTGGGGGGTGATGATCCTCCTTCCGGCTTTAGGCTCGTGTGCTGCCGTTGGTATCGCCCCAGCTTCCTTAACTATCTTCTTCGGGCGAAGCTCTGAATTAGGCGTGTAATCAATCCCTGTCGCTGCGATGTCGGCTCCACCCTGGTCCTAGCTTGTCTTATTATTTGAGGGGGTGAAGGCAACAGGAACAGAAGAATCAGCATGTCCGTTGGCACCGAGAGCAAACGGACTAGGCGTCACCTCCATCGATGCCCTACCGGCAGTGTTGCTAGGAGTCTTGGACGGGAGATTGTTGCGCCTGGGAGGCAGAGAAGTTGCCGGTGAGTCCGAATTCTCTTTCTGCATCTTGACCCGTTCAATCGTCGCCTGATTGACTTCGGCGATGATCTTCTGTGCCTGTCGTGCGGCAGCTTGACCATTGGCTTCAGACACGACCTTGAAGACAGATGATGGAACCTGAATTTTGACAGCAATGTGGGCAAGATCCCTTGCAGTGACCTTCTTCTTCTTCTTCCTGCTGCCGCTCGCCCCATCGGTTGCAGCCTCTTCTTCGGCGCGCTCCTTCGACGTGAGATGCTCGAGCTCCTGTTTTTTGGCCAGCTCGTATTCTTCGATCGCTCCGAAGTTGATCTTCCATCCGGATCCTTTGAGCAATTTCGCAGACTCGTCGTAGGCACGAGCAGCATCGACGGCAAGTTTGTACCGGCCAAGATAGTGCTGCTTGCGATAATGTGTAATGCAGGCTTGGTACTTGGCGTGAGTTTTGTTGTACGTAACGCCGGTGTAATTGGAGTACATCTTCTGGCGCCGATCGTCCTTGCTTTTGTTCGCCTTCTTGGTACCATCTGCCGCCTTCTTTCGCTTCTTGGTGGTTGTAGACTTCGCGGAGGTAGTCACGGCGGAAAGCTGCATAGGATTACCGCCCGTGTTGGTTGGGAGGGGACCGAAATTGGGCGTGTAACCGTGGACAGGATGAGGAGGGAAGAAGTTTGCCGCAGGACTTGGAGGGCCGTCGTACTGGTGATAAAAATGCTGGTGTGCCGCGGCGGCTGCGGCAGCATCGGCAGCGACCAAGCTGGGACTATCGAGGCGATAGCTCTCCTTGTCACCATCTTCTCCACCCTTTCGGCGGACAAGAGGAGTCGCATAGGTGATGCCGCCACTGAAAGTATTTCGCTGAGCAGGACTGGGAAAGAGCGATTCCGCCCCCTTGCTTGCAGATGGCAGGGGGTGGGCGCGATCGTACCTCAAAGGCGTGAAATTTTCCTCCTGATACCGTGCATCAAAGTGAGGAGTGGTCGGAGGGTAGCTGAGACGGCCACTGAGATCTGACCTAGAGATGGGAGAGGCCGACGGCCTGCCGGGCTGCTGAGGACTTGAGCGGAAAAAATTATCCTTGTCAAGAGCCATGGGAGATGGGTGAGGATAATCAGGCTTGATTTCGGATAAGGGAGGGTACTCGGTAAGGCCGTGACCTCCGGGCGTTGCATACCGTCCGAGAGGATGACGATAAGGATCTTCTCCTGCTTGCTCGACGAAGGAATCGTATTGCCTTGAATCAAAAGCAGATATAGCGTTAGAACAGGTAGATACAACAAAAAGGTGAGAGAAAGAATAAGAAGAGGTCGGTGAAAACCACAAAGTTAGATAATTCCAAAGCGCTCACCTGCCACGGATAGAGGGTGCAAAGCTCCCGCTGGCTGGTGTTGCCACCAACCTGTCCATTCCGCCACGAACATCGAACGGGCCCTCCTGGTGGTGAGAAAAATATCCGTGGGGGGGTACTGAAGCATTGTGACTATGACCATACGTAGAATCGAGCGAAGAATGGAGTGATGGCGCATTTCCTGCCCCTGCTCTGGGATCGCGAGGGTCAATCTCGTAGGACTCGGCACGGGGCTTTTGTCGGTCAGGATTGGCGTCCAGGGGGGAGTGATCGTAATGCCGATTACCAGGACCACCGCCGATTCGCATTCCGGACGGAGGGGGCTGATACCTTCCATAGGGCGCGTAAGCATCATAGGCCGCGTAAGGACTAGCGCCGTGACCATTGAGATTCGACCGAGCCAGCTGCTGGTATTGCTGCGTAGGTGTCTCGTTGGCATCGCCACTATTCTCCGTCAGGCCATTGCCATCCTTGGCCCTGTCGACCCCAGATGGTGCCGGCGGTGCATCCTCTTTCTCGCCATCGCCATCTTGCAGCACCTGCTGACCGTGCGGTTTCTCCTCGTCAGCTCGTCGAAGGCTGGCGGCGGGACGGTATTCTCCGGTGGTGTGAGGACGGTACTCCGCATAGTACGGACTGTGCACTGGCGGGGGGGGCGACGGGTAGTGCGGATCAACACCCATACCGTGGCCCATGCCAGCGGGGCGACCGCCGTAGGAATGTGGAGGCTGGTGGTGATGATACGATCCCGGAGGATGCGAGGAGAGCGGGGGGGGTAGCGAGAGGCCGGGTCGGCCATGGCCATGGCCATAATGATGAAACTGCTCGTAGTACGAGTAGGAGTGATGAGGATAAGGATGGGACGAAGCGGCAGAACTTGCGGGCAACTTGGAGTCGGCCTCGAATCCGACGTGACGCTCCCTTTTGACGGGGCCAGTAGACCCAGGAACAACGGATGAGTCCTTCATAATGCCACTGGGGCTCTTCTCGGGCTTGTTGTTCCTCCCATCGGCGGAAGAGTGGAAGAGAGCTTTGGGGGGGAGAGGCTCTACGTCATCCGCCTCTGGGTGGATGTCATCGGCGGCCAGATCGGCAACGATTGAGCCACGGGAAGTGCGGAGAATGCCGGTGGTTGTGTTGGCAGGTTCGACATTGGCAGCACCAACATCGCCAGAAGGAGAGGTGGCAGACCCAGACTTCTCAGTATCATCCTTGCCCTTCCCTTCATTCATTCCTTCATCATCGGTCTTGACACCGAGACTTGGCCTGGTTCCGAGGCCAGCGGTAGCTCCCTTGAATGAAGGCCCCTGGTGATCCTCCATCTCTACCTTTTTCTCTTCCTCCTCCTCATTTTGCTCCAGCTTTTGTTGCTGCGTTGTGGTGGGAGAATGCCTCTTGGCGTACTCCTCTCCAACATGTTGGTTCCTTGGCGCTGGCGCAGGATTCGACGGAGGCTGCTGCCCATGTGGAGGGACACCAAACGACGACGGATGTGGCGGCGGAGCATGGCGGCCGTACTGATGCTGATGGTAAGAGTGATGATTGTGATTATTACCAGTCGGCTGGTAGTTCTGGTGAACATTATGATGAGTGGGAGGGGGGAGGTGGGCGCCTCTATTGAGGGAAGCATAATGGCCTCCCCCGCTCTCATTGTAGGAAGGAGGTGGGTAATGTGGCCTTCCTCCATACTCGTAGGGAGGCGGTGGCCCGTAGGATGACGAGGGACCTCGGCCGAAGTGGTAGCCTCCTGGTCCCTGAAGCAGCAGCGGAGGTGGTTGGTGCTGATGGATGGCCGTCTCATCAGACGCGGGTGGCAGCCCTCCGGTGGCTCCCGATGCTCCTGGGATGCCGTTCGTCTTGTCCTTATCGCCGGCGCTGCCCGCGTCGGCGATTTTTGCAGCGCAGTCATTTCCGGAGGCGGCGGCGTTAGCTTCGACGATGGAGCTATCCGCAGTAGCAGATGCAGATACAAGCTTCTCGGTGTCTTTTCCATGCTCGCCAGTGGCATCGACAGCAGCCTCTGCAGTTGCCCGCTCTTCACGAAGTCGGACGCGTTCTTCGTACGGAAAACCTGACGGCTGCGGAGCATCGGCAGGAACATCCGATGGTGTCGCATCGTCGGCTGCTGCTCTGGTGGCCATATTCTCAGGAGAGGGGCTCATACTGAACACGTACCAAGTAATACTACGTAGTACGGTGTTTGATGACTGACAGCAACTGATGTGCTGATGTGACAACCCTTGGGTGGCAAGCGCTTAAAAAATCGTTTGCCGGGGCAGGGGTAGGTTTTGATTCGGCGGCGTTGCTATTCTGAATGTAATGTCATGGTATCCGAGCCGAGATAGCGCGTATGCGTATGTGTGTTGAGTGGGGCAAAGAAGTGTGAGATTTGATTACTTCGTACCAGCAGGCTACTGTACGTGTGTGTTGTGCGTTTGAATGCCAAACGAACTTTTTCTGGCGATCGTGCGATCTTTTCCAAGAGGATTCCAAGAGGATTCCTACTAGAGTACTGTATGTAAGGACCAATCACTCACCGTGAAGAATACAAGCGCAGATACAGACAATGCAGTTCCACTCTTGTGCGGAGCTTAGCTAGCAGAAAGAATCAACAATGTAAGTGAATTGATCAGCGTACTGTAGCTGCTCGGGATATCTTGCTGGACGATATGTGTTGCAATTCAAATTTCCGGAGCATGAAGCGTACAAGTAAGTATCCGCTACAAGATATGCCGACTTTCGAGATGCAACTCAAACGTAGCAAGGAAGCGATGCAATGTGCTGGTGGGTGAAGGAATCAATCGAATCGATCAAAAGAACTGAGGCACATTCCTTCGTTGAGGGACAACCACAACAAAAATGTGGAGAGCAAGAGAGGCGAGATGTGGAGAGAGAGTTTAGCAAAATGCCGATGCCGTGCGATAATTTTTGAATTGGATTGTTTCGTTGCACTTTTGCGCATTTCCGGGACCACAAAAAGAACACGTACTTTTTTTTGTTCTGCGGCCCGCCATACGCCGGTATTATGGGCCCCCGATGAGCCTGGCTGCTCTGCGCTGCGCTGCTGCTCCTGTGGTAGAAATCTACTCACACCAATAAACAATCACAGTCAGAAACACAGCAGTCGATACTGAATTCGACGTACGCACTTCGATATAAGCAAGAAACCAACACTCAACATGTCCAGTCCAGACCAGTCACAGTGTGCTGACGGCAATGATGGCGTCGGAGAGAGCCGCGGTGACGACATGGAAGACGCGTGTATAACGTCTGATGGACCGACTCTATTGAATGAAATCGAAGATGTCGATATCGGGGTGCCCACACATGCGGTAGGCCTAGTATCCAATGGGCCAACCAAGTGCAAATGCGGTGATGCAGACACTTCCGCTCCGGTGATGGGCGCCGGTCATACTCCTAGTACTTCTACTGGTAGGCCTACTGCGAGTAGGCAAGGTCTCGACACCCCCGAAAGCAACGATGATGAATCCACGTCGTCGGTATTGTCGTCTTCTTCTTCCGCATCGTCGTCTTCTTCATCGACGTCCCGATCCATGTCAACTGTAGTGTCGGAAGCATCTGCTTCCTCGTCCTCTGGGTCGGTCTTGTCTTCAGATGATGATGATGACGGCGACGATAGTAATAGCCAATTCAATGCCTCTGATAATGACGAAGACCTGACTGATTTAGAAGATTTGATGAAGCGAAAGTTTGCAGGGCGTGACAAGCTGCTGAAGACGATTGCGCGGAAGAATAAGGGGAACAGGGCGTATGTCGATTTTCTTCGTCAGAATGAGGCTGATGTGAGGGCTGAGGCCATGAAGATACTGGAGGAGAAGAAACAAGTGCGAAATCTGAGACGAGAACAAAGAAGGAGAGAAAACAGCAACAGCGACAACAATTCAGCTAGTATTGAAGGATGTGCTGCTGGGGACGACTCTACAAAATGTGCAAAATCGCCGTCGCCATCGCCGCCCACGACCACAAAAGCCATGATGGCACGGCTTATCCGCTTCGAGTTTTACCACACAGCCGGTGCATGTGTTTCCCTCGTTCTGTACTGTTTTGCACATATATCCGTTTACGAACTTGTGAGCAACATTTTCTTGGAGTGCACAAGGCACACGCAGCAGAGTCAACCGATGTTATATTCTGCCGTCTTTGTTTTTGCCTTGATTCTGTTTCGCCTCAGTGGTGGAATCTTTGGCTGGGTCGAGGAGGATTTATACGCTTCGATGAAGTTCGACGTCCACAATCGGCTCCGATTGGCAGATTTCGATGTTCTAATATTGCGTTGGTTTCGCCGCCATCCTATGATCAAGTACGCTATCGACATTTCCTCCCTTTACCTCTGTTTCATGTCGGTTTCCTTCTTTCTTCATTACTGGATTTTGCCTACCCTGATTGACGCACGGGACGATATATTATCAAGCCTGCCAAGCATGCAATTTGACTTCTGCAAGACGAGGTTGCAAGAAATGTTGGATGGTGGGCTGTCCAGCAGCTGTTCTAGCATCGATCTGTCGGGGTTCGTGGACGAGAAGGCCTGCTTCGACGACTCAAATGCTGTATCGGAAAGTGGTTCCCACTGCTACGATGCGACGGAGCTTGGGAATGCTCTAACCGATGAGGACTGGGACTTTTTTGCACGAGAAGTCAGTGTTTCGTCAATGTATAGCTTTGCTGGCGACTCGCAAACAGCTCTGACTAGGCCTGCAGGTGTCATCTTCTTCCATGCTGCAGGCGCTGCTTTCTCCATCACGTTCCTTGCAAAGTTTTACAAATTTCGATTTTGGGAAATTTGATCTGTCTGTCTGCTGTCGACTCCCGGTCGCTGCACTAGATCTACATGTACCGGTACATGTTTAGCTAGCTAGCTAGAGAGTCTAGCTGGCTGGAGAGATTTACAAACTACGTGTAATTGTAAAAATCTAGATCTACGGTATGCACCCACTGATGCACCGGTCGGTAGAGATTGATTCATTCGATTCTCCATTCGATTCGATTCATTCGATTTTTTCATTCATCGATTCTAGAGTACATGTACATGTAGCTAGAGTAGATCTAGTACAGGTACGTACATGTATGTAGATCTACATGATGTACCTAGCTAGAGGTAGTTGTGTGTGTGTGTGTGGATGGATTTCCGGGAGGGACATTTATTTTGTACGCCGCGCGGCGGCGGACAGACCACAAAATAAATAGCGCAAAAAGCAAGAACTGCTGGCATTATGGTCCCTGCTATTGGGCATGCGACTGCTGGCTGTTGCCAGGTTGCCAGACAATACTCGTGTACAAGCAACGGTTTGTGCCATTGTTGACGAGTCACGAGCCGTAGTAGCCACGTAGTAGCCAGTACCCTAGCTCTTGCTAGTACCGGTAGAGAGCTCCTGCGGGGTTCCACACGTCCCTGTCTGTAACAACCTCCGCATCCGTCCGCCGCGAATACCACGACGTCATTTTTTTTTCACTGTAGCCCAGGCCAGCGCGGTGCCGGTCGAGATACATCCGGCACGCACAGGCACTGCGGTGAGCTTGTGTTACCTTCGGCTTGGACGTAGGCCCCTGCCCCGATTTCTCGCCGAGCAATAGACCCAAGGGGGAATTCCTACCGCGCTGTACGGATAACCTATCAGCGCAAGGGAGTGAATCGAATCAGCGCATCAGCGCAGTACTCGTACCCTTGTCCTCTCTTGCATGCAGTAAGATTACTACGTGGCAAGTTGACCCGAGGAGAGCATGGGCAACGAACAGTCTTCGCCATCCCGCGGCGGTTCGTCGACCCGCCGACGTGCTGCGTTGGCGGCGGGCGGTAGTCCTGACGGTAATTCCGATGGCACCCCGCTGTCGCCCGACAATTCCGACCTCAACCCGTCCAGTACAACCGACTCTCGTACCCTTGACAGCAATGGCAACCCCGAGTCGCCGGCTGGAACTAGTGCTGCGGGGAACAGCAAAGCCAGTCTGGACTTCGCCGACATGAAATTTGACACCGAGACAGCCGCCAAGCTAGCGAGCGAGGGTGCGACATTTGCTGCTGAGGTTGGACGTGTAGGCTATGAAAAGACCCGCGCATTGGCCGGAAATATACAGAGTGCCGCTGGTGGTGGTGGTGGAGGGAGGAAAGGGAGTAGGTCCGGTATAGGTGGATTGGATGACGTCCTGGACTCTATGGGGGGGCTCTGCACTACCTTCAGCACCATGGTCAATACCGAGGACGGACCGTCTCACTCCCGCCGCGGCGGGCGCCGCTATGACTCGGACGATGACGAAACCCGTTACTCTGATGAAGACTCACGTGCCACTCGCGATACCTTCGGTACGTATGGTGACTCCACCTATGCCACCGAGGACAATCGACGGGCTGGGTATAAGATCCGTGAATCAAGGCAACGATCAGGTATCAGTGAGATGAGCAGCTACGATGACGGCACTGCCTACGACGATACTACGTACGATAGCCGCAGCACCGGCAAGGGCGGCCGTCGGTCCAAGTACAAAGGCAACAGCTTTGACGAAGACGAAACCACGAACTACACGTATGATAACCGTTCTGCTGTTGTTTCGTCGATCGTTAGTGGAGGAGCACCTGGAGCGTCAGCGCCCACGGCGTCGTCCGGGAAGGAGATTTTGCCCAATGGTCCCACCACCCCTGTTGCGGAAGATGTCGGTGTCCCAACGAGCGGCATCAAATCTCCTCTGGCAAGTAGTTTTGCCAAGAGATGTTATTTTACCAAAAGTGGGATTGGCAAGACCACTCAGCACTACGAGGGTCTGACTCTGACCGGCAACGTTGTCCTGATGTTGGCGTCGGCCATGAAACTAAAGGGCTGTCCGACCATTTGTGATGAAGACTTGCGCCGCGTCGAGCAGACCTATCCTAACCAATTCAGCCGCCTCCCCGACGAGCTACTCCCGAGCTCTGGGTGGCGGCGCATTTCGAAGTACTGCCACTTCTCCAACCGGCCGGTACCGGATGGGATCCCATTCTTCCACTCCAAGGAACGGTGCCACCCTCAGACCGGAGGTTACTACTTTCTCCTCGCTGCTGCGGTTGGGATGGTCCGACCCATCGATGTGGAATCGCTGACGCACGATACTTTGGTTGTCCTTCAGACCGATTATCCGACGCAGTGCGATGTCGCGCTCGGTGCCGGTGGCGCCGCCGCCCGACTCATTGAAAATCCCTCAAATTGGACTCTCGTGAATAAGTTCTGCTTCTTCTCCGGAGGTCCCATCAACACCGAGGAGGATGTGTATTACGTTGCTACCCTCGAAGGCAACGAGATATTCATGCTTGCGTTCCTCAGCCCGAGCTTGACGCCGGAGGAACTGTACAGGTTGGGGCTGAGAATCGTTGGCGCTGATGGCAGCATTCGGTACGAAAGGCCAGACAAAGCGGTCAAGGGTGGTGTGAACGTTGATGGCTCCAACGCAGCACCTGCAGCGGCAGATGAGCCACAGGAACTAACCTCCGTTAATGCTGTTGAACAAGTTGAATCGGTGTACGACCTCACTGAGCGCGATTTTTCCGACTTGCGACTGTATCATCTTGGCCCGTGCCGTGCCCTACCGGCTCACCTCCTCAAGCCCGAGGCATGGACCAAGGTAGTCCCCCCTCATTTTGTTACCGCCAAGGAGGAGGCTCTTAAAAGGGCACGAGAGCATGAGCAACGGCACGCGCCGGAGGTCAATGCTTCACGATCGGAATCAGCTTTAGCTGAGACAGAGCGCGCAGCAGCCTCTGTAGTTCCAGTTCCAGTTCCCCCTGCATCTGCACTTATCTCGACTACATCTGTCGGACATGGCGAAACAGTTGCAACATCGGCCGATAATAATATGGACTATGAAAGTGTCGGCGAAAATATGGCGAAAATGGAAGGTGGAATGGTCACTCCCCAGTCCGTGCAACCTACTCCGCTGGGGGTTGATGAGCAGCAGCAGCAGCAGCCTGTATTTCCTCATGAATCTTTCCCTGACCCATTTGCGAATCAATCCGTGCCTGCTCCTCATCAGCCAGAGCAACAACAACAACCGACGCCACCACACGCCGTCCCTCGTTCTGCGCAGAGTTATACTAGTAGCAATCAACCACAGGCCACAATGGGTCTTCAACAACATCCATCACCGCAGCCGCCAGCACATCAAGCCTACCCTGGTCACTATCAGTATCCGAATGCCGAAAATCAGATGCAGCAGACATTTGGTACTCCATTCTACACTGCACAGGCTCTCAGCCATACCGCCTCGCAGGGCCAGCTCGTTGGGTACGGTGGCACACCACTTTCTCCGGATCAATCACAGCTGCCCCCAGTGAAAAATGCACAGCCGGAACATTCTATCTTTCCCAACGATGAAAGAGCCCAGCAGCTCCGACGCGAAGTTGAGGAAGAGGGGGCATTCGGTGCCGTTGGTACTGTTGCTGGGGATATGCCGTAAGTTCATATTGTATTTTTGTTTTATGAAGTCATCTCTCTTGATTCGCCTTCCTATTTCCCCTGACAATTGTCTCTTTCTTTCTTTCTCTCTCTCTCTCTCTCTCTCTCTCTCTCTCTCTCTCATTATCGTACATGTTGGTGCGTTATTAGTCTTGATGAAGCCTTGGGTATGTCCAGAGGAGAAGCCTCTTTGATTTTAGCTAGAACCAGAGCAGAAGAAAAGGATATTGCAAACGACGATTTGATCGACGACCAAGCCAATGGTGCAAACATTTCGACATACGATGATCCCCCCCTTGACCAGCTGGATGAGATAGAGGATGGGTCGTTCAGCGTCGAGGAGAACCCCTGGCGCGGAGAAGATCCACCGGAGGAGGTCCCTCACGATGAGTATATCGGCAGCGAATACGACGATGACATGCCGGACGATGAGATGGCCTCTCGCACTGGGGATGGACTTCAAGAGACAAGATCTGAGGATCGTATCCAAGAAGAGCCCTCGGAAGACCCAACGCACGCGTCGGAAGGCCTCGACGTATATGGTGCTTTTGAGCACCAAGGTGATACTAGTACGATCGGGACAAGAGAAGGAGGCGATGAGGAGGAGACGCAAGTCACACAGGAAAGCCGGGGAACGAGGGGCAGCCTTGCTGCCGGTTTGAAAGAACGCTACAGAGGGAAGAGGTCTCCCTCTGATGCCAAGAGCGGTACTAGTAGCATTGGCGCTTCGTCGGGTACCAGCCTGGTGAACGGAATATCAATTGATACGCCTCGGTTCAGTGACGAAGAAGGTTACAGTGGAGTCGATTCACCTGACTTTAGTGACAACGTCTCGAATGGAGAGTTTCAGCGAACAGATGATGGGTACTACCAAGGAAACGATCGTCGCCGAGGGGAGGGATTGTCGCCATTTTCCAAAGAAGACGAAGATGATGGACTTGCTTCCCCTCGGAGCGAGTCTCAGTTCTCTCCTCAGTCTGGCTTCACGGATGAAGACGAACTTATGTCTCCTCTTGGCAGTCCAACGGTACAAGCGCGCGGTCAGAATCCTCAGCAAGATGGAAACGACGACAGCGTATCACCGTCGCTTGACTTCGGCGAGCAAAGCCCTCAGGTTTCTCAACGCTCTCCTTCTGTGGCACTTTCCCCCAGCGATGCAGAGTCCTACACTGACGGATCCTATACCACAGAGGCATCATCAATGATATCAGCTGAGGCTAACCCCAGCACGCGTCGGGCGCTCATTCTGCAAATGGCCAAGGCGAGAATGAATAGTGGGAAGAGGCGCGAGGAGGAGGATGAGGAGGAGGAGGAGAACAGCGACAATAACGACCTCGAGGACGGAGATTCGGGGCTGAATAGAGAAAATGACAAAGAAAAAACTGGTGAACAAGACACCGATGCAGTGGAAATGGCCCGCGCCCGTTCGCCTGGTGGCTCGGCGGATGACTTCGAGGGTGTGACTGGCGATTTGGACTGATTCGCTTCGATAGTGAAAAGTTTGAACCCGCGTACCGGTATCAAAACAAAGCAATGTACCACTGCACACGTAGCAGTGCATGTGGATTGAATCTTTTTTGGTTCTATGAGAAACAGAGTAGATCTACTGGTACCGGTACATACATGCCAAGGACTCTTTCTATTCTGTGCACTCTGCTCTCTCTAGAAATTAGATTCTAATTGACTTATGAAAATGTTTACATGTACAAATTCTTATTAAAATGCGTAGCGGGACGACACTACCACCGTACATGTAGAGACCAGGATCTTCTAAAGGTCTGTCTGTGCTCAACTAGCGGGTAGTTCGGGGGATGCAGTGTACAACTCACCCATCTTCGAGACCGAGGTTAAGGGTGGTGCATAAACTGTCAATCTGCATCTGTATCGTCGTGCACTTGTTGGTGTCATTGCTGGTGGTTTTTTGTCTCTGCATACCTACGTAGGTAAGAGATCGAGGCTGCACTTTGTTCGTGGATCGAGGGAAGAGGCGGCAAGGACCCCCAAGAGCCACTTCGAGACTGGTCAATGCCCCGAAGGCAATGGGTTCCCAGTTTCGGGGATTTAGAAGTGGTCCTGAATGCCCCTACCAATAAACGGGATGGTCTGAAAAGCTGTTGGTTACTGTGACTGTTCTACTTTCACTTCGGAAAGTACGTCACTCTGCTAAACATTGATGTAGAAATCGTAATCATTTATCTTATACATGTAGAGACCAAGACGTCAGCCCAACCTCCAGAGAAGTCTCTTCCTCGCCGGAACGAAGCTTCAAAGTCCTGCTGAGAACATGATGCCTACTCTCCACAAAAACGCCGGAAACATAATGAGACCTCAGCTTTGGCCTTTGGCCTTGTGCTTCTTTTTCTCCCATGGCCTTCTGATGATTGGTTGAGCTCCAGGATTTTGGCGGAGCGGCGAAGAGGATCATCACATCTTATATGCATTATACATGTACAAGCTTCGTTCCGGCGAGGAAGAGGCTTCTCTGGAGGTTGGGCTGAAGTCTTGGTACATTGTAAAGCTGGAGTACATGCACATGCGGGGCTGGCAGGTGGCCTGGAGAGGTTTATTAAGGCTTGCCACGTCACCAACAAATAAGCATACTACGTACTATAGTAGCTAGGGATCCCTACTAGCTAGTATGCTTAGAGGCGAGACCTCAGCTTTCGCCCTAAAACAAGCAATTGAGACCTCAGCTCCAGTTATTTTCGGGGACGGACTGCTCTAGTCTCTAGCAAGTACATTGGTCCCTTGGCCAGCTACCAGCTACGTAGTAGCTACATCCTTATAAGCCACCCGTGCCTGGACAGGTACCGCCGAGAAGGACGAGAGCAGCCGAAACGCCATCGACGCCAAGCAACATCCGAGGTCCTTCGGTTTGTGGAAATTGTCAATGCTTTGAATGCCCTGGCCCCCCATGCCTATCACCATTGAGTCGGCCTCCATACTACAACAGTTGTGAATTCCATCACGGTCCTACATATACCCAATGCTCCTCCGCCTCTACTCCCATAACTACTCCAAGCAATACTATCACCGCCGATGACATCGAAGCCGCCATCACCGAACTATCCTCCCACTCACCGCAAGGCACCGATCGCTCTACCTTATCTTCAATGATAAATTCGCTTACCAGTTCTACCGCGGCGTCAGTTCTATCAGTTATCGAAGATGACACGGCCCCGACCGATCTTGCTACGGACTTTGACTTCGACGGCGATTTTTTCTCTTTCTGCAACAACATTCTTGATGAAAGAAATGATTTATGTTATTGATATTCGTTCTAGAGTCTACTATGGTACCGGTAATGCGAGTGCGGCTTAGTTTATTTTATTAGATTAAAGCTATACTTAGCGCCAGCGGGACGACGACACCACCACCACCACCACCACCTTATCCTCCTTAGCTATTAATAGTAGTACATGTACTCGTAGTAGATCTATGTAGGAGAGGGTTTTGTTTTGAAAAGGAGAATTTTGGGCCATAGGGCCCGATACGGAAATCCAGATTCTGAGCGAACCGTCCGAAAGAAAGTACGAGGGTATGTGATTATGTGACTCTCACGTGCATTAACTAAATTAGGGCGTTGGCCTCGTGCTTTTCTTCAGCGGTTCGGTCAGGAG